>Ga0068865_100000488_pt1 | contig 22225 bp, 22 predicted proteins | sample KBSMisM12_FD_75293 | JGI IMG/M metagenome (GOLD analysis project Ga0068865, IMG submission 75293) | Miscanthus rhizosphere microbial communities from Kellogg Biological Station, Michigan, USA - KBS Miscanthus M1-2 | ecosystem: Host-associated > Plants > Roots > Rhizosphere > Soil ...
TAACCCTCAAGTTCGTGTTTGCCTTATAGCATTTGAAGCTATTTCGCGAACCGCAGTGAATATGTAGAATGAACCCAATGGTTGCCGTTGCTTTGTTTCTGCTCGCCACGCCGCAGGTGAAAAAACCGTCGGCGCAAAAGCCGCTTGTTCTCAACTACACGATTATTTCAAACGGCGCTTTGGTGGGGCAGGAGACGAACACATTCCTCGGCCAAACCATGGATACGTCCTATGACTACAACGATCGAGGTCGCGGGCCCAAAGTGACGGGCCACTACGATCTCGATAAGGATGGATTTCTTTCTCGCGTTCTCCTGAAAGGTGTCGACTACTACAAGGCAACCGTCGACGAACATTTTTGGATGAACGAAAAGCAAGGCAACTGGAAAAGCACTGCCGAGCAAGGACATGGAAACAAAGGCGGATTCTATTTAAGCTTGAACGGCCCAACAGGCGAACTGGGCTTGCTTGCGTCGGTGCTGTTGCACGAAAAGCATTCGATCCCGTTGTATCCCGGAGGGGAAGCTTCCATCGAGAAAGTGCAGGACACCACCCTCACTCTCCATGGCAAAACAAAGCACGTCAACCAGTACGCAATCTCCGGCTTGAACTTTGCCCCGCAAATGGTGTGGCTGGACGATGACAACCGGTTCTTTGCAATTCCGGACAACTGGCACGCGGTGATTCGCAAAGGGTGGGAAGAAGCCAATCCGCTCCTCATCAAATTGCAAACGGCTTCGGTTGACCGTTGGTATTCCCAAGTAGCCAAGTCGATCTCGAACAATCCGAAGTATCCGGTGGTTTTCCGGCACGTGCGCGTGTTCGATTCGGAGAACGCGACCACCAAAGAAAACCAGGATGTCCTCGTCCGTGGCGACAAAATCGAAAAGGTAGGAGATGCCGACTCTTTTGAAATCCCTTCCGACAGCGAACAGATCGATGGCACTGGCCAAACGTTGTTGCCCGGGCTCTTCGACATGCATACCCATAACCAGCCTGGTGACGGACTGCTCGACATTTCCTGCGGGGTAACGAGCGTCCGAGACATGGGCAACAACATCGACGATCTCGGTGCCATGCAAAAGCATTGGGATTCTGGCGATCAGGTCGGTCCACGTGTCAATAAAGCCGGTCTGATCGATGGCACCGGGCCATATCAGTGTCCGACCGGTCTCTACGCGTCCACTCAGGAAGAAGCACTAGCTGACGTGAACAAGTACGTTGACAACGGATACATCCAGATCAAGCTGTACAGTTCGCTCAACCCAGCCTACTTGCCGGCGATGATTAAGCTCGCCCATGAGAAGGGACTGCGAGTAAGTGGTCATGTCCCCCAAGGTCTGTTCGCATCGGAGTTTGTTGGTCTAGGCGCCGACGAGATTCAGCACATGAACTTCGTCATGCTGAACTTCATGCGCGACAAAGTGAAAGATACGCGCACGCCGGAACGATTCGTGGCGGTTGCAAAATATGGTGCGAGTATCGATCTCAATTCCCAAACTGTGAAGGACTTCATTGACCTCTTGCTTACGCATCACACGACGCTCGACGTGACGATGGTGACCTTCGAGCCAATGTTCACCGCGCGGCCCGGTGTGTGCGATCCATCGATGGTCCAGATTCTCGATCGGATGCCCGCGCAAGTCCAACGCTACGCTTTTTCTGGCGGGTTAGAAACGAACAAGGAAACGGATCAACTCTATAAGAGTTCATTCGATGCGATGATGCGCATGTTGGGCAAGCTCTACGCGGCTGGCGTGCCGATTTTAGCGGGCACCGACAGCATGGCGGGATTCATGCTTCATCGAGAACTGGAGTTGGAAGTAAAAGCCGGAATTCCCGCGCCGAAAGCGTTGCAGATCGCAACCTGGAATGCGGCGAGCCTCATGAAACAACAGGACTCACTCGGGTCGATCGCGGCCGGTAAGACGGCGGATCTCTACATGGTGGAGGGAAATCCCGCTGTCAATATCTCGGACATTCGCCGCAGCCGTATGGTCATGAAAAACGGTGTCCTTTTTCATTGCGACCAAGTCTGCGCCGCGGCGGGGATCAAGGCAGCCAAGTAGGTTAGCGGCCGGGCGACCGAATCGATTTCTCCTACTGAATCGTTCTTGTGAATGAAGGTTTGGAACCTTAAGGGCTTCAAAGCGGCCATAAAAACGAATCAGGAGGCTCCATTGAATATTCGAACCCATGCGGCCAAGATCGCTGCCGTCGCCATTCTTCCCATCGCTCTGTCCGCGACCGCCCATGCGCAAAGCGCCAATTATGTGCCTTCGCCCGCGCTTGCCTTCAAAGCATCTACCGGCAACACCAATTGGCACAACATTCTCGTCGTCTCCGCCATCGTCCTCGGCGCGGGATTGCTAACCGACAACAGCACGCTCACCACGTTGGGTGGTCTGGGCGTCCTCATTTCTCTTGTCGAGACCAACGGAAACACGTCGTTCCGATACCGCTCAGTTCCAAGTCTGGAAATGATGCACTTCGGGCAAGTCTCGTTTGGCGTAACCCCATACGATCAGATCAAGCTCTCACAAGGCGTCGTTTCGCCGCACCCTTCATTCATCCTCCAGACGAAGTTCAAGTTCTGAACCGTCCTTCGGTCCCCCCTCGCGATTCGCAAGGGGGGAATACTGCTCTTGATGAGCGTTCTCAATGCGATAGGCAACACCTCGATGGTGCAACTGCGCCGCGTCGTGCCCGACGGTTGCGCCGACATCTTCGTGAAGCTCGAATGGGAGAACCCGACCGGCAGCATGAAGGACCGAATGGCGCGCGGAGCCATCTCGAAAGCCGAAGAGACGGGAAAATTGAAGCCCGGCGACACCGTCGTCGAATACACCGGTGGGAGCACCGGTGCATCGCTCGCGCTCGTGTGCTCCGCGAAGAATTATCCGATCAAGATCGTCACCTCGGACGCGTTCAGTCTGGAGAAGCGAAACCAGATTCGTGCTTACGGAGCAGAGTTGACGCTCGTGCCGAGCGACAACGGTTTAAGCACCAAGAAGCTTTTTATCGATATGATTGAAACCGCCCGAGTGATGTCACAAGAACCGAACACGTTCTGGTTTAATCAGATCGAAAACCCGGACACGATAGCCGGATACCACGGATTGGGCGAAGAGATTTGGTCGCAGATCGATGGCAAAGTAGACGCGTTCGTACACGGCATCGGAACGGGCGCGTCCTCACGAGGAGTTGCCACCGTCTTAAGGCAACACAACCCCGCCGTAAAAGTGGTCTTGTTCGAACCTGCGGAATCGCCCGTCTTATCCGGTGGTCAGCCCGGCGCACACATGATCGAGGGCGTCGGAATCGGCTTCCAACCGCCACTGCTGGATCGTTCACTCATTGATCAGTTCATTCCGGTCAGTACAGCCGGCGCCAAGGACATGGCCCGGCGTCTTGCTCGAGAGGAGGGATTGTTCGCGGGCACATCCTCAGGCGCGAATGTGATCGCCGCAATTGAAGTCGCGCGGCAGCTAGGGCAAGGAAAATCGGTCGTGACTTTGATGATCGATTCCGGTTTGAAGTATTTGAACACCGATGTTTACAGTGTCGCCTAAACTGAATTGCATGATGAACGAGCAAGTGGAGATTCGAACGAAGGACGGAATCGCAGATGCCGTATTGACGCGCTTAGAGGGCGACGAGAAGCGGCCCGGCATCCTAGTTCTGACCGACATCATGGGCTATCGCCCTGCCTATGCAGATATCGCAAATAACATCGCAGGACACGGGTATGCCGTGCTAACTCCGAATATCTTCTTCCGGTCAGGCAAACCGCCAATCTTCGAATTTCCCGTCGATTGGGAAAAAGAATCGGTGACGCAGCGCCGAAAGGAAATCACGACCGCGTTGACCAACGAGGCTGCTCTCCGCGATGGATCCGAATACTTCGACTTTCTCGCCGCACAAGACGGCGTGGCGAGTGGCCCGATGGGCGTCGTCGGCTTTTGTTATACGGGTCGGATCGCCTTGCAATTGGCTGCAACTCGTCCTGATGTCGTTGGAGCGGCTGCATCATTTCACGGCGGCGGATTATTGACCGATGACGCGACAAGTCCGCACTTGCTCCTACCCAAAGTGAAAGCAAGGCTCTATTTCGGTCACGCGACCAACGACGCAAGCATGCCTGCGGAAGCAATCGATAAGTTTGAAAGTGCCCTCGGCGACTGGGGCGGGGAATACGAAAGCGAAACGTATCCAGCTGGTCATGGCTGGATGATTGCCGGGCGCCCCGTCCACGATCCGGAACAGGCGGATCGTGGATTCAAGAAGCTGATCGAGCTATTCGATGAGACTCTAAAGAGCTAGTTGCCAAGCTTGAACGAAAGATAGGGCGTGCGTCGCTCGTCCGTTTCATCGGCTCGACTTAGGCAGAAGCTGATAATGACGCTTCGATCCGTGAGGTCATAGACTGCATGCCACATCGTGGCTGCGACCCTAGCTTGGGTCGGAACGGCCACACAGTAGTTGATCTCCTTCACTTCTGTCGGCGTGAATTTGTTGTTACGCTTCGCGAGCTCTTCCTGCAGTCGTCGATACCTATCGAACGAATTGCCTTGCGGCAGATTTGCAGTCCCATACTCAGCAATCGAGTGATTGGTGATGATCTGCGGCTTGTGTCCACCATCGATGATGTAATGTTTTCCGTCACCGCCAACCTCGAAGATGAATGAATCACCGGTGGCGTCGCCGATGATGTAGTGGCAAGGCGTGAACGTTGCGTAGTACGGCACATCCTTTAGCTTCTGTCGCGCCTCCGCTGCGCTCGCGCATTCGTCGAGGACGAATCGCGGAAGATCGACTTCACTTAATCCAAATCCGTTTCCACGCGTGCGTGTCTGCGACATATCGTCGGCTAACAATGCAACCGATACGCCTTTCTCATTCACACCATCGATTGCGCCGCCCAGCAAATCGTAAGCACATGTGTAGAGCGATGCGTATCCGTGGTCGGGGTGCATCTCGATTACGTAGGGATCACCGGTCATGGAGCGCTCGCCCTTCACCTCAGGTCGTCGGGTCAACTGTGAATACGACGCCTTTGGGAAATCATAGTTGCGGCTGATCATCGCGTGACCGTTGCTGACGTTCGCACCCGGATAGAAGACTACCGAGCACATCGGCTCCATCGAAAGATCGATCGGCAGGGAAGTGACATCCACGTTGCTCGGATCTACTTTGAAGAATTCCTCTAGCCCTTTTGCCCGCTCCATTCGTTCCGGATAGTTTGCCGTGAGCCACTTGATTTGTTTGGCACCGGATGCGGCATCGGGCCACGAACCTAATCGAACTCGATGCTGGTCCTTCGCGATCTGCGCCAGTTTCTTCCCGATCTCGACGTTGCTTCCTCGAATGACCAGATGCCGGATGATCATCAGGTCTTTGTCCGTCCCCGCAACTGTCTTGTCCGAGAAGGTTTTGAGTTGCGCATTTGCCACTCCAGCAACCAACACCAACGCCAACGACAAATTGAGTCTTCGCATCATTCCGATTCTCCACCGTCCGGATAGCACCCCGGGACCTACGGCAACCCTGCAGGGAAAGTTCCTTGTACTACCTAATCAGAGCCGAGTGTGCCGCTCAACGCCTCATGCCTAATGGATAGACGCCGAACAACGATTGACCGTCGAATACCCAATACCTTCGATCAATCCATCAACTTCCGTGAAAGGTAAGTGTATGTCGTCGCCGCGCTATGAGCCTTCTGCTTCAAATCCGCGCCACCCGAGTGGCCGCCTTCAGTGATTTCGTCATAGAAGAACGGTTTGCCGAACTCCTCCATTCTCGCCGCGAATTTTCGAGCATGCACAGGCCCAACACGATCGTCTTTCGTCGTCGTGAAAATTAACGGCTCTGGGTACGTGACGACCTTGCTCAACTGATTGTAGGGAGAGATCGATGCGAGAAACTTTCTTTCCTCCGGGACCGAGGCTGATCCATATTCACCGACCCAAGACGCGCCCGCCGCGATGTGCTCGAACCCCAACATGTCCAGCAGCGGAACTTCGATGACTACCGCATTCCACATCTCCGGATGCTGTGTCATCTCAACGCCGACGAGCAACCCACCATTCGATCCGCCTTCGATACCGAGCCGTCGAGGGGAAGTGATTTTGCGATCGACCAAATCTTGTCCAACCGCTGCGAAGTCATCGTAAATCCGTTGGCGATGAGTCTTCAATCCGGCCTCGTGCCACGCGGGCCCGAATTCTCCGCCACCGCGAATGTTCGCAAGAACGTAAACGCCGCCACGCTCCAGCCACAGTTTGCCGATCGTGCCGGAGTAGTACGGCGTGCTTGAAACTTGGAATCCGCCGTAAGCACTGATAAGAGTTGGATTCTCGCCATCCAACTTTATGTTCTTCCGGTGAACGATGAAATACGGAACCTTCGTGCCGTCCTTAGAAGTTGCCCAATTCTGATCGACCTCGAGATTCGTTGCATCGAACTGCGGTTTTCTCGCCTTCGCGACTTTCAAGGACCGATCCTTGCCATCTGCTAAGTAAATCGTTTCCGGTGTGATCATCCCCGAAGTGTCAAGAAAGAATTTATCGTCGACTGCGCTTGTTGAAAGAATTGAAACGTCGAGGTTGTCGCCAACAGGGATAGCTTTACGCGACCATTTCCCTCGGGAGTCGACGTTGCACACGTAAGCGCGTCCCTGCACGTTCTCCAACGTTGTAAGCACAAGGGTGTTCTTCGTTGCGGCCGTTGCCTGCTCGAATTCAGTTTTTGAAGGAAGAAACACAACACTGGGCTTCAGGCGCATTGGATCCTTCATGACGTCACGCATGTTCAACGCCAACAAAGAGCCTTGAACATACGTTCGGGAACTGCCCTTCGGAGTCCAATCCTGCTTGAGCGTAACGATCAGATGATTGTTGAGAAGATCATTCACATCACAACGCTGTGGGAGTCCAATCTTCACGACCTTTCCGTGGGAATAGACATTGGTTTCGCTTTCAAAGAAAGTGCGATTATTAATGATTTCGATCACACGGTTTCCTTGGCCATCGTGCAGCACTCCAGCGCCAACCCCGACATCCTTCCTCGTCCCGCGATAAACTTCTTTGGCCGAACTCAGTGGCGTCCCTCGCGTCCATAGCTTTGTGATGTATGGGTAGCCGGAGTCCGTAAGCGATCCCGGACCCCACTCGCTCGTAACAAGGAGATGATCCTTGTCCACCCAAGCGACACCAGACTTTGCGCGCGGCAAACTAAAACCGCCTTTCACGAACTTGCCTGTTTGCAGGTTGAACTCTCTGTAGATGTGCGCATCTTCACCGCCATCAGAAAGCCCTACTAGACAAAGCTTGTCGCCAGGCTCCAGGCGCTCGATTCCGGAATTGACCCAACTCTTCTTATCTTGTTTGCTGATCGCATCGAAGTCCAAAACCGTCTTCCAATGCGGTGTCTTCTTCATGTAGTCCGCAATGGACGTTCGCCGATAGATTCCGCGGACGTGCGTCGCGTCCTGCCAAAAGTTGTAGACGTACTTGCCTTGAAACTCTGGGGTGGCGAGGCGATCGGGCGATTGCGCCACGGCGAGCGCATCCGCCTGCAACTTTGCGAAGCGCGGATCGCCCTCGATGATCTTCGCAGACGCCTCGTTATGCTCCTTAACCCAATCCATCGACCGCTTGCCGTATACATCTTCCAGCCACTTGTAGTTGTCGGGCTGCTCGGTCTGAGCGTATGCAGAGGCCCGCAGGGCCACTGCGATTGTTAGGGCAACGAATGCAGTTAGGGAATGTCGAAGATGCGGACTCATGTTTGCGATTCTGACATGAAGCCCATTGTGTTGGCCTGATCGCGCTTAAATGATTTAGAATGTACGACGGAAAGGAGATTTACAACATGCCGAGATTCTTAATACTTGCCAACTACACTCAGGAAGGACTAAGGGGATTGATCAAAGAGGGTGGGACCGCTCGATCTGAAGCTGTTCGCAAGGCCGTTGAAGGAGCGGGCGGAAAGATGGAGTGCTTCTACTATGCGTTCGGCGACAACGATGTCGTTTCGATAGCGGAACTGCCCGATAATGTAACGGCCGTCGCCCTCAACATGGCGATCGGGTCCACCGGCTTGGCGACCATCCGAGTTTTGCCTCTCATGACCGGCGCGGATATCGACAAGGCGGCAAAGAAGACGATTGGCTACCGCGGCCCGGGACAACCGGCAAAGAAAGCCCCTGCGAAAAAGAAAGCACGAAGGTGACGAGTTAGGTCAACGGGGCCGAGGCAAAACCTCGGCCCATTTCTAATCCATCCCAAACCATCGTGCTCGCCGGCTCGAACCGAACTTTTCTTTTTCCTTGACCATGTCTGCCGACGGATCATAGAACTTGCCCGAAACTTCTGGGCCGGACAGAAAATCGACATCGACACGGCCGACCTTGCCACCACCGTATTCGATGTAGCAAGATCCTTGACCAAGATAAGGTGTCGGCTCCGAGCCGTGCTTCAAATCGTATAGGATGGATGCCGCCGCTACCTGAGCAGCGCCCTCGGCAAACACACCCGCTTTCGGAACACCTGTGCTGCTCACGTCGCCGATCGCATAGACACCATCGAACTTCGTTTTCAGATTTTTCGGATTGGCAGGGATCCAACCGTTTTCCGTCATCCCACTTTTCGCCACGACCTCGGGCACACAGTGCTTTGGAATGCCCAGGAATAAATCGAACGGCATTTCCGTTCCGTCGTCAAGCACCGCAACCCTCTTTGCCGTATTCAGTCGCTGCACGCCCTTCTTCGGATAGAACTTGATTCCACGTTCTTCAAACGCCGACATCAATGCCTTTGAACTCTCGGGCGAAGGCGGTATCGGAACACCGAACGGCACGAGCAAACTGATTTGGCATGCGTCCCGCACCCCTCGCTCCTTTAGGTAGTCGTGCAACATCAGAGCCATCTCGCTCGGCGCGGGCGGGCACTTGTAAGGGGCAGAAATCACTCCGATCATCGCATGACCCGAAGTGAAATTCGGGAGCAGTTCTCGCACCTTCAATGCGCCGGGAACGGAATAAAACTCATTCCCGACCTCGGAGAGACCAGGAGTGGCCGCCATATCGTAGTCCGCCCCTAAGGCGACGACCAATACATCGGCCTCATACACGCCGTTCGAGGTCGTCACTCGCTTTGCCACCGGGTCGATCGCCGTGATCGAATCCTGGACAAATCGGACGCCGGGCTTCACGATGTTCTTGTAAGGGACTTTAATCGCCTCGGGTGTCATTCGCCCAAAGATCGCATCGAGCTTAGAGAATCCAAAGATGAACGAATCGCTCTTGTCGATCAAAGTGAGGTCGAGGCGGTCGCCGAACGCCTCGCTCAAGAGTGTCGTCAGTTCGAGTCCGCCGAAGCCGGCGCCGAGGACGAGGATTTTTGTTTTCATAGGAACTCCAACTGACGTGTTGATAGAGATTATGCCGTGACGAGATTCGGCTGCGGCGTTGTTCGGAGGTACGGCTTGATTTGCGTGAAGCCCTTGTCGAACATTCGCTCCGCCTCTTCATTGGACACAGCTGGGACGATGATCACGTCTTCACCGTGCTTCCAGTCCACCGGGGTCGCAACTTTGAAGTTTGACGTCAACTGCAAAGAGTCTATGACTCGAAGAATCTCCTCGAAGTTTCGTCCCGTGCTCGCCGGGTACGTGATCATCAGCTTGACCTTTTTATCCGGTCCGATCACGAACACGGAGCGAACCGTCATCGTATTTTCCGCAGCTGGCGGAATCATTCCATACAGGTCGGACACTTTGCGATCTGCATCCGCTATGAGAGGGAAGTTCAGGGCAACGCCTTGTGTTTCCTCAATGTCCTTCGCCCATGCGCCGTGATCTTTCATCCCATCGACGCTGAGGCCGATGACCTTCACGTTCCGCTTGTCGAACTCCGATTTGAGTTTCGCAACGCGTCCCAGCTCGGTGGTGCAGACGGGGGTGAAGTCCTTGGGGTGAGAGAAGAGGACGACCCACTTATCTCCTGCCCACTCGTGGAAGTTGATGGCTCCCATCGTCGAATCCTGCGTGAAATTTGGTGCGGTATCTCCAAGATGTACTGACATTTGTTTTTCTCCTGCGTTGTGTTTAGCCGTTCCGAACTTCCGTTCTTTCTGGCTGTTAAGGTCAGTTTCGGGGTCACGCGTACCCGAACCCGTACCCGGATTCAGCCAACGTCAAAGCAGACTGAAAAAAGAGTGAACTGCGATCTCAAATGGAGGTGCGGTCGAACCTACCGTTGAATATCGAGGCACAGTCTCGGGCGCTGTCGTGAAAGGGGGGCACCCCTCTCCTTCTGAGTCGCTTCCCGTAACCCAGAGTGACGCCCGTAGTTTTGGATAAGCGACGAGGAGGGGGAGGGGTCGGGGGTGGGGGTTAGGATTGCTTGTAAACGGGACTCGGCATTTGACTGCTTACGGTGAATCTCTAAATCTCCGACAAGGCCAAAATAGATGCATCCCTACAACGAAGGACAATCTCGAAATCCGCCTCTTCGGCGGTTTCTCCGTTTCCATCGGCGGAAAACCGCTCCCGCCGTTGCGCTCAAAAAAAGAGCGATGGCTACTCGCCCTCCTGGTTCTTCGCCACGACCGCGACACCGATCGTGAGTGGCTTGCTACAACTCTTTGGCCCGACAACGAAGAGAAGCAGGCACTCTTCTACCTCCGCAAGAGTCTCACCAATCTCCGCTCTGCGCTTGGAGACGAATCCGCTCGACTCCTATCTCCGTCGCCGCGTACCCTGCGCCTCGATCTGACCGGCGCAGCAGCCGACGTTTTGGAATTCGATACCGCAGCCGAGGACGAAGCTCAATTAGAACGAGCCATCGAAATACATAAGGGCACGCTTCTTCCGGAGTGCCTCGAAGATTGGATCACGCCCGAACGCACTCAGCGAGAAACCGCATACATGGCGGCGCTCGACCGACTTGCATCACTGGAGGTAGAACGCGGCAACCTTCCAGCCGCGACCAGATTGCTTCGGTTGCAAATCTATGCCGACCCCTATCGCGAAAGCTCGTACACGCGTCTGATGTGCGCGCTTGCCGATAGCGGTGATATCGCCTCCGTTACTTCCGTCTACCGGCAACTGCAAGAGAAACTTCTTCAAGATCTCAATTCGGCTCCGTCCGCCGAAACAGAGAGCCTGTACAAAGAGCTGCGCAAACGAAAGAGTCAAGGCCTCTCCGTCGTTGAAACCAAGACTGAAACGAAGCGCCATCTTCCAATCCCTCTGACCGATCTGATTGGCCGACAACAGGAAGTCAAAGAAGTCCTGGGCTGGATGAAGCAACGTCGCCTTGTGACCCTAGTCGGTGCGGGCGGAATCGGAAAGACGCGCCTCGCGATTGCGATCGCGGAAGCCGCCCTTCCGCAGTTCGAGCAAGGGGTCTGGTTCGTCGATCTTGCCCCGATCACCGATCCAAGTCTCATTCCCCAAACGTTCGCAAAGGCGTTCGGTATCGCGGAACAACAAGATCGCCCGCTCAAGCAAACAATTGCCGAAACCCTTGCCGGACAGTCTCTCTTGATCGTTCTCGATAACTGCGAGCAATTCACAGATGCATGCGCCGAATTCGTGCAGTTCCTCCTGACGACATGCAATCGCATTTATGTCGTCGCAACCAGCCGCGAAGCTTTACATGTGGATGGTGAGCAGGTTTTGCGCGTTCCATCTCTGCCCGTTCCATCCGCGGACTGCTCACAAGACTTGCTCGACTTCGAAGCGGTACAGCTATTCGTAGATCGAGCGGTGCGAGCGGACAGCACATTCCGGCTCACCCCCAAGAACGCACCGGACATCATCGAAATCTGTCGGCAATTGGATGGCATCGCCCTCGCGATTGAAATGGCCGCAGCGCGGCTCAAATCTTTATCGATAGGCGAAATTAAGAGTCGCCTGGCTGATCGCTTCCGACTCCTTACTACTGGAAGCAAGGGATCGTTGCCACGGCAGCAAACCCTTCGCGCCGCCATCGACTGGAGTTACGACCACCTTCCCGAACCCGAGCGAGATCTTCTGCTGCGCGTCTCTGTATTTGCCGGTGGCTGGACCCTCGAGGCCGCAACCGCCGTTGCGGCCACTGGCTCGGACATAGAAATCCAAGACCTCCTAAGCAATCTCGTCGAAAAGTCGCTGATGATCGCGGAATCGCAAGATAGTGGAACCAGATATCGCCTGCTGGAAACCGTGAAGCAATACGCTCACTATCGACTGGCGGAAAGCGAACAAGTCGACTCAACTCGCGCCAGACACCGTGACTACTTCCTTGCGCTCGCCATCGAAATCCGACCCAAAACGATGGAAGCGGATCAAGCCTATTGGTTTTCTGTCCTCGACACCGAGCACGACAATCTTCGACAGGCGATCAGCTTTAGCATTGAACAAGCCGACGGGGTAACTGGATTGAAATTCATCCACGCTTTGATCCGATATTGGCTAACACGCAACCATTATTCGGAGGGTCGCGAAACCTTTGATATCGTAAACGCCTTGCCGTCGTCGCAAGTCCGCACAAAAGACCGAACGATGGCGCTGAACGCGATCGGGCTGCTCGCATGGCGACAAAGCGATTACCAAGCCGCCCAAGCGATCTACGCGGAAAGCATTTCCATTGCTCGTGAACTCGGTGAAGAACTCGACATCGCCCGCGCTCTCAACAATCTCGCTCTCATCACACGAGATCAAGGCGATTACGATTCGGCACAAACCATGCACGAAGAAAGCATTGCAATCTTCAAGAAACACGGCGAGATGTTGATCGCCGCCATTTGCCTCGCAAATCTCGGCGTCGTGCATCAAGAGAAAGGGAACTTCGATGCGGCGCGAATCGCTCTTGAGGAGGGTCTCGCTGTCCAACGAAATGCCGGAGAACGAAGTTCTACGTCCACGACTCTCTTTAGTCTTGGCATGGTGGCCCTGGACCAGAATGATCACGAATTCGCACGACAGTGTCACGAAGAAGGTTTGCAAATTGCGCGAGAGTTGGAAGACCGATATGGAATTGCCAGCCACCTCTACGGACTAGGGTGTGCCGCCATTCAACGCGGTGCTCTTGACGAGGCGGGTGTATATCTAAAAGAGGGCCTACCCTTAATGGCAGGGCTGGGCGAACGCACATTTGTCACCGACTACTTGGCCGCATTCGCAAAATTGGCTCGCAAAGATGGCGATAAGTTGCGAGCAGTCGGTCTTATGGGAGCTCGGTCGGCTTTGCGCGATGCGATCGGTTCGCCTTTGCCAAACTACGTCCGAGCCTCGGTCGAACAAGAGCTTAGCCGACTCAAAAAAAGTGTCGGCAATGCCTCGTTCGACATGATGTGGGATGCGGGTCAAAAGAAATCGATGGAGGACGCGATCGCCTACGCCCTTCGGGAAACCCCTAACGCAGATATTGCTCTTCGCTGACCTTTTCCATCCAATTGACCGCCTTCCCATCCATCGCCTCTTGAATCGCGATGTGAGTCATCGCAGTTGTTGCCCCTGCGCCGTGCCAGTGTTTTTCTCCAGGTGGAATCCATACGACATCACCGGGTCGAATTTCTTCCTTCGGTCCACCTTCACACTGTGCCCATCCACAACCGGATGTGACGATCAATGTCTGACCCAAAGGATGAGTGTGCCACGCCGTTCGTGCTCCCGGTTCGAAGGTCACCGTAGCGCAAAATACGCGCGCGGGTTCGGGGGCGTCGTTGAGAGCATCGATGCGCACATCGCCTGTAAACCAATCCGCCGCGCCCCTCGCCGACGGCCGCGATCCATTTCTCTTTATATCCATGTCTTTGTCCCAAGCCTGACCCTGCGAACTCCGTGCCTCTGTGTGTCCTCAGTGTCTCTGTGGTTGCCTTCAAAAAGTCACATAACACTCGATACTCGATACTCAACACTTACCGTCACCGATCAACCATCTTCTGAGCCGCCTCGGAGTACCGCGCACCCTGAATCGGAATCTCCTTCGCAACCCGTTCGATCTCACCTAAATCGTCTGCCGTCAACATAACCGAAGTTGCTCCGATATTCTCCTTCAGACGACTCAGTTTCGTCGTCCCCGGAATCGGTGCGATCCACGGCTTCTGCGCCAATATCCATGCAAGAGCGATCTGCGCCGGAGTCACTTGCTTACGAGCCGCAATCGCTCCGATCGCATCCACCAATGCGCTGTTCGCCTTCCGAGCTTCCTGAGAAAATCGTGGTGATGTCGTTCTGAAATCTCCGCTCGTGAACTCCGTATTCTCATCGATCTTGCCCGTCAAGAAACCTCGTCCCAACGGACTGAACGGGACGAACCCGATGCCCAATTCTTCCAGCACGGGGAAGATTTCCTCTTCTGGCTCTCGCCACCAAAGCGAATACTCACTCTGCAACGCCGTCACCGGCTGAACCGCATGAGCGCGTCGTATCGTTCGCACTCCAGCCTCAGATAATCCGAAGTGCCGAACCTTTCCCGCTGCGATCAGATCCTTCACCGCGCCAGCAACGTCTTCGATTGGCACATCCGGATCGACGCGGTGCTGATAAAACAAATCGATCACTTCCGTCTTCAATCGCTTGAGCGATGCGTCAGCGACTTCTTTGATATGCGCGGGACGACTGTCGACTCCGATTTGCTTTCCATCACTGTCGATCCGAAATCCGAACTTCGTCGCGATCACAACTTTATCGCGTACCGGCGCGAGCGCTTCGCCCACTAATTCCTCGTTCACAAACGGACCGTACATTTCAGCGGTGTCGAAAAACGTCACCCCGAGATCGACCGCCGAGCGGAGCAGGGAAGTCATCTCCTCCTTGTCACTCGCCGGGCCATAAGCAAAGCTCATCCCCATGCATCCCAGCCCAAGTGCCGAGACCTCTAGCCCGCTTTTTCCCAATTCTCTTTGTTGCATTTCTACTCCTTCACGTCACTTCGACTGTTAATTGTCTGAGCGGCTTGCCCTTTGCGTGGCTTTGTGCTCTTAGTGATCTTAGTGGTGAAATTCAATTAAGAACCGAATCTCCGTAGCGGTTCGATCCGGCCACTTACCATTTACCACTTACCATTTACCGTCTTAGACTCACGACTTGGCCCGCCGGATCTTCTTGGTCACAACCCAATGATTCTTCCCAATCTGTCGGTTCCGCGCAAAACCTTGCTTCTCAAAGATCCCAATCGTTCCATTGTGAAGAAAAGACTTGGAGACCGTACGCCCCTCAACGTCCTCCGGATAACTCTCCACGACGCCGCCTCCGAGCCGTGCGATTTCCTTCAACGCTCCCGCTAAAGCAAGCGACGAAACACCTCGCCCTCGATACTCTTTGTCGACGAAGAAACAGGTGATCCGCCAGTCAGGAAGCTTAGTGAGCCCCTGCTCATAAACTTTCTTGTGCTTTATCCGCGGAAGCTCCTCCGTCGGTCCGAACTGGCACCAACCTACTGCTCGATCCCCATCGAAAACGAGCGCGGCGTGTGCTCGCCCTTCTCGCACGCGGCACTCCTTATCCTCTCGATGCTCCGCAGGACTTCGGTGGCAGCCTTCCGTGTGAAAGCCGATGCACCAGCATCCGCCCCAAACTCCGTTGTGCTTCTCCACCAACTTGGCAAATGCGGGCCAGGTGGCCTTGTCGAGTGGCTTGACCTTGAATGACATGACGCGCGGTCTGGAATAGTTTGGCTGATAATGGCAAGGTGCAAAATTCAAGGGCCGGTTGCTTGCACCTCGTCGAGGAATTCCTCGTACGCCTCAATCATTTGCGCTGCGGCGATTGACGGAGGCATTGCGCCGACACCGGTGCCAAGTCCCGGTATCGCAAGACTCTGAATTGGGGAATCCATTCGCGTGTTGAAGTCGTAAACCGTTTTCAGGAGTCCACGCATAGCCAAGTAGACATTGTTGGTGTGGGCGATCCGAGAAGGTCTCTCCATCGTGGGGACCGAAACAAGATAGGGAACGTCCCAATCACCCGTCTCGACGATCACGGCGTGCCCAATGGGCAGCATGCCCCCGCGTTGATCGATCTCTCGTTGAACGCGCACATCGACACCTGGAAAGCGTGCGCGGAGCAGGAGGTCGAAACCACCGTCCATGATGCCGTGGCTGTTGGCGGGAGACACATAGGCGTCTGCCGCTACATCGAAGAAATCTCCATGCTGCACATCGACCCCGTGCCTGCGAAATCTGCTCCGCCATTCGTGGCAAAGGTCTGCATTGATGTCGCAGAGGATCAGCTCGAAATTCATTCAGTGGCTAAACCTTCGTCGCGCGAGTCATGAGATAGTGTTGGCTCACCTGATTGTCTGCTCGATAAAGGCTTATCAGTGCTTCGAGTTCCTTCCTAAAAGTCGCCAGCATCTCGGGATCGGATTGCCCCTTCTCAACAACCTTGGCCAACGGCCCTACGTTGATTTCCATGAAGTGACGGAGATGTTGTGGGCTCAATGCAGGCACCATCATCGCGGTCCGATCAAAAACGATGTCCTTCACCGCGCTACCCAATCGTTCAGCCACGATCTGAGGATTACCCCACTGCGGAGGAGGCGCAACTCCCTCGGGGGCCGGAAGATATTTCCCCGTGAGCGCGAACATCTTGCCAACGAACAATTCCGGTGGCCAAGTCGAAAACGCGATCGTTCCACCGGGCTTCAGGACGCGAAGCATCTCACCGATCGCAACATCTGGCCGCGGGGCAAACATATGGCCAAACTGGCTAACCACAACGTCGAACTCGCCATCCTTGTAGGGAAGTGCCTCCGCATCACCCTCTGTGAATTCAACCTTCACGCCCGCCATGTCGGCGTTCCAATTCGCGCGATCGAGCAGTACGGGTGAGAGATCGAGCCCCTTCGCCGTAGCACCGAGTCGCGCTGCCGTGATCGCAACGACACCGGTTCCGCAAGCGACGTCGAGGACCTTATCGCCCTGCTTGATCCCCGCGTACTTCACCAACTGGGCTGCCGGAGGAGTTGTGAAGATTTCCGTCGGGGCAAACAGTCCCCAGGCCTCACGCTGAACGGCTTTGAACGCTGCGAATGGATCTTGTTGCATGTCGATTGAGTGTAATGCATGCGGACGGGTGCAAGTTCCAAACAAAGGGAAAAAGCACGCGGCGTCAAATGTTGTCTTTGGCGGTGGCGAAGATATCGATCCCCTGTCTCCAAAGAGTTGCTGCGTTAGGAGTATCCAGCGCTATGAGGACCGCGCCAATCAATTCGACGTCGTAAGACGGAATCTTTACCTTTTCGGAAGCATCGTGAAGCGCCCATGCCAAGGCATCCCGAGTGTCGCATGGCTCGACGAACATGTCCACGTCCAACCTCTTTTCAGGGTTCAAGAAGACCCTTTCACATTGCTTGACATTGAACGAGTGGTATGTGCGGCAAACGAGCGGCCGAACTTCATAAATCGTGCACTCTCCCTTCTTGCCAAGAAAGGGGCAGGGTGCGACATTGCCGCATGATCGTTGCTTCTTGGTGAGACTGGCTCTATACGCTTTGTGTGCGCGCATCTTGAGGACGATCGCTGACAACTGCCTGGGAGTACGTGTCTTCTTGAGGTGCTCAGCAACCCTAATCGTTTCGGGAGCGGCGCATGAAACTTGCAAATGGCAGCAGTAGTTGCAGCCCATCTTGCATGCGACGTCTCGAAGCTTGCCGTTTACTTGTCGGAGTTCGGTTAGCTTTCTGAACGATGAGTTCTTGATCTCCTCAGATCGGGCTTGAATCGATTCGGCGACCTGATCAGCCGCCTTTTCTTTCTCTGCTTTCTTGAGCGTCCTTACCAGCTGAGCCTCGGTTTCCGCTCCTAGTCGTTCAAACCATTTCTCTGCTCTTGCCCTGTTCTCTGGCGGACAATTCGGATCGGAGAGCCACTGTGCTTTTGCCATTTTTTCTAATGCTTAACGCCATTCCGAGCTTAGCAAATTGAGGGACGGTTGAGCATGGCGTGTTGTTGCAACGGTTATCGCATTGATGACTTTTCGAAACAAAACGATCAAGCCTCGTCGTGAGGGTCGGTCGCTTCAAAGGGGTGTTCCCGGTGGAGGGGCACGCTCCGTCGTGCCCTGTGGCTACGCCGGACCGTCCGATCCGCATGAACTCCGCGGATAAATCGTGAAAATCGTTGTCGAATTTCGCCCACTCCACACGACCATATAGTGAAAGCATGAAGTATTTGGTAGCGATCCACCACCCCGACAATTACGACCCTTCGTCGGAAGGCGAGTCGATGATGCACGACATCGATGCGCTCAACGACGAGATGGAAGCTGCTGGTGCGCGGCTGTTCGCAGGCGGACTGCTCCAAGCAGCCAGCGCGAAATCAGTGCGCGCAAACCCCAACGGAGAATTGGTCATGACCGATGGTCCCTACCTTGAAACCAAAGAACACGTCGGCGGCTTCTGGATTCTGGAAGCGACGAACATGGACGAGGCGTTGGCATGGGGCCGAAAGGCAACCATCGCCTGCCGCGCAGCCGTCGAAGTCCGCCAGTTTTATTGAGGCACCTCCTGGGGTGGTTCCGCCAGTCGGCGCAGCGATAGCCAACTAAACCACTTGCCGTTCGATGTCTGCAAAAGTGCTGAGCTTCAGCCACGATGGCAAGCGGCTCCTCAGTTTCGTGGGTCCTTCCAGTTGCAGGTCGCCCTTCTGCACCGCGGCTCCGAAGGAGATGTCTCCCATCCAGATCCCTGTCATCGTGTTAACAGTTGTCATCACCCGTACGTCAGGGGCCACCCCTGGATCGACGAGACAAAGATCGATCTCGTCTCGATCCATCACCAGCCACCATTGCCTGCGGCTCATGGGCGCGTCGTGGTACAGAAAATAAACCACCACTTTCTCGCCGCCCAGGCTAGGTGAATCGATACGCCGGCGCATGTCCCACATCAGCAAGCTTGGATCGAGTTCTCGCGCGCTCAAATCGCTCCTCGTCCATTGCTTCCCCCATTGTCCTAGCTGCACGACAATCGGTCCGAGTTCCATACCGGCGGTGGTCAATGCGTAACGATCGTGGCTTCCGTCAGACTCAACGCGTTGCACAACTCCCGCTCTCTCGAGTTCCTGCAAGCGCTTTGACAAGAGGCTCCTCGACATCAGTGGAACTCCTCGGTGGATGTCGCTAAATCGCTGGCTACCCATAAACATCTCGCGGACGATGAGTGGAGTCCAGCGCTCCGCGAACACCTCGCATGCCTTCGCGACTGGGCAGAATTGCCCATAGCTAACTTTCCGTGCCATGAGATAACTGTGCCTCAACAGGTTCAAAAAAGGTTGTCTTAGTACAGTTTTTGTACTTGCCGAGCTTCAAATCTGGCGGCTACCATCTCCTCAATCAACGTTCTCGTTGGGCCTCGTCAAGAAATGGCTTGACGATTCAGAAACTCACCAGAAGGAGACAATTGCTTTGAGCGAAGTAGAAAACACATATCACGGACGGTGCTTTTGTGACGCCGTCGAGTTGGTGGTAACAGGTGAGTCCGTAGGCACCGGTTACTGTCACTGCGAATCGTGCCGCAGCTGGTCCGGTGGGCCTGTCAACGCATTCACGCTTTGGAAACCGGAATCGGTGAAGATCACTAAAGGTGAAGAGCACGTCGGCACCTACAACATGACCGAGCGCAGCTACCGAAAGTGGTGCAAGGTCTGCGGCGGCCACTTAATGACCGCTCACCCCCAATGGGATCTGATCGACGTTTTCGCGGCGACGATTCCCGACTTCCCGTTCAGTCCTGGCGTGCACGTCAACTATCAGGACACCGTATTGCGAATGAATGACGGATTGCCGAAACTCAAGGACTTTCCCAAGGAACTCGGCGGCACCGGCGAGATGATGGAGGAACCAACAAAATGATCGTACAAACCAACCCTAACAAAGCGCTTTGGGAGAAGGGCGACTTCACCAAAATCGCGGCGACGATGCGCGAGAGCGGCGACGCCCTCGCGAAGAGTCTCGGAATTACCAAGGGCCTCAAGGTCCTGGATCTGGGCTCCGGCGACGGAACCACTGCGCTTCCCGAAGCGATGCTCGGAGCCGACGTTCTCGCCGTCGATATCGCGGAGAACCTCGTCGCGGCGGGCAACAAGCGCGTCGCCGACGCGGGGCTGACGAATATCAAGTTCCAGGAGGGAGATGCGTCCAACCTGAGTGGCCTTGCAGATCATTCTTTCGATCTCATCGTCAGCATCTTCGGCGCGATGTTCGCACCCAAGCCGTTCGATGTTGCGAAGGAGATGGTCCGGGTGACTCGACCTGGCGGACGAATCGTGATGGGCAACTGGATCCCCGGCGATCCAACCCTGGTGGCGCAGATCCTGAAGATCTCGGCTGCCTATTCTCCTCCGCCACCTGAGGGCTTTATCAGCCCGATGACATGGGGAGTCGAGGATCAAGTCGTTGCGCGATTCGCTGGAGCAGGGATCCCAAGGGAGAACATTTCCTTCTCAAAGGAGACGTTCACCTTCATCCATCCCGCGCCGCCTGCCGACTTCCTTGCCGCGTTCAGAAACTTCTATGGTCCCACCATGAATGCGTTCGCCACAGCGGAAAAGGATGGCCGCGCCGACGACCTGCAGCGAGAACTGGAAGCGTTGTTCGAGAGCAAGAACGAGAGTTCGAACCCGAATACGACCTCTATTCCCGCGACCTATCTGCAAGTCAAAGTATCGGTCTGACGCATGTCAGAAGCGTCTCGCGAAAGCGAGGCGCTTCTGGCTCTCAGGATTTGGTGTAGCTCGGTCAAATTGTCGCAACCCTTATAATGTTTGAAGCGTGAGCGAATACTCGACTATTCAGAACAAGCACACTGGCGAGACCTTGAAGATGCAGCGCGTACGCGAAGCATCGGGATTGGTTTACTTGACGTTGGATGGCTCATTGCCCTCGGGTGGAGAGGGTCCTCCACTTCACAAGCACGTTTTGGAAGTGGAAGAAGGCGTCGTTACTGCGGGGACCCTTGGTGCGAACGTCGACGGGAAGAAGGTTGTGATCCCAGCGGGAGGCTCTGCTGCATTTCCAAACGGGGTCATCCACTCATGGTGGAATGAGGGCGAGGACACATTATTCTTCAACGGACGCGCAACTCCCGTTGTGGACCTCGACAAATTCTTGCAAGCGCTCTTCGCCGTGATCAATGCCGGTCCTCCTGGGAAACGTCCGCCCATGTTCTATCTGGCTCACGTGCTGTGGAGACATCGACGCACTCAAGTCATCGTGGTACCGCCGGTCGCGGTTCAGCGCATTGTCTTTCCTGTAGTGCTCGGCATCGGGCACTTGCTCGGGAAATATAAGGGCGACAACTGGCCCGGCTCGCCGAGTTCTTGTCCCGGAGCCCCAGAAGTTAGGGCGTAGTTGCAAATTTTTATTGGGCGGGCGGTACTGGACTTGAACCTGTAGCCTCCTCTCAAATCTGACACCAACTTAACAAGTGTCAATCCGGCCTGCCCCGGGCCCCGGTCGGGAGCGAACACCGAGTTCCCGGTCGATGGGGATGGTCTGCGAGTGAAGGACCCCGGCTCACAACTCATGAAGAGTTGGTGCAAACCCCTACGGCACCTGGTTCGGGTCGCGGAAAGTCATTCTCATCCCGTAGGGATGACAGCGATTAGCCGGTGCGTCGGAGCGAATCGCCGACCGCGGAGCGCGGAGGCGAAAGTGGAGACCACCGGAAGATCGCAAAACGCGATCCGCCCTGAAGGGGTGGTAGAACGTAGACGCAACGCAAATGACTCCCACAAAAATTGACTTCGGCGGTGTGAGCGTCGAAATCGACCGCGACAAAACTGCCGAACTCTACGCCGGATTTCCAACCGATTGGTGTCAATGTGACGGTTGCACAACCGCGCGGATGGGGCGAAAGGATGCGATGCCTTCTGAGCAAGCCAACCTCCTCTCCCAACTCGGTCTCGATCCCTTGCAGCCGTACATCTCCAGCTGGACGTCCAGACGAAGCCGCGAAAAGCCGCACTTCGATAGACGAAACGACTGTTGGTTCTTGTACGGAAAACTCATCGGAGCGGATCGCACGCCAGAAGTGAGTTTCGCCGAATCCCATCGCATGTGGTTCAGTGCTGACAAAGGTGATCGAGACCGCGTGATCCGTGCGGGTAGCGATAGTGAACCGGAAGATAACGGTCTCATTTACATCTTTGCCTCGAACCTCGTGCCGTTGCTTTACAACGAAGTTTGCAGTTTTCGCACAGCTCAGGTAGAGCCTTGCCCCGATTGCGGAATGGAA
>Ga0068865_100000490_pt1 | contig 22178 bp, 19 predicted proteins | sample KBSMisM12_FD_75293 | JGI IMG/M metagenome (GOLD analysis project Ga0068865, IMG submission 75293) | Miscanthus rhizosphere microbial communities from Kellogg Biological Station, Michigan, USA - KBS Miscanthus M1-2 | ecosystem: Host-associated > Plants > Roots > Rhizosphere > Soil ...
ACCGCCAAGCAGGTGATCCTGCAGCGGATCCGCGAGGCCGAGCGGCAGATGATGTACGACGAGTACCAGGACCGGGTCGGCGAGCTGATCACCGGCATCATCCAGCAGTCCGACAAGCGCTACACGCTGGTCCAGCTGCGCGAGCGGGTCGAGGCGCTGCTGCCGAAGTCCGAGCAGGTCTACAACGAGCGCTACGACCACGGGATGCGGGTCAAGGCCGTGATCACCGACGTCTCCGACTCGACCAAAGGACCGGCGATCGTCGTCTCCCGCCGCAGCCCGGAGCTGATCAAAAGCCTGTTCGAGCTCGAGGTCCCGGAGATCGCCGACAAGCTGGTGGAAATCACCGGCGTCGCCCGCGAGCCCGGCTACCGCTCGAAGATCGCCGTCGTCTCCCACGCCGACGGGGTCGACCCGGTCGGCGCCTGCGTCGGCCCGCGCGGCTCGCGCGTCCGCATGGTCGTCTCCGAGCTGCGCGGCGAGAAGATCGACATCATCCCTTACAACGAGGAGCCCGCCCGCTTCGTCGCCAAAGCGCTCTCGCCGGCGCGCGTCCGCGAGGTGATCGTCGACGACGACGAGCGCCAGGCGACCGTGATCGTGCCCGACGACCAGCTCTCGCTGGCGATCGGCCGCGACGGCCAGAACGCCCGGCTCGCCGCTCGCCTCACCGGCTGGCGGGTCGACATCAAGTCCGAGACCGAGTTCGCCTCCGAAGAAACCGACATCGAGATCGAGGGCGAAGAAACCTTCGACGGCCGCTGCATGGCGGTGCTGACCACCGGCCGCCGTTGCCCCAACGCAGCGATCCCGGGCTCGACCTACTGCGGCCTGCCCGCCCACCAGGCGCTCTCGCGCTTCGAGACCAGCCAGACGGCGATCATCGCCGACCTCTCCGAGGCCGAGGTGGAAATCCTCGCCGACCCGGATGCCGACGAAGGCACGGTCGAAGAGATCGTTGCCCGCGCCGAGGCAAACTTCGTCGAGCCGACGGAGGAGGAGGCTCCGGCCGAGGAGACCGCCGACGAAGTCGCCACCGAGGAGGCGATCGAAGCCGACATCCAGCAGGAGGCCACCGAAGCCGAGGAAGTCGGCGGCGAGACCCTGGACGACGATCCCGAAGCGGCTGCTGACGGCGCCGCCGAGGAAGCCCCGCCGGCCGAAGCGCCGGCCGAGGAAGTCCCCGCTGAGCAAGCGGAAGAAGTTGTCGAGGAGGCGGAGCAGGCCTAGTGGCTAAGAAGCGGGTTCACGAGATCGCGAAAGCGCAGGGCGTCAGCTCGAAAGAGCTGCTGGCCGCCCTGCGAGCGGCCGGGGTCGAAGCCAAAGCTGCCGCCTCGACCGTCGAGGAGGCCGATGCGCTGAAAGCGATCTCGGCCGCGAAAGGCAACGGCGGCGCCGAAGCGACGAAAAAAGCCGCGCCCGCAGCCGCTGCGCCAAGCGAGCCGAAAGCACCCGCGGCCGCTGCTCCGAAAGCGCCGGCGCCGCAGCAGGGCGGCGCGAAACCAACCGGCAAACGTCCTTCGACTTCGACCAAACCGGTTCGCGCGGGCGGCGCTGCCCAAAGTGCCGGCGGCGGCGCGAGCTCGAAAAAACGCCGCGTCGTGATCGACTCGCAGGCCTCGCGCCGCGAGCAGATGGGCGGGCCGCCGCCGCAGCGTCCGCCACGGCGCCGCGGCGGGCGCCGCCGCCGTCCGTTGCTCGAGGAGCCGCCGCAGGGCCCTGCGACCCCGGCCGAGCCCGAGGCGGTCAAAGTCAACTCCGGCGCTACCGTCCGCGAGGTCGCCGAATCGCTCGGCCTGGCCCCGGCCGAGGTGATCAAAAAACTGATGATGATGGGCGAGATGGCGACGCTCACGCAGACCCTTACGGACGATTCTGTGAAGGCGATCGCCGACGAGTACGACCGCAAAGTCGAAATCGTCCACGCCGCCGACGAGGAGCCCGAGGAGCCGGAGTTCTCCGACGCCGAGGAGGACCTGGTCGATCGGCCGCCGGTAGTGACGATCATGGGGCACGTCGACCACGGCAAGACCTCGCTGCTCGACGCGATCCGCGAGACCGAGGTGGCCGCCGGCGAGGCCGGGGGGATCACCCAGCACATCGGCGCCTACCAGGTCCACCACGACGAGAAGACGATCACCTTCCTCGACACCCCGGGTCATGCCGCCTTTACGGCGATGCGTGCCCGCGGCGCCAAGGTAACCGACGTCGTCGTCGTGGTCGTCGCCGCCGACGACGGCGTCATGCCGCAGACGAAAGAGGCGATCGACCACGCCCGCGCCGCCGACGTGCCGATGCTGATCGCGGTCAACAAGATCGACAAAGAGGGGGCCAACCCCGAAAAAGTCCGCGGCGAGCTCGCCCAGATGGAAATCACCCCGGAGGAGTGGGGCGGCGACACCGTCTTCTGCGAGGTCTCGGCGAAGACGCGGGAGGGCCTCGACAACCTGCTCGACATGATCCTCCTGGTCACCGAGCTGGAGGAGCTGACGGCCAACCCGAACGCCGATGCCTCCGGCCACGTGATCGAGTCCCAGCTCGACCCCGGCCGCGGGCCGGTCGTCACCGTGCTCGTCGAGCGCGGCACCCTGCGGGTCGGCGACTCGCTCGTCGCCGGGCCCCAGTGGGGCCGGGTGCGGGCAATGCAGGACTTCACCGGCAAACCGGTCGAGGAGGCGGTTCCCGGGATGCCGGTCGAGGTGCTCGGCTTCGACGGGGTCGCCGACGCCGGCGAGTTCGTGCAGACGGTCGAAGGCGACCGCCAGGCCCGCCAGATGGCGGGAGAGCGCGCCCACCGGCTCAAAACCGAGGCGCTGGCCCGTCGCCAGGGCCGCAAGGTCAGCCTCGACGAGGTCTTCGCCCGCGCCCAGGAGGGCGAGATCAAGGAGCTCAACATCGTCCTCAAGGCCGACGTCGCCGGCTCGCTGGAGGCGCTCCAGGACGAGCTCGCGAAGGTGCCGCAGGAACGGGTGGCGATCAACATCATCCACTCGCAGACCGGCGGCATCAACGAGTCCGACGTGATGCTCGCCTCGGCCTCCGACGCGATCATCATCGGCTTCAACGTGCGGCCGCTGCTCGACGCCAAACGGGCCGCGGCCCGCGAGGGCGTCGACGTCCGCACCTACTCGGTCATCTACAAAATCACCGAAGACCTGCGCAACGCGATGGAGGGCCTGCTCGACTCGGTCGCGGTCGAGGAGACGATCGGCGAGGCGCTGGTCAAACAGACCTTCAAAGCCTCCAAAGTCGGCCGCATCGCCGGCTGCATCGTCGCCGAGGGGAAGGCCGTGCGTACCGCCAGCGTCCGCCTGATCCGTGAGGGAACGGTGATCTGGACCGGCGAGCTCGGCTCCCTGCGCCGCTTCAAAGACAACGTCCAGGAAGTCGAGGAGGGTCAGGAGTGCGGCATCGTCCTCGAGGGGTACGCCGACGTCAAGGAGGACGACGTGCTCGAGTTCTTCCAGACGAAACAGGTCGAGCAGACCCTGGAGTAGCATGGCCGGACCCCGTATGCGGCGCATCAACGAGGTGCTTCGCGAGGTCATCGGGGCGGCTGTGGCAGGCGAGTTGAACGATCCCCGGATCGGCTTCGTGACCGTGACTTCCGTAGAGACCAGCCCCGACCTGCGCACCGCCAAGGTGTTCGTCAGCGTGCTCGGAGACAAGGAGGAGCGGGACGCGACGCTAGAGGGCCTGCGCTCCGCCCACGGCCTGATCCAGTCGCGGATCGCGGGGGAGACGCGGATGAAGCGGACGCCGAAATTGACCTTTCGTTACGACGACACGATCGAGAAAGCCTCCCGGGTCAGCGAGTTGTTGGAGGAGGGAGAGGACGAGCAGTGAACTCCGTATCCGACATCGCCACCGATCTCGAGCGCGTCGCCAATGAGCTGCGCGAGCGCGACCGCTTCCTGCTGACCGCCCACGAGGGTCCGGACGGCGACGCCCTCGGTTCATTGCTCGGCCTGCACAAAGTCCTCACCCAGCTCGGCAAGGACTCGGTGATGTTCATGGCCGCGAAGGAGTTCCCGCTGCCGATCGAGTACCGCTTCCTGCCGCTGGAGGAGGTCTTCCACGAGGCGCCCGCCGACATGGCCGACCGCACCGTCGTCTTCCTCGACTGCGGCAACATCGACCGGATGCCGGTCGAGTGGCTGACCGCGGGCGGCAACGAGGTCATCAACATCGACCACCATCACGACAACACCCGCTTCGGCGACTTCAACCTGGTCGAGGTCGGCGCCTCCTGCACCGCCGAGATCGTCTACGACCTGGCGCTGCTGCTGGGGGCGAAGCTGACGCCGGAGATCGCCTCGGCGCTCTATGTCGGTCTGATCACCGACACCGGCAAGTTCATGTACGAGAACACCAACGCCCACACCCACCGGGTGGCGGCGGACCTGATCGACGCCGGGGTCAACGTCGACGACACCTACCGGCGCCTCTACGAGCACGTGCCGATCGAGAAGCTGCGGCTCGTCTCCCGTGCTCTCGACAAGATCTCCAGCCACCTCGACGGCAAGCTGGTGATCAGTTACATCACCACCGCCGACTACGAGGCGACCGGCGCCGGCGAGGAGATGACCGAGGGGCTGATCGACAACCTGCGCTCGATCGAGGGGGTCAAAGTGGCAGCGGTGATCCGCGACCTCGGCGAACGTGGCCGCTCCGCCCGCAAGGTCAGCCTCCGCTCCAGCGCCGGCGACGTCGACGTTTCGGCGATCGCCCGCGTCAACGGCGGCGGCGGCCACAAACGCGCCGCCGGCTTCTCGACCGACCTCGAGTTCGAGCAGCTGGTCGAGTTCCTGGCCCGCGAGGTCTCTGCCCAACTCGAAGCCTGAGCGATGGCGGCCGCGACGACGGGTTCCGTGCTGCTCTTCGACAAGCCCGCCGGTGTGACCTCGCACGATGTCGTCGCCCAGGTGCGGCGGCGGCGCGGGGGCAAAGTCGGCCACGCCGGCACCCTCGACCCCTTCGCCACCGGCCTGCTGCTGATCCTGCTCGGCCGGGCCACCCGGCTGCAGCGCTTCCTCGTCGGCCTGCCGAAGACCTACCTAGCGACGGCTCGCCTCGGCTGGCACTCTTCGACCGGCGATCCCGACGGTGAGCTGACGGAGACCGGTCGCCTCCCGGAGTCCCTGGCGCTGCCGACCGGGACCGTGCGCCAGCGGGTGCCGATGACCTCGGCCGTCCGTGTCGGAGGGGAGAGGCTCTACAAGAAGGCTCACCGCGGCGAGGTGGTGGAGACCCCCGAGCGCGACGTCCAGGTCTACCGGGCTGAGCTCCTCTCCAGCGAGGCCGAGCACGCCCACTACGAGGTCGAATGCTCGGCCGGGACCTACATCAGGACGCTGGTCGAGACCTTGGACGACGCCTACTGCGAGGAGCTGCGGCGGACCGCGATCGGTCCCTTCCGGGTCGAGAACGCGGGGGAGGAGCTCCCCGCCGCCGAGGTCGCTGAGCTGGTGCCGGCGGTGGCGGAGGCGCTGCGATGAGCATGAAGGTCACTTCGCTCCCCGACGCCGAGCCGCGGCCGCGCAACGTCGCGATCGGCACCTTCGACGGCGTCCACCTCGGCCACCAGGCGGTGATCGAGGGGGCAGATACGGTCCTCACCTTCGACCCGCACCCGCTCGAAGTCCTGCACCCGGCGGCGACGCCGAAGCTGATCATGCCCTTCAACGTCAAGCGCGACGTGATCGAAGGCCTCGGAGTGCAGGAGCTCGTCGTCATCCCCTTCGACAAGGAGTTCGCCCAGCGCAGCGCCGAGGACTTCATCGAGCACGTGCTGCTGGAGAAGCTCGACGCCAAGCAGGTCTCGGTCGGCGAGAACTTCCGCTTCGGCGCCAAAGCCAAAGGCGACCCGGCGATGCTGGACGCGCGCCCGGAGTTCCAGGCCCGGGTCGTGCCGCTGGTCGAAGTCGACGGCGAAACCGTCTCCTCGACTCGGATCAGAGCCCTGGTCGCCGCCGGTGAGATGGAGCCCGCCCGTCGCTGTCTCGGCGCCCCCTTCATGGTCGAGGGCGAGGTCGTCAGCGGCGATCAGCGCGGCCGCGAGCTCGGCTTCCCGACCGCCAACATCGTCCCCGACGACCGCCTCGTGATCCCCGGCCACGGGGTCTACGCCGCCTTCGCCGACGGCGTCCCCGCCGCCGTCAACGTCGGCATCCGCCCGACCTTCGAGAGCGGTCGCGGCGTCCTGATCGAGACCTACCTGATCGACCGCGAAGAAGATCTCTACGGCAGAACCCTGCGCGTCGCCTTCGTCGAGCGCTTGCGCGGTGAGCGCAACTACCCCGAGGTTCAGGAGTTGATCGATCAGATGCACGAGGACGTAGAGGACGCGAAGCGGGTATGCGCGGGCTTCACCTCGCCCTAGCGGCACTGCTCGCCCTGCTCGCCTTCCCGGCGGTGGCCGCCGCCGGCATCCGCCAGGCGCCGCCGGTGGTCGGGCAGGTGAGCGAATACGAGCTCGGCCCCGGGACGCGACCGCAGGCGGTGGTCACCGGTCCCGACGGCAACCTCTGGTTCGCCGGTATCCGCAATGTCTCCGGCGGCGCCGGCGACGTCCTCGGGCGGGTGACGCCCTCCGGGAAGGTGACGGAATATGTGGTCGACACCCACACCGCCATCGTCGGTCTCAGCGACATCGCGCTCGGTCCCGACGGCAACCTCTGGTTCACGGAGGGCGGCAGACCGAAGGTCGGGCGGATCACCACCTCGGGGCAGATCGCCGAGTTCGATCTGCCGCAGGGAGCCGGCAACGCCACCGCGATCGCCGCCGGTCCCGACGGCGCCCTCTGGTTCACCGAGTCGGGGGTCGCCCGCGTCGGCAGGATCACGACGAGCGGCGTCGTGACCGAATTTCCGCTTACCGGCGCCCGCGAATCCTGGGGAGGTGGGATCGCCGCCGGTCCCGACGGAGCCCTCTGGGTGACGCTGCCGGGAGGCGGCGCGATCGCCCGGATCGGCAGTGACGGCGCCGAGGCCGACTTCCATCTGCCCGAAGAAGCAGCCGCCGGTTACCCCGACGACATCGTCGTCGGCCCTGACGGCGCCCTCTGGTTCGGCAAGGCGACCTCGGCGACCCTCGGGCGGATCACCACGCGGGGCGAAATCACCCAGTTCCCGCTCGCCCAGGGACGGACGATCTCCGCCTTGACCAGCGGCCCCTTCGGCGACCTCTGGTACGCGCTCGGCGGCGGCCGCATCGGCTGGGTCATCCCCGGCGTGGCGCAGGGCGTCACCGCCTGCATCAGCCGGTGCTCGTCGCCGGTCACCGATCTCACCGAAGGTCCCGAAGGCCGACTCTGGTTCGTCGCCGGGGTCGAGGGCACGAGCTTCTACAACGCCCCCGGAACGATCGGCACCTACGCGCCGCCGCCGCTCGAAGTCCGCGTCGTCGGTTCCGGCAGCGTTCGCGGCCGCGCCGCCTACGTGCCGCTTTCCTGCCGCTGGACCCCGGCGGGAAGGCGCTGCAAGGGCAGCCTGCGGCTGACCGGGGGCGGGAGGGTCGTCCGCAAGCGGTTCAACCTCCGCCTCGGTGACAAAGCGCGAATCGCCGTGCGCCTCCCCCGGCGCTTGACGAATCGGCTGTCCCGCCGTGGCCGGGTCGCCCTCCAGGCGACGACGACGGTCGCCGGCGGGCGCGGCGATACCGCCCAAATCGTGCTGCGCCGGCACTGAGCCTCTGTGCTAGCTTCCAGCAGCCGTCGCACCTCCGTGTGCGGCGTTTCTACGAGATGAGCCTGACCAAAGAGAAAAAGAGCGAGTTGATCGGCAAGTACGGCCGCGGCGAGAACGACACCGGCTCGGCCGAGGTCCAGATCGCCCTGATGACCGAGCGGATCAACGAACTCACCGAGCATCTGCGCGCCCACGCGAAAGACCACCACTCGCGCCGCGGTCTGCTGATGCTGGTCGGTAAGCGGCGGCGGATGCTGCGCTACCTCGAAAGCTCCGACCTCGAGCGCTACCGCGCCCTGGTCAAAGAGCTCGGCCTGCGGCGATGATCGCGGTCGGGGAGCAAGCCCCCGACTTCACCCTCCGCGACCAGGACGGGGAGAAGGTTTCCCTGTCCGACTACAAGGGCCGCAAAGTGATGCTCGTCTTCTACCCGGGGGACTTCAGCCCCGTCTGCGGCGACCAGCTCTCGATCTACCAGGAGGTCAAGCCGGAGATCGCCGAGAAGGGGGTCGAGCTGGTCGGGATCAGCGTCGACAGCTTCTTCGCTCACAAGGCCTTCCAGGAGAAGCTCGGGATCGACACGACCCTGCTCTCCGACTTCGAGCCGAAGGGCGAGGTCGCCCGCGCCTACGGCTCCTACCTAGACGCGCCGCTCGGCTTCGCCAACCGCACCCTCGTCCTCGTCGACGAGGAAGGCAAAGTCGCCTGGACCTACGAATCGCCCAACCCGGGCGAGTTCCCCGGCGCCAACGTCATCTTCGACGCTCTCTCCTGACGCGAAACCGTAGAAATGCGCCTATACGACGCATTTTCACGGACTCGGTGAGATGAACGACCTCAGCAGCGCCCCGATCCCGCCGGTGGGGCCGGACGACCACATCCGCGGCGAGGGGGAGGAGGGGATCGTCGTCTACGCCGACCTTGCCTGTCCGCACTGCGCCGCCGAGTGGCCGCGGCTCCGGGAGCACGCCGGCCGGTTTGTCTTCCGCCACTTCCCGGTTGCCAGCAAGCATCCGCGCTCGCCGGCCCTCCACGCCGCAGCCGAGGCGGCGGGTCGGCAGAGCCGCTTCTTCGAGCTGGTCGACTCGCTCTACGCGGATCGTGCCCGCGTTGACGATCCGCACCTCTGGGAGCGGTGCAAGCAGCTCGGGCTCGACCTCGACCGCTTCGAGGCGGACCGCCGCTCGGACCGCGTCCAGGCACGGATCCGTTCAGATTTCCAAGCCGGCATCCGCGCTGGCGTGGCTGGCACTCCGGCGGTTTTCGATGCCTGTACCCTTCAGACAGTTAGAGAACGAGAGTTCTGAAAGCGAAAGAGCCGCCAACCGGGCGGCCGGAGGTAACAACTAAATGAGCATGTTTGACGTTACCCGCGTCTCGGCGGATATCGGCGATGGCCAGATTTCCTTCGAGACCGGCAAACTCGCGAAGCAGGCGAGCGGTGCTGTCGTCGTCCGCAGTGGCGACACGATGGTCCTCTGCACCGCCACCGTCGGCAACCTTCGCGACGTGGACTTCCTGCCCCTGACCGTCGACATCGAGGAGCGGATGTACGCCGCGGGCAAAATCCCCGGCTCGTTCTTCCGTCGCGAGGGCAAATCCAGCGAGAAGGCGACGCTGACCGCGCGGATGATCGACCGTCCGATCCGCCCGCTCTTCCCCAAGGGATGGCATTACGAGACCCAGCTGGTCGCGACCCCGATGTCGGTCGACCAGGTCCACCCCTACGACATCCTGGCGATGAACGGCGCCTCCGCGGCGCTGGCGATCTCGCCGGTCCCGGTCGCCGCCCACGTCGGCGCCGTCCGCATCGGCAAGCTCGACGGCGAATTCGTCGTCAACCCCGAGGAGGAGACGCACGAGGAGCTCGAACTCGACCTGATCGTCGCCGGCACCGACGAGGCGATCCTGATGGTCGAGGCCGGCGCCGGCGGCGTCACCGAGGCCGAGATCCTCGACGCCCTCGACATCGCCCACTCGCAGATCAAGAAGCTCTGCGCCGCGATGGGCGAGCTCGAAGAGAAGGCCGGCAAAGAGAAGATGGTCGTCGAGGCCCCGCAGATCGACGAGGGCCTGCTGACCAAGATCCGCGATTCGCACGGCCAGGCGCTGGTCGACGCGATCGCCACCGAGGGCAAGCTCGAGCGCTACGAGGCGATCGACAAAGTCAAGGACGAGGTCGTCGGCCACTACGCCGCCGCCCATGAGGCCGATGAGGTCGACGAGGCGAGGGTTGCTGAGGTCAAGGCGGCGATCGACGCGATCGAGAAGGAAACGATCCGCAAGGCGATCGCGGTTGAAAAGAAGCGCCCCGACGGTCGCGCCCAGGACGAGATCCGGCCGATCGAGTGCGAGGTCGACATCTCCCCGCGCGTCCACGGCTCGGCCCTGTTCACCCGCGGCGAGACCCAGATCCTCTCCAACGTCGCTCTCGGCACGACCCGGATGGACATGCGGATCGACACGCTCGGCCTGCAGACCACGAAACGGTTCTGGCACCACTACAACTTCCCGCCCTTCTCGGTCGGGGAGGCGGGCTTCATGCGCGGCCCGAAGCGCCGCGACATCGGCCACGGCGCCCTCGCGGAGCGCGCCCTGGTTGCGACGATCCCCGACGAAGAGTCGTTCCCGTACGTGATCCGGGTCGTCTCCGAGACGCTCGAGTCCAACGGCTCCTCGTCGATGGGCTCGGTCTGCGCCTCCTCGATGGCGCTGCAGGCCGCGGGCGTCCCGGTCAGCGCACCGGTCGCCGGCGTCGCCATGGGCCTGATCAAAGAGGGCGACGACTACATCGTCCTCACCGACATCGCCGGCGTCGAGGACCACCTCGGCGACATGGACTTCAAGGTCGCCGGCACCGCGGACGGGATCACCGCCCTGCAGATGGACATCAAGATCACCGGCGTCACCTTCGACATCCTCCGGGACGCGCTGGAGCAGGCCAACAAGGGCCGCCAGTTCATCCTCGGCAAGATGGCCGAGGCGATCGACGGGCCGCGGGAGAAGCTCTCCGCGCACGCGCCGGCGATCGAGTCGATCAAGATCGATCCCGAGAAGATCGGGGCGGTCATCGGCAAAGGCGGCGAAACGATCCGCGCCCTCTGCGAGGAGTTCGAGGCCGAGATCGACGTCGAGGACGACGGCACCGTGCGGATCTACGCCCCGACCGGGGAACTGGTCGACGGCGCGGTCTCCCGCATCAACTCGATGACCAAGGAGGCCGAGATCGGCGATCGCTACGACTCCGCCAAAGTCGTGAAGACGACGACCTTCGGCGCCTTCGTCGAGCTGGTCAAGGGCACCGACGGCCTGCTTCACATCTCCAACGTGAAGCCGGGCGAGCGGGTCGACTCCGTCGACGACGTCCTCAAAGCCGGCGAGGAGATCGACGTCACCGTGGTCGAGGTCGACAAGGAGCGCGGCCGGATCGGCCTGCGTCTCACCGACGACCCCTCGATCGCGGGTAAATCGCCCGAGGAACTGGCTTCGGTCGGCTCCGGCGGCGACGGCGGACGGCGTAACGGCGGCGACCGAGGCGGTCGCGGCGGACGCGACCGTGGCGGCCGTGGGCGCGAACGCGAGCGCCGCGGCTAGTTGAGCGCCCAGCTCACCACCCTGGACTCGGGCGTCCGGGTCGTGACCGAGGAGGTTCCCTCGGTCCGGTCCGTGGCGCTCGGGCTCTGGGTCCGGACCGGATCCAGGAACGAGACCCCGGCGCAGGCCGGAGTCTCGCACTTCCTCGAGCACCTGCTGTTCAAGGGGACCGCGCGCTACTCGGCGATCGAGATCTCCGAGCGCTTCGACGGCCTCGGGGCTTCGGTCAACGCCGCCACCGGCAAGGAGACCACGCACCTGCACGCGCGCTTCCTCGACGAGCACACCGAGGAGGTCTTCGACCTGCTCGCCGAGATGCTGCTGGCACCGACCTATCCGGACATCGACTCCGAGCGCCAGGTCGTGATCGAGGAGATCGCGATGTACGACGACGAGCCGCAGGACCGGGTTCACGACGTTCTCGCCGAGGCCGTCTTCGGCGAGCATCCGCTCGGCCGCCGGGTCCTGGGTGAGGCCGAGGTGATCGCCTCGGTCCCTGTCCCGGACATCGAGGCCTACCGCCGCGCCCACTACACGGCACCGCAGATCGTCGTCGGCGCCGCCGGCCACCTCGACCACGAGCGGATCGTCGACCTGGCCAAGCGGCTGGTGCAGCCGCCTACTCAGGGCGACGGGCAGCTGCAGGAGACCTCGCTCGAGGGCGACTCCCGCCTCTGCTTCCTGACCAAGGAGACCGAGCAGTACCACATCTGCTTCGGCGCCCCCGGCCTCCGCCGCGACGACCAGCGGCGCTTCCCGCTCGCCGTCCTCGACGCGATCTTCGGCGGTTCCACCTCTTCCCGACTCTTCCGCGAGGTGCGCGAGAAGCGCGGGCTCGCCTACTCGGTCGGCTCCTACAACGAGCAGTTCACCGATCAGGGCATGGTTGCGACCTACGTCGGCACCCGCGAGGACAACGTCGAGGAGGCCTGTGAGATCATCGGCCGTGAGATGGCGCGCCTGCGCTCTGAGCCGGTCTCCGAAGAGGAGCTGGTGCGGGCCAAGGAGAGCGTCAAGGGCCGCCTGGTCCTTTCGTCGGAGTCGACCGCGGCGCGGATGACCCGGATCTCCCGGGCGACGCTCTTCGACCTGCCGATCGAAACCCTCGACGAGATGCTGGCCAAGGTCGACGCGATCGAGGTCGACGACCTGACCGCGCTGGCGGCGGAGCTCTACGGAGCCGACCGCCTCTCGGCCGCCTGCGTCGGCACCGACGAAGGCCGCTTCCGCAGGGCGCTGGCGCCCGTGAGCGAGGCGCTGGTAGCGGCGTGACGCGGGTCGCGGTCGCCGGGGCGGCCGGAAAAATGGGTGCGACCGTCTGCGAAGCGGTCGCAGAGGCCGACGGGCTGGAGCTGACCGGGCGGGCCGATCCGGCGCTTGGTACCGAGCTCGGCGAGGTGCTGTCCGATGCCGACGTCGTCGTCGACTTCACCGTTCCAGATACAGCGCTGGCGAACGTCAAGGCGTGCCTTGCGGCCGGGGTCCACACTGTCGTCGGCACCACCGGCTTCGATCTCGATGCCGCCCGCGCGGCGGCCGAGGCGTCGCAGGCCAACTGCTTCGTCGCCCCTAACTTCGCGATCGGCGCGGTGCTGTTGATGGAGGTCTCGCAGACGATCGCCAAGCACATGCCCGAGTGCGAGATCGTCGAGCTCCACCACGACAAGAAGCTCGATGCGCCGTCGGGCACCGCCAAGCGCACCCAGGAGCTGATCGACGCCGCCGGCGGCAACGTCCACCAGCCGATCCACTCGGTCCGCCTACCGGGCCTCGTCGCCCACCAGGAGGTGATCTTCGGCGGGGTGGGGCAGACCCTCTCGCTCCGCCACGACTCGATCGACCGCCGCTCGTTCATGCCCGGCGTCGTCCTCGCCTGCCGCAAGGTCGCCGATCTTCCCGAGCGCTTCACCGTCGGGCTGGAGAAGCTGCTTTAGATGGTCCTTTCACTGGCGGGGCAACCGCAAGACGGGATACCCTGGAGGCGATGAAGGCGATCGAGGGAATCCTCACCGCGATGGCGACCCCGTTCGACGCGGACGGGAGGGTCGACCACGACGCAGCGCGGCGGCTGGCGGCGCACCTCCTCGAGCACGGCTCGCACGGCCTGGTCATCGCCGGGACCACCGGCGAGTGCCCGACCCTGACCGACGGCGAGGAGATCGAGCTGCTGCAGGCTGTCCGGGCCGAGGTGGGGGAGGAGGCGCTGCTCGTCTGCGGGACGGGCACGAACGACACCCGGCACTCCTGCGAGCTGACGAAGATGGCCGCCGACGCCGGCGCCGACGCTTCGTTGGTAGTCGTCCCCTACTACAACAAGCCCAACGAGGCCGGCATCCGCGCCCACTTCGAGACCGTCGCCGCCGCTGTTCCCGAGCTGCCGATGGTGATGTACAACATCCCTTCGCGGGTGGTCATCAACGCTCGCCCCGAGCTGCTGGGCGAGCTGGGGCGCGACGTCGAGAACATCGTCGCCGTCAAGCAGGCCAACGACGATGAGTTGGGCCCGATCGAAGGCCTGACGGTCCTCGCCGGCAACGACAACGTCCTGCTCCGCGTGCTCGAGTTCGGCGGCGGGGGCGGGATCTGCGTCGCCTCGCACATCGTCGGCGATCAGATGCGCGAGATGTGGGAGGCGGCGCAAGCGGGCGACATCGAGCGGGCGCGCGAGATCGACGCCGAGATCACCCCGGTCTATGAGGCCACCTCCGTCACCACCAACCCGATCCCGCTGAAGGCGGCCTTGGCGATGCTGGGCCTCTGTGAGGATCGACTTCGACTTCCCCTGGTATCCGCCGACGAGGAGCAGAGGGCCGCCGTCAAGGCCGGTCTCGATGCAGCCCACGTCGCGATTCCCGGTTAGAACCAACTACCAAGAGAGTGAGTAACTACTTCTAGTGCCAAGCAAACTTCGAGTGCTGCCCTTGGGCGGCCTCGGTGAGATCGGTAAGAACATGACCGTCGTCGAGTACGACGGCCGCATCGTCGTCGTCGACACGGGGCTGATGTTCCCGACCGCCGAGATGCACGGGATCGACCTCGTGCTGCCTGACTTCTCCTATCTGCGCGACCGCGCCGAGGACATCGAGGCGATCGTCCTCACCCACGGCCACGAGGACCACGTCGGCGCGCTGCCCTACGTCCTCAAAGAGATCGGCATGCCACCGATGATCTACGGGGGCCTGCTGACCGTCGGCATGGTCCGCTCCAAGCTCGACGAGCACAAGCTCGGCGAAAGCGCGCCGCTGAAAGAGCTGCCGCCGGGCGAGAAAGTGAAGATGGGGCCGTTCGGGCTCGAGCTGATCCACCTCGCCCACTCGATCCCCGACATGCGCGCCGTCCTTCTCAGCACCGAGGTCGGCTCGGTGCTGATGACCGGCGACTACAAGTTCGACCAGACCCCGGTCGACGGCCGCCCTGCGGACGTCTCGCGGCTGGCCGAGCTCGGCAAGGAAGGGCTGTTGCTGCTCTGCGGCGACTCGACCAACGCCGACCGACCGGGCGTGGCTCCGTCGGAGTCGAGCGTCGGGCCGGCGCTGCTGCAGCAGTTCTCGCGCTGCAAAGGCCGGATCATCGTCACCTCCTTCGCCTCCAACATCCACCGCGTCCAGCAGGTGATCGACGCGGCGGTCCGGCTCGACCGCAAAGTGGCGCTGGTCGGCCGTTCGATGCGCAAGAACTTCAACATCGCCTCCAACCTCAGCATTGCCAACGCGCCCGAGGGGATCTTCATCCAGCCGCGGGAGATCGAGGACTTCCCCGACGAGAAGGTCGTCGTTATCTCGACCGGCAGCCAGGGCGAGCCGCTCTCGGCGCTGCGGCGGATGGCCAACAACGACCATCGCGACGTCCAGCTGCACTCCGGCGACACCGTCGTCTTCTCGGCAACGCCGGTGCCCGGAAACGAGCGCGCGGTCAACGAGACGATCGACCGCATCTACGAGATCGGCGCCACGGTTATCACCGCCAAAGACGCGCCGATCCACGCCTCCGGCCACGGCTGGCAGGAGGAGATCAAGCTGATGCTGAACCTGACCAAACCGCGCTACGTGATGCCGGTGCACGGCGACTATAAGCGGCTGCGCCTGCACTCCGAACTCGCCGAATCGGTCGGGATCGAGAGCGATCGCATCTTCCAGGGGCGCAACGGCCTGCCGCTGGAGCTCGACGGGGAGGGGGCCGGCTTCGGTGAGGACATCCACGCCGGCGTCATCTACGTCGACGGTGTCAACATCGGCGAGCCCGACGACGCCGCCCTGCGCGACCGCCGCGCGATCTCCGCCGACGGCATCTTCATCGTCGTCGCGACGATCTCCAACGACGACGGCAGCATCGTCGCCGACCCCGAGGTGATCTTCCGCGGCGTCGCCTTCCTCGATGAGGCCGACGCACTTGTAGAAGACCTCAAGGACCTGGTCGAAGACCAGCTCGACGACGCCGCCAAAGCGGGTCATCGCGAGAACCATCTGGTCGAGGAAGACCTGCACGAGGCAATCGGCAAGCTCGTCTGGCAGCGCCTCCGCCGCCGCCCGATGGTCCTGCCGGTGGTCATCGAGGTGTGAGGGCGCCAGCTTAAGCGCGCGAGTATTCAGCGCAGTGGGTGAAACCCCGCTGCGCTCCCTAATTGGTGGAGATGGCGCTACTGGTAGAGCCATTCCTAAGCGTCACAGGACTCCCTGTTTGGTACAAGCAGCCTTACTTATGTGGGAACAGGGAGTTCCTCTATCGGCTGATCGTCGGTAGCAAACACTTATGGAAAGGACCAGTCGATGAAAAGGCTTCTACTAGCCGGGATTCTGGCTGCTGTGATGCTCGTGCCGGCTTCTTCCGCGTCAGCTTCGCTGACCGGCGAATACGCGCGATTCTCGAAGTGCCCGTACACCAGCGCCTCTGTGGAATTCTGCATTTACGCAGAAACCACCAGCGGCTCATTCGTCCTCGGCAAAAAATCAGTTCCGTTGGTGAAACCGGTGATTCTCCAGGGTGGGCTTGAAGGGGCCGGCGGCGATTTCAACAACTCGTTCAGCCTCGTCGGCGCCACGGACGGCAACACGCTTTCCAAATCTGCTCAGCCGGTGCCGGGCGGACTGTTGGGAGTCACCGCTCCGACCTGGTGGCCGGTGATCCTGCAGAATCTGTTCAACGAAACGATCAACAACGGCTTCACGGGCGTAACCGCAACCGTGGAAATCGCCGGGCCCGCGTCAGGGGTCAAGGTCAACCTCGCCAGGGCGCTGGAACAGAATGGGGCGGCCTTCACCTTGCCGGTAAAGGTCAAGCTCGACAACCCGTTCCTCGGCGGCAGCTGCTACATCGGCTCGAACTCGAACCCGGTGAAACTGAACCTCACCACGGGTACGACGTCTCCGCCGCTTCCGAATAAACCGATTACGGGAAGCACCGGAGAACTCAGCGAACCGGCCGAAGCGATGCTTGCTCTGAAAGGCAACCGCCTGGTGGACAACTCGTTCTCCGCGCCGGGTGCTAACGGCTGTGGAGGGTTCCTGTTTTCATGGGCGGTCGATCCGTTCGTGAACTCGATCGTCGGCGTCCCATCGGCGGCCGGAACCAACACTGCGATTCTCGAAGGTACGACCTACCTCGTGAACGCGCCTTACCTGAAAACCCTCTAGCCAGCACCTCTGGTCACCGAAAAGCGCCCGGCCCTGCCGGGCGCTTTTTCTTTACCCGGAGGCACAAAAAAGCCCGCCGAGGCAATTTCTGGGGAGAAACCTCGGCGGGCTAGTGTGTCTCGTCCACGGGGAAATCTAGGCCCGGGCTCTAAAGCGCCTCTAAAGGTTTCGGCGCCTGCTTCTCACCCCCGGCGAGGGGGATGCGGGCGCGGAAGAGGGCACCGCCGGTCTTCGACTCCGCCGCTTCGACGCTGCCGCCGTGCGAGTGGGCGACGGCGCTCACGATCGCCAGGCCGAGGCCGGTGCCGGTGCCGCGGGCGGTGTCGGCGGGGCCGGTGCCGCGGACAAAGCGGTCGAAGACCTGGGTCCGCATCGCCGCCGGGATCCCGGGCCCGTCGTCGGCGACTTCGACGATGGCGCCGTTTCCTTTCTCGCAGAGACGCAGTTCGACGCAGGAGCCGCGCGGCGTATGGCGGATGGCGTTGTCGAGCAGGTTGAGGACCATCCGGTGCAGTTCGTCGCGGCTGCCCTCGACGCGCAGCGGCTTCTCGTTGTCGACGATCAGCTCCCGGTCGCCCATCAGCGGCGCCACCTCGGCGGCGGCGTCGCCGGCGATTTCGGCCAGGTCGACGCGGCGGTGGGCCGGCAGCCTGCCGGCGTCGGCGCGGGCGAGCAGCAGCAAGTCGCCGATCAGCCTGCCCATGCGTTTGGAGGAACGCAGGGCGGAGTCGACGATCTCCCGGTCTTCGGCCTGATCGGCGCCGCCCAGCGACGCCTGCAGCAGTTCGAGGTTGGCGAGGACGCTGGTCAGCGGGGTCCGCAACTCGTGCGAGGCGTCGGCGACGAACTCGCGCTGCTTCTGCATCACCCCCTCGCGTTCGGCCCGGGCGGCGTCGAGTGAGCGCAGCATCTGCTCCAGCGTCCGCGCCAGTTCGCCGACCTCGTCGTCGTTGGCCGGCTCCGGCATCCGCTCGGAAGGGTCGCGGGTGGTGGCGATCTTCCGCGCCGTTTCGGTCAGCGAAGAGATCGGCCGCATCGCTCGACCGGCGATCGCGACGCCGGCCAGGGCCGCGAGCAGGGTCCCGCCGAGGATGCCGGCTGCGATCAGCAGCCAGACGCGGTCGATCGTGTCCTCGACATGGGAGGTGGCACGGCCGTATTGGACGATGCCCGTGATTTCTCCGGTTTGCTTGGAGACGATCCGCTCCGTGGCGACGCGCATCCCGTTCACTTCCCTCGCCCCGGGCAGGGCCGGTCCCAAGCTCCTGGGAGGCTGGGTGGATTCGATCAGGTTCCCGTTGACTTCGTAGACCCGGGCGGAGGCGTCGTTGAGACGGACGAAGGACTTCAGCTGCGGTCCGGCTTCAAGCTTGGGAGGTTCGAAAGGGGAGTAGGTGATCTGCAGTTCGCTGGCGAGGACCCGGGCGGCGCTGCGGACTTCGTTGTTGAAGTCGTTGCGGATCCGCTGGGTTGCGATCTGGCCGATTGCGCCGCCGAAGAGAAGGAGGATCAATAGGGTCAGCCCGGCTGAAACCGTCGCCAGCCGCCAGCGGACGGGCCAGGAGCGAGGGCGCAGGAAGCGCCGGCCGAAGCGGCTGAGCCCGTTCGCGGCCCCGCCGACCCGCTTAAGCCTTGAGGACGTAGCCGGCACCGCGTTTGGTGTGCAGCAGGCGCGACTCGCCGCCCGCCTCGAGCTTGCGCCGCAGGTTGGAGATGAAGACGTCGATCGTGTTCGTCGCCGCCATCGGGTCGTAGCCCCAGACCTCGTCGAGCAGGCGCTCGCGGGAGACGACGAGGCGCTCGTTGCGCATCAGGAACTCGAGCAGCTCGAACTCGCGGTTGGTCAGCTCGATCTCGCGCTTGCCGCGGTGGACCTCGCGGGTGTCGGGGTTGAGGACGAGGTCGCCGACCTCCATCGAGGCGGCCCCACGCGGCGGCCGGCGGCGTAGGAGCGCCCGGATCCGGGCCAGCAGCTCTTTGCGCTCGAACGGCTTCACCAGGTAGTCGTCAGCGCCGCTGTCGAGGCCGGTCACCCTGTCCTCGGTCTCGGCGCGGGCGGTCAGCATCAGGATCGGCACGTCGCCGTCGCTGCGCAGGCGCCGGCAGACCTCGATCCCGTCGAGGCCCGGCAGGCCGAGGTCGAGGACGACCAGGTCGGGGACGAAGCCGGCGGCGACGTCGAGCGCCTCGGTCCCGTCGGCGGAGGTACGGACCTCGTAGCCCTCGTTGCGGAGCGAGCGGCGCAGGACGTCGGCGATGTCGACGTCGTCCTCGACGACGAGGACGCGGCCACCTACCTGTTCGACTTCGGAGAGCACAAAGCGATGGTAGCGGCGGAAATCGCCGCTCCTCCCGACTTTTAGGGCAGATTTAGCAGCGCGCAGGGCTGGAGGTGTCGGCGTCGAACGGGGAAGCATGTTCGTGCGTAAGAAGCGGGGCGGACCGGCCCGCAAAGGCAAAGCTGCGTCAAAACGGAAATCGAAAGGCAGGGCGGCGGCGAAAGCGGGCGGCCTGCGCCTTCCTACCGGACTGGAGCAGCGCCACCTCGACCTGATCGCCCTCTTCCTCGTCGCCTTCGGCGTCTACCTCGTCTTCGTCCTCTTCTTCGGCTGGGAAGGCGGCAAGGTCGGCTACGGCGTCGAAACCGGGCTCGTCTACCTCTTCGGGACGATCGGCGCCCGCATCTTCACGGTGCTGTTGCTGATGACGGGCGGGATGCTCCTCACCGGCACCTCGGTCTCCGCCCTCGCCCGGGGGATCGGCCGCGGCCTGCGGGCGCTCTTCCGCGGCGTCTTCGCCGGTGGCGACGCCGCCGCGCGCACCGTCGTCAGGACCCACGCCGACTGGCGCGAGCACCGTGAAGCCAGAGCCGAGGCGGCGACCCTCGCCGGCGCCACCGACGTGATGAGCGCCTACCCGGAGGAGGACGACGACTTCGAACCGACCGTCGCCCTCGCCGAGGAGGACGATTTCGACTCGCAGATCTTCGATGCCCAGGGGGAGGCCGAAACCGAGACCCAGGTGCTCCCGGCCGAGGACGACGCCGAGGAGCCGCCGCCCAAACTCGAGCTGCAGAACTATGACTCCGCCGACGCGGTCGCGGTGGTCGACGAGGGCGACCGCACCCAGGCCGGCCTCACCCCGATGGGCAGCAAGCGCGGGGTGACGATGTCGGAAGAGATCGACTATCGCCCGCCGCCGGCGAAACTCTTGGAGCGCGGCAAAGGCGACAAAGGCCCCGATCCGCGCGACCACGAAGCGGTCGGCCGCAAGCTGGTCGAGACGCTCGGCCACTTCGGCGTCGAGGCGAAGATCGTCGGCATCGTCAGCGGCCCGCACGTCTCCCGCTTCGAGCTGCGCCTGGCTCCGGGGACCAAAGTCAAGAAAGTCACCGAGCTCGCCAACGACATCGCCTATGCGCTGGCCTCGACCGACATCCGCATCCTCGCGCCGATCCCCGGCAAGCAGGCGGTCGGGGTCGAGGTCCCCAACCGCACCCGCAAGATGGTCCGCCTCGGCGACATCTATGCCGGCCGCCCGGAGAAGACCTCGCCGCTGGTCGCCTGGCTCGGCAAGGGGATCGACGGCAACCCGGTCTGGACCGACCTCGCGAAGATGCCGCACGTCCTCGTCGCCGGCACCACCGGTTCGGGCAAGAGCGGCTGCGTCAACGCGATCCTCTCCTCGATCCTGATGCAGGCCTCGCCCAACGAAGTCCGCCTGGTCCTGGTCGACCCGAAGCAGGTCGAGCTCAACCATTACGAGAACGTCCCGCACCTGCTGACGCCGGTGGTGACCTCGCCGCGACTGGCCGCCAACGTCCTCTCCAACCTGATCGGGGAGATGGAGAGCCGCTACGGGATCATGAGCGAGGCCCGCGCCCGCAACCTCGAGGAACTGAACCGGATCCGCCGCAAGAAGGGGATCGCGCCGCTGCCGCACATCCTCTGCGTGATCGACGAGCTCGCGGACCTGATGATGGTTGCCCCGGCCGAAGTCGAGGACTCGATCATCCGCCTGGCGCAGAAGTCGCGGGCCACCGGCATCCACCTGGTGCTGGCGACCCAGCGCCCCTCGACCGACATCATCACCGGCACGATCAAGGTCAACATCCCCTCGCGGATCGCTTTCGCCGTCTCCTCGCAGACCGACTCGCGGGTGATCCTCGACCAGGGCGGGGCGGAGACCCTGCTCGGACAGGGCGACATGCTCTTCCGCGGTGCCGGCACCTCGAAACTCTCCCGCGTCCAGGGCGCCTTCGTGACCGAGGACGAGATCGCCCGCATCACCACCCACTGGGCGAAGCAGGGCGAACCGGAATTCGAAGACGAGCTGCTGGAGACGCCGCAGGAGGCAGAGAGCGAGGATCGCGACGACGAGTTCGATCCCGACAGCGACGACCTGCTCGACGAGGCGACGCGACTGGTCGTGCAGACCGAGACGGCCTCGGTCTCGATGATCCAGCGGCGGTTGCGGGTCGGCTACACCCGCGCCGGCCGGTTGATCGACATGCTCGAGCGCCGCGGCGTCATCTCCGGCTACGAGGGCTCGAAACCGCGCCAGGTGCTGATCACCCAGGCCGATCTGCCGCGGGTCCTCGGCAGCGGCGAGGTCGAGCCGGCGACGGTCGCGGTCGACGCCGATCCCGACGCTTAGCCCCGGAGACTTTGCGTTGCGGCTCAAATAGCCGCAAAATGGGGATATGGACGCCGGCGTCGGAAGCAAGCTTCACGAGGCCCGTACCCGCAAGAAGCTGGGCCTGCAGGAGATCGAGGAAGCGACCAAGATCCGCGGCCGCTACCTGCAGGCGATCGAGAACGAAGAATGGGACCATTTGCCCGAGGACACCTACGCCCGGGCCTTCATCCGCACCTACGGCCGTTTCCTCGGGCTGGACGGCGATCGACTGGCCGAGGAACACCGCCGCAGCCGCGGTTCGGCGCGGCCGGGGGAGCGGCTGCCACGGGTCGATCCGCGTCCGCGGCCGGCAGCCAGGGAGCGCCGCCGCGGGCGGGGCCGGATCTCGCCGCGCGTGCTGGCTGCCGCGGTCACCGCCTTGGTCGTCGCGGCGCTGCTGGCCGTCGGCCTGGCGACGGGGGGCTCCGACGACAGCAACAAGGGGGCGGGGCAGAAGACGCATCCGCAGCCTCACGTCGGCCAGGCCGTCCCGGTTCGGTAGCTTCAGCGCGATGCCGTTCCTCTCTCCGTCTCAAGGGCTCTCTCGCGCGTGATCCGCGCCGGCATCGTCGTCACCGGGACCGAGGT
>Ga0068865_100000491_pt1 | contig 22178 bp, 20 predicted proteins | sample KBSMisM12_FD_75293 | JGI IMG/M metagenome (GOLD analysis project Ga0068865, IMG submission 75293) | Miscanthus rhizosphere microbial communities from Kellogg Biological Station, Michigan, USA - KBS Miscanthus M1-2 | ecosystem: Host-associated > Plants > Roots > Rhizosphere > Soil ...
GTGAAGCCGCCGTCGGGCTGCCGGGCGTAAATGAAAATCTGCGCGCCGTCCGCGTCGCTCACCGCGACATCTTCGCGGCCGTCGCCGTTGAAATCGCCAAACGCGTAGGCGGCGGGCGTCTTGCCCGAGGTGCGCGGCGTGAACACGCGCGGACGCAGTGCGGGTGCGGAGGCGTCCTTTTTATTTTTGGCCGTCTCCAGGTTGAAAAATTCAAGCTGTCCGGTGCGCTGCTGGGCGAAGACGAGCCGGGCCGGCTGTTTTTTCGCGGCGTCGGCGGCGGCCAGAACCTGGAGCGTGCTGCGGGCTTCCTTGATCGGATAGGCCTGCTCCGGACCGAACTGACCCTGGGCGTTTTGCAGGCGCACGCGCAGCGCGTCGCGCTTCGCGTTGCTCAGGTAGGCGATGTCCGTGCGGCCGTCACCGTCGACGTCGAACAACTCGAGTCCGTAGCAACTCTCGTCGGCGAGCGGGAAACGCTGCGGCGAGGCGAGCTCGCCGGAATCGGTCTGGTAAAAAATCACGAGTTCCTTCAGGCCGAGCATGACGAGGTCGTTGCGCTTGTCGCCGTTCAGATCGGCGATGCGCAGGCTGCCGGGGAGTTGGATGGGCGCGGGCGCCTCGGTCAGGCGGAGCTCGTTCCACGTGCCGTCTTCCTGCTGATACTGCACGGTGAGCGCCTGCGGGTCGCCGGCGTAAACGAGATCGGGACGTCCGTCGCCGTTGAGGTCGCCGGTGGCGAGCTCGAACATGCTCACGCCCGTGGTCACGCGCTCGACCCGGAAACGCGCGTCGTCGAGCACGGGCTCCCAGCGGTTGGCGCGGGCGGTTTTCGCGGACGGCTCGCGACTCTCGCCGGGCTTGAGCTGGTAGAGGATGTCGACCGTGGCGCGGTCGTTGTTGGCCACGAGCACGTCGAGGAGACCGTCGCCGTTGACGTCGGCGACCTGAAGCGCGCGGGTGTTCCAGTCGAGCTTTTGCACGTCGGGACCGGACAGCACGACATCGGGCGCGGAGGCGCGGGCGGCGGCCACCGCCAACATCAGCACCAGCGGGCGCAGCAAGGGGGAAAGGTTCATGGCGTGGGGCGGGACAGATACGTGGTGCTGAAGAGACCTTCCGACGTGCGCATGGCAAAACCGGTGGACAGGCCCCAATGGCGCGCGATCACCTCGGCGTCGGGCCGGGCGGAGACATCGAGCATCTTGGTTTTGTCGGCATCGGGCTTGTTCGCCGCGGTGGACTCCTGCATCTGCACGAGGGTTTCAATCAAGGCCGCGACCATCACCCGCAGGTCCTGGACCTGAACGGCGCACGCGTCGGCCGGCATGCCGGCGAGCGACGCCTTCACATCGGCGCGCTCCCAGAACGGCCCCTCCTTGGAGGCCATGCCCTGCAGCGCGCTTTCCACCGTGGCGGGCGAACCCACGCCGAGGAGCAGCGTGCCGTTGGCGATCGCGTAGGAGAAACCGCGCGCGGGCTTGGCGCCGGGCGCGGACGGTTGGTTGAGCGTGTAAAGCGTGTGCCCCAGATAATCGCGCTGGATGAACATCTTGTCGGCGGACGGGCCGGCGAGCCGCTTGAGCGCATCGACCGACTTGATGAACGCCGGCTCGTTCGCCAGCGAGATCGCGATCAACTGGTCCATCTCCGTCCAGGGCGGCACGGTGCCCGCATCGTAGCCGGGCGGAATCGCGTAGGCCGACACCAGGTCCTCGCCGAGGCTGCCGATGAAGTCGCGCACGAGATCCACGCCGAGTTTTTTGTTGAACGAGCGGATCTGTCCCTGGGCCATGCCGGAAAGCATCGGGCTGATCGCCTCCACGAGCTCCTCCAGTCCCACGTAGGCCTTCGGCGCGCTGAACCGCGCGGTGGACACGCTCGGCCACTTGGCTGGAATCCAATCGGGACGGGGCGCCGGCCCCGGCTGGTAGGCCATCAGTTTGAGCAGTCCGCAGTCCTCGGTGTAGGCGAGGCCGAAATCAAAGCGCGACTGCTTGTCGTCGACCTGCAGCGCCGCATAACCCTCGCCCAGCTTGTCCAGGCCGAATGCGTTGAACACCGTCTCGGCGTCGAGACCCAGCAGGTTGGGCTTTTGGGCGGACTTGGCCTTGGACTCGGCGATCGCGTCGCGCACCAGCGGGTAGATCGCGGGGAAATTCACATAGACGAGCGACTGCGCCCCGCCCACCCGCTGACGGGTGCGCAGGAAACGTTCGCTCTTGCCGAGCGCGGCGGTGACGCCGCCCTGCTTCACCGCGTCGATCGCGGCGAACACGCGCTCCTTCGCCGGACTGATCAACCAGATGCCATCGAGCAGCGCCCAGGCCATTTTCGGCGATGGAACCGCCTCGGCGTCGGGATCGTCCTTGTCGCCGGATTGCGCGACCGGACGGAGGTGCACCGTCACGCCGGCGAACTGCTCCGTCTCTTCCTTCACCGACTCTTTGGCGGCCGAGTCGGCCAGGATTTTTTCAATCTTGGCGCTCTGTCCGCCCACCTCCACCGCGACCAGGAACGGCGGCAGGGTCTTGGCGTCCATCGTCGTGACATTGAACGCCGGCACCGCCACCAGCGCCTCGCCTTCGGCCAGCGTGAACAACTCGCGCACCGTCAGCCCGGTCGCGGTCTTCGCATCCGCGTCCCATTCGTCGGCGTGCAGGTGCTCGCGCAGCGGCGCGAGGAACTTCACGAACTCCGGATCGGCCCACGTCGCGGACACCGGACTCGCATCCCACCCGCGCAGCAACGCGGGCGCGTCGGTCACGGAAATCGCGAACAGCGTCTGGTCGTCGACCAGGTTGACGAGCGGCACGGACGGCGTCGCGCGCAGCAAAGAGACGGCGCCAAGGCAGGTAAGGACGGCAAGGGAGCGGCGGGGCATGGTGGTAAAATCAGGGTTTGGCGGAGGAGGTAGCGGCGGGAACGGAGGCAGCCGGCGAGGTTTTCACCGGTTGCGGCGGTTCCAGGTAACGGTAGCCGGAGTTGGGATTGCGCGGGTCGAAGGCGAACGCGTCGCGGTTGCGCAGGAAGTTTTTCAGCACGGCGGTCGGGATCGCGAAGTTGAGCCCTTCGACGCCGACCTCCATCGCCTTCATGTTGTTCACGCCGACCACCTCGCCGCGGAGGTTGAAGAGCGGACCGCCGGAGTTGCCCGGATTGATCTGCGTCGTGGTCTGGATGTAGAGCTGGCCGTCGAGCGGACGCGCCCGGGCGCTCACGATGCCCTGCGACACGGTACGGTCGAGGCCGAGCGGGCTGCCGATGGCGAAGACCGTCTGCCCGTCGTTGAGCGACACGCCGTCACCGAGCGACACGGTCGGGAACACCGCCGCGCCCGCGTCCTCGATCTTCAGCAGCGCGAGGTCGAGCCGCGAATCCAGCGCCACGATGCGGACCTTGTTGAACTGGACTTTTTCCAGCTCGGTCGCGCCGCGGCGGAACTGGGTGACGGTGATGTTGTATTCGCCGGCGATGACGTGCTCGTTGGTGATGATGTAGCCCGACGGATGGATGAAGAACCCCGAGCCGAGGCCCACCGGCGTGCGCACCAGCACGACGGCCTCGCCCACGCGGTCCACGTTTTCCTTCACCGACAGCACGGGCAGTCCGGCGGCGACGCGGTAGAGGTCGGCGTTCTCCACCACCGTCTCGACGCCGGCGACCTCCTTGGTTTTCAGGCTCTCGATTTCGTCGCGCGGCACGGTGACCACGGTGAAGCCCAGATCTACGACCACGCGGTCGGCCTTTTCGGCAATCACCTCGGCCTCGATTTTGGCGCCGCTCTTCAGTTGCACGGTGCTGAGGGCATGGACGGAACCGGCCGGGACGAGCGCCAGCAGGGCGGCGGCGAACGCGAATGAGGAAGTCTTCATGGGATGTGAAGCGGGGATGGTGCGTTGAATCGGGCTCGCGACGGCGTCAGATCATCTGACCAAACTCGGGCGGCAGCGGCGCGGTCGCGGAGAACGTGTGTTTTTTGCCGGCCCACTCGTAATCAAAGCGGGTTTGGTAGGAGTGCAAAAAGAGCCGCTTGCAACCGGTCGTCTTCGCGAAGGTTTTGTTGGCCGCGAAATCCCCGTAGGTGAGATCGCCGACGATGGGCAGGTTGCGGCCGGCGCACTGCACGCGCAACTGGTGGCTGCGGCCGGTGAGCGGCTCGAGCTGGATCAGCGCGAGCGGCGGCACGGCCTCGCGCTTTTGGCGGATGACCGTCATGCGCGACTCGGACGCCTTGGCGGCGGCATCCGCGCCCTTGCCCACGCCGACGCGGATCTTGGCGCGGCTTTTCTGCACCGAAAGGCGGTCGCGCCAAAGCTGCGAGGCCTCGGAGGGTTTCCCGAACACGAGCGCCTGGTAGAGCTTGTGGACGTGTTTGTGGAGAAAAAGATCGCGCATGTAGGTCGCGAGCTTCTCGTTGGCCGTGACCAGGATCACGCCCGAGGTGGCGGAATCGAGGCGGTTGAGCAGGTAGAGCCGGCGCGGCGCGGCGCCGGGGATGTCGGCCGGCGTCCAGTTGAAACACTCGCCCTTGATCGAGTAAGGAACGGTGAGGATCGCGCGCGGGACCTCGCTCTCCATGTTCGGATGCGACAGCGCGCCCTCGGGCTTGTAGAGCGCGGCGAGACCGTTGATGTCATGCGTCAACAGCGTGACGCCGGTGCCGAGAGGGAGCTGCTCCCAGAATTTTGAAGGAATGGCACTCATGTGGGTTTAATTATATAGAAAAGTGAACGTGATCTCCTGCGACTCGCCGAGCACGGCGACCATGTCGTCGGACCACGCGCCGTAGGATTTGCGAAAGACGATGGCGCTCACGCAGGAGGCGATCGCGGCGCGTCCGCCGGTGCTCTTCGGCTCGACCTCGGTGATCTCGCCTTTCGAGTTGATGCGGAACTTCACCATGACCTTCGTGCCGGCCACCGGGTAGACATTGCTCTGCTCGACGATCCGCTGCCACTGGACGTCCACCGACTCGATGAACTTCTGCATGTATTCGCCGTAGGCGCTCCACTTGGCGTTGTAGGCGATCGCACCGATGTTCTCGGTGCCGAACTCGCGATTGGCCAGCGGCGTGGGGCGAGCCTTGACCACGTCGGGCGTGAGCGTGGGGCGAGTCTGCGGATGCTTCGCGTCGACCTTGGTGTAATAGACACTCTTCGCGACACCGGTGTCGGTCTTGGCATCGGCCGCGCCCTCGACACGCTCGGGCACCGGCGTGGCGTTGGGCGCGGGTTTGCCGACGTTGGCGCCGAAGCCGTCGGGGCTCTCGCCCTCGTATTTTTCGGAACCCGGCAGCGGAGTCTGCGCACGGCGGACGGCATGCTGCTCGGGCGTCTCCGGCTGCGTCGAGGCGGGCGGAGCGCGACGCACCACCGGCTGGGGCTCGATGAGCTGACCCGTCACGATCGCGGTCGATTGTTGGTTCGGATCACCCTTGGAGGCAGGCGCGTCACTCTTGCCGTCGGGCGTGGGCTTTTCCTGGGCGACCTGCTGGTTTTGCGCGGCGACGTTGTCGGTCTTGTCGGGCGCGTTGTCCGGCGCGTTGGGGTTGGCCTCGACGAATTGAGGCAGCTTCACCTCGTGCGGAGTCGCCGGCTCGGCGGGGGCGAGTTCGATCTGGAATTCCTTCGTCGCCCATTCGTCGGGGGCGGCGGACGGATCGCGGCGGTTGATATAGCGCTCGATCTTCGGCGCCAGCGCGAGCAACAGCACATGGAGAAGGATCGTGACCACCACGCCGACCTGCACGGCGCGCGCCTCGGGGTTGGACGCCCACCAAAACCGCGCGCGACGCTTCGAGGCGGGCGGGCGGGCGGAGGTGGGCGGAGGTTGGATCATGACGAAGCGTCGGGTGCTCAGGATTTAAGCAGACCGCACCGAGTCAAAAGTTGTTTCGTCTCTTCGACCGGGAGACCAATGATATTGGTGAGCGAACCCGTGTAGTTGGCCACGATCAGCTCTCCGTGGTCCTGGATGCCGTAGCCGCCGGCCTTGTCGAGGGTGTGCACCTTCGCGAGGTAAGCCTCGATCATCGCATCGTCGAGCACGCGCAACGTCACCTCGCTGGCCACGCCTTCGTCGATGCGCACGCCCTTGGTCGCGTTGCGCAACGCGATGCCGGTGAACACCGTGTGCGTGCGTCCGCTCAGGCGGCGCAACATCGCGCGAGCCTCCGCGCCATCCGCCGGTTTGTTGAGCGCATGGCCGTCGATGAACACCGTCGTGTCCGCACCCAGCACCCAGGCGTCCGGATGGCGCGCGGACACCCAGTCGGCCTTGAGGGCGGCGTTGTGCGCCACCATCACCCGAGGATCGGTGGTGGACTCCTCGTGTTCGGTGACTTGCGCCGTCACCACATCAAACTCCACGCCCAAGCCCGTCAGCAGTTCACGACGGCGTGGCGAGGCCGAAGCGAGGATAAGGCGCGGTTGAGACATGGCGCTGGTTTGAGTCATCGCCGGCGAAGGCACAAGCATGCGCGCAATGAGTGCCAACCGGTAAAACACCGGTCCCTCCCCGTCCTATCTTCCGGGAAACCCGTCCGCACAAGAGTCGAGAGCCGCATTTGGATTGTTGTGCGCAACGCCGCATTATGTGGAGACTACGGACATCGACGCCGACTCGTCCCATTCATCACCGACACGGCGCTCACCGTGGACGGATCTTTTTTTGAGATGAACATCACCTCCCCCGCACTGCATCTTTTGGAAGAATCGTTCCGCTGGTATGGCCCGGCCGATCCCGTGCCGCTTTCCCACATAAGACAGGCGGGCGCCTCGTCCGTGTTCACCTCGTTGCACCAGATTCCCTACGGAGAATCCTGGCCGCGCGAGGCCATCCGCGAACGCAAGACGCTCGTCGAAGCCGCCGGCCTGACGTGGACCGCCGTCGAATCCGTGCCCGTGCACGAGGACATCAAGACCGGACGCGGCGATCTGGGCCGCCTGTTCGCCAACTACCGTGAGACGCTCCGCAACCTCGCCGCCGAGGGCGTCACCACGGTGGTTTATAACTTCATGCCCGTGCTGGACTGGATCCGCACCGACATGCGCCACGTGCTGCCCGACGGCTCGGAGTGCCTGCTCTTCGACCCCGTGAAGTTTTGCGCGTTCGAGCTGCACGCGTTGAAGCGCCCCGGCGCCGAAACAGATTACACCGCCGGCCAGGTCGATCGCGCCACCATCTGGTGGAACCGCCTGGACAACCAGGCCCGCGACGCGTTTGTGCGCAGCATCATTGACGTCTTCCCCGGTGTGAAACGGGGCCTTCGGCTCGACGACATCCGCGCCATGCTCGCGCGATACTCCCACTTCCGCGACGGCGATCTGGAAAACAACCTGGCGCGCTTCCACGAGGAGGTTGTTCCCGCGGCCGAGGCGGTCGGCGTGCGCCTGGCCATCCATCCCGACGACCCGCCGTTTCCCGTGCTCGGCCTGCCGCGCATCGTTTCGACGGAGGCCCAGGTCGCGGCGCTCCTTGGCCGCGTGGACAGTCCCGCCAACGGCCTGTGCTTCTGCACCGGCTCGTTCAGCGCCCGCCCCGAAAACGACCTGCCCGCCATGGTCCGGCGCTTCGCACCGCGCATCCACGCCGTCCATCTGCGCAGCACGCAACGCCTGCCAGACGGCTCGTTTTTCGAGGCCGACCATCTCGCCGGTTCGGTGGACATGCCCGCCGTCGCGCGCGCGTTGCTCGACGAACAGGACCGCCGCCGTGCCGCCGGCCGCGCCGACTGGCGCCTGCCCTTCCGTCCCGACCACGGCCACACGATGATGGACGATCTGGAGAAGACCGTCGAAATCACCCCCGGCTACTCCTGCATCGGCCGCATGCGCGGGCTCGCCGAACTGCGCGGACTTATGCTCGGCTTGCGCCACGCGGAACTCACGGAAAAATCCCCCCGATGAACCAGATCAAATACCGCTGGGTCATGCCCGGCCGTTTTTCCAACGGCCACGCCCTCGTCTTCGGTTTCTGCTCCCTCGCCTATCCCGCGGCCTTCGGTATCAACCACCTGCCCGCCCCCAAATCCGAGCCCCGCTCCAACGCTCCCGGCCCTCGCTCATGAAAACCTTCCTCACCGACGATTTCCTGCTCCACTCCGACGTGGCGCGCGAGCTGTATCACGACTACGCCAAAGGTCAGCCGATCTACGACTACCACTCGCACCTGCCTCCCCGGCAGATCGCGGAGAACACGCGCTTCGAAAACCTCGCCGAGGTCTGGCTCGCCGGCGACCACTACAAATGGCGCGCCATGCGCTGGAACGGGGTGCCCGAGCGGTTCTGCACCGGAGACGCGAGCCCGTGGGAAAAATTCCTCGCCTTCGCGCGCACCGTCCCGAACACCCTGCGCAACCCGCTCCACCACTGGACGCACCTCGAGTTGAAATTCTACTTCGGCATCGACGACCTGCTCGACGAAAGCACCGCCGGGTCGATCTGGCATCGCGCCAACGAACAGCTCGCCGCGATGCCCGTGCACGAGCTCCTGCACAAAAGCCATGTCGCCGTGTCCTGCACGACGGACGACCCGGCGGACACGTTGGACGACCATATCCGTATTCGCGCCGAAGGCCGGCTCTCGACGCGCGTTTATCCGACGTTTCGCCCCGACAAGGCGCTCGTCGTGGACCAACCTGAGGCCTTCAACGCCTGGATCGCCCAATTGGAAAAAACCAGTGCCGTGGACTGCGGCACCTTCGCCGGTTTTCTCGCCGCGCTGAAGCAACGTCACGATTTTTTCCACAGCGTCGGCGGCCGTCTCTCCGACCACGGCCTGAGCGTCTGTGACGCGCTGGAGTGCTCGGACGCGGAAGCCGCGCGCATTTTCGACACCGCCCGCGCCGGCCGGCCGGTCACGCCCGAGGACGCCGCGAAGTTTCGCAGCCGCCTGATGGTTTTCTTCGGCCACCTCGATGCGGACAAAGGCTGGACGAAGCAGCTCCACCTCGGCGTCTTGCGCAACAACAACACGCGCCTCTTGCGCGCGCTGGGCCCCGACACCGGATTCGACTCCATCGGCGATTTTAACCACGCCCAGGCGCTCGCGCGTTACCTCGACCAGCTCGACCGCGACAATCGCCTCCCCAAGACGGTGCTCTACAACCTCAACCCCGCGGACAACCACGTCTTCGCGACGATGGCGGGCAATTTCCAAGACGGCACCGTGCCCGGCAAAATCCAGTTCGGCAGCGGCTGGTGGTTCCTCGACCAGAAGGAGGCCATGGAATGGCAGCTCAACGCGCTGTCGAACCTCGGCCTGCTCAGCCGCTTCGTCGGCATGCTTACGGACTCGCGCAGCTTCCTCAGTTTTCCCCGGCACGAGTATTTCCGGCGGATTCTGTGCAACATGATCGGGCGCGATGTCGTCAACGGCGAGCTCCCGCGCGACATGAAGCTCCTCGGAGGCCTCGTCGTCGATGTCTGCTTCCGCAACGCCCGGGGCTATTTCGGCCTGGAGCTGCCTGCCGCCAGGGCGACCGAATGAGCGGCGACCTCGGCCACCGCACTCCACCAGCCTTGCGAGTTGTCAGAACGTCGGCATGCCTTAAGCGTCACGCGTTTCCCACCACCCATGCGCATCGGCCTCGCCCAGCTCAACACCATCGTCGGCGATCTGCCCGGCAACCGCCGGCTCATCCTCGACGCCTACCATTCCCTGGTCGCTCAAGGCGCCGAGCTGGTCGTCTTCCCTGAACTGGTCGTCTGCGGTTATCCGCCCCGCGATCTGCTTTTTAAGAGCCGGTTCGTGCCCGACATCGAGGCGTCCCTCGCCGAAATCGCCGCCGCCATCGGCGACGTGCCCGCCCTGATCGGCACCGTCGAACCCAACCCCGCCGCCACCGGCCGCCGGTATTTTAATTCCGCCGCGCTTTGCCAAAACGGCCGCGTCGTCTCCCATGCGCGCAAGTGCCTCCTGCCGACCTACGACGTGTTCGACGAGGACCGCTACTTTGAGCCCGCCTCCTCCCCCCCCGCGGTCCTCACGCTCAACGGCAAAAAAATCGGCGTCACCATCTGCGAGGACATCTGGACGCACCCGCAGTTCGCCCCGCGCAACCGCTATCGCTTCCAACCGCTCCACTGGCTCGCCGCCCAGGGACTCGACCTGATGGTCAACCTCTCCGCCAGCCCCTGGCACCACGGCAAGGGCCACGTGCGCGAGCAACTCGTCACCGACGCCGCCGTCCAGCTCGGTTGCCCCGTCGTCTACGTCAACGCCGTCGGCGGCAACGACGAGCTCGTCTTCGACGGCCGCAGCCTCGTCGCCGACGCCCAGGGCTGCGTCACCACCCGCCTGCCCGCCTTTGCCGCGGCCTCGCAGGTGATCGACCTCGACCACCCCGTCGCCTTGCCCGCCGAAGTCTTGACGAAGGAGGGCGACATCCACGCCGCGCTCGTCCTCGGCCTGCGCGACTACGCCTTCAAGAGCGGCTTCAAAAAAGCCCTCGTCGCCCTCTCCGGCGGCATCGATTCCGCCCTCGTGGCCGAGCTCGCCGTGCACGCCTTCGGCGCGGACAACGTGATCGGCGTCTCCCTCCCGTCGGCGATTTCCTCGCAACACTCCCGCGACGACGCCCGCGACCTCGCGCGCAACCTCGGCATCCGGTTCGAGACCATCGCCATCGCCGACACCGTGGCCGCCGCCGAAACCGCGCTCGGCCCGGTCTTCTCCGGCCTCAAGCCCGACGTCACCGAGGAAAACATCCAGGCCCGCGTGCGCGGCGTCATCATGATGGCGCTTTCCAACAAATTCGGCGCGCTCCTCCTCACCACCGGCAACAAGAGCGAGGTGGCCGTCGGCTACTGCACGCTCTACGGCGACATGTGCGGCGGTCTCGCCGTGATCAGCGACGTGTTCAAGACCCAGGTCTACGACCTCTGCCGCTGGATCAACCGCGACCGCGAAATCATTCCGCGTAACACCATCGACAAGCCCCCGTCCGCCGAACTCCGCCCCGGCCAGGTGGACCAGGACAGCCTCCCGCCCTACGACGTGCTCGACGCGTTGCTCAAGGGCTACGTCGAAGACGGTCTCTCGCGCCGCGATCTCATCGCCCAGGGTTTCACCGAGGCGGTCGTCAACGACATCGCCCGCAAGGTGGACCTCAACGAATACAAGCGGAAGCAAATGGCCCCCGGCCTGAAGATCACCCCCCTCGCCTTCGGAGTCGGCCGCCGCATCCCGATCGTCCAAAAATACGTGAGCTAACCGTCATGGTCGCCACCTCTCACGCTTACGACGTCGCCGTCATCGGCGCCGGCCCTGCCGGCAGTTCGGCGGCCACGCGCCTCGCCGCCGCCGGCCTGCGCGTCGTCGTGATCGAGAAGGAAACCTTCCCGCGTTTCCGCATCGGCGAATCCCTCCTTCCCCACGGCAACGCTCTCCTGCGCGAGACCGGGGTCTGGCCCAAAATCGAGGCAGCCGGCTTCATCCCCAAATATGGCGCCAGCTTTCATCTCGCCGACGGTTCCGCCGACAAGGAGGTCATCTTCGCCCGCGGCCTCGTCCCCGGGCTCGACCGCACGTTCCAGGTCGAACGCGCCCGCTTCGACTCGCTCCTGCTCGATCACGCCCGCGAAACCGGCGCCGAGATCCGCACCGGCGTCACCGTCCGCGCCGTTTCCTCCGACGACCGCGGCCACACGCTTTCACTCGAGTCGGCCGGCGCCGCGTCCGAACTCACCGCGCGCTGGGTCGTGGACGCCGGCGGTCGCGACCTGTTTTTTCCCAGCGAGCTCAAACGCGAGCTCGACCCCGCCGTCTTCCCCAAGCGAGTCGCGATCTACAGCCACTTTCGCGGCGTCGCCCGCCCCGCCGGCGATGCCGCCGGCCACACCGTGATCGTCCGGCTGGCCGACGGCTGGTTCTGGATCATCCCCATCGATGCCGAGCGCACCTCCGTCGGCCTCGTGACCACCTCCGAGGCGATGCGCGCCACCCGCATGACGCCCGCCGCGTTCTTCGACCAGGCCGTGGCCTCGTCGGCCAAACTCCGTGAACTCATGGCCGGCGCGGAGCCCGTCATGGCCTTCCACGTCACCGCCGACTACAGCTATTTCCGCCGCGAACTGGCGGGCGAACGCTTCATCCTCGCCGGCGACGCGGGCGGTTTTTTCGATCCGATTTTTTCGTCGGGCGTCTACATGGCCTGCTACTCGGCCAAGCTCGCAGCCACGCTGATCCTTCGCGCCCATCGCCAAGACCGCGTGCTCACGCCCTCCGAGCGCCGGCGCTACACCCGGACCGTGAAATCCCACGCGGGGGTTTTCCAAAAACTCATCACCGCGTTCTACGACAACGACAGCTTCTCGGTCTTCATGTGCCCGCGTCCCCCGCTCGGACTCTCGCCGGCGATCACCTCGATCGTGGCCGGCCACTCGCGCATGACCTGGCCGATCTGGTGGCGTTTCCGCGTGTTTCTCCTCGTATGCAGGCTGCAACGCCGCTGGAGTCTCGTGCCCGATCTCCGCGTCGGCGAACCCACCGCCGCCTGACATGCAAACCACACCCCAACCTCCGTCGCCTTGGGATGTGATCGTGATCGGCGGCGCGCTCTCGGGCGCATCCACCGCCCTGCTGTTGCTGCGACGCAATCCCCGCCTGCGCCTGCTCATCATCGAGCGCAGCGAGCGCTTCAAGCGCCGCGTGGGCGAGTCCACCGTCGAGATCAGCAGCTACTTTCTCGGCCGCGTGCTCGATCTCACTCAGCATCTGCACGAGCACCATCTCACCAAGCAGGGGCTGCGATTCTGGTTTCAAAACGAACACACCGATTCCCTCGCCACGTGCAGCGAAACCGGACCGGGTTACAACGTCCGCCTGCCCGGCTACCAGGTCGACCGCGCGGTGCTCGACGAGGAGGTGCTCGCCCGCGCCATCGCCGCCGGCGCCGTCGTGCGCCGCCCGGTGCGCGTGACCGAGGTCACCCTGCTTTCCGGCGGACAACAAAGCGTCGCCTGGGCCGACGAGACCGGCGCCACCGGCGTCGAGACCGCCCGCTGGCTGGTGGACGCGTCCGGCGTGGTCGCGCTCCTCGCCCGCAAAAACGGCTGGCTGCAACCCAACACCGAACACCCCATCGCCTCCGCCTGGAGCCGTTGGACCGGCGTCAAAAACTGGGACTCGCGCGCGCTCGCCGAAAAGTTTCCCGAATGGTCCCGCCGGACCAAGGCCTGGCGCTTCAACGCAACCAACCACCTCGTCGGCCGCGGCTGGTGGGCGTGGATGATCCCGCTCAAGGGTGGCGACGTGAGCGTCGGCGTGGTGTTCGACCAGCGCATCACCGATCTTCCTCCCGGCGACTCCGTCGGCTCCCGCCTCAAGTCCATGCTGATGGAACATCCCGCCGGCGCCGAGATGCTGGCCGACGCAAGCTGGCGGGAGGGCGACGTGCATTTCCGCCGCAACCTCGCCTACCGGTCCACCACGTTCGCCGGAGACGGCTTCGTGCTCGTGGGCGACGCGGCCGGATTCATGGACCCGTTTTATTCGCCGGGCATGGACTGGATCAGCTACACCGCCAGCGCCGCCGCCGCGCTCGTGGACGGCAGCCTGCGCGGCAAACCCAAGGCCCCGCGCATCGCCCGCCACAACGAACTGTTCGCCACCAGCTACGACCGGTGGTTCCGCGCCGTGTATCAGGACAAGTATTACTACATGGGCGACCACGAGCTCATGACCCTGGCCTTCCGCCTCGACCTTGGCCTCTATTACTTCGGCGTGGTCTCCCAGCCGTTCAAGCGGGGCGCCGCCGCCTTGGAAACCCCCGCGTTGGCCGGTCCGCACACGAGCTTCCCCGGCCGGTTCATCGCGTTCTACAACCGCCGGCTGGCCGCCATCGCCCGCGCCCGCCTCGCGCGCGGCGCCTGGGGCCGGCGCAATCACAACCGCTACTTCGGATTCCGCAGCTACGAGCTCACGTGGACCCTGCCCTTCCGCCTGCTCGGCGTGCTCGGCGTCTATGCGTATCTCGAAGGAACGGAAGGCTGGCGAAGCTGGTTCTTGCCGCCGGCCGCCGACCCAAATGAATATTCCTTAAAAACGACTGTAGCCAACGAAGCCGAATCGCTTCCTAATTGAATCATGGCCGACAAACCCGTCTCCACCCATGCGCCAATCCACGCCCTGCCCAATCCCCTCGCCCGGTTTCCTCAATCCGTGCGCGATGAGCACGCGCGTTTTTTGTCCAGCGGGGATGTGACGGCGCTCGACACGGTCGTCCTCGCGGTGGTGCGCCGTTTTCAGTCCAAACCCGCGGAGTTGCCCGACTCCGCCCGGCTGATCGGCGACCTGGGCTTCGACTCGCTCACGCTGGCCGAAATCGTGTTTTTTTTGGAAGATCTCTACCAAGTCTCCATCACCAACGAAGAACTCATGCAAATCACCACGATTGGCGAACTGCGCGCCTTTATCCGTGTCAAAGTGGCGGCAACGCGTTCCTCCTGAGTTTTTTCCATCCTCCGTCTTCATGACCGATCCCCTGCTCGCAAAACTCAAGATCCTCGTCGTTGAAACCCTCCGGCTCGAAGATGTCGCCCCCGCCGATATTCCCGACGACGAACCCCTCATCGGCGGCGGACTCAGCCTTGATTCCATCGATGCGCTCGAGCTGGTCGTTCGACTGGAAAAGGAGTTCGGTATCAAGATCGCCAGCAGCGAGGAATCCCGCACCGCCCTCGCCAGCATGAGCTCGCTCGCCGCCTACATTCGCGAACGTGCCGACCCCGCCCGCCTGCCCGCCTGAGTTTTCCGGACAGGACGCCCTTATGAGCGCCCCCGCTTCACCCATCCGTCTCGCCGCCTGCGGCGCGCTCACCGCCTTTGGCGACGAAGCCGCCTCTCTCGCGGCCCTGCTCGGCAACCGCCGCGCGCTCTCGTCGCTTCCCGTGCTCGGTCGCGACGGCGGCGACCTCGTGCCGCTCGCGCTCTGTCCGGGCCGCGGCCTCGACGAGACCGCGCCGCCCGCCTGGATCTCCCACCTCCGCGCCCTCGCCGCCCGCATCCCCGGCGAAGGCTGGGGCGGGCCGCGGCGCCCGGTGTTTGTCACCAGCAGCAATTTCGGCGTCGGCAGCCTCTACGCCTTCCGCCGCGACGGCAACGCCGCCCACCTTGAACACGGCACGCCGTTCCGCTGCGTGGACTGGATCGCGGGCGAACTCGGCTGGGGCCCCGACGTGACCACGTTTTCCCACGCCTGCGTCTCCGCCCACCTCGGCCTGATCCAGGCCTCGCGCGTCCTGGAAGCGGGGCTCGCCGACGAAGTCCTGGTCTTCTCCTTCGACTTCATCAGCCCGTTCGTCTCCGGCGGTTTTCATTCGTTGAAAATCCTCAACGCCGAGTTCCCCGCGCCCTACCGCGACGGCACCACCGGCTCCATCGGGCTCGGCGACGGCGCGGCGTTCGCGGTGTTCACGCGCGACCGCGGCGAGTTCACCGTGTCCTCCCAGAGCCTGCACAACGAGATGCACCACTTCACCGCCAACCGCCCCGACGGCTCCGGCTTCGAGGCGTGCCTCGCTCCGGTGCTCGCGGTCGCCGCCGGACGCCGCCTGTGGCTGAAAGGCCACGGCACCGGCACGATCGAGGCCGGACGCCTCGAGGCCGGCACCCTCGCCCGTCACTTCCCCGGCGCCCCGCTCGTGTCATGGAAAGGCGCGCTCGGCCACACGCTCGGCAGCTGCGGACTTGTCGAACTCACGCTCGCCGCCGCGGCCATCCGCGCCGGACGCGCTCCCGGCACCGTCGGCGGAGACGCCCCGACGTTCACCCCCGAGGTGGCGCTCGCGCCCTTTGACTTGGACGCCTTCGACGGCGTGCTTTGCACCAGCAACGCCTTCGGCGGCGCCCACGCCGCCCTGCTTCTTTCCCATGCTTGAACGCTGGATCACCGCCCTGAGCACCGAGGCCCCCGGCCCCGAGGAACCCGCCGCCACCCGCGAACGGCTGAAGGATCGTTTTCCGAAAAACGCCACCCGCCGCATGACCCAGCTAGGCCTGCTGGTCGGTGCCGCGCTCGAACCGCTCGCGCTCACCGCGGACGACACGCTCGTCTACGCCTCGGGCTATGCCGAGACGCGCGCTCTGGAGGGCTATCTCGACAGTTTTCCCTCGGCCAGTCCCACGCTGTTTCAAACCTCCATCCACCCCGGCGCGGTGCAACAGGCGCTCATCGCCCGCCAGCAACCCGTCGGCGAGTTTTTCCCGCTCACGGGCGGCGCCGGCCTGCCCGCCCAGGCACTGCAGGTCGCCCTGCTGGCGCGGACACCGCGCGCCATTCTCTGCGGCGGCGAGGAACGCGGAACCTGGCTGCTCGCCCAAAACGCGGCCAGCGACCGCACGTTCGCCTTCGCCCTGGCGCTCTCCGTCTCTCCTGAAAACGCGCTCGGGCGCATCACCCTGTCCGACGAAACCGGTTCCACTGAACGCGGTCTGTCATTGTCCGGCTTCTTCGACACGTTGCACGCGCGCCGTCCGTTTGACGGGCTGGTCGCGCCGGGCCGCCGGCTCACCCTCGCCTGGTCATGACCGCCATCACCCGACCCGAGCCCTTCTCCCGCAACCCCGGCCCAAGCTGGGGACTCGGTTTTCTGCGCGTCACCGACCGCGTGGTGCCGGAGTGGCTCTACCGGCCTGCGCGCGCCGTCGGCACCTGGATCGCCCTCGCCAACATGCCCGGGCAACGCCGCCACTCCCGCGACTACCTGCGCGTCGCGCTCGGGCGCGAACCCTCGTGGGGCGACGTGTTCCGTCATTTTTTCGCCTTCGAGGAGTCGCTCATGCGGAAGCTCCGCGTCTCCAACGGCCACCCGCACCGCGGCGTGCTCACGGGCAACGCGGATGATTTCCGCCTCCACCTGCGCTCCGGCGAACCCGCGTTTCTCGGTTCGTTTCACTTCGCCGACTCCGACCTCACCGGCTTTCTGCTGGGCGGGCAGGAGAAACTCCGCGTCGCACTCATCCGCCAGCGCGTGGGCAACTCGCAGGATGTCGAGCGCCTCGGCGCGCGGTTCGCCGACTGGGTGTCCTTTATCTGGGTCAACACGAACGAAAGCCCCCTCATCGCCATCAAGGAAGCCATCGCGTCCGGCCGCTCGGTCGCGCTCAAATGCGACCGCGTCGACTACAGCTCGAAAACCGAGGCGTTCCGCTTCCTCGGCGCCCGCCGGCTTTTCCCGTTCACGATCTACCACCTCGCCCTCATCTTTCAAAAGCCGGTGCTGCTCTCCGTCGGCATCCCGGGGCCCGAAGGCGAAACCCGCGTGCACGCCTCGCCTGCGTGGACGCCCGACGCCGCCCTGTCACGGGATGAAAATCTCGCGCGGGCGCGGCGCCATTTCCAGACGTTCCTCGAACGCCTCGAATCCCTCCTGCGCGAGAACCCTTACTGGTGGTTCAACTTCATTCCGCTCAATCCGGAGGTCGACAACGCATGACGCGCACGCTTCGCCTCGGATGGTTCGCCTTCATCTACTACGTGTCATGGTTCCTGTTCGGTCTCGGCGGACTCGCGCTCAACCTCGCGTGCATGCCGTTGCTCGTCCTTCGTGACCGGGAGCGCCTCGGCCGCCGCACGCGCGCGATCACCCGCGGCCTGTTCGATTGCTGGCTGCGCTGGCTGCACGCCTCGAACTGCATCCGCATCACCTGGATCGGCTTCGACCGTCCCCTGCCGACCGGGGTGGTGTATGTGGCCAACCACCCGAGCCTGGTGGATGCGCCCTTTCTGCTCGCCCGTCTTCCCGACACGGCGTGCATCTTCAAGCCCGCCTTGCTGCGCAACCCGTGCATCGGGCCCGCCGCCCTGATGTGCGGCTACGTCTCCGCCGGCGAACAGGGCGTCGATCTCATCCGCGCCGCCGCCGCGCGCATCGACGCGGGCCAGTCGATGCTCATCTTCCCCGAGGGCACGCGCACCTCCGAAGGCGGCGCACTCAACCCGATCAAACCGGGATTCGCGCTCATCGCCCAGCGCGCCCGCTGCGGAGTGCAGCTTATCCGCGTGCGGACGAGTCCGCGCCTCGTCCGCCGCGGACGCCCCTGGTGGCATGTGCCGCCCCTTCCGGGCTGGGCCGAGTTCACGCTTGATGAATTCATCCCCGCGGAGGAGATCACCGATCCCGCCCAGATCTCCTCGCGCGTCGCCGCCCGTTTTCTGGCCACGCTCCCGATCGAACCCCGCCACGCATGACACCGTCCGCCACCCATCTCGTGCTCATACCGACCTACAACGCCGGCGCGCGGCTCCGGTCCACCGTCGAGGAAGCCCTCGCCCACTGGCGGCCGGTGTGGGTCGTGGTCGACGGCAGCACCGACGGCAGCGCGCAGACGCTCGACGCCCTCGCCGCCGTCGAACCTTCGCTGCGCGTCATTCACCGGCCGAAAAACGGCGGCAAGGGCGCCGCGGTGCTCACCGGAACCGAGGCCGCCCTCGCCGCCGGCTTCACCCATGTCCTCGTAATGGACTCCGACGGACAGCATCCCGCCAACCACATCGTCCCCTTCATGAGCGCCTCGCAACGCGAGCCCGGCGCCCTCGTGCTCGGCCTGCCGGTCTTCGGTCCCGAGGTTCCGCTGGAACGCCTGTATGGACGCAAAATCAGCGTCGGCTTTGCCCACCTCGAAACGTTCAGCCGCGCCATCGGCGACCCGCTGTTCGGCTTCCGCGTGTATCCCGCCGCCGCGCTGCGCGACGCCCTCGCGGAGACGCGCGCCGCCCGCGGCTTCGACTTCGACCCCGAGATCGCCGTGCGGCTCGTCTGGGCCGGCGTGCCCACCCTCAATATTCCGGCCCCCTGCCGCTACCTCGCCAAAGCCGACGGCGGCGTTTCCCATTTCAACTACCTGCGCGACAACCTGAAGATGATCTGGCTGCACACCCGCCTGATCGCCCAGCTGTTACTTTGGCGCTGGCCCGCTGTCCATCGGATCGCGCGTCGCGCACCCACCGCATGACCTTTCGCATTTTCCTTTTTCTCCTCGTCGCGATCCCGGCCTTCGCCGAGCCCTACGCCGCCGAGCTCTCCCCGGTCCAGCGCGACCGGCTCGTCGCGCTCGCCAAGCCGCAAACCGTCACCGCCGCCTTCACCGAGCGCCGCCACACCCCGCTCAAAAAAGTCCCCGTCGTCGTCACCGGCACCGTCCGTATCGACCGCGTGCGCGGCCTCAGCCTCTCCTACGACCAGAAGAACGCCCCCGTCGTCATCCTCGATGACCGCGGCCTGCTCCTGCGCCACGCCGACGGACGCGAACAAACCGCCCCTCCCGAAGCCGAGACCGACCTCCGCCTGCTCCACGCGTTGTTCGCCTTCGACCTCGCCACACTGGAAAAATCATACGCCCTCGCCGCGTCCGAGGCGCCCGACGGCATCTGGACGCTCGCCTTCACCCGCCGGCCCGACTCCGCCGCCTCCTACCGCGAACTCGCGCTCGCCGGGGACGCCACCCGCCTCACCGCGATCACGCTCGCCAAGACCCCGAACCTGAAGACCGAGATCATCATCGGCCCTCCGCGGCTCGACGTCCCGTTCACCGCAGCCGAGCTTGCGCGCTACTTTCGCTGATCGTGTCCAAATCCAACCGCTACGTCCTGGCCGCCCTCGTGGTGTTCGTCGCCCTCTGCGGCGCATGGATGCTCTCGCTTGATGCCGGCAAACATTTCACCACCGACGTCGCCGAGCTCATCCCCGCCGGCGAACGCGATCCCGAAGCCCTGCTCGCGCTCTCCCTAGTCCGCGAGCGCCAAGGCCGCGTCGTCTTGATCGCCCTCGACGCCCCCGCCGGCACCGCCCCCGCCGCGCTCGCCGCCGCCGCCCGCGCGCACGCCGACACGCTGCGCGCGTCACCCGCCTTCACCTCGGCTCACTCGCTCGCCGACCAGTCCTGGCAACACGCCCTCGGCCGCCTGCTCCACGCCCGCCGTTTCGATCTTCTGCTGCCGGGCTGGCTGGCGAAACAACGCGCGACCTATGCCGCCGAAAAACCCGCCGTCCCTTTTCCCGAATGGCTGGCCGCACGCTCCGTCGCCGATCTCGACGCGCACCTCGCATCCCCGTCGTCCGCCGCCACCGCCGACCTGATTCCCTCCGATCCGCTGCTGTTGCTCGTCTCGCTCGCCGACCAAGCCGCGCCGCTCGCACCCTCCCCCCCCGCGTCCCATGATCGCGCGCTCATCTGGGCGGAAACCAAGGACGGCCCGCTCAGCGAAGCCGGCCAGCAACCCGTTTTCGACGCCCTTGCGTCCGCCGAAACCGCCGCCCGCGTCCACGTGCCCGGACTCTCCTCACGCTTCACCGGCGTCGCCCGTTTTGCCGCCGCGGCCAAAGCCTCGACCCAGATCGAGATCGCCCGCCTCAACATCGTCGCGGTCGTCTGCGTCCTTCTCCTCACGATCCTCTTCCTCCGCCGGATCCACGCGCTGCTTCATCTCCTGCCCGTCGTCTTCATCTCATCCCTCGGCGCCGTCGCCGTGACCACGCTCATCTTCCCGCGCGTTCACGTGCTGGTCTTTGTGCTCGGCTCGCTGCTGTCCGGCGTGGCGGTCGACTACGCCTTCCAACTCGTCCTGGCCCGCCGCGAAAACGAGTCCTACCCCACCCGCCTGCGCCGCCTCGCACTGCCCCTCCTGGGAGGTGCCGGCACCACCCTCGCCGGCTTTCTCGCCCTTGTCGCCTCCGAGCTCCCGCTCGTCCGTCAACTCGGCGTCTATGTCGCCGCCGGCCTCGTCAGCGGCATGGGCACCACGCTCCTCTACTTCGCCCTCTTCCCCAACCTCGACTTCGCCCCGAGGCGCCTCGTCTTCCGCAGCGCATTGCCGCACCGCCTGCGGCTCCCGTTGCTCGGCGTGCTCGCCGCCTTCGCGGTCTTCGGACTGACCCGCCTCCACTGGCACGACGACCTCCGCACCCTCGAATATCCCTCGCCGTCGCTTCGCGCCGAGGATGCCGACCTCCGCACCGCGTTCGGCCAGACCGACACCGGCTCCACGCTCATCACCCGCGGCGCCACCTACGCCGAGGCCCGCAGCCACTGGCAACAACTCGCCGACACCGCGCCGGCCGGCACGCCCGTCACCAGCATCGCCGCCCTGCTTCCTACCCCCGAAGCTTACGCCGACGCCATCGCTCCCGAGACCCGTGCGCAACTCGCCGCCTTCCTCACCGCGTTTCGCGCCTCCGCCGACGCCGCCGGTTTCGAAGCCGACGCGTTCGCCCCCTTCCAACGCGATTTCGCCGCCTACCTGAACGCGCCCGCACCCGATTACGAAACACTTCTGGGCAACACCCTCGCCGACCTTCCCGGTCCGCTCGCCCTGCTCGTCCATGCCGATGGCGACGGCGTGTGGTTTCTCTCCAGCACGCCCCGGGCCTTCACTCCGCCCGCCTCCGCGCAGGGCACCCTGTCGCTCTCCGGCCTCGAAGGGCTCAACCACCTCTTCACCCGCTACCGCTCCTCCACCGCACGGCTCAGTTTGGTCGGCATTCTGGCGCTCGTCGCCATGTCCTGCGCCTTGCACGGACCCCGCCTCGGCCTGCGCACGGCCGCGCTCCCGCTGCTCGCCACCGCGCTCGCCTTTGCGATCCTCACCCTGCGCGGTGAAGCCTTCAGTCTCTTCCATCTGCTCGGCGCGCTGCTCGGTGTCTGCGTCGCCGACGACTACGCGCACTTCGCCCATGCCGACGATCCCGCGCATCCGCAGGCCCGCGCCGCCATCCGTCTCTCCGCCCTCACCACCGCCGCGTCCTTCGCCGTGCTCATGACCAGCGCCATCCCCGCCGTCTCCGCGCTCGGTGCCACCGTCTCCCTCATAGTGATTTTCGCCCTCGTCTTCGTGGAAACCGATCTCTTCTCGCTCCACGGTCGTCATGCCTGAAGTCCTCGCCCACTGGACCCGCCTCGTCCGCGCCAACCCGCGCGCTCCCGCCCTCGTCGAAGCCACCTCCGGTCGCGAATGGACCCGCGCGCAACTCGACGCCGAGGCCGCCGCGTGGTGCGCCGCGTTGCCCGAACCCGTGGCCGGCCGCCGCGTCGCCTTCGCCCTTCCCAACGGCGCGGCCTGGTTCGCCGCGTTCCTCGGACTCCTCCGGACCGGAGCGATCCCGGTCCCCCTCGATCCCGCCGAGCCCGCCGCCGCCCAACTCGCCCTCGCCGCCGCCGCCCGCGCCCCCTTCGCCTGG
>Ga0068865_100000502_pt1 | contig 21957 bp, 15 predicted proteins | sample KBSMisM12_FD_75293 | JGI IMG/M metagenome (GOLD analysis project Ga0068865, IMG submission 75293) | Miscanthus rhizosphere microbial communities from Kellogg Biological Station, Michigan, USA - KBS Miscanthus M1-2 | ecosystem: Host-associated > Plants > Roots > Rhizosphere > Soil ...
CCTCGTCGCGGCCAACGCGGATATCGGCGCGGCCAAGGCGTTGTTCTTTCCGACCATCAGCCTGACCGGCTTTCTCGGCGGCGTCAGTGGCGACCTGACGAAGTTCCTCGGCGGCGACGGTGCGGTGTGGTCGCTGGGAAGCGGCCTGTTTCAGCCGATCTTCCAGTCGGGACGTCTCAAGCAGAACCTGGCGATGATGCGGGCGCGCTACGACGAAGCGCTGGCGATCTACCGAAAGGCCGCGCTCAACGGCTACCGCGAGGTCGCCAACACGCTGGTGACGATCCAGAAACTGGCCGAGGTGCGGGTGCAGCGGCAGGTCGGCGTCACCGCGCTGGTGGACGCCTCCGACCTCGCCCGCTCGCGCTACGACTCGGGCCTGGCCAGCTACATCGAGATCCTGACCGCCGACCAGGATCTGTTCCAGCAGCAGCTGCTGCTGGCCCAGGTGCGCGGCGCCGAGCTCCGGGCGCGCGCCGAACTCTATCGCACACTTGGGGGCGGCTGGCAGCCGTAGCGGAGATCCGATCGATGGGAGACAAGATCAAGAAGCTGAAGGCCAAGCAGTACGAGAAGGAGATCGTCAAACTGCAAGGCAAGCTGTGCGCCCTGCAGGAGTGGGTGAAGGAAAAGCGCCTTCGCGTCATCGTGATTTTCGAAGGGCGCGACGCCGCCGGCAAGGGCGGCACGATCAAGGCGCTCACCGAGCGGGTCAGCCCGCGCGTCTTCCGTCAGGTGGCCCTGCCGGCCCCGTCGGACCGCGAGAAGAGCCAGATGTACATGCAGCGGTATATTCCTCACTTTCCGGCGGCCGGCGAAATCGTGATCTTCGACCGCAGCTGGTACAACCGCGCCGGTGTCGAGCACGTGATGGGCTTCTGCACCGACCAGCAATATAAACGGTTTCTGAAGCTCTGCCCGGTGTTCGAGAACTGGGTCCTCGACGCGGGGGTCATCCTCATCAAGTTCTGGCTCGAAGTCGGCAACAAGGAACAGGAGCGCCGGTTCAGGGCGCGCATCGACGATCCGCTGCGGCAGTGGAAGCTGAGCACCATGGACCTGCCTTCGCGCGCCAAGTGGTACGAGTACTCGCGCGCGCGCGACGCGATGTTCAAGGCGACGGACACCAAGCGCTCGCCGTGGCATATCGTCAGGTCCGACGACAAGAAGCGGGCCCGTCTGAACACCATCGCGCACCTGCTGAAGCTGATCCCCCACAAGAAGGTCGATCGTCCGAAGGTGAAGCTGCCCGACCGGTCGAAGAAGCATGCCTATGACGACGAGGCGACGCTTGCTCGCCGACGGTTCATTCCGCAGGTCTACTGACGGCGGCGCCGCGAGGCGGCTGCGCCGCGCCGGCGCGCTGTGCCTCGTGGTCTGGTGGGGTGCGTCCCTTGCCGGCCAGACGCCGCCGGCGGCGCGTCTGCCTCAGGCTCCCACGCTGGCGGCGATCCATTCGGAGCCATCGGCACAGCCGACCACGTTCGCATTCTTCAACCGGCCGATCGTCTCGCTCCGCGCGCGGGTGCTGGGGCGCGAGCCGGTGGAGCGCGCCGACGGCGGCAGGCGCGTCCTCGATCTCCTGGTCGAGGACGCGATCACGGGACCGGTCGACTGGCAGCCGTTCGACGGCGGCGCGCTGATCGCCGTGGCGGGCAAGGGGGTGCTCATCCTCACCGCCGACGATATCGACACGCTGTCAGGCGAGACCCTCGCCGGATCCGCGGCCGAGGCCGCCCGTCGTCTGCAGGAGGCGCTCAACGCCGCCGCGGAAGCGCGTACGCCGGTCGCGTTGTTGCGGTCCGGAGCGGTCGCGGCGTCGGTCGTCGTGCTGGGCCTGCTGATCGTATGGGGCATCGCCCGCGCGCGCCACGCCGTCTTGGGGCGCATCGTCGCCATCGCCGAACGGACGGTCGCGATGAGCGGAATCGGCAACGTCGACGTCGTCCGTGCCTCGCGGCTGCCGGTCATGGAGCGGGCGTTCGTCGGTGCGCTCGGCGCGGGCGTCCAGCTCGTCGTGATCTACGCCGTCGTCGGATTCGTGCTGCGCCAGTTCCCGTACTCGAGGCCCTGGGGCGATTCGATGCGCGGGTTCCTGTGGGCGACGGCCAAGACCCTGGTCCTCAGCGCCGCGAGCGCCATCCCCGGGCTGTTCACGGTCGCGATCATTTTTCTGGTCGCCCGTTTCGCCATCCGGCTGATCGGGGTCTGGTTCAGCGCGATCGAGCGCGGCCAGCTGACGGTGCCGTGGATCTTTCCCGAAACGGCGCAGCCGACGCGGCGGCTGCTCACCGGGCTCCTGTGGATGTTCGCGGTGGTGGTCGCGTACCCGTACATGCCCGGGAGCCAGACGGAGGCGTTCAAGGGCGTCAGCGTCTTCCTCGGCCTGATCGTCACGTTCGGATCCACTGGCATCGTGAACCAGATCATGAGCGGCTTCACGATTACCTACTCGCGCGCACTGCGGCGGGGCGACTTCGTGCGGATCGGCGACGTCGAAGGCACCGTAATCCATCTGGGCGTCCTGTCGACCAAGGTCAAGACGCTCAAACATGAGGAGGTCACGATCCCCAATGCCGTGGTGGTCTCGCAGACGACGACCGACTACTCGCGCTTCAGCGACTCGGAAGGCGTCTACACGCCGACATCCGTGACCATCGGCTACGACACCGCGTGGCGCCAGGTGCACTCGCTGCTGCTGATGGCGGCCGAGCGGACGGCGGGCCTTCGCCTCGAGCCGAAGCCGGTGGTACTGCAGGCCGGCCTCGAGGACTTCTACGTGAAGTACACGCTCCTCTTCTGCCTGGAGCGGCAGCAGGAGAGGCCGTTTGTTCTTGGCGCGCTGCACGCGAACATCCAGGATCTGTTCAACGAGTTCGGCGTGCAGATCATGTCGCCGAACTACGTGCTCGATCCCGCAGCGCCAAAGATGGTGCCCAAACCGGGCTGGTTCGCCGCGCCGGCCCGCCCGGACGCGCCGCCCGGATAGGTAGTGTCCGGCTTTAGCCGGACCCGACTCACCGCATCGGCACGGTCCACTCGACGAAGGCCTGCTCACCGTCGTCGGGTGGCGACGGCAGCGGCGAGTGCGCGAGATCGCGCCATCGCAGTCTCCCGTAGACCCCGTAAGGCCGCAAGCGGATCCGGTTCGACGATGGTTCGACCCGCACTTCGACGAAGCTCTGAAAGAAAGGCGCCACGTTGTAGTCGAAGGCGGCCGACATCCATTCGGGCGAGAACGGCCAGGCGCCGAACCGGGTCGTCCACCACCACGCGGGGCGTTTCCACCACGGCGTTCGCGAGGCGATCTTCCCGGCGACGGCGCCGCGATCGGGATAGTACGCCCACCCGGCCGTCGGCGGCGTGGCGGGCCACGCCAGCGCGGTGCCGAAGCTCATATACGCACCGCCGCCGCCGTTGACGACGTAGTGCACCGCGGGAGTTCCAGGTGGAGGCGGGTCGGCATAGTACTCGAGATCGTGCGTGTCGCCGGCCATCATGATGGTGACCCCGCGATCGAGGAGCAGCCGCTTCAACTCGGCAAACTCGCCGTTCCCGTCGGTCATGTCCAGCCCGCCGGCATAGAACGGATGGCCGAGCACCGCCATCGTGGTCTTGCCGCGCGCACGGTCGAGCGATGCCTCGAGCCAGGCCCGCTGCTCGCGGTCGATCCGCTTGACGATGCCCGTATCGATGGCGACGAGCGCGAAGCGATCGGTCTGGATTTCGAAGAACGGCCCTCGCTGAAATCCGGTCGGGACTTCGTACAGGCGCCGCAGCCGGGCAGCGTCCGCAATGAGACCGTCGATGCGTGCGCCGGTGCTGCTGGTGACGCGCAGATCGGCCTCCGCGCGCGCGTGCATCGCGGTCCGCGCCGGACCGGGCTCGAGAAAGGTGGCCAGAAAGGCTTCGAGCGCGTCGTACCAGTCGTGGTTCCCCGGAATGGCGTACACCGGCTTCTTCACGCCCTTGAAGGGGAGCCAGAATTTCGCTTCGTAGTCGATCATCGAGCCGTTGGGGTAGACGACATCCGACGAAATGACGACGAAGCGCACGTCTTCCCGTCCGGCCACCGCGAGGAGTTGATCGCGCAGCACGTGCTGCGACGCGTCGCCTTCGCCCGTGTCGCCGATGACGATGAACGCGAAGTCGCCGGACGTGGCTCCCGGCGGGTTCACCGCGAACGTCGCCGCTCCGGCAGCAGCGCCTTTCGTGACCGCCTGCACCATCGCGGCGCGCCAGGTGTCGGTTCGCGACTCGGCCCAGGAGTTCCACATGCCGCTGGCCCAGTTCTCGGTGTCGAAGAACCAGCTCATGCCCCATACCGGCACGCTCGCGGCCACGAGCGCGGCAACGGGCAGGCCGGTGGCGAGGCTTCGCGCGAATGCCGTGGGCACGGAGTATCGGGCTTCGCGGAGCCGTATCCCGATACGCAGCCGATAGCGCAGCCACGCGGTCGCGACGCGATAGCGCCAGGCGGTTGGGTGCGGGCCGGCCCGTGCGTACCAGTGCCACACGCTGCGCTCGATCCAGCGGGTTGACTTGCGCACCGACAGCACCACCGGGGCGACGATGGCCAGCGTGAACAGGACGGCGAGCAGCAGGTCGCCGAGCACGGCGATCGCCGGCGCGACGAACCCGAGCAGCGAACCGTCGGCCTGCATGCGCGTGATGTGAATGGCGAACAGCGTGGCGATGAAGGCCAGCGTCCACCGCCGATCGCTGGGCGCGCGTGCCCGCTCCTCGGCCGTGACCTGCTCGAGCAGCGCGGCGGCTTCGGGCCGATCGCCGAGGCCCAGATCGTCGATCACCGTCTGCCCGGCGTCGTCGGCCACGTGAACCGGCGTGACGGCGATCGTCCAGGCGATGCCGAGCATCCGCAGCGCCGCGGCGACGGCGACCAGCCAGGTCACCGACCCACGGCGTGTCGCGAGGAGCAATGCGGCGACTGCGAGATCGCCCGCCGCGGCGAGGCTCGCGACGAGTTGCGGACGCTGCGCCGTCGCACGCCATGCGGCGGCGGCATGGCCGAGCCCGTCGAGCGCAAACGAGACGGCCAGGAGAATCACGAGCGCCGTGCCGGCAAGGAAAGGCGCGTTGATGACGGCGAGCCCCATCAGCACGGTGATGACGCCGCTCGTCACGGCGCGGCGCAGGGCGGTGGCATCGGCACGGCGGACGCCGTGGAGGACTTCGAGACCGCCGGCGAGCGTGAGCAGCACGCCGACGCGCTGCAATGGTTGTTCGGCGTCGCCGAGTGGGGCGGCCAACGCCAGAAGGCCGAGGCCGGCCACCGTCAACGCAAAGGCGCTGACCGCCGCCGGCCGACCGCCGGCCGGGAACATCCGGCCGCGGTTGAAGCGTCTGCGCAAGGAGTTTGCCGGCGTGTGTTACGGGCGCACGGCGACCGCGGCGTTCAGCGTGAACTGCAGGCGCGTCTCGGCGTCGAGCTTCAGGTGTTCGGTGCCCTGGCTCGACATGATCGCACCGGTCGCGGCGCCGGCCGCCGCGCCGATGGCGGCGCCCGTCCCGCCGCCGGCGATGCCGCCGACGATGGCGCCAAGACCGGCGCCGCCGCCGACCTTGCGCGCGGTCTTCTTGCCTTCGCCCGAGCCTTTCGACTCGACGTAGCTCGTGACGATCTCGTACTTCCGGCCGCCGAACGCCATCGAATTGGCTTTCAGCGTGAGCTTGTCGGCGCCCTTCATCTTGCCGGCCTGTTCGACTTTCGCGGCCTGCAGGACGACGGCCGCACCTCGCGGAACGACCACCTGGCCGCCGAGCATCACCGGATCGTCGAGCACCGACTTGAACGTCATGCCGGCCTGCGCGGCGTCGACCTCGATCGCTTGCGTCAAGCGGACGCTGAGCACGGTGCCTTTTGGAATGTTGATCGGTGCCGGCGTCTTCGACGGATCCGGCGTCGCGGCAGCGGCCGGCGGCGCCTTGCGCGGCGAGAACTCGACCCCCGTGATGTCCTCGATCTTGAACTCGGCGACCCTGCCGTTGTCGAGCAGCATCCGCACGTTCTTGACGTCGGCGCTCATGAACGATCCACTGACGGTCTGCCCCGAGCGGAGCTTCAGCCGATCGGCGGACAGCGTCGCGCCGCCGATGACGAGGATGGCCGCGAGCGTGGAGAAGACGAGAGCAGGCGTGCGCATGGCCGTTACCTTTCTGCGATGGGGAGCGACGCCGCGATCTGCAGGTCCAGCAGCAGCAGGATCTGGTGCTCGACCTGGAGGAAGCGCGCCGCCGTCTTGGCCGGGACTACGGCCTTGAACCGCGCGTAGAAGCGCTCCAGCAGCGCGTGCCGCCTGGCCTCGAGGCCGAGCGCGCGCACCGCGAAGCCGTCAGCCGTGGCGTCGGTCAGCGCGTCGTACCCCATGGCGTAGTCCTTGATGAGCGCCATGCGGTCGTCGTTGATCTTCGCCAGTTCGGTTTCGTACTCGCGATAGACCGGCCAGAACGCCGCGTCTTCCGCCTCGGTGAACTCCATCACCTCGGTAATGACCGCGACCTTCTGTGCGCGCAAGTCCGATCGCAGGAGCTCGGCGTAGGCGCGCAGGTTGCGGTCGCGGGTGTCGGCATTCGCCGCCTGGGCACGCGCCGACGGTGCGCCCGCGAAAAAGGCGAGGAACAGAAACGCGCCGATGAGGATCCGTCGTGTGTGCATCATGGTGTGACTCCTACCGTCGCCGCCCCCCGCCGCCGCCCCTGGACATGCCGCCGCCGCTCGGCCGGTAGCTGCTCGACGCGCCGCTCCGCGCGGCGGGCGTCTGAGCGGTCCGCGTCCGCGTCGCGCCTTCCGCGCGGGCCGCTGAGTCGCGATTGAGCTGTCCGGCCGTCGAGGGGTCGATTGAGCCGCCGCGGCTGCCGGACTGGCTCCGCGCATCGGTGGCCCGCTGCTGCGCCTGATCGCGTTGCGCCTGGGTCGGCTGCTGGACGTTGTTCCAGCCGCCGTTGTCGAACTTCTGCCAGCTGTCGCCGGACTTCTTGTAGACGTTGCCGTCGCGGCCCGCGTACACGTCGCCGCTGCCCGTGCGCGCGACGCCGCCGCCTCCGGCGCCGGCCGGGTTCCGGGTCACCGCCGTGCCGCCGCCGGAGCCCTGCGTCACCCGCGTCGTGGCGCCGGTCCGGTTGTTGGTGACGCGCGACGTGCTGGCCCACTGATCGCCGCGCTGCACGCCGGTCTGGCCCCAGCTGCCGTAGACGTTCGAGCCCTGTCGCGTTGCGGCGGACGTGCCGGTACGCGGGTTGTAGGCGCCGGCCACCGCTCGCGATCCGCCCGGTCCGTACGCGGCGGCGCCGCGCGCGTAGGTGCCGGTCCTCGGGTTGTAGCGCGCACCGACGCCGGCGCCGCCGTACGGACCGTACGCCGAGATGCCGCGGCTGTAGGCGCCGGTCCACGGGTTGTACGAGGCGTGGTAGCCGTAGGTGGGGTAGTGCGGGTAGTAGTAAGGATAGCCGCCGTAGAACCCGTAGTACGGCGGGTAGTAGTACCCGGTGCCCCACACCGCGCAGCCCCACCCGATCATCAGACCGGTGTAAGCGGCCGCCGTCGCGTAGACCACGGCGTCGCTGCTCTCCTCGACGACCGTGACGTTCGTGACGTTGTAGGCCGGCGAGCTGACCGGGATCTCGTAGATCTCGTGCGGCACCGAGCCGGTGACCTCCCACGGGCCATTCGGGCCGCGGCCCATGAACCAGACGCCCTGGAAACACATGTAGTAGAGGTCGCCGACCTTGATGATGTCCTTGTCGGTGTTCACCGCGCGCGCTACCGTCGTCTGCGGGATCGCCTCGAATTGCGGCTCGCCCTGAAACTGCACCTCCGGCGCTTTCACCAGCTTCTTGTCGACGCGCGCCGTTTGCGGGATCTGGGCCAGCAGGACCGCCTCGGCGGCTTCATCCGTGCCAGGCACCGAGGCGAGCACCCGAGAGCGCGGATGCGAGAGCGGGATCTTCTTGAAGTCCTCGGGCAGGGTCGGCGTCGCGAATGTCCACGGCCCTTCGAACCGTGCCGAGGTGAACCACCGGCCTGACACCAGGAAATACACCGCGCCGGTCTTGCCCAGCCGGAAGACGTCGCTCTCGGTGTTGGACACCCACTCCAGCCCCGTGCCGGCCACCGGCTGGTAGACCGGCGCGCCCCTGGTCAGGATCATCTCCGCGGGCGTCATGTTGACGAAGACTCTCGGCGCCGACGACAGGGGCTGTCCGGGCACGGCCGCCTTGACGTCTTTCCAGTTCTCGTCGGCCGGGAGCGACGCAAACCCTAGCGGAAGCTTGCCGGCGGCCGCCTTCCACGGCCCCCTCACGTCCGCGGCGCTCAGCCAGCCATGGTTGTAGCGGAGGTAGAACGTCCTGGTCGGCGAGTGCTGGAACAGATCCCAGTTCGTGTTGACGGCGAACGTCAGGTCGTTGTCCTTGATCGGGCTCCAGATCGGATCGCCGTCCAGGTTGACGAGGATCGCCGGCGCCGTGCTGTAGAAGATGGCCGGCGGATCGGCCTTCACCCCCTCGACGTTTTTCGGGACGATCGGGCTCTTGTCGAGGCGCGCCAGCACGCGGTCGAGCGCGATCAGCATCGGCCCCGGTTGGACGTCGTCGGTGAGAGTGGCGGCGAGCTCCCGCAGCTGATCCCGCGATAGATCGGGGAAGTGGGTCTCGGTCAGCTTCGGATGGCTGAAGTTGACGAGCCGCTCGCCAAGGGCGACCGACGTCTCGGCTTCGATCTTCACGGTCCCGAGCGACGGCTTCGCGGCGCCGCTGGCAGAGTACGAGACGGCCCCGTACGCGACCATGTGGCGCTGCCCGTCCCAGCTGCCGATCTGGGGCTGAAACATGCGGATCGCCGCGCCGCTTGCGGTCGCGTAGTCGCGCGGCCAGCCGCCGTCGACATCCGGCGCCGGGGCGGCCGCCGCGCTCCCGGGCGCCGCGGCCTGGGCTTCGAGCAGCGGCGCGATCGACGGTTGAATCACGGCGCAGACGCACGCGACGATCGCGAGCGCGTGCGCCGGCCGGGATTGTCTGGTCATCGAAGGCCTCCTGGCGCCAAACGACGCGTCACGATGAGGCGGATGCCCGGACCTCTTCGAGAAAGTCCAAGCCCCGCGTTTCGTTCCGGAGGGTGAACTCGACGCGAGGGGGCTGCATCGCGTCATCGATCAGCGTGAGCAGATGGGCGAAGGTGTCGGAGAGCAGGCGCTCCCGCAGACCGGCTTCTGTGAGCCATTCCTCGGTGTAGCGCACGATGCCGCGGTTGCCGAGGTCGGTCGAGACCGAGCAGCCGGCGCACCCCCGCATCGTGCGGACCTCGGTCGCCACCGAGTGCAGGGCAGTGTTAATGGCGCGGGTCTGACCGATCGGTACGAACCATTCGATCGTCATCCGTACGCGCGTCGTGGCCATAGAAATACCTGGAATCCGACGTCTCGATCTCGGGGCCGAAATGTGGAGCTCCCGGTTACAGATCGACAGTGAGCAGACCCCGTGCCGGGCATTCATGTTGAGCGGAACGCAGATTTGGACGGTTTTACATGCAATTTATGCTGACATCCGGCGATGTCGGTGCGGCGCTCTCCGGCCAAAAGGAGACACTCCGAGATTTCGGATCCTCATCATGACGCGCCGCGGCCGCGGCCCTGCGAGGGCGGCCAACCGGCGCTGGAAGTTCCACCTGGTCTGGACGATACTGGCCGCGATCATCGTCATGCGAACCCGCTCAGGGGGGACTGCCTCCGCTCGATTGCTGGTGCTGCTGCTGACGGCAGGCGCGCTGCTCGGTGCAGCCCGGGCCGCCCACGCCGCCGATGGCCAGAAGCAAGTGCTGGTCCTCTATGCGACCCGGCGGGACGCGCAGATCGCCGTCGTGGGCGACCGCGAATTGCCGCGGATGCTCGACGCCGGTCTGCAGCGAGGTCTCGACTACTACGCCGAGTACATCGACCGTGCGAGGTTCCCTGATCCGCAGTACAAGGCGGCCTTCGGCGATTTCCTCAGGCTGAAGTACAAAGGCCAGCGCTTCGACCTCGTCATCGCGATTCAGGACATCGCCATCGACTTCATCGGCGAGGTGCGGCGCGAGCTGTTTCCGGATACGCCGATCGTGTTCTTTACGAACTCGCCCTCAACCGGGCGCATCGCGAATTCGACCGGCGTGATCGCCGGCCTGGACCTCGGCGCCACCGTGGTGCTGGCCAACGAGCTGCAGCCCGATCTCCGTCATGTCTTCGTGGTCAGCGGCGTCGAAAGCGCCGACAAGGTCTACGAACGAGCGGCGCGCGCGCAGCTCGCATCGTACGAGCCTCGGCTGACGGTCACCTACCTGTCCGGCCTGCCGACCAGGGACCTCGAGTCGCGGCTGGCAGTGTTGCCGGGCAAATCCATGGTGTTCTACCTGCTCGTCACCCGGGACGGCGCGGGCGAAAACTTCCAGCCGCTGGAGTACGTGGACCGGGTGACGGCCGCCGCCAACGCGCCGACCTATTCCTGGGTGGACTCCACCATGAGCCACGGCATCGTCGGCGGCAGCCTGAAAGACCAGGAGGCCCAGATCCAGGCGATCGCAACGATCGCGCTTCGGGTCCTGAACGGAGAGCAGGCTGACAGCATCCCGTTGTCTTCGCACGATCTGAATGTCCGCCAGGTGGACTGGCGTCAGCTTCGGCGCTGGGGCATCAGCGAGGCGCGGGTCCCTGTCGGAACGCGCATCCTCTTTAGAGAGCCTACGGCCTGGGAACGCTACAAGGTCTACATCATGAGCGCGACGGCGCTCATTCTGGCGCAGGCGGTGTTGATTGCCGGACTACTGGTCCAGCGAGCGGGCCGCCGCCGGGCCGAGGTGCAGCTGCGCGCAAGCCAGGCCGAGCTGCGCGTGATCTACACCCGGCTTCTCGCCGCGGAAGAAGGCGAGCGCGTCCGCATCGCGAGAGAGCTCCACGACGACATCGGGCAACGGATGGCGGCGCTGACCGTGGAGCTCGACCTCCTGGGCGCAAGACCGTCTCTGGAGGCGACCGACCTGCGCACCAGCCTCAAGGCAGTCTCCGGCCGGGCGGTCGAGCTGGCGAAGGATATTCAGTCGACCTCGCGCGTGCTGCATTCCTCCCAATTGGCGTACTTGAGCCTCGCCTCGGCAGGCGCGGCGTTCTGCCGGGGCGTCTCCAATCAGCAGGGGCTCCCGGTCGACTTCACAGCGGGCGAGATTCCAGACGACCTGCCGAAGGACGTGGCGCTCTGCGTCTTCCGCGTGCTGCAGGAAGCGGTGAACAACGCGCTGAAGCATGCCGGCGCGCGCCATGTGACGGTCGGCCTGCGGGACGAAGGGGAAGAGCTCCGACTCGAAGTCGCCGACGATGGGACCGGCTTCGATCGCGACGCGGCGATGAACGGCTCCGGGCTGGGGCTGATCAGCATGCAGGAGCGGCTCACCATCGTCGGGGGTGAGCTGACCATCGACTCGCGGCCCGGCACGGGCGCGACCATTCGCGCGCGCGTGCCGTGGCGTGCCTCTGCCGGCCGGCCCGCCGGTGCGACCGCGTGAGCGGGCTCAGCTCGCTTTTTTGCGCGCGATGCCCAGCCTGGCCATGCGGCTCTCGAGCGTGGTCGGCTTGAGGCCCAGGCGCTCGGCCGCGCCGCCGGCTCCCCGGATGCGCCAGCCCGTGCTGGCAAGAACCGAGCGGATGTGCTCGACTTCGAGCGCCGTCAACGTCATCGCGCTTTGAGGCAGCGGCCGTTCGCCGACCCGGGGAGCCGCCACGGTCAACTGCGGTCCGGTGGCCACGATGACGGCGCGCTCGATGACGTTCCGCAGCTCGCGGACGTTGCCCGGCCACGGATAGCGCTGCAGCTCGCGCAGGCTGTCTTTCGAAATCGACTCGATGGTCTTGCCGAACGCGCGCGAGAATTCGTCGATGAAGCTCCACACCAGCGCCGGGATGTCGTCGGGCCGCTCGCGCAGCGGCGGCACCACGACCGGGAACACGTTGAGGCGATAGTACAGATCCTCCCGGAAAGTCTTGTCGCGGACCGCGTCCTCGAGATTGCGGTTGGTGGCCGCGATGATGCGCACGTCGACCTTGACGGGCTGTGTGCTGCCGAGGCGTTCGATCACGCGCTCCTGCAGCACCCGGAGCAGCTTCACCTGGACCTCCATCGGCAGATCGCCGATTTCGTCGAGGAACAGGGTGGACTGGTTGGCGGCCTCGAACCGGCCGATCTGCCGCGAGAGCGCCCCCGTGTAGGCGCCTCGCTCACGGCCGAACAGCTCGCTCTCGATGAGCGACGTCGGGATGGCCGCGCAGCTCACCCGGATCATGGGCCGCTGATGACGCGGGCTCAGGTCGTGCACCGCCTGGGCCATGACTTCCTTGCCCGTTCCCGTTTCGCCCATGAGCAGGACGGTGGCGGACGTCGGTGCGACCTGTTCGATTTGCGCGAGCACCTGCCGGATGGCGTCGCTTTCCGAGACCACCGGACGCGACGTACTCAGCACCTTCACCTCTCGGCGAAGTTCGATGTTCTCCGACACGACGCGATCGCGCAGCCGGCGAACCTCGTCGAGCGCCTGCTGCAGCGCGTGGTCGCTGGCGCGGCGCGCAAACGCCTGGCTGATGACGGTGGCGATCAAGCGCAGGCGTTCGATGAGCGTGGGCGACCACGCCTGTTCGCGCGTCCGCGAACCCAGCGCCAGCGCGGTCAGCGCCGGTTCGCCGTCCGCCGAGCGTGCCAGAGGCATCAGGACTCCAGATCGGAGACCGTGGCGGCGAAAGGCGTCGCGATCGGAGTCTCGCAGATCGTCCAGCGTTGCGAAGCAGCAGATGTCGCCGGCGCTCAGGCGAGCGACCGCGAACGGGATCGACGCCATCGCCAATGCCTCGGGAGCCGCGTACAGCGGCTGCGCCCAATCCGGATGGGCAGGCGTCTTCGCATCGACTGAGCGCCAGCGCCACAGCATGGCGCAATCGAGCTGCAGCGCCTCTCCGATTTGACGAAGGGCCTCGCTGACGGCGTCGTCAACTCCGTCGGGAGCGACGGTGCCGAACCGGGCGGCCAGATCGGCGACGAGCCGCTGGAAACCAGGGTGCTCGTCGGTTGCCGCCGCCAGGCGAGCCTCGAGGTCGAGCCGCCTGGTGACGTCGACAATCGACGTGATCACGTGACGGGTGGACCCGTCGTCGAACACGCTCAGACCGATTTCGAGTGGGACCACGGCGCCGTCGCGTCGAATTCCGTCGATGGCGTGCGTCGCGGCGATCGTCGCACTCTGAGGGTTCTTCCAGAACGCGGTCCACTGGTCTTCCGGCGATGCCGGTACCGTGCCGGGCAGCAGCCGGGAGAGCGGCTGGTCGATCAACTCGGCGAGCGGATAGTCGAAGATGGCCAGGGCCTGGGGATTCGCGAGCCGGACCGTGCCGTCGGGGCCGGACAGGACGACGCCGTACGGCAGTCGCTCGAAGGCGGCACAGAGAACCGCAAGCGGTTCTCGGACAGGCGCTGTAAAGGGATACGGCTGTCGCTGGCGAGCTGCGGACTGAAGGGGGACAGGCATGATCTCAGTTCCTCGCTGATGACGAGTTTTCCGTCTGCGGAAAACCACGCGCGTATTCTTCTGTTGTGTCGCTGACTTCGCGCTTTATTACATGCCGTGTGCCGGCACAGCAATACAGGAGATTCCCTATGCAGACATTGACAGGTCACGAGCAGCCAAAGAGTCTGCGCGACGGTCCGGTCGTCTAGGGTTCGATGATGCTGTTGCGGATCGCGTAGCGCACGAGCTCCGACATGGAGTGGAGCTCCAGCTTCGCCATGATGTTCGCGCGATGGGTTTCCGCGGTCTTCGTCGTGATGCTGAGCGCCGTCGCGATCTCCTTGTTGGCGCGCCCTTCCGCCAGCAGCGGCAGCAGCTCGCGCTCGCGTGCCGTCAGGCGTGACGACGTCTTGCGCCGGGTTCCTGCCGGATCGCTGGACGGGCCGTAGTCCGCCGCCGCACGCACGCTCTCGGAGAAAAACTCGCCGTGCTGCAGGATCGCGCGGACCGCATCGGCAAGAGTCCGCCCCGCGTCGGCCTTGAGCACGTAGCCCTGTGCTCCCGCATCTTTGGCTTCCTGCACAACGTGATCGGCATCGTGCACGGTGACGATGAGGACCGCCACGGACAGGGCACCTCGAACCCGGCGCGTGACCTCGAGACCGCTCAATTCCGGCAGGCCGACGTCGAGGATCATGACGTCGGGCTTCAGCTCGAACGCGCGGGCGAGCGCCTGCCGTCCGGTGGTGGCTTCCCCACACACCTCCCAGTCCGGCTCGCGGCTCAGGATCGCCCGCATGCCCTGGCGTATGAGCTCATGGTCGTCGGCAATCAGAATTCGGACCGGTGGCGCCATGGGTAAGGTTGAACGGTAGACTGGGTCCCGCGCAGAGTCTATGCAAATTCGGCATATACGGAGTCTGCATCCGATATTTCGGGTATCGTCCCCGCCCGCCCGATAGCGGGGCGATCCGACGGCGCGGCGTCGCCACGGCATTTCGGATGAATTCCGAGTCGTCGGACGCGCTGCCGGATGGTCCGGACAGGCCTGACGCGGCTATCGATCGAACGCCGGGGGACTCCCCGCGGCACAGGACATGCTGCCGCTTTTCAGGAGGCCAACCCGTGCGTCACAACATCGAATCGATCGTTGGCGTGTGTCTCTGTGTCGTGTTCGCGATTGGGTGGACCAGGGCGCAGCCGGCGCAGCCGGTCGACGCCGGCATGGCGTCGATCGACGAGGTGCTGAAGGCGGTCCGAGCCGATCTGCAGGAAGGCCGGGCCGATATCCTGAAGAAGAACGTCACGCTGACGCCGGAACAGGCCTCGAGATTCTGGCCGCTGTACGCGTCGTACCAGCGCGAGCAGAACGTCATCATGGACGATCAGCTCAAAGGCATCCAGCGCTACATCGAGAACTTCGACACGCTCGACGATGCCGGCGCTCTCGGTCTGATCACCGCGCATTTCGATCGCGACGCCCGGATGAACGCGCTTCGTCAAAAGTGGCTCGGCGAGTTCCGGAAGGCGCTCGGCACCAAGCTGGCCGTTCGCGTCATGCAGATCGATCGGCGTCTGTCCCTCGCGCACCAGATTCAGTTCACCGCCAAGATCCCGCTCGCCCACTAGGTCGGCCCGACATGGACCAGATTGCGGCGTTTCTCCACGGCTTTCCGGCACTGTGTCTGTTCCTGAGCATCCTGCTGGGGGCCTTCATCGGCCGCTTTCACGTCAAGGGTGTCGGCTTCGGAGGCGTGGTCGGGACGCTGATTGCCGGGATCCTCATCGGCATCGTGGCGAAACCCGAACTGCCCGACTTGCTGCGCTGGGCGTTCTTCTACCTGTTCCTGTTCGCCATCGGGTATTCGGTCGGCCCGCAGTTTTTCGGCAGCCTGAAGAAGGACGCGGTGCCGCAGATCGTCCTGGCGCTGGTCGTGGCCTTCACCGGTCTGGCCACGGTGATCGGCGTCAGCGCGGTGTTCGGCTTCAACGAAGGTCTGGCCGTGGGGCTGTTGTCCGGCGGCATGACCCAGTCGGCCGCGCTCGGTACCGGGCTGAGCGCGATCGCCGAGTTGCCGATTCCCGATGCCGCCAAGACCGGGATGATGGCCGACGCGCCGCTCGCCGACGCGATCACCTACGGGTTCGGTGACCTCGGCCTGATCCTGTTCCTCACGTGGCTGGGCCCGAAGATCATGCGAGCGGATCTCAAGAGCGACGCCAGGGCGCTCGAAGCGCAGCTCTCGGGCGGCAAGCCTGGCGGCGACGTCTTTTCCGCCGCGCACTACAGCCTTCGCGCCTATCGCGTCGAGGGCGCCGAAGCCGCGGCCTCGACCCTCGCGGCGCTCGAGGGCCGCTTCGCCGCGGAGCGGCTGTCGGTGCAGCGGGTCGAGCGGGGCGGCGACCGGCTCGCGCTGGATCCCGATCTGGCGCTGAAGCGTGGAGACCGGCTCGTGATCTCCGCGCGCCGCGCTGCGTTCCTGACCGCCGAGCGCGACATCGGGCCGGAGCTCGACGACGCGGCGCTGTTGTCCATGCCGGTACGGACCGTGGCCATCGTCGTCACCAGCGCCGCCGTGAACGGCACCACGCTTGGCGCGCTGGGCCAGCATCCCAGCGCCCGCGGCGTCTACCTCGAATCGCTCCAGCGAGGCACCGAGCTGATCCCGCGCGAGGCGTGGACGGTCCTGCAGCGCGGCGACCTCCTGCGGATCATCGGCGCGCCTGACGACGTGGAACGCGCCGGGAAGTACATCGGGTTCGTCGAGCGCGATCCATCGCACACCGATTTGATGTTTCTCGCCGGCGGCATCTGTGCCGGCATGCTCCTCGGCCTGCTCAAGCTCGAGGTCGGCGGCATCGTCCTCGGACTCGGCACGGCGGGTTCGATTCTCGTGATCGGCCTGGTCGCCGGCTGGGCGCGGAGCCGTTACCCGGTGTTCGGCGCGATCCCCGAGCCGGCGCAGCGGCTGCTGATGGACGTCGGCCTCACCGTCTTCATCGCCGTCGTCGGCATGCACGCCGGGCCTCACGCCGTGGAGGCGTATCGCACCAGCGGCGGGTCGTTCTTCGCCAGCATCCTGATCGCGGGCGTCATCGTCACGGTCGTCCCGCTGGCGGTCGGCGCGATCGTCGCCCGCTATCTGCTGAGGATGAGCCCGCTGATGACCCTCGGTGGCCTCGCCGGCGCCCAGACCTGCACCCCCGGGTTGAACGCGCTGCGGGAGGCGAGCGGCAGCAATATCGGTTCGCTGGCGTACACCGTGCCCTACGCGATCGGCAACATCCTGCTCACCGTATGGGGGCCTGTCGTGGTCGCGATCGTCCACGCGATGAGGACACCATGAACAAACGGGGCTTCGACGTTCTCCGCGACAAGACCCTCAACCGATCGATCGCCTTCTCGCGGAAGGATCGGGGACGTCTCGCCCTCCGTGGGCTGTTGCCATACGACGTGGCGACGCCAAGAGAGATGGTGCAGCGGGTGATGACCAATCTCGAACGGCTGCCGCGGGACATCGATCGATACATGCAGCTCTCGGCGCTGCAGGAGAGGAACGAGCGGCTGTTCTATCAGACGGTGATCGCCCACGTCGATCGGATCCTGCCGCTCATCTACACCCCGACGGTGGGTGAAGCCTGCCGGGAGTTCTCCCACATCGCAAGGGACCCCAAGGGCTTCTTCATCACCCCGGCGGATCGCGGACAGATCCGCCGGATGCTGGGGAACTGGCCACAGCGCGACATCCGCGTCATCGTCGTCACCGACGGCCAGCGAATCCTCGGCCTCGGCGACCTGGGCGCCAACGGGATGGGCATCCCGATCGGCAAGCTGGCGATCTATACCGCCTGCGCGGGCATCGATCCAAGAGCGTGTCTCCCGGTGACCCTCGACGTCGGGACCAACAACGAGGAACTGCGGAACGACGCGCTGTATCTGGGCTATCCGCGGCGGAGGCTCGAAGGCAAGGCATATTTCGATCTGGTCGACGAGTTCGTGAGCGCAGTGCAGTCGCGCTATCCCGACGCGCTGATCCAGTTCGAGGATTTCCTGACGCCGAACGCCTATGCGCTGCTGAACAAGTATCGCGATCGCGTGCTCTGCTTCAACGACGACATCCAGGGCACGGCAGCGGTGACGCTCGCCGGCGTGTACTCCTCGACGCGCATCACGGGCGTGCCGCTCGAGGATCTGCGGATCATGTTCCTCGGCGCCGGTTCGGCGGCGACGGGGATCGCCGATCTGATGACCGCGGCGTTCGTGGCGGCCGGCTTCCACCCCGACGAGGCCCGGCGCCGGTTGTGGTTTGTGGACGTGAACGGCCTGGTGGTGAAGGCCCGCGCGGACCTGATGGCGCACAACCTTCCTTACGCGCACGACCACCCGCCTCTGGCTTTTCTCGAGGCGATCGACGCGATCCGGCCGCATGTCTTGATCGGCGCCACCGGCGCTCCAGGGACGTTCACGCAGGCCGTGATCGAGCGGATGAGCGAGGTCAACTCGCGCCCGGTGATCTTCGCGCTGTCGAACCCGACCTCCCGGGCCGAGTGCACGCCGGAACAGGCCTACGCCTGGAGCGGCGGCCGGGCGATCTTCGCGAGCGGCAGTCCGTTCGCCCCCGTCACCTACGGCGGCCGGGTGCTTCGTCCGGCGCAGGGGAACAACGCGTATGTGTTCCCGGGGATCGGCCTGGGCGCCGTGGCCTGCCGTGCGCGCACGCTGCCCGACGAGCTGTTCCTCGTCGCCGCGCGCACGCTCGCGAACCTGGTCCGGCGGAAGGATCTCGATGAAGGCGCGCTCTACCCGCCGCTGCAGCAGATCCGGAAGATCTCGCTGGCCATCGCCGTGAGCGTCGCCACGAAGGCGTACGCGATGAAGCTGACGCGCCGGCCACGTCCCCGGAACATTCGTGCCAGCGTCGAGGCGCTGATGTACCGCCCGTAGTCGTCCTGCCTCCGCGGGTTGGGGCGACCTCCGAGCCTTCGGACGGCCGTGGAACCCCGGGCCCGCCCTGAATCAGAAACACCTGCGTTCTCGCGGCGATTGAGATTGGGACTGCCGCGAAACCGGCACCGAAGCGGGCAGGGGGATTGCAGCATCTCTCCACCAAAGAACACCGCAACGATGGACCCGTGGGCCGCCCGTCCTCAGAGGAGTTCCCATGTCTGACTCTGCGACCCGGACCGAGCGCGATCTCCTCGGAGAGAAGGCCGTACCCGCGGATGCCTACTACGGCGTGCAAACGGCGCGCGGCCTCGACAACTTCCACATTTCCGGCGTGCAGCTGCGGCTCTATCCCGATTTCATCAAGGCCCTGGCCATGGTGAAGATGGCGGCAGCGCGCGCCAACCACGAGTGCGGCCAATTCAGTGCCGAGATCCTCAAGGGGATCGAGGCCGCCTGCCAGGAACTGATGGCCGGCAAACTACACGACCAGTTTCAGCTCGACATGTTCCAGGGGGGCGCCGGGACTTCGACCAACATGAACGCCAACGAGGTCATCGCCAACCGGGCGCTCGAGCTCATGGGGCATAAGAAGGGCGAATACAAGTACTGCGACCCGCACGACCACGTGAACGCGTCGCAATCCACCAACGACGCGTATCCCACAGCGCTCCACGTCGGCATGGCGCTGGGCAACGTGCGCATGGTCGAGGCCATCAACCAGCTGATCGCATCGTTCCGGAAGAAGGGGCTGGAATTCGACCCGATTCTGAAAATGGGGCGCACCCAGCTGCAGGATGCGGTACCGATGACGCTGGGTCAGGAGTTCAAGGCCTTCGCCGAAACGCTCGCCGGTGAAGTCCGCACGCTCGAAGCCGTTCAGCGCGGGATGTGCGAGGTCAACATGGGCGCGACGGCCATCGGCACCGGCCTCAACGCGCCGGCCGGCTACGCGCAAAAGTGCACCGCTCACCTGGCCACGATCACGGGATTCCCGATCTACCTCGCGTCGGACCTGGTCGAGGCGACGCAGGATACCCAGGCGTTCGTGCTGTATTCCTCTTGCATGAAGAGCCTCGCGATCAAGCTCTCGAAGGTCTGCAACGACCTGCGGCTGCTCTCGTCGGGACCCCGGTGCGGACTGCGCGAGATCAATCTCCCGGCAAAGCAGCCGGGTTCCTCGATCATGCCGGGAAAAGTGAACCCGGTCATTCCGGAAGTCGTGAACATGGTCTGTTTCCGCGTGATCGGCAGCGACCTGACCGTCACGATGGCGGCCGAGGGCGGGCAGCTCCAGTTGAACGTGTTCGAGCCGGTGATCGCGGCGTGCATCTTCGAGGCACAGACGATGTTCATCAACGCGGCGCGGACGCTGCGCGAGCACTGCGTCGACGGCATCACCGCCAACCCCGAGGTCTGCCGCCACTACGTGGACTACAGCATCGGCACCGTCACGGCGCTCAATCCGGTGATCGGCTACGACCGATCCACCGAGCTGGCCGCCGAAGCGCAGAAGACCGGGCGCGGCATCCTGGAGATCGTCCGCGAACGCAAGATTCTCACGGAGCAGCAGATCGCCGACGTGCTCGATCCGATGGCGATGACGGGGCAGGGCCGCCCTTCATGAGGCGAGCCGCCATCGTCGTCGCGATTCTCCTGGCGCCGGCACTGGTCGGTGCGGGAAGGCTGCCGGCGGTGCAGCCGGCGAATCCGGGCGAGGGATGGCGGACGTTCGGCGGCAGCTGGTCGGCGCGCGGCCAGCGGCAGGCGATCCCCACCGAAGGCGGCCGTTCCGCTGCGATCGTGCGCCTGTCCGGCGCGGTCGTGCTCGCGAAGACCGACCTCGACGGCGGACTGCTCGGCGAAGCGATCGCGTTCGACGACGGGCAGACGCTCAGCGTGGGCCGGGCCGTGTGGACGGACGCGAGAGGGGATCGAGTCTTCAGCGAGCTGAGAGGCGAGCCGGTCGCCACCGGCCGCCGCGTCACCGGCACGATCATGGGCGGCACCGGACGGTATGCCGGCGTGACCGGCGACTACGCCTTGACGTGGCAGTACGTGGCTCAGGACGCAGATGATGTGGTCCAGGGGCGCTCGGTCGACCTGCGGGGCAGGTTGCGGAAGGCGGCGCCGTGACGGACACGGCCGGCGGGCGACGAGGCCTCGCCGTGCCCGCCGTGATCGCCGCGGCGATCCTCTCGATGTGGTTCATGCCGCCGCCGCAGGGGTTGACGGTGCAGGCGTGGCGGCTCTTCGCCGTCTTCGCCGGCGCGATCGTGTTCGTCGTGGCCAACGTCCTGCCGATTCTGACGGCGTCCGTCTTCGCCGTCGCCGCCGCGGTGCTGACCGGCCTTCTCCCTCCGGCGAAAGCGTATGCCGGGTTCGCCAACGGCACGATTCTCCTGATCGTGCTGGCGTTTCTGGTGGCGCGGTCGGTCGTGAAATGCGGGCTCGGCGCGCGGATTGGCCACCTGCTGGTCAGCCGTTTCGGCCGATCGACGCTGGGTTTGTCCTACAGCATCTTTTTGGTGGACGCCCTCATCGCGCCGGCATTTCCCAGCAATACGGCGCGCTCCGGCGTCATCTTCCCGCTGGCGTTTTCGCTGGCCGACGCGGCCGGCGCAAAGCCAGGCGACAGCAGCCGTCAGCGCCTCGGAAGCTTCCTGATGTTCTCGGGCATCGTCAGCCTGAGCCTCTCCTCGGCGTTGTGGCTGACCGCGATGGCCGCCAATCCGATGGGCGCCGAGATCGCGAAGCGCTTCGGCGTGGAGATGGGATTCGGATCCTGGCTGCTGGCGGCATCGGTCCCGACGTTGACCGCCATGGTGCTGATGCCGTTGCTGCTCTATCGCATCATCGCGCCGGAGCTGACGTCAACGCCCGAGGCGCCGGCCGCCGCACGGAAGGCCCTCGCTGGGATTGGACCGCTCAAACGGGACGAGAAGGTGGTGATCGTCGCATTTGCCGGCATGGTATCGCTCTGGGCATCCGCCGCCACTCTGGGGTTGGACTCGACCGCGGTCGCCTTTCTCGGTCTCGGCGCGCTCCTCGCATCGGGCGTGCTCACCCTCGAGGACATTCGTCACGAAGGCGACGTGCTCGCCACTTTCATCTGGTTCGCGGTGCTGTTCACGCTCAGCAACCAGCTCAACGAGCTCGGCTTCATGGGATTCCTCGGCCAGCGCCTCGCCGACGCGATGGGTGGACTCGCGCCGGGGGTGGCCGGGGTCATGCTGCTCGTCGCCTACGTCGCGCTGCACTACGTGTTCGTCAGCCAGACGGCGCACCTCCTTGCGCTGTTCGGCGTGTTTCTCGACGTGGGCGTCAAGCTCGGCGTGCCGCCGGCCCCGCTCGCGTTTCAGCTGCTGTTCGCGACCAACTACTTCGCGGCGATTACTCCTCAAGGCTCGAGCGCGAACCTGCTGTTTGCCGGCAGCGGCTTCCTGGCCCAGCGGGATCTCTACCGCCTGGGCGCGAT
>Ga0068865_100000511_pt1 | contig 21692 bp, 19 predicted proteins | sample KBSMisM12_FD_75293 | JGI IMG/M metagenome (GOLD analysis project Ga0068865, IMG submission 75293) | Miscanthus rhizosphere microbial communities from Kellogg Biological Station, Michigan, USA - KBS Miscanthus M1-2 | ecosystem: Host-associated > Plants > Roots > Rhizosphere > Soil ...
CGCGCGACCGACGATCTCGCGATCATGATCCTGCAGGGCCGCAACGTCGGGGGCGGCACCACGGTCAACTGGACCTCCTCGTTCCGCACGCCGCCGGCGACCTTGCGCCTGTGGGCCGACCGCCACGGCGTCCGCGACGTCGACGCCGCCACGCTGGAGCCGCACTTCGCGGCGGCCGAGGCGCGGCTGGACGTCGGCCCGGGAAATCCCGACGACGTGAACGCCAACAACCGCAAGCTGATGGACGGAGCGGGCAAGCTCGGCTGGCACCCGGAGCTGATCCGCCGCAGCGTGAAGGGCTGCGCGCGTCTCGGTTACTGCGGCATGGGCTGCCCGCTGGACGCCAAGCGATCGTCGCGCACGACCTTCCTGGCCGACGCGATCGCCGCCGGCGCCGACGTCTACTCCGACTGCCGCGTGACGCTGGTCGAGACCGATCGCGGAAAGGCGAAGGCCGTCGTCGCCGAGGTGCTGGATCGCGCGACAGATCGCCCGCGCGGCCGCCTCGTCGTTCACGCGCGCAAAGGCGTCGTGCTGGCGGGCGGCGCCATCAACACGCCGGCGCTGCTGCTGCGCTCGCACGCCGGCACCGACAGCGGCGTCGTCGGCAAGCGCACGTTCCTGCACCCGACCGTTCCCCTGGTCGCGTTCTACGATCAGCCGATCGAGTCGTTCTACGGTGCGCCCCAGTCGGTGTCCGTGCATCACTTCGCCGATCGCGGCGCGCGCGTCGGCTACTTCTTCGAGACGGCGGCCGCCCATCCGATGCTGAGCGCGATCGCGTTCCCGGGGTTCGGCGACGCCCAGCGCCGCATCGCCGAACGGCTGCCCTTCGTGCAGGCGACGCTGGCGCTGCTGATCGACGGCCACCACGACGACGACGGCGGCAACGTGGCGGTCAGCCGCGACGGGCGCGTCAAGCTGAACTACCCCCTGCACGCGTCGCTGCGCGAGGCGGCGATCGATGCCATCGGCAACATGGCGCGCCTGCAACTGGCGGCGGGCGCGCGCGAGGTGATGACGTTGCACGAGACGCCCATCGTCATCCGCAGCGAAGCGGACATCGGGCGCATCGCCGACGCGCAGTTCATCGCCAACGGCCACACGCTGTTCTCGGCCCACCAGATGGGCGGCTGCGCGATGGGAAGCGATCCGCGCCGTTCGGTGGTGAACACGCGCGGCCGTCATCACCAGATCGAGAACCTGTGGATCGCCGACGGCTCGGTCTTCCCCACCGCGCTGGGCGTGAACCCGCAGATCTCCGTCTACGCGCACGCCCGGCTGTTCGCGACGACGATCGCGGCCGAGGCGGGCACGTGAAATCGGACGACAAGCCCGGCGTCGGCTCGACGTTACAGGTCCGCGACGGCGTTCCGCTGGCGCCGCTGACCACGCTGGAGTTGGGCGGCGCCGCGCGCCACTTCGTCGAGGCGGCCGACGACGATGCGATCGCCGAAGCGCTGCGCTGGGCGGACGCGCGCGGCCTGCCGGTCCTGATCCTGGGCGGCGGGTCGAACGTCGTGATCGCGGATCGCGGCTGGGACGGCCTCTGCCTCCGCATCGCGACGCGCGGCCGCCGTTTCGACGCGTCGGACGGAACCGCCACGGTGACCGCCGCGGCCGGCGAGCCGTGGGACGACGTCGTCGCCGATGCCGTCGCGCGCCGCCTGGCCGGGCTGGAGTGCCTGTCGGGGATTCCGGGGCTGGTGGGCGCGACGCCGATCCAGAACGTCGGCGCGTACGGGCAGGAGGTCGCGGACACCGTCCGCGCGGTGAAGGTCCTCGACCGGGCGAGCGGGCGTGTGCACGAGCTGCCGGCGGACGCGTGCGGGTTCGGCTACCGTGACAGCGCGTTCAAGCGCGCGCCCGATCGCCACGTGGTCCTGGGCGTGACGTTCGCGCTGCGGCCGGACGGCGCGCCCACGCTCCGCTACCGCGAGCTCGCCGAGGCGCTGGCCGGCGTTGCGCGTCCGACGCTGGCCGAGGTCCGCGCTGCCGTGCTGGCGTTGCGCCGGAAGAAGTCGATGGTGATCGTCGACGGCGATCCGAACCGCCGCAGCGTTGGATCGTTCTTCATGAATCCGATCGTGACTGCCGCGCAGGCCGACGGCGTGGCGGCGCGAGCGGTCGCGCTGGGCGCCATCGCGCGGCCGGATGAGATGCCGCGCTGGCCGACAGGTGACGGCGCGGTGAAGCTGTCGGCCGCCTGGTTGATCGAACGCGCCGGTATCCACAAGGGCCAGCGTCACGGCGCCGCCGGTGTTTCGACGGCGCACGCGCTGGCGCTCGTCCACCTGGGCGGCGGTTCGACAGCCGAACTGCTCGAGCTGGCCCACCAGGTGGGCGACGCGGTGCATGCGCAGTTCGGTATGACATTACTGCCCGAACCGACGATGATCGGCTGTGCATGGGGGCCGTCCTGACCTCGACGGAAACCGCTAACCCCGCGCGGTTGAAGGCCGGCGCGCGAGGGATATGATGGCGGCTTTGCGAAACTGCTTGGAACGGTGCTTGCTTTTCTGGCTGTCCGCGCCGTCGCCCGCGTCGCAAAAGTGATCCTCGATATGGCCGCGCCGAACAGATCCACTTTCCTGACTTTCGCCGCGGCGATCGGCTGCCTGGTCGTGTTCGCAAACTGCGGCGGCGCGTCGGATGGCGGCGGCTCGGCGGTGGTCGGCAACGGCGGCGCCACCGGCACGGGCAACGCTTCGGGCAGCGCTGGTACGACGGGCGCGGCGGGCGCAGGCGGCGGCGATGCGGGCGTGGACTCTGGTGTCACGGGCACCGGCGGCGGCGGCGGCGACAGCGGCAACGCGGGCACCACCGGTGGCGCCGGCGCGACGGGCTCGGCCGGCACGACTGCCAGCGCAGGCGCGACGGGCAACGCCGGTACGAGCGGCGCCGCGGGCACCACCGGCACCGGCGGCGGGACCGCGGGCCGCGGCGGTGTCACGGGTAGCGCGGGCACGCTCGGCTCCGCGGGCACGACGGGCGCGGGGGGTGGAGCCGGCGCATTGGGTCGCGCGGGCACCACCGGCGCGGCGGGCACGACCGGCGCGGCGGGCCGGGGTGGGGTGACAGGCTCGGGCGGCGCGATCGGCACGGGCGCGGCCGGCCGGGGCGGTGCCACTGGCGCGGCGGGAACCAGCGGCGCGGCCGGAACCACCGGCGCGGCCGGAACCAGCGGCGCGGCCGGAGTCACCGGCACGGGTGGCGCAAGCGGCGGGGGCGGCTCCAGCTCGACGTGCGGCGGCGTCATGAACGTGGCTTGCACCGGGAGCAACCGTTTCTGCGAGCTGACGACCGGCGATTGCGCGGCGGTCAACCCGGTCGGCGTCTGCACGCTCCAGCCGACGGGGTGCGATCCGACCGTCGATCCCGTCTGTGGCTGCGACGGCAGGTCGTACGCGAACGATTGCGAGCGTCAGGCTGCCGGCGTCAGCAAGTGGGCCAACGGCACCTGTTCCAGCCCCGGCTGCCCGGCCACCGCGCCGCAACCCGGCACGAGCTGCGCGCAGGGCATCTCCTGCGTCTACTCGATAACGACCGGCCCCAACGCCGGCTGCGTCGAGCGGCTGTCGTGCGTGAACGCCATGTGGTCGGCGCCCATGGTTTCCTGTCCCGACTAGCGCGCGCGCCACTTCTCCGACGGTAAATGGCCGTTCTCCGTCGGGAACGGCATTGCGCAGGCACCGTCGGACGTGGAACAATGGCGAATTCCATGCGCATGCTGATCTCGCTTCTGGTGGTATCGCTGTTCGTCATCGCGTCGCCGGGCCTGCAGTCGACCGCGTCCGCGTCGTCAGGCGCCCACGCTGTCCAGGGGCGCGCGAAGAAGAAGGCGGCCAAGCCCCGCCCGCAGAAAGCCAAGAAGGCCGAGAAGGTCGACAAGAAGTCGAAGAAGAACGACCCCGGCTTCGCGTTCTAGCTCACCTGGGCGCGCCGCCAGTCGCCCATTTGGCGATGACCTGCACCTCCCAATCGGTGAGCGGGTCCGAAGGAGCCGGTGGCATCCGCATGGGGGACTCGGACGGTGCAGTCACGTACGAGGCGGCGAGACCGACGCACTGGCTGAAGCCAGCGCCCGGCTTGCAAGTCGTCAGATCGTTGGGATTGCTGCAATCCCCCTCATTGTCGTAGCGCTGCAAATAGCAGAGGCGTGGACTTCTTAGGCCACCGGTCAGCAGCATCGCGTGCAGCATGTCGCCGGCGCCGTGGCACCGCACGCAGTGGGCGATGAAGATCGGCTGCACGTCGTTCGTGTACGTCGGGTTCGCCGGCACTTCGGGCGTGCACGCGACGGTCGTGGTCAAGAGCGCCAGCGCGCCGATCGCGCGCGCGCTCATCGCGGCGCGCCGTTCTTCGTCCAGCGCAGAATGGTTTCCGTCTCCCAGTCGGTCAGCGGATCGGAAGGCGGCGGCGGCATTCGCGATGGTGAGTCGGCGGGCTGCGTGATGAACGAGGGAGCCTGCGTGACGCACAAGGTGGCGTGAGCGCCAAACTTACAGACGGCGGGATCGATCGGCATCGTGGTGCAATCGCCCATGTCGTCGTAACGGTGCAGGTAACACCACGAAGGACTGTTCGGGAAGCCGTTGATGATCATCGTGTGCAGCATCTCGCCCGCGCCGTGGCAGCGCACGCAGTGGGCGATGAAGATCGGCTGCACGTCGTTCGTGTACGTCGGGTTCGCCGGAACCTCCGGGGAACAACCCACGACGGCTCCGGCGAGCGTGAGCACGAACAGGGCGGTGAGCAATGTCTTCGACATGGCGGCCCTCATAGGTAGTAGTGCAGCTGGGCCATCAGCAGCGTGGCCGCCGGCTGTCCCTGCGTTCCGACCCTCATGTAGCGCCCGAACAGCACCACCTCGCAGTGGGCGTAGAGGAAAAGGTTGATCTGCAGATCGCCCGCGTTGCGCCCCGTCCCGGCGACGGAGAGGTTCTCCTGGAAGCGCTCGAACATCGGGGTGATCATGACGCCGCGGACGGGGAAGTAGCTGACGCCCAGGTACGAGACGAACTGGCTCTGGTTGAAGCTCGGTGTGGTCACCACCTGTTGGATGAGATCGGCCTCGCCCAGAAACAGCAGCTTCGCGCGCTCGACCCACAGCTTGCCGACCAGGCCGCCCTGGTAGCGGCTCGCCTCTTTACCGATACCCGCGCGCGCCTGCGCCGCCAGCGCCGCCATGCCGTTCAACCGGTACTCGAAATAGCCGGCGATGCCCGACTCGCGCGCGCCGACGGACTGCAGCGGATCGGGAAGGCTCGAGGGCGGCGGCGTGAACGCCGACAGGTGCAGCTCCCACTCGTCGGAGACGTAACCGCCCGACGCGGTGTACGTCTCGTTGTAAAGCTCGTAACCGGTGTAGCGGCGGACGAAGTAGATGTGCTCGACGAAGCGCAGGCCGTAGGGCGCGTAGAAGCGCCCCGCGCGCGCGTACGGACCGGTCGCGCTCGGGCGCCACATCAGATAGTGCTCGCGCGATATGAAACGATCGCCGATGCCGGAAAAGCGCCCGCTGATCGAATCGTCCTCGGGCCGCGTCTCGCCACGCACGCCGCCCGCGAGATAAAGCGAGAACGCGTCGCCGAAGGCGAAGCGCATGTACAGGTCCGCCTGCATCGGGAACCACGCCCCGTGCGGCGATTCGTCGCCTCCGTCGTCGGTGCGCGTGACCGCCAGGCGAACGTCAGCGCCGGCGGCGAACCACGTCGGCAGCGTCACCGCGCCGTGCAGGAAGCCGCCGTCGCCCGCCATGCTGATCGTGTCGCCGCTCTCGCTGCGGCCCCATGACGAGATCAGCCCGCCGCCCGCGGGCGAGTAGTGGCACTGGTTGCACTTGGTCGTCCCGGAGCTGAACTGGAACTGCGGGTAGGCCGCGGCGCCGCGCGCGAAGCCGAACGTCCCGACGCCGGCGACGAGCAGACAGAGAAGGAGTCTTCGCATGGGGGGCTTGGTCGGGTCCTTATTCGTTCTTTGCGCCGGCCGCGATCCAGTTCCTGATCAGCACGATGTCCGCCTCGGGCAGCGGCATGTCGGGCGGCATGCGCGTCGATCCCTGCCCGCGCATCAGATACAGGACGGCCGAAGTGTCGGGCGACGTCGGGTCGACGAAGCCTTTCATCACCATCGCGTCAAAGCCGCTCGCCCGATCATGCATATCGACACCGGCGCGCTTCGCCACCTCTGAATGGCAGTTCACCGTCGCGCACGACGGCTCTGTGATGGTGGCCGAGATGAACGGCCAGCTGGCCGGGCGATCGTCCGTCGTGCCGCCACACCCGATCAGCGCGGCGACCGCAGCGGCGAGGAGGAGCGCACGTCGCCCCGAAATCATCGGCGGATTATGCATCAACGTCGGTCGCTCTCAACCTCGAATGCCGCGAACCATAGTGCCGCCAGGTCACTTTGGGGGTTCAAATTTTTTCCGTCGATACGGATTTCTAAATGCAGCTTTCCGCCGCCGTGCGTGACGGGAACCGCCAGGGCCACGATCGATCCGGCCGCGGGCCAGGGCATGCGTCGCAGCTCGCTGCCGCCCGCGCTCAGCGAAATTTCTGCGCCGTCGGGACAGGTTTCGCCGCAGTCCACGCGCATCGACACGCGATAGTTACCCGCCGGCAGCTCGATGTCGGTCGTCGCCGCGGCGGTGCTGGCTGGCGGCATCAGGCGGAGCCCGAACCCGTCCCAGGTTCCCCGAACCGGCGAAGGCTGTCCTTTGACGACGACGGGGCGAAATTCGCAAACTTGCCTGGCGCCGTCGATGTTGCAAGCGGCGGCGGCCCAGCGGTGCTCGACACGCAGGCGCGTGCCGGCGGCCAGCACCCGGGGCCAGCCCACGAACACGGCTGCGATCGCGATCGCAGCCAGCACGCCCTCGTAGAGCAGGCGCGGCCGCCGCTGCCGATCGATGGTGAAGCGCGCGAGATCGCGCACGGCTTCCCCGATCCACACCAGACCTGCGCCTGCGAACGGCATCAGCAACACGGCGACGGAAAGGTGGTAACGGGCCTCGGCAAAGAAAAGGATATAAATCGCGGCGAGCGCCAGCGGCATCGGTAACAGCGACGTGGCGGGCCTGTTGCGGCGCGCGAAAGCGGCGATCACGCCCACCAGAACAGCGGCGACGAACACGTACCAGAATCCGTCGACCACGCGCTCGACCCCGGTGCGATGCCGCGTGAACCAGGCGAACACGCGGCTGGTCGGCGGCAGCACGCTCTGGCGGTAGAGCGGCCAGTACAGCAGCGGACGTTCGTGCGACAGCAGGCGATCGGCCTTCGCCGCCAGCAGCCCCAGCGCGTATTTCGGTTCGGCCTTCGCCCAGTGAGTGGCGAGCTTGAACGCGGCGCGATCGCTCTCGCGGTGCGGGGGCGCGAACAGCTTGTAGCCCGTGCCTTCCGAAAAAAGTTTATTGAGCGAGCGGGTGTACGTCCCGTCGGAGTTCGGATTGGAGCCGACCAGCGCGGTGTTGCCGCCGTGGCTGTCGGTGAGGAAGAACTCGCCGTAGCGCTTCTTGTTGCGGATGCCCCAGGGCAGCAGCACCAGCGACGCGACGACGACGGCGGCGAGCGTGCGGGTGACGACGTGGCCAAACGCGGCGCCGCGCGCGCGGAAGTGCGGCGCGGCCATCACGGTCAGCGGCAACGCGACGGCGCGGATGTACGAGGCCAGGCCCAGCACCAGCCCGAAGAGCGCGGGCGCGCCGAGCGGCCGCGCCCCCGCCCCGCGAACAAGCAGCCACACGGCGATCACGATCAGCGCCGCGGCGGGCATGTCCGTGCCCGTGACGCTGGCGACCGCGATGCCGCCCGGCCACAACGCGCACATCAGACCGGCGACGACCGCCGCGGGTCCGCCGAACAGCAGCCGGCCCAGCGCGTACACCGCGCCCGCCGCCAGCCCGCCGGCGACGACGCCAATCATCTTGATCGCGAGCAGGCCGCCGCCCAGCGCGTGGACCGCCGCGACCACCGCGACGTAGCCCGGCATGTAGATGAACTCCGGATCCAGCGCGCGGTGCTCGACCAGGTGGCGCGCCGATTCGATGTACATCGCGAAATCGCCGACCGGCCGCGTGGGCACCAGGAACACCCATGCGACGCGAACGCCGATGGCCAGAGCGACGATGAGGAGGCCCACGGAGGGCCTATTACGCTCGCAGTGGCCTCCGACGGCAAGCGCGGAGTTTCGTGCCGCCTACGGCGTTACGGCGTGCCCGTCAGGGGAGCGGGCCGCAGGGGATCGAACCGCGGTAGATGGCGTGTCCGTCCAGGTCGGCGTCGTCGCTCCAGAAGAAGCTCTTCATGCTCATCGCGTCGCACTCGCTCTCGGGGGCGATCGTGATCCCTTCGTAGTTCGAGTTCGCGAGCGAGGCCGGCCTGTTGTAAAGGCGCGTGAGCTCGAAGCGGCCGCCGGCGCCGATGCGCAGCACCGCGTCCTGATTCGCGCAGCTGCCGTCGCAATGCGCCCACAGGTTCCCCTGATCGCGGTCGAAATACAGCGACATCACATTCGTGTGTCCGCTGCGCACGGCCGCGACGCGCTGGAACGTCCCCGCGCTCGCGCTGTGATCCAGCGCGTACGCGTAGATCATCCCGTTGCCCTCGTGCCCGACGAAGAACAGTCCGCCCGCGTGATTCGCGTAGCGGTTCGGGTTGTAAAACTCGTCGGCGGTCTCGTCGTAGAACTTGTGCGCGACCAGAAAGTCGTCGGAGATCCAGGCGATGCCCTCCAGCCCGACGTTCGGGTCGGACACCGGCAGATCGGTGGTCAGGTTCCATTCGTTGGTCGCGGTCAGCGCGATGCCGGCGTCCGTGTAATCGTACCGGAGCACGCTCATGCGGCTGACGCCGCCGTTGTTGTCGCGTTCGCTCGCGACGTAGATCGCGGTCGAGGACCAATCGGTCCGGGTCAACCCTTCGGCATCCGGGCTGCCACCGCCGCTCGGATAGTGCAGCGCCTTGCCGAAGGTCCACCCGTCGTCGGTCATTCCCGACCACGTCGTTCCATTCCAGAGCAGACAGAAAAGCGTGGGCGGCGAGTTCATGAGGCCCCACAGGACGTCGCTCGCGTCGCTCGCCGGTGGCTCGTAGACGAGATCGGAGAGGTTCTTGGTGAACTGATACATGCTGTCCACGGCGACGACGTCGGCGCTGCCCGGCCAGGGCTGCGCGGTGACCGCGCCCGTGCCGCCCGTGCCGGTGGTGCCGGCGGCGCCCGTGCCCGCGCCGCCGATGCTGCCGCCCGGACCGCTGCCGCTGGCGCCCCCGGCGCCGCCGATGCTGCCGCCGTTCCCGCCGCTGGCTCCGATGCTACCGCCCGGACCGCCCGCGCCCGATGAACCCGTGGTGCCGGCGTCGCTACCGCCCGTTCCGGGGCCGTCGGCGCCACCAGTATCGGATCCGCCGGAACCTCCGCCCCCGATTCCGCCCAGACCGACCATGCCATAGGGACCTGCGTCGTCCGAGCAACCGAACTGGGTTGCGACGACGAACGCGATCGCCACCAGCGACAGGCGTGCGATCAGTCTCCGGGTGTGCCCTGAATGCAAAATCTAGCGGCGCCTCGGTCGGCGGTGACTTTAACACGGGCCTCCGACGGACCGGGAAACAATGCCGCAAATTTTCCGACGATTTTTCGGCGCACTGCTGCACCTACAATGTGGTCTTTCTACTTGTTCTGTTTGAAGACCTGCGCGCGATCGACGACGCGCCACCGCCCGAAGGGCGTTCCGCCATCCTTCGGCCAGTCGGGCAGGCGTCGCGGCCAGCCCAGATCGCGGTCGTATCCGACGACGAACCGGGCGCCCGTCGCCAGCATGCTGTCGGCGACGGTGGCGCGCGGCTCGCGTGTCACGATCAGCGTGACCGACTCCGTCCAGGGAACGCCCGCCGCGTGCGCGATGGCGATGTCCGCGAACGCGAGCGGCTCGACCATGACCGGCTCGTGCGCGCCGCGGTGGGCGCGCAGGTGGTGGGCGAGCGCGCGGTCCTCGCCGTCGAGACGCGTGACCGCCCCCATCGATTCAGCGCCGGCCCAGATGCGATCGCGGCCGGCGGCGGCGACCAGCCAGACCGCGACCGAGAACGCGGCGGCCGTCGCGACCGCCGCGATCCGGAACCCGCGCGCGCGTACGGCGGGGACGGCCGTCGCGGCGAGCGGCAACAACAATGCGCCCGGAACGATCGCGAACCGCGCCAGCGGCTCGAAGCTTTGCAGCGCCAGCCCGCGCACCAGGTACAGCGCCGGCGGTCCCAGCGCCGCCACGACGACGATCCGCATCGGCGCCGCCGCCAGCGGCCCCGATCGCCAGCCCCGCGCGATCGCGAAGCCTGCCGCCAGCACGCCCGGCAGCGTCATCGTCGCGACGAACGCCAGCGACCAGATCCCCAGCTGGCGCGCGCGCCCGAGCAACGGCCCGAATCGCCCGGCCATGTCGGCGGCCAGGCCCGCGTGATCGGTCATGATGTAGTGCGCGAAGAACAGCGGATCGCCGCCCGCGCGCGCCCCCCACGCCATCCACGCCACCGGCAGCGACGCCGCGCACAGCGAGAACACCGCCAGGCCCGGGATCAGGCGCCGCCGCTCGCCCGCCGAGAAAATCAGCGCGGCCAGCACGGCGATGGGCAGCGCCAGCCACGCGTCGTAGCGTGTGACGGCGGCCAGCGACGCCAGCAAGCCGGCGATCGCGAACGTGGTGGGCCTTCGCTGTGTCAGCGCCGCGAGCAGACGTTCCAGCGCGCAGACCCACAGCAGCAAGTACAGCGCCTCGCTCGCCGCGGTGGTCGACGCCTGCACGTGCAGCGGTGACACGGCCAGCGCGAACGTCGCCAGCTCCGCCCCCGTCTGTCCGACCAGCCGGCGCGCGAACGCCAGGAACGGGAACAGGACCGCGACGCCCGCCAGCAGCGACAGGTAACGCGACGACCGCGGCGCCAGCGGATCGGCGGCGATGAACGGCCGCATAAGCGTGGTGTGCAGCGGCCCGAACTGGCAGTACGTGCGCGGCTCCGCGGCGCTCGCCGGCTCCAGCACCATGCGCTCGGCGATCAACGCGCGCATGGGCGCGTCCCCGTGCTTGTTCTCGGCGAACGCGAACACCGCCAGGCGCACCACGATCGCAAGCCCGATCGCGACGGCGGCGTTGCGTGACATCCGTCAGCGCCGCGGCAGCGCGGCCCGCAGGCGCGGGAAGGCGGCGTCGATCTCGGCCAGCGACACGGCGCCGACCGAAATGCGGAACCAGCCGCTGTCCTCGCGCAGGCCGAACGCCTGGAACGGAACCACCGCCAGCCCGGCGCGTGCGAGCAGCAGCTGGCGGGTCGCCTCGTTGGTCTGACCCGGGATGGCGACGCGCACCGACAGATAGATCGCGCCCTGGGGCGCGATCGCCTCGACCGGATAGCCGTCCGCGCGCATCGCCGCGAACCCGGCCGCCAGGCGATCCAGCCGCTGCTGCACGCGGGCCCGCATCTCACCCAGGTACGCGGTCACCGCGCCGTCGTCGTCCAGCAGCGACGCCATCGCGACCTGCTCCGGCCGCGGCGCCCACGCGCCCACGTGGCCCAGGATGTCCGCCATCCGCTGCCGCGCCGCCGGCGGCATCACCGCCCATCCGACGCGAAGGCCGGTGGCGGCGAAGCTCTTCGAGGCCGCGTCGAGGATGATCGTGTAGGGCGCGATGTCCGGGCAGACCTCGGGCGGCGTCGCGTGCCGGACGCCCGGGGCGAGGAGCTGCCAGTAGACCTGGTCGTAACAGAGCCAGGCGGCCTTGCCGCCCGCGCGCTCGCGGCGGCGGTTCTCCTCGACGATCATCTCGCAGATCTTCCGCAGCACGTCGGGATCGATCACCGTCCCGGTCGGATTGAGCGGCGAGTTGATCAACACCAGCCGCGCGACGCCGATGTGCGGCCGCAGATCGTCGGGGGTGGGAAAGAAATTCGCGTCGGCGCGCACCGGGATCTCGACGGCGCGCGCGCCGCACAGGTAGGCGTAGTGGTTGTTGTTCCACGACGGAACCGGGTAGACCGCCGCGTCGCCGGGATCCAGGACGGTGCGGTACGACCCGTACAGCAGGGGGCGCGCCCCGCCGGTGATCAGCACCGACTCGACCGGGTACGTCAGCCCGAGGTGCTTCGAGTAGAACCGCGCGACGGCCTCGCGCAGGCCGATGACGCCGTCGGAGGGCGGATAGTTCGTCTGCCCGGCCGCCAGCGCGGCGCGCATCCCGTCGAGCAGCGCGGCCGGGGCGGGAAACTGCGCCGGGTCGAAGTCGCCCACGGTCAGGTTGCAGATCTCGGCGCCCTTCGCTTTCATCGCGCGAATCTCCGCGGCGATGCGCAGGATCTCGGAGCCGATCACGCCGCGCGCGAGATCGCCCAGCGACGCGTCCACGCGCGCCGTCTCGCCGAGCTTGCCGTCGAGGTCCATGGCGCACCATCTTACAACCGCTCCGCCGCCCGCGCCGCCTCGGCGCAACGCCGCTCAGAAGCTGGCGGCCAGGCCGATGCGTGCGGTGCGGGGCAAGCGCGCGACGGTGTTCCCCGAGAGCACCTCGGCGCCCACCGGATAGCCCGTCCGGTCGTCGAGCAGGTTGAAGACGCCGGCGAAGTAGCGCAGCCGCAGGTGGGTTCCCATGTGCGCGTTGCCCGACAACGTGACGTTCCAGGTGAACGCGTCGCCGGCGACGCCGCCGTTCACGGTCGGGTCGATGGTGGGGCGGCCGATGTCGACGACGAACTCCGTACCGACGCGGACCATCGACCCCACCACCGGGTAGATGAACCGCAGCGACGCGACGTGCGTGGGCGTGTTGGGAAGGGGCTGGGGCCCATCCACCGTGTAAAGCCGCGTGTGGTTCCACGACAGCGCGAACGCGAAGAACGCGTCGGCGCCCGGCTCCCACCGCACCTCGCCCTCCGCGCCGTAGCCGCGCACGGGATCGGTCTGGTTGGCGAACACGAACACGTCGGCGTTACCCGGCGTCGGTTCCAGCACGACCATGTTGTCCAGCTGCTCCGCGAACACGGCGCCGACGACCTGCAGCTCGTCGCTCACGGTGTGGGTGTGCTCGATCTCGCCGCTGATCATGGTCTCCGGCCGAAGCTCTTCGGCGGGCGCGATCTGCGTCGCGCCCATGTCGTTGTAGAAGCGCTCATAGACAGTCGGGGCGCGGAACGCACGGCCGAGCAGCAGCTTGGTGTTGCCGCCCGCGTACGGCTGGGCGATGAGGGCCAGCCGCGGGTTCACGGTCAGGCCGAAGCTCCTGCCATAATCGTCGGCGCGCACGCCCAGGTTCGCCCGGAAACGCGTCGACGGCACCCAGTCATCGACGAGGTAGGCGGACGTGACGATCTCCTTGGTGTCGTTGGTGAAGTAGTCCGCCCCGCCGTCCTCGAATGACCGCTGCTTGATCTGGAGCACGTCCTGCACCTGCCCGCCCAGCGTCAGGTGATGCGTTCCCAGCGGCACCTCGAGGCGCGCCTCGCCGGTCAGCCACTGCGATCGGAAATCGTCGCGCAGATCGGGCGGCACCGTCTGCAGGTAATGCCCCTGGAAAAGGCCGTAGTCGTACGACAGCCGGGCCGACAGGTTGACGAGCTTCACCGGCTGATCGAAACGAAGCTCGGCGAACGCGCGCAGGTCGCGGTAGGTGGTCCCAGGATCTGGCCGCGTCCCGTACACGCCCGTCGGGATCGTCTTGGTCCGGTCGTTGATGGCCGCGCGGAGCGTGAACGGGCCGGCGCGCCCCAGCAGATCGCCGTGCTTGGCGTTCTCGCCGTCGGCGCCGACCGCGACCACGCCGGGGGTGCTCCAAGGGAACAGCAGCTGTCCGGCGCTGTCGTAACCGGCGCCGCTCACCAGCAGCTCGCTGTTCTCGCCGCGCATGCCGGCCGAGACGCGCCCGGTGACCATGCTCAAGGTACCGAGCCCGCCGGCCGCCTCGCCGTGCGCGCCCGGTGCTGGCCGGCGCGTGACCACGTTGATCACGCCGAACAGGGCGCCCGTACCGTACAGCACCGAGCCGGGGCCGCGGACGACCTCGATCCGCTCGACCGTGTCCAGATCGACGTCGAGATCGTGCCCGACGTATCCCTGCCCCGTCACGATGTCGTTGTACGGATGCCCATCGACCAGCACCAGCACGCGCCGGGTGTAGTCGCCGGGTGGCGACAGCCCGCGGAAGCCCACCGCCTCGTAGGTCCGATCGTTCGAGCTCACGACGCCGCGCACGGCGCGCAAAGCCTCCGACAGCGTCACGTAACCGTGGGCCCGGATCTGCTCGGCGGTGAGGATGGTGATCGACGCCGGCGCGTCCTCCGCGCGCGTGAGGCGCTTGGTGGCGGCCTCGACCTGCGGCTGGACGCGCTTGAGCTGCACGTCGAGGAAGCTGCGCCGCCCTTTCTCGACGGTGACGCGCGTCCGGAAGGAATCGCGTCCCTCGTGCACCACCTCGATGTTGCGATCGCCCACCGGCACGCCCTCGATCACCGCCGGCGTGAAGCCCATCTCGCGGCCGTCGACCCGCACCAGCGCGCCGTCCACGTTGGCGCGCACCACGACCGCGCCGGTCGGCATCGTCGCCACCGCCAGCGGAATGTCGACGGAGGTGACCGCGTCGGGCGCGACGTCGATCTCCACGCGCGCCAGCTGGAAGCCGGGCGCGTCGACGAACAGCACGTGGCGGCCCGGAACCAGCCGGATCGGCGCCGGGCCCAGGGGTATCACCGGACCGTCGGCCGCGTTCTCCCGGATCGCAGCACCCGGCGGCAGCCCGCGAAACGCGACGGTGCCGTAGATTCGCTCCAGGGTCGCCGCGACGGTCTGCTCCTTCCCTTTGGCCAGCTCCACCGCGACCTCGGCCGACCGGAAGCCGGGCCGATCGAGGAGGATCGTCAGCTTGCCCGCCGGCAGCGCCAGCAGCCGGGGCGTCGTCCCCAGCGACCCGAGATCGCGCCGGTTGGCGAAGATCTCCGCACCCGGCGGCTCGGACGTCACGCGCACCAGCGCGAGGTGCGGCCGCAACTTCTCGATCGCGCCCGCGATGGTAGTCCGCTCCGCGGGCGGCGCTTCCTTCCGATCCAGCTCCGACCAGGCGCGGAACGCCTCGTCGTACAGCTTCAGCTGTTCCAGGCAGCGCGCGATGTTGAACTGCACGTTGCGGTTCGGGACCAGCCGGTTGGACACGTAGAACTCGGAGAGCGCGTCGTCGAAGCGCCCCTGCCGGTAAAGCTGGTTGCCGCGCACGAAGTGGAACTGCGCCTCGTCCGCGACGTCTTCAGCACGCGCGGCCCCGACCGAAAGCATGACGCCGAGCGCGACCACCATGGGCGCCACGCGGTGAAGATTCATCGTTCGGATTTGATGTCGTCGACCGGCGCGACGCTCGGTCTCGAGGGGAAAGACGACGAGCCATGTCGGGCGGAGCGGCGGCGCGCGACCGGCTCCAGCGTGGGCCGCAGCCGCAGCCCTTCGGCCGGAAGCGCATCCACCACCTCGCGGCGATAGCCGGCCAGCGCGAACGCGAGCGTTCGCGGCTTGCCGGTCGGCACCACCTGCCACTTCATCGGCGTCATCCCGATGGCGACGCCGTCGGCGCTGACGAGCGCGCCCTCCGGGCTGCTGTCCAGCACGACCTCGACGGGGGCCGGAACCGCGGGCGCGGCCGGCGCGGCGGGAACAGCCGCCACAGGAGCCGCCGCCGGCACCGGAGCGACCGGCGCCGTCACCGCGACCGCCGGCGGCTGTGGCGACGGGTTCGACGCCGGCGAGGGCCCGCGCCGCAGCACCACGATCACCGCGACCGCCGCCAGAACGACCGCGACCGCGCCGACGCGCAGCGCGCGCCGCTGTCCGCCCCGCACCGAGGTGGTCCCGGCTTCGGTCACGCCGGCGGCCGCCGACAGCGTGGTGGCCGAGCTCGAGTGCCGCCGCGGTTGAGCGGCGGGAGGCTGCGTGTCGCCCGGCTGGTAGGTGGGCGCGCGCGCGATCTCGGCGAGCAGCGCTTCCCGCACCTCGGTCATGGACTGGAAGCGCTCGTCCACCTTCTTGGCCAGCATCTTGAGAATCAGCTTCTCGGTGCTCGGCGCGACGTTCGGACTGAGCTTCGAGGGCGGCTCCGGCGCCTGGTTGATGTGCATGTTCACCAGCGCGCCGAACCCTTCCGACACGAACGGCGGCGCGCCGCACAGCATCTCGTAGAGGATGCAGCCGAGCGAGTAGATGTCGGTGCGGTGGTCGACCTCTTTCACGCCCAGACACTGCTCGGGCGACATGTAAAGCGGCGTCCCCATCAGCGCCCCGGTATGGGTCTTGTGCGAGAACGCGCTGTCGACGGTGGCGGCCAGCTTCGCGATCCCGAAGTCGAGGATCTTGATCAGCTCGCTCGACGGCGCACGCGGATCCGGCGTGACGAACAGGTTGTCGGGCTTGAGGTCGCGGTGGACGATCCCCTTCGCGTGCGCGGCCGCCAGCGCGCCCGCCGCCTGCTGGGCGAAGTCCAGCGCCATGCGGACGGGAAACCTATCGACGTCATCCAGCCGCGCCGAGAGGCTCTGGCCCTCCAGGTACTCCATGATGATGTAGGTCGCGCCGTCCGGCAGCGTCCCGTAGTCGTAGGCCTCGACGATGTTCGGGTGCCGGATGGCGTTCGATGCGCGCGCCTCGTGGAAGAACCGGCTGACCGTGTTCGGCTCGGTCGCCAGGCGCGGGTGCAGGACCTTGACCGCCGCCTTCCGGCCCAGCGACGGGTGCTCGGCAAGGTAGACGATCCCCATCCCCCCCTGGCCGATCTCCGCCGTGATCTTGTAGTTACCGATCGTGGTTCCGAGCAAGCGGGCGCCCCTGACGCCGGCCTGATTATCTCCTACCTGAGGCGCGGAGCCCAGAGCCTTTATCCAGCTGGACACAGCCGCCCTCCGGCCAGAAGTCGCGTTCCGCGGACCGATCCAGGGGGACGAGGAACGACGCGTAGATCTCCAGGTCGTCGTCGTAAGGCGTTTCTCGCTCCCAGGCAACGGCTTGCGCGCCGAGTCGACAGGCCTGCTTGCGCAGCTCGTCGATGCAGCCGTCGCGCTTCCGGCACCGCGCGGTTCCTTGCGCCACGATCGCGGCGGCGTAGCCGCCCAGCGAACCAGGGGGGATGAGGGCGACCGCGCAGCCGGACGGGCGCGCCGGCCGTGGGTCGGCGCTGAGGAGGAAGAACTCGGTGCAACCCGTCGCTGCCACCGCGCCCGCCAGCACCGCAACGGCACCTTGCACACGCAAGCGCGGCATCAGGGCCCCAGCGAATCCGACCGCGCCTTGGCCGGCAGCGTGCCCACCATCGGCGTGAGATCCGACCCGGCCCAGGGCCACGGGGTCGCCGCCGGCCACCAGGCGGGTTTCGCCGTCCGGTACAGCGACGCGGGCAGCGTGCGCGTCGTGATCGTGTCGCTCCACTTCACGCCCGCCGTCACGGTGTCGTAGTTGCCGTGCGCGACCAGGGTCGTCTGCGACACATCGGTGGCGGCGCCGAGCTGGAAGATGCTGGGTGTGCCCGATCCGGTGCCGATGTAGACCGCGCTGACCGGCGCGGTCGCCAGGCTGGTCGCCGTCGCGCTGCCCAGCACGTTGCCGATGACGGTCATCGCGATGTCGCCGGCGTCGAACTGCATCGCCGTGATGTTCCCGGTCTGCATGGCGGTCGACCCCGCCACCGGCGGGGCCGCGAACTGGCTGGACGAGTGGTTGCGGAACCAGGTCATGTACCCGGCGTTGCCGTGCGTGGTGCTGGCGCCGACGTGCGGCGCGAAGTTCCCCTCCATCAGCTCCATGTGCGGGAACGAGCAGTGGGTGTCGATGTTGACCTCCTGCCACTCAGCCGGCGTCGCCCAGGAATTGTCCGCGTAGTTGTAACCGATGACGTTCCCGCCCCCCGTCACGTTGAGCATGATCGGCTTGTTCATGTAGCGGGCGATGTTGTTCTCGATCAGGTTGTCGGCCGCCCCGCAGCGCAGCACGATGCCGTAGCAGTCCGCGCCGAACCCGTAGTTCGCCGAGTGATGGAAATAGCTGTCGCGCACGACGGTGCGGAACGTCCCGGTCAGCGCGACGTGCATGCCGCCGATCGTGGCGTCGGTCTGCACGTCCTTGATCCAGCAGTCGGCGGCGTTGGAGACGTCGATGCCGCCCGCCATCTGGCCGTTGTAGCCGGGGTTGGTGCCGCCCTGGAGCAGGATGCCCTCGATCCCGGCCCAGCGGACGATCGTCCCCGAGACCTTCGCGATCTGGGCGCTGTGGGGCGCCGCCGCGCGGAAGGTCCAGTGCAGCGGCGAGCTGAGCGTCAGCGTGCTCGACGCCGCGTCGACGGACGCGATCTCGACGCGCTGGCTGACCGAACGCTTGTCGACGCGCTTGAAGTACTGGCAGTCGCCCTCCTGGATGGGGGCGTCGTCCGCCTCGTCGACCAGCGCGAGATCGCCGGCCGCGAAACCGCTGGCACCCGACGCGACGCGAACGGTGGTCGTCTCCTTGACCGCGTCCCCGGCCAGCGCAATCGCCGTCCCGTGGTTGCTCGCGTAGCACGCCTGATCGAGGCTGGCGCCGATCTGGATCACCGTGTTGCCGCCGGTCTTGACGATCGTCGTCCCGCCCTTCGCCGCGCCTTGCGATCCCGCGCCGCGCAGCACGACGCCCTTGTTCAGCTTGATCGTCGCCGAGACCGTGTACGTCCCGGCGGCCAGCTTGACCACCTGGCCCTCGGGGCACGCCGTGATCGCGGCGTTGATGTCGGCGCCCGGCGCCGGGCTGGCGCAGACGGTCGTGCGCGCCGGCAACCCGTCGGCGCCCAGCGGCATGTGCATCTGATCGTCGGCGAGGATGCCGGGGTTCCAGGTCGTCGTGCGCGTCGGATCGAGCAAGCCCGCGGGCACGCCGCCCGTCGCTCCCGAACCGGCGCTGCCGCCGGCGGTATTGCCGCTGCCGCCGGTGTTGCCCGCGCCGCCACCGCCACCGCCGGCGCCGCCGCCGGCGCTGCCCCCTGCCCCGCCGCTGCCCGTCTGCGACCCGCCACCGCCACACGCGGCCGCGATCAGGAGCGCCAGCGACGCCAGCCCGACACGAGGCATCGACTCATTGTACGCCTGCCCGGCGGCTGCGTATCAAGCAACGCGCAGCAGGTCCAGCACAGGCGCGTCGGGCGACGCCGGGTTGGGGCGAAGCTCGCGCGATTTCGGATCGACGATGAAGTCCATCTCTTCGAGAGGGATCTGTCCGAGAAGCGCAGTCGACCCGGGCGCGCCGACCAGCGCGGAGACGACGGCGTTGCGTCCGCGAACGTCGATCCGGATGCCCGCGACCCAGGGAACCTCTTCGACGCGGTTGTCCGCGTAGCGGACCTTGCGCTGGCCTTTGACTGGCACGCCGAGCCGTTCCACCACGTCGGCAGGCAGCATCATCATCGTGGCGCCTGTGTCGACGAGCGCTTCGATCTCTACCGTGCGGACCTCGCTGGCGTTCAGAGCCCCGGCCTCCGCCTGCGTCATTTCGTAATCGTTGGTCAGCTTGATCTTTTCCATGACCTTCCCCATGCCCTTTCTTCGGTCGACGCCTTCGGCGGTTGCGACAATTTTGCCACGCGGCAGGGGTCAGGGCTTGCGCGCGGCGAACCTGGCGTTGATGTGGAGGTACATCGACTCGGTCTTCTCGGAGAAACCGTAGACCGCGTCGGCGCCCACGACGCACGCTTGCTTGCGCAGCTCGTCGAGGCAGCGATCGCGCTTCTTCGCGCAGCTGACGTTGGCCGACGCGACGTCGACGAAGTCGTACCCGGGTTTTCCGTCGGGGATCAGCTCGACGGCGCAGCCGGGCGGGCGCGACGGCCGGTCCGGACCGATGCGCTGCACCTCGATGTCGACGCACGCGCCCACCAGCAGCAGCGCGAGCACGATGGGCTGAAGGCGATTCATTGTGCGGGTGCGGCGGGCGCTGTCGGCTGGTCGGCTGGCTCGCACACGCGCTTGCGCGAGCAGATCTCGCCATTTTCGCAGGGCGGATTGCACTGGGGAACGCACTGTCCGCCCTGACAGGCGAAGCCGGGCGAGCAGATCGGGTCGCACGCGCCGGGCGCCGGCGCGGCCGCCGCGGGCGCGGCCGGAGCCTCCGGCGCCCCCGTGCCCTTCACGACGAACGTCGCGTCGATGAACATGCTCACGGAGTCCGCGTCCATCGACTCCTTGAAACCGACGACCGCGTCCGCGCCGGCCCGGCAGGCCTCGCGACGAAGCTGATCGACGCACATCTGCCGTCGGACGGGATCGCACTCGGTCCGCACCTTCGCGATCGGCGTGAACGCGTAGGGCGGCGGCTTGGTCGGAAACAGATCGATCGGGCACCCTTCCGGCCGGCTCGCCCGCTGCGGCCCGATCGCCGTCACCGACGTCGTGGACATGCAAGCACCCACCAGCAGCGCCGCCGAGACCGCCCGCGCCGCGGTCATTCGGCCGGGAAGGGATTCGGAGCGGGCGCCGCGGGGCGCGCCGGAGGCGGGCGCTTGCTCGGCGGTGGCGGCATCGGCGGCAGGCTGGCTGGCTGCGGCTGCGGCTGCGGTTGCGGCTGCGGCCTGGCGGCGGGCGGCGGCGCGTAAGGCGCGGCAGCGACTGGCTGCGGTGTGGCGCCAGCGGGCTCGCACACGCGCTTTCGGCTGCAGACCTCGCCCGCCTCGCACGGCGGATTGCATTGGGCGATGCACTGGCCGGCCGCGCAGGCGAAACCCGGCGAGCAGATCGGATTGCAGCTCCCATCCGCGGCAACGCCGGATGCGGTCGGTGCGGCGGCAACCACGCCCGCGGCCCGCACCGCGAACGTCGCGGTCATGAAGGTCGTCTGGTTCGTGGGCGTGACGAACATTCCCACCGGCACCCGAACCGCCTCCTCGAACCCGAACACCGTATCGGCGCCCGCCTCGCACGCTTGTTTCTTGATCAGCGACACGCATCCTTCGCGTCCGCCCGAATAGTGGCTGCACTGCACGCGCGTCGACGCGATCTCGGTGACGGGATAAAGCGGCTTCGTCGAGAAGAACACCTGAAGCTCGCAGTTCGCCCCGCGCGCCGGCCGCGGAGAACCGATGTAGCTGATATTGGCGTTATCGTCGTGGACGCACCCGGCGCACACCGCCGCGACGAGGGCCCACCCCGCCCGCCCGACCCACCCTGCCCGCATCACGACCGTTCGAGGTACGTGTACCCGGCCAGGCCTTCCTCGTACATGCGCAGCATCGAGCGCGTCTCTTCCAGGGTCATGCGGTTGGCGCGCACGGCCATCTCGGCGAAGCGGCGCACGCGCGCGACCATGTCCTCGCGCGAGTAGCTGACGTACTTCAGCACGTCGGTGACGGTGTCGCCGGTGACGACGTGCTCGATCTGGTAGCCGCCGCCCTCGGCCAGCGACACGTGGACCGTGTTCGTGTTGCCGAACAGGTTGTGGAGGTCGCCCAGGATCTCCTGGTACGCGCCGATCAGGAAGATCCCCAGGTAGTAGTCGTGGCCGTTGACCGGGTGCAGCTCCAGCACCGACTTCACGTCGCGCCGGTCGATGAAGTGGTCGATCTTGCCGTCCGAATCGCAGGTGATGTCGGCCAGCACCGCCCGCCGCGTCGGCTCCTCGCCCAGGCGGTGGATCGGCATGATCGGGAACAGCTGGTCGAT
>Ga0068865_100000543_pt1 | contig 20949 bp, 13 predicted proteins | sample KBSMisM12_FD_75293 | JGI IMG/M metagenome (GOLD analysis project Ga0068865, IMG submission 75293) | Miscanthus rhizosphere microbial communities from Kellogg Biological Station, Michigan, USA - KBS Miscanthus M1-2 | ecosystem: Host-associated > Plants > Roots > Rhizosphere > Soil ...
TTCGCCCGCCAGATCGACGAGGACACCGAGGCCGCCCGCCGCGACGTGGCTCTGGGCGTGATCCCGCCGGACTTCTGCATTACCGGCGCCCTCGGCGGCATGAAGACCCTGCATGCGCCCGCCGACAAGTCGAGCCTGGTCGCCTCCGTGGCCGACCGCGCCAAGGCCAAGGGGATCGCCGGCGACTGGGCCCGCCAGGCCACCGGCGTCTACGAAGGCAAGATCCTGCCGGCGCTCGACCGCCAGATGGCCTTCCTCGAGGGGCTGAAGGGCAAGGCCGCGCACGACGCCGGCGTCTGGCGCCTGCCCGACGGCGAGGCCTACTACGCCTACGCCCTGCAGGCGCGCACCACGACCACCATGACGCCCGCCGAGGTGCACAAGATCGGCCTCGACGTCACCACCGAACTGCAGGCCCGCGCCGACGTGCTGTTCAGGAAACTGGGCATGACGCAGGGCAGCGTCTCCGAGCGTTACGGCGCACTCTTCAAGGACCCGAAGTACCTCTATCCCAACACCGACGCCGGCAAGGCCAAGGAGGTCGCCGACCTCAACGCGCTGGTGCAGGGCATGCAGAAGCGCTTGCCGCAGTATTTTGGCGCCCTGCCCAAGGCCGGGCTGGAGATCCGCCGCATTCCGCCCGCGACCGAGCAGGGCGCCTCGACCCACTACACCAGCGGCAGCCTCGATGGGACGCGCCCCGGCATCTACTGGCTGAACCTGCGCGACACCGCCGAGGCGCCTTTCTGGGACATGCCGACGACCACCTTCCACGAAGGCATCCCCGGCCACCACATGCAGATCTCCCTGCAGCAGGAAGCCGACCTGCCGATGATCCGCAAGGCCGGCGGCTTCGGCGCCTACGCCGAGGGCTGGGCGCTCTATTCCGAACAGCTGGCCCAGGAGATGGGCGTCTACACGGACGAGCCGGCGTGGGAGCTGGGCTATATCCACGACGCCCTGCTGCGGTCCGGACGCCTGGTCACCGACACCGGCCTGCACGCCCTGCGCTGGACCCGCGAAAAGGCCACCGAGACCCTGGCCTCCATCGACGGCGACCCGCTGCCGCTGGCCCAGCAGGAGATCGAGCGTTACTGCGTCTGGCCGGGCCAGGCCTGCAGCTACATGGTGGGCAAGGTGACGATCCTGCGCCTGCGCGAGAAGGCCAAGGCGGCGCTCGGCCCGCGGTTCGACATCCGCCAGTTCCACGACGCGGTGCTGCTCTCGGGCTCGATGCCGCTGACCGTGCTGGAACACCGCGTCGACGACTTCATCGCGGCGAAGAAGGCCTGAGGAAATCGGGATAGGGGACTGAGATCATGAACGAACTGGATCGCCGCGGCTTCCTGGCGACGAGCGCGGGCGCGGCCCTGTTGACCGCGGCCCCGGCCCTGGCCCAGACCGGTTCGGAAGACGCCAAGCTCCGCGCGAAGCTGGACGCGATGTTCGAGACCCTGGTCGACGACAGCCCGCGCATGGCCACGTCTCTGGGCCTCGACAAGGGCAGGCGCGCGGCGCTCAAGTCCAAGCTCGACGACAACTCCCTGGCGGCCAAGACGCGACGGCTGGAGCGGTCCCGCGGCTGGGTGAAGGACCTGAAGGCCATCGACCGCACGAAGCTCTCGACCAGCGGCAAGGTCGACCTCGACGTCGTGCTCTACCAGCAGCAGCAGGCGGTCGACGCCGGGTCCAAGTGGAAGTTCGGCGACACCGGCGGCAACTTCCGGCCCTACGTCATCAGCCAGCAATCCGGCGCCTACCAGTCGGTCCCGGACTTCCTGGACAGCCAGCACAAGGTCGCCGACGCGGCCGACGCCGAGGCCTATCTGAACCGCCTGCACGACTTCGCGCGCGCCATGGACGAGGACCTCGCCCGCCAGAAGGCCGACGTCGCCCAAGGCGCCATCCCGGCCCAGTTCATCTGCGACCTGGCCATCGGCCAGATGCAGGCGCTCCGCGGCCAGCAGGCCGACAAGACGATCATGGCGACCTCCATCGGCAAGAAAGCCCAGGCCGCCAACCTGCCCGGCGACTGGCAAATCCGCGCCGCCCGGATCGTGCAGTCCGAGGTCTTCCCGGCGCTGGACCGCCAGATCTCCGCCATGCGGGCGCTGAAATCCCAGGCCAAGCCCAACGCGGCCGCCTGGTCGCTTCCCAACGGCGAGGCCTACTACGCCGACTGCGTGAAGGCGTCGACCACCACCAACTACTCGCCCGCCGAGGTGCACAAGCTGGGCCTCGACCAGGTTGCCGACCTGTCGTCGAGGCTGGACGCGATCCTGAAGAAGCAGGGCCTGACCCAGGGCGCGGTCGGCCAGCGGCTGGTCGTCCTGAACAACCGCCCCGACCAGGTGTTCGCCAACACCGACGCCGGCCGCGACGAGATCCTGAAGCTGCTGAACGGCCACATCGGGGAGGTCTACAAGCTGCTGCCCAAGGCCTTTGCGACGCTGCCGAAGGCCAAGGTCGAGGTCCGCCGCGTCCCGGTGTTCATCCAGGACGGCGCCGCCAACGGCTACTACAACAACGCCGCCCTCGACGGCTCGCGGCCGGGCGCCTTCTACATCAACCTGAAAGAGACCTCGGACTGGCCGAAGTACAATCTGTGGACGCTCGCCCACCACGAGACGATCCCCGGCCACCACCTGCAGATCGCGCTGGCCCAGGAGTCCGACGAGATCCCGATCCTGCGGCGCACGGGCTTCGGCTTCTCGGCTTTCGTGGAGGGCTGGGCGCTCTACGCAGAGCAGCTGGCCCAGGAGATGGGCGCCAACGACTTCGACCCGCTGGGCGAGGCAGGCTACCTGCAGAGCCTGCTGTTCCGCGCGGCGCGCCTGGTCACCGACACCGGCATCCACTGGAAGCGCTGGGACCGCGAGCAGGCGACCCAGTACATGGTCGACACCATCGGCAACACCAAAACCCGCGCCCAGCGCGAGGTCGAGCGCTACTTCGCCGGTCCCGGCCAGGCCAACAGCTACAAGGTCGGCCACACCGTCTGGGTCCGCGTCCGCGACGCCGCCAAGAAGAAGCTGGGGCCGAAGTTCGACCTCAAGGCCTACCACGACGCCGTCCTGCGCTCCGGCGCCATGCCGCTGACCGTCCTGGAACGCCACGTTGCGGAGTGGGCGGCGGGGCAGGCCTAGAACCAGCCCGCCGCCTTCAGATCCTTCGCGTAGGTGCGGCTGACCGGCGCGGTCAGGCCGCCGGCCAGACGGGCCTCTCCGCGGCCCTTCGACCAGCGGACGTCCTCGATGGCGTCCTTGGCGAACCACCACGACCGGTGCGCCTGGAAGCCCGGCACGCCGGCCAGTTCGGCCAGCGCGTCCGCAAAACGCAGGGTGATCAGTTCGTCGCCGGCCTCGGTGTGGACGCGCAGGTAGTGGTCCTCGGCCTGGACCGCGATCAGGCGCGCCTCGCGCCGCTTGGCCGACAGCCGCTTGCGGAAGGCATCGTCGGCGCCGGGCCTGGCCGACGCCTCGGCCCCCGCCGGCGCGCTCAGCCGCAGCTGCACCAGCTGGCGCACGCCCATCACCGCCACGCTGATCACGAACACCTGCCAGAGCAGGCTGCTGAAGACCTGCGAGAGCGGGAAGGGCCCGAACGCCCAGCGCGAGGCGAAGGCCACCAGCACGCAGACACCCGGCGTCATGACCACCGAGTCGAACAGCCAGCGCACCCAGGGATTGGCGAAGCGGCGCCCGGCGAACTCGTCCACCGCGATGCCGATCACCCCGCCGCCGACGATCACGCCCGGCCAATAGATGAACCGGGTCAGCACGCCCGAGGTGATGCTGCCGAACGGCCCGACGGCGGCCAGGAACAGGCCAGCGCCCAGCAGCAGGACGAAATCCCTGACCAGGTCCCTCCGGTCGCTCAAGGCCGGCATCGGCGCTCCTGTCCCCCGTTCGACTCGCGCGAGTTTGCCACGCCTCGCGAAAGACGCCGTCCCGTTCGCGCGGGAATGGCGCGTTTCGCGGGTTCGCCCCTCGACGCCCGAGGCGAACCTGGGCCTCCCTCCGCTCGAACAAGGTCTGGAGGCGAACCATGAATCCGCGACTGGTCAAGGCGATGTGGTGGGTGGGCGCGGTCTCCAGCGTGCTGATCGCGCTGGTGTCCTACCGCTACCTCGCGCCCGCCATCCCGGCGCCCAAGGCGCTGACCGACAACCCGATGGCCCACCCGTGGCTGTGGGTCCACGCGGCGCTCGCGGCGACGGCCCTGATCACCGGCCCCTGGCAGTTCATCCCGGGCCTTAGGGCCAGGCGGCCGCAGGTCCACCACTGGACGGGCCGGGTCTACATCTTCTGCTGCCTGGTTGGCGGCGTGGCGGGCCTGCTGCTGGCCAGCGGCTCGACCGCCGGGCCGATCGCGCGCGCCGGCTTCGGCCTGCTGGCCGTGGTCTGGCTGGGCGTCAACGCCAACGGCCTGCGGCTGGCCATGACCGGCCGCTACGCCGAGCACCGCCAATGGATGATCCGCTCGTTCGCGCTGACCTTCGGCGCAGTGACGCTCCGGATCTACATGCCGCTCGCCGGTGTCCTGGGCCTCGATCCGGCGATGGCCTACCGGGCCACGGCCTGGCTGGCGTGGGTCCCGAATCTGATGCTGGCCGAGCTCTACATTCGCGGCCTGCCGGCGCGACGGACAGCGGTCGCGCTCTCGTGAACCGTCTGCCTGCTTGCTGACATAATGCTGTCAGCAAGCGGGGCGCAGGGTGGCCTCCAACGTCCGAAAACCGCCGGAAGGAGCCTCCCCATGGCCAAGGAACTGGTCTTCTACACGAACCCCATGTCGCGCGGCCGCATCGTCCGCTGGATGCTGGAGGAGGTGGGCCAGCCCTACCGCACGGTGATCCTCGACTATGCGACGACGCTGAAGGGGCCCGAGTACCTGGCGGTCAACCCGATGGGCAAGGTCCCGGCGATCACCCACGGCGACACGGTGGTCACCGAGGCTGCGGCGATCTGCGCCTACCTGGCCGACGCCTTCCCGGAGGCCGGCCTCGCGCCGCCCGCCGAGGCGCGGGGCGACTACTATCGCTGGCTGTTTTTCGCCGCCGGCTGCGTCGAGCCCGCGGTGACAGCCAAGAGCTTCGGCCTGGATCCCAAGGCCGAGGAGAAGCGCCGCGCCGGCTTCGGCTCGCTGGACGACACCCTGAATGCGCTGGAGACCGCCGTGGCCGGCAAGGCATTCGTCGCCGGCGACAGGTTCACGGCCGCCGACGTCTACGTCGGCAGCCAGATCGGCTGGGGGATGCAGTTCGGCGGCATCGACAAGCGCCCGGCCTTCACCGCCTATTGGGACGGGCTCTTCAATCGCCCCGCCGCGGTCCGCGCGCGGGAGATCGACGACGCCCTGCTGCCCGCGCCTGCCCAGCCGCAGCCGGCCTAGCGCTTCGGCTCGATCAGGTCCCAGCGATTGCCGTAGAGGTCCTCGAAGACCGCCACGGTGCCATAGGCTTCGTGCCGGGCCGCCTCGAGGAAATGGACGCCGGCGGCGCTCATCCGCCCGTGGTCGCGCTCGAAGTCGTCGGTCTCGAGGAACAGCGTCACCCGCCCCCCGGTCTGGTCGCCAACGTGGTCGGACTGGCGCGCGTCGGTCGCCCTGGCGAGTAGCAGCCCCGCCGGGCTTCCCGGGGGGCGCACCACCACCCAGCGCTTGCCGTGGCCTTGGTCGGTGTCCTCGGCGAGCTGGAAGCCCAGCCTGCGGACATAGAAGTCGATGGCGTCGTCGTAGTCGCGGACGACGAGGGTGGCGAGGGACAGGCGTTGAGGCATGGCGGGCGCCCTACAGGCTGGCGGCGACGGTGCGGATCAGGTCGCGCATCCAGGCGATGGCCGGGTCGGCCAGGCGGTCCTTAAGATACAGGAGGCTGACATCCACTGGTGGGGAAGCGTAGGGCGGCTCAATCAGTTTCACGCGACCGCCCTGGGCGGAGATCAGCGCCAGGCGCCGTGGGATCAGGGTAGCCATGTCGGTGCGGCTGGCCACGGCCAGGGCGGTGAAGGTGTCCGGAGCGGTCACCCCGACGCGACGCGACAGGCCGCGCGTGGCCAGGGCCGCCTCGAAGGCGCCGGCGTCCTCCCAGCTCGCCCGGCTGACCAGCGCCGGCCGCTCGCCTTCCTCGACGATGCCGGGGATGGCGCGCGAGATCACCACGTGCGGGATCGAGACCAGGGCCTCCAGGTCGGGCGGCCCGGCGTTCCCGGAAACCAGGGGGTGGCCGTTGCGCACCACCCAGACCAGCTCCTCGGTCAGCAAGCTCTCGCGGGCGAAGCGGTCGGGGTGGGCCAGCACGCTGCCGACCAGGAAGTCGACGCGCCGCGCGTCCAGCCGCTCCAGCACGTCGGCGGCGTATTCGGCGATCATCAGCTCCGACTGCGGCGCGACCTGCGCCAGCCGTCCGGCCAGCGGCGGCGCCAGCACGGCGCTGGCGTAGGCGCCGGCGACCACCGCGAAGCGCCGCTCGCTGGTGGCCGGGTCGAAGTCGCTGGGCGCGAGGGCGGCCTGCAGCTGGGTCAGCGCCGCGTGCACCTGCGGGCCCATCTCCACCGCCCGCGGCGTCGGGCTCATGCCGGCGGGACCGCGGACGAACAGCTCGTCGTCCAGCGAATAGCGCAGCCGGTTCAGCGCGTGGCTCACGGCCGACTGGGTCAGGCCCAGCCGCACGCCGGCCCGCGTGACGCTGCGCTCCTCCAGCATCACGTCGAACACCCGCAGCAGGTTGAGATCCAGGTTCATGAACCTCGCTCATTTCTCGCGTGACCACTTATCATTTGGATCATCGGATAGGCAGTCTTATCTCAACCCTGCAGAGGGCGGCCGGCGCGACCGATCAGGTCAGCGCCCGCTATCCCTTTTTGCGCCGACTCTGCTGATGCTGTTGCCGTGAAAGGGCCGCGCTTGGCCAGCGAACCTGAAGTCATCCCGCTCCGTGGCAACGCCGAGGTCGACCCTCGCGCGAAGCCCAGCCTGCTGCGCCGCCTGCGCTGGCCGCTGATCATCGGCGGGCCCCTCGTGATCGCCGCGGTCGTGGCCTACCTGATGATCGCCAGCGGCCACTACCAGTCGACCGACAACGCCTACGTCCAGATCGCCAAGCTGCCGGTGGCGCCGTCGATCGGCGGGCGGGTGACGGAGATCTACGTCAAGGAGAACCAGTTCGTCCGGAAGGACCAGGTGCTGTTCCGGCTGGACGCGCGCGACATGCAGGCCACCGAACAGGCCGCCGCCGCCCAGGTGGCCGATGCCGGCCTGCGCCTTTCCGCCCAGCGCGCCGCCTACCAGCAGACGACCGCGGTCGTGCAGGGCGCGCGCGAAACCCTGGCCTATGACGAGAAGGAAGCCGCCCGACAGAAGGCGCTGGTCGCCGCCGGCGTCGCCTCGCAGCAGCAGGCCGACCAAGCCGCCAACGCCGTCCTGCAGGCCCGCGCGCAACTCGCCGCCTACCAGCAGCAGGCCGCCCAGGCGCTGGCCAACCTCGGCGGCAACCCGAACCAGCCCCCCGCCGCCGCGCCCGCGGTGATGCAGGCCCAGGCCCAGCTCGAGCGCGCCCGGCTCAACATCTCCTATACGACCGTCGTGGCCCCCGCCGACGGCGTCGTCACGCGTGTCGAGCAGATGCCGCTGGGGACCTATCTGAACGCCTCGCAGACCGGCTTCTGGCTGCTCTCCGGCCAGCCGTGGGTCGAGGCGAACTTCAAGGAAGACCAGCTGGCGCACATGAAGGTCGGCCAACCGGTCACCATCAAGGTCGACGCCTACCCCGACGCCGACATCAAGGGCCACGTGGCCAGCTTCTCGCCCGGCACCGGCCAGGCCTTCTCGGCGCTGCCGGCCCAGAACGCCACCGGCAACTGGGTGAAGGTCGTTCAGCGCCTTCCGGTGCGGATCGATTTCGACAAGCCGCCGCCCGGCATGGCGGCCCGCGCCGGCCTGTCGGCCAAGGTCAAGGTGGACGTGCGCGCGCCCGGTCGCGCGGGCTGAAGGCCTGACCGGCAATGGTCACTCAACACGACGCCAAGAATCGCTGGCCGATCACCATCTCGATCATGCTGGCGACGGTGATGAACTCGCTGGACACGACGATCGCCAACGTGGCCCTGCCGCACATGCAGGGCTCGGTGTCCGCCAGCTCTGACCAGATCACCTGGGTCCTGACCTCCTACATCGTCTCCGCCGCGATTATGACGCCGCTCTCCGGCTGGCTCTCCGACCGGGTCGGCCGCAAGCGGATGTTCCTGATCTCGATCGGCGGTTTCACCCTGGCCTCGATGCTCTGCGGCATCGCCACGACCCTGCCGGAGATCGTCATCTTCCGGGTCCTGCAGGGCGTCTTCGGCGCGGCGCTGATTCCGCTGTCGCAAGCGGTGCTGCTCGACATCAACCCGCCCGAGAAGCACGGCGAGGCCATGGCCATCTGGGGCGCGGGCGCGATCCTGGGGCCGATCCTCGGCCCCGCGCTCGGCGGCTGGTTCACCGAGCACATGAGCTGGCGCTGGTGCTTCTACATCAACCTGCCGGTGGGCATCCTGGCCTTCCTGGGGGTGCTATTCTTCATCTCCGGCGACAGGCTGACCAAGGCCAAGCGGTTCGACTTCCTTGGGTTCGGGATGCTGACCCTGTTCATCGCCTCGTTCCAGATGGTGCTCGATCGCGGGCCCTCGCAGGACTGGTTCCAGTCGCGCGAGATCTGGACCGAGACGATCCTCGCCGGCGTCGGCCTGTGGGTGTTCGTGATCCACACCCTGACGACGTCGCATCCGTTCTTCGACCGGGCGCTGCTGCGCGACCGCAACTTCGTGACCGCCAGCATCTTCGGCTTCTTCGTAGGCATCCTGCTGTTCTCGACCATGGCGCTGCTGCCGCCGATGATGCAGACGCTGATGGGCTATCCGGTGCTGACGTCGGGCCTTCTCAGCATGCCGCGCGGCGTGGGATCGTTCTGCGCCATGTTCCTCGTGGGCCGCCTGATCGGGCGGGTGGACACCCGCGCCATCCTGTTCACGGGCCTCGTCCTCAGCTCCGTGGCGCTGTGGCAGATGATGCATTTCGACCTCGCCATGGGCGAGGCGCCCTTCATCATCTCCGGCCTGATCCAGGGCGTCGGGGTGGGCCTGCTGTTCGTGCCTCTGTCGACGCTGGCCTTCGCGACCATTCCACCCCACCTGCGGCCGGAGGGTTCCAGCGTCTACACCCTGATCCGCAACCTAGGCTCCAGCGTCGGCATCTCGATCATGAACGCCCTGGTGGTCGCCAACACCCAGACCGTGCATGCGAGCCTGGCCGGCAAGGTCGTCTCCAGCGATCCGGTGGTCCGCTCGGCCCTGCCCAGAATGTTCGATCCCGCAACCGTCGGCGGCCTCACCGCACTCAACACCGAAATCACTCGCCAGGCCTCGATGGTCGCCTATGTGGACGACTTCCGCCTGATGTTCTTCATCACCCTCGCCTGCATGCCGATGCTGCTCATCATGCGCAAACCGCGGCGCGCGGGCCGGAACCAGATCCATGCCGTCGAATAAGCCCCTCCGCCTGCTCCTTGCCGCCGCCTCGACGCTGACGCTCAGCGCCTGCGCCACCGTGGGCCCGAACTTCCAGACGCCGGCAGGGCCCACCGGTCCGGCCGGGACGACCTACGCCATGAAGGGCGACGCCGTTGCGCCCGGGGTGCGCCTGACACCCGACGCGCGGACCGCCGGGCCCTGGTGGCAGGCGTTCGGGTCGCCGGAACTGGACGCGGCGATCCGGCTCGCCCTGGCGGACAGCCCGACGCTCGCCGAGGCGCGCGCCACGCTGGAGCGGACCCAGGCCCAGGCGGCGGCGGTGCGCGGCGCGCAACTGCCCCAGGTCGACGCCAACGCCTCGATCCAGCGCGAGCGGATCAACCTGTCGTCCTTCGGCTTCAGCGGCTTCCCGGGCGTTCCGGCGTTCTCCAACCCGGAGATCAACCTGTTCTCCGTGGGCGGGACGGTCAGCTACGACCTCGACCTGTTCGGCGGCCACAAGCGGGCCAGCGAGGCGGCGGCCGCCCGCTCCGAGCAGGCCGCGCGCCAGGCCGACGCGGCCTACCTGACCCTGTCCGGCAACATCGCGCTGGAAGCCGTGCGCATCGCGGGTCTCAGGGCCGAGATCGCGGAGGTGAACGACATCATCAAGGGGGACCAGCAGGTCATCGACATGGTGCGCCGCGCCCAGGCGGCGGGCGGCCAGTCCGCCTCGGCGATCTCGGGCGGCATCGCCCAGTTGGCGGACGACCAGGCGCTGCTTCCGCCGCTGCTGCGCCAGCTGGAGGCGTCCCGCCATCGCATGGCCTACCTGGCCGGCAAGGCGCCCTCCGAATGGGCGGCGCCCGAGTTCGACCTGGCGACGCTGAAAGTCCCGGCCGACATCCCTGTGAGCCTGCCCTCGCAGCTGGTGCGCCAACGGCCCGACATCCTGGCCGCCGAGTCCGAGATGCACGCCGCCACCGCCGCCATCGGCGTGGCCGTGGCCAACCAGTACCCGGACATCCGCCTGTCAGCGAACCTGACCCAGGCCGCCATCCAGCCGCAGAACCTGTTCAACTACACCGCCAGCGGCTGGAACCTGCTGGCCGGAGCCACCGCGCCGATCTTCCACGGCGGCACGCTGAAGGCCCAGCGCCAGGCGGCGGAGGCCGAGGCGCGCGCGTCGCTGGCCCGCTACCAGGGCACGGTGCTGCGCGCCTTCGCCCAGGTGTCCGACGTGCTGTCAAACCTCGGCGAGGACCAGCAGCAGATCGAGTCGCTGCGCCAGTCGGCCGACGCGGCCCAGTCGAACGTGACCGACGCCCAGAACGCCTACCGGCTCGGCGGCGCGGCGCTGATCAATGTGGTCGACGCCCAACGCGCGCTCAGCCGCTCACGCCGCATCCTGGTGCAGGCCGAGGGCCTGCGGATGAGTGACCTGGTGCAGCTCTACACGGCCACGGCCACGGATTGGCGGGCGGCTCCGAACGCCGCGCCCCGGACGGCCAGCCGCTAGCCCTTCCGCCGCAGCTCCTTCTTGTGCGTCTCGGTCAGGACCAGCACCGAGAGGAACGAGATGGCGCTCAGCACGGCCATGTAGACCGAGATCGAGCTGGAGCTCCCGTACCTCTCGAACAGCGCCGCCGATAGGATCGGCGCCAGGCCGCCGCCGCAGATGGCGCCGATCTGGTAGCCCAGCGAGGCGCCCGAGTAGCGGAACTCGGTCGAGAACATCTCGGTCATCATCGCCGCCTGCAGGCCATACATGACGCTGTTGAATGTCAGGCCGCCGATCATCGCCAGCGCCATCATCGGGAAGGTGGCCTTGTCCAGCAGCATGAAGAACGGCCAGGACCAGATCAGCGACAGCGCGGCCCCGGTCAGGAACACGCCGCGCCGCCCGAACCGGTCCGATAGCGCCGCCGTCAGCGGCAGCACGGGCGCGGAGACGATGCTGCCCGCGATCACCGCCCACAGCACCGTGCTCTTGGGCACGTGCAGTGTCTTGGTGGCGTAGGCCACCGCGTAGATGATCATGATGTAGAACGTGCCGTTGGCCGCCACGAACGAGCCCGCGGCCAACAGGATCTTCTGCGGGTGTTGCGCGATCACGCGCAGGATGGGCGACCGCTTCTCGGCGCGCAGGATGGCGCGGGCCTTGTCCAGGCTGACGGCCTTCTCGCTGGCCAGCGCCTTGACGGCGGCCGCCTGCTTTTCGGCCTCGAGCGCCTGCAGCGCCTGGAAGTCGGCGGTGTCCTCCAGCTTGAGCTGGACGTAGAGGCCGAGGATCACCAGCAGCACCGAGATCAGGAACGGGATCCGCCAGCCCCAGGACGCGAAGTCCTCCTTGGGCATGACTTCGCCCATGACGAGGAAGATCAGGTTCGACAGGATCACGCCGGCTGGCACGCCCATCTGGGCGAAGCTGCCGTAGAAGCCGCGCCGGTCTGGCGGGGCGCTCTCGATGGCCAGCAGCGCCGCGCCGCCCCATTGGCCGCCGACGGCAAAGCCCTGAGCGAAACGCAGCAGGATCAGGATGAGGGGCGCCGCGACGCCCAGCGTGGCGTAGCCCGGCAGCAGGCCCACGCCGGTGGTGGCCAGGCCCATGATCATCATCGCCAGCACCAGGGCGCGCTTGCGTCCGATACGGTCACCGTAGTGGCCGAAGACGACGCCTCCGACCGGCCGGGCGACGAAGCCCACGGCCACCGTCGTGAACGACCCGATCAGGGCGACGAATGGCGGCAGGTCCTTCGGGAAGAACAGCGTCGGGAACACCAGCGCCGCGGCCGTCCCGTAGATGAAGAAGTCGTACCATTCGATCGAAGACGCCGCGAGCGAGGTCGCCACGACCCGCCCGATCTTGACACCTCCGGCCTCTTTGCTCGCCAACGCCGCTGCGGCTTTCGCCATTCCCCGCCCCTCCCAGACTCACGCGGCGTGATCCCGCGCTTAGGCCGGAGGCTAGCCCATGGCTCTCGGGCGGGTAAGGCGAATTGAGTTTCCGCGCAGAAACCTCCCTGTCCTGGTCGGCCAGGGGAGGAGCCTGGCTAGTGCGACGGACGCTGTTCCTTCTGGCTGGCTTCGGCCGCCAGCCGTCCGGTCAGTTCGGCCATGTGGTCGAAGTCGGCTTCGAAGGCGCCGAGGCCCTGTGTGAGGCCGCGGAGTTCGGCGATCAGACCCTGGCGTTCGGACTGCGGCAGATAGGCCTCGATCCGTTCCCAGCCGCGCCAGTCCTCGCGCGGCGCGAGGCCCAGGATCTGACCGCGCCGCGCGGTCAGCGCCGAGGTGACGTTCGAGGCGCTATGGGTCGGCGAATAGACCGTCAGCTTCTCGATCGGCTCCAGCAGGACCGAGCCCAGGCCGGGCAGGGCCTCGTCCATCGTCAGGCGCCCGGCCAGGCGGAACGCCATTTCCGAGGAGTCGACGCTGTGGGTCTGGCCCTCGACGAGGGTGACCTCCAGGTCGGTGACCGGGAAGCCCAGCGGACCCTTCTCCAGGCCGTCGCGGATGCCCTGCTCGACGGCGGGGATCCATTGCTTGGGCACGGTTCCGCCCACCACCCGCTGCTTGAAGACGAAGCCCGAGCCGCGGGGGAGCGGCTTGATCTCCACCGTGACATCGGCGAACTGGCCGTGGCCGCCGGACTGCTTCTTGTGCCGGGACCGCTGGGTTGCGCCGCGCTGGATGGTCTCGCGGTAGGGCGTCTTCGGCTGGGCCGTGTCGATCTCGACCCCGAAGCGGCGCTTGAGCCGCTCCAGCGCCAGGCGCACGTGGCCCTCGCCCTGTCCGGCCAGCAGCATCTGATGTGCTTCGGCGTCATGCGTCAGCGACAGACCGGGGTCCTCTTCGATCAGCTTGGAGAGGGCGCCGGAGAGCCGCACGTCGTCCTTGTGGTTGGTGGCGGCCAGCGCCACGGCGAACAGCGGCCGGCGCGGTCCCGGCGGCGCCTTCACCGTCTGGGGCTTCCCGGTGGTCGAGAGCACCTGGCCGGCGCGCGCGGCCTCCACCTTGCCGATGGCGCAGACCTCGCCGACGGGCGCGCTGGCGATCTTCTTCAGGGCCCCGCCCTGAACCGCGGAGAGACCGCCGGCGCGGCAGCGTTCCCCATCCGGCAGGACAAAGTCAGCCCCGTCGGTCAGCGCCTTGCCGAACACCCGGGCGTAGGCGAGCTTGCCCGACGCGCCGGCGTACGCCGCCTTCAGCACATAGGCCCCGGTCTCGATGCCGAGGCGATCGGCCGCGCGGTCGGGCAGGGGGCATTCGTGGCGCAGCGCCTTCAGCAGCCGGCGCACGCCGAAGCCGTTCACCGCCGAGCCGAAGAACACCGGCACGATCAGCCCCTCGTTCATCTCGCGCACGAGGTCGGCGAAGACCGCGTCGCGGCTGGGCGTGACGTCGGACAGCAGCTGTTCCAGCAACTCGTCGTCGAAGTCGGCGATCTGCTCCAGCATGTGGAAGCGGGCATCGCCCTCGGCGTCCTTCAGATCGCTCGGGATCTCCACCTGGGTGGAGGCTTCGCCCGGGCGGTAGACGAAGGCGCGTTCCAGGGCCAGGTCGATGTAGCCCGAGACTTTCTCGCCCTCCCAGGTCGGGATCTGGCGGGCGACCAGCGGCGCCGAGCTCACGGGCGCCAGGGCGGCCAGCAGTTCGGGCAGGGAGCCGCGGGCCTGGTCCATCTTGTTGATGAAGAGCGCGTGCGGCACGCCCAGGCGCTCCAGCTCGCGCAGCGTCGGCTGCAGCAAGGCGGCCTTGGCCGGATCGGGCTCGGCGACGACGACGGCGAGGTCGACCGCCGGCAGGGCGGCGTCGAGATCAGCGCAGAATTCCAGGGAGCCGGGGCAGTCGACGACCGAATAGCGGTCGCCCATGAAGTCGAAGCCGGCGAGGTTCAGCTCCACCGAGTGGCCGCGGGCGCGCGCCTCGGGGCTCGAGTCGCCGACCATCTCGGCGCCGGTGCGTCGGTCGACGGCGCCGGTGGCTTGCAGCAAGGCCTCCATGAGGCTGGTCTTGCCGCCGCTGGTGGGGCCCACGAGCGCCAGGGCGCGCACGGACCCCGCTGCTTGGATAGGCATGGTGGTCGTCTCCCATCACCTTTGGCGCCAGGGGCGCCCGTCCGGGAAGCAACTCACAGGATCGGGCGATCCTTGGCGCGGTTAGTGGGCGGCCGACGACCGTTTCAGGGGATCGCGCCGCCCTGATGGAAAAACCCTACGCCCGGATTTTCCGGATCGGAAGATCACGAACGCGTGGGCGGGCTCGCGACCGCGCGGACCTAGGAATTTGTGTGGCGGGGTTCGCGGTCTTCGATCAGGGCGCGGATCGATCGCAACTCGTCCATGGCGTCGGTCCGACCCGCGCGGGCGAACTCGAGCAGGGCCTCGACCGCGCGCAGCGTGCGGGTCTTCGACGACGGTCGCCCACCGCGCCGGCGATTGAGGCGCAGGGCCCGTTCCTTCAGCACGGTCGGCAGGCTGGTGTCGTCGATCCAGGCTGAGATCTCTTCCTGCAGACGCCATTCGGCGCCGGCCGCGCGCGCGGTCATCCCCGCAAGCGCGCCACTGGCATGGGCGTGGTCGACAAGCGCCCGCGCCTCGGAGGCGCAACGGCGCAGCGTGGAGTTGGGGATGTCGCGACCGGCCGCGAACTCGGCGGCGGCCACATCGACCGGGTGGCCGGAACCCGCCTGTTCGGTCAGTTCCAGGAAAAGCGCCAGTTCGGCGATGCTCTTTGAAAACCCGCGGCTGTGTGTGGCGACCCTGCCGCTCTCATCGGCCTGCGGCTGCTGCGACTTGTCCATGTTCACGCTACTCAAGTTCCTACTGAGGATGCGATTGTAACCTCTCCCCATAAGATTTCCATAAGTTTTCGCCAATGACGCAAGAAAAAGGGCGGCGGATTGCTCCGCCGCCCAATTTTTCTGGTCCGTATCGCCGGACTTAGAAGTCGGCGGTCAGGCCGATGAAGATATAGCGGCCCAGGGTGTCGTACATCTGGGCGTAGACGTTCTGGTTGCAGGCGCCGGTCGGGCAGTTGTTGGAGCCCGTCAGCGGCGGATCCTGATCCAGCACGTTGTTGACGCCGACCCGGAAGGAATAGTTGTCCTTCACCTTGAAGGTCGCCAGCAGGTCCAGGTAGCTGCGCGAACCCAGCTTGGCGTCGGTCGGGAACTGGCCGTCGGGGTTGTTCAGAGCCGGCTGGCTGTTGAACGCGTCCAGCTTCACTTCCGAGAAGTAGCGCCACTGGGCCGACAGAGCCAAGTTGCTGAACCAGTTGTTGTATTCCCACGGCGTGTTCCAGGTGACGCGGAACTTGTGGCGCCACTGCGGGTTCGGGTTCGTCGAACCGCCGAGCGTGGTGCAGGTGGCCCCGTAGAGGCCGGCGCAGTCGATGGCCGGGGTGCCGTTCAGCACCGTGGTCTCCAGCGTGTTCAGCCAGGTGCCCACGAAGCTCGCCGAGATCGAGCCGGCGTTCTGCAGGCCGAAGGTGTCGAGGCCCGTGCGGTAGCCGACCGAGACGTCGACCCCGTTGGTGTGCAGAGCGCCCTGGTTCTGGACGGTGTCGATCACGAAGCCCTGGGTCGAGCGGAGCGAGCCGATCGAGTCGCGATGCACCAGGGCGCAGAAGTCCGGATTGGTGCCGTTGATGCAACCCGTCAGGATGACGTTCGCCCCGATGTTCGAGATGAAGTCCTCCACCTTGATGTCGAACCAGTCGACCGTGATGTTCATGCCCGGGACGAACGAGGGCTGCCAGACGAAGCCGACGGTGTAGGTGTCGGCGGTCTCGGGCCGCAGGTCCGGGTTGCCGCCGGTCCGACCGTTGTACTGGTTGGCCGGATCGGGCTCGAGGGCCAGCACCTGAGATGTGGTCAGGTTGAAGAGCGTCGCGCAACGAGCGACCAGCGGGTTGCCGGGCGCCAGGCCCGCGCAGGGGTCGACGGTGCCATCGAGCACGACGTTCTGCGGGCTGAACAGCTCGACCACGTTCGGGGCGCGGACGGCGCGGTTGTAGCCGGCGCGCAGGCGGAACCCGTCGATGATCGTCCAGTCACCCGACACCTTGTAGGTGTTGGTGGTGCCGGCGTTCGAGTAGTCGGAGTAGCGATAGGCCAGCTCCAGCGTGATGTCCTTCGCCCATTCCTTGTCCTGGACGATCGGGATGCGGGTTTCGCCGTAGAGCTCGTAGACGTCGTAGCCGCCGTTCACCGGCGGATTGGCCGCGCCGTTGCCGTTCACGTCGCCAATCGCCTGCGGCAGGTCCGAGAAGGTGTCGAGGTGTTCGCGACGGTACTCGGCGCCCAGGGAGACGCCGATCTTGTCGTTGGCCCAGGGGCTCTTGATGTCATCGGGCAGGCTGCCGACGACGTTGGCGCTGGCGATCTGCTCGATGATGTTGCCGCCGGAGAACGTCGGGGCCTGCAGGTAATTCAGCGCCGCCGGCGTCACCGCCCCCAGCGTGAAGTAGTTGATCGGCACGCAGGCCGGGTCCGATCCGTCGATCACCGATTGGCAGACGATGTTGCCGCTGGCGTCACGCTTGGCGATCAGCGAGCGGTTGATCCGCGAGGTCAGGAAGTTGTTGTTCTGCTGCGTGGTGACCGAGGTCTTCCCGTACTGGATGAAGGCGTCATAGCTCCAGTCGGCGGCGAGTTCGCCCTTCAGGCCGACGACGTAGCGCTGCTCCTGGTGGTCGAAGATCGTCAGACGGCCGCCGCCCTCGATGTTCCGGCGGGCCACCGCGACGTTGACGTTGGTCCCGGCGGCGATCTGCGCGGGCGTGCAGAGCGAGTTGGCTTCCTGCGCCGACATGAAGGGGTTGTCGCAGTTGACGGCGAACGTCCCGCCCGGCCCGGGGCCCGAAGCGGCGAAGATGCCGCCCGGCGCGATCTGGGCCGTCGAGTTGTCGTCCATGAACATGATGTCCGCATACGCCTGGAAGTGCGGATTGATCTCGTAATGGGCGAAGGCGCCCATGCCGTAGCGCTGGTCAGGCCGCTGCAGATAGTTGGTCGGCGAGAAGTTGTAGACGTCGCTGCCGGTCCGCGGGCGGAACGTGTTGCCGGGGCCCGACGGATCGACGATGAAGCCGCCGAAGCGGGTGGGGAAGGCGGTGCCGGATCCGCCGCAGCCGCCGGCCTGGAACGAGACGTCCGAGTTCAGGCTGCAGGAGGCGTAGTCGTAGTTCGCCGCCAGCACCGGGTTGATCTGGATGTGGGTGGCGTAGGCGGTGATGTTGCCCTTGCCGTCCGGGGCGTTGACGCCCAGCGTGATCGACTCCTGGTCGCCCTCGCCGCCCTTGAAGTCGCCCGGGACCTGGAAGAACGACTTGACCGCCGCGCTGGCCTGGGCCGCGCGCACGACGTCTTGCACGCCGTCGGGGTTCTGCTGGTTGTGCTGGTAGAACGAGTACTGCGCGTCGAGGCGCACGCCCTCGAAATTGCGGTTCATGATGAAGTTGACGACGCCGGCCACGGCGTCGGCGCCGTACACGGCTGAAGCCCCGCCCGTCAGGATGTCCACCCGCTCCACGAGCGCGGTCGGGATGAAGTTCAGGTCGGCGGCCACCGGGGCGATCGACGAGGTCGGGTTGCCGGCCATCAGGCGGCGGCCGTCGATCAGCACCAGGGTGCGGTTGGGGCCGAGGCCGCGCAGGTTCGCCGTGGCGGTGCCGTCCGAGGCGTTTGACACGTTGGAGCCTTGCGCCGCGAACGATTGCGGCAGGCTGTTCAGCAGGTCTTCGACGCGGCTGACGCCCTGGGCCTTGATGTCGGCGGCCGTGACCGAGGTCACCGGCGCGACGCTGGTCAGGTTCGGCGTCGGGATGCGGGTCCCGGTGACGACGATTTCGGAGACTTCGGCGTTTGCGCCGGGCGTGGCGGCGGGCGCCGCCGCTGCGTTGGCCTGGGTGGCGGTGAGGCCGACGATGGCGGCCCCGCAGATCATCGACGAGGCCAGCAGGCGCTCTCGGGTGGTTTGGATTTTCAAGGTCAACTCCTCCAGCGGTCTGCCTGTCGGCGCAGCCGCTCCCCAAAAAGACAGAGCCCAGGGCCAAAGACGGCTCCGGTTAGGTCGGAGTTAGCTGCGACTGCAACTTCGGGTCAACGCAGATGCGAAGTCATTCACGCCGCATCCTTCAATATGTCGCATAATGGCCACATAATGCCCCAGGGAAATGCGGCCGGACTTCAACAGTCCTGATGCATTCGTGTCGCGATTGTTTCGCCGATATGCGAACGGTGTTTCGCGTTGCGTCGGTCGCTACTGAGCGAGTCGCGTTATTTGCGTAACTAAGACATCCGAGATGCTTACAGTCGTTCCCGATTACATCAGGAATAAGGTTCTCATAACGAAGTAGAGTGAAGCAGATCCTGGGCAATGATCTGTCGCGCGAATGTGCTGATCGCCCGGTTACGGGTCGACCGAGGCCATCTGTTTTCGGCGTGGCTTTCCAAGTTGCGGTCCGGCGCGTCGGACAACGTGACGTTGCGTCACGGAGGCGCGATCTTACCTGCGTCAGCCTGTCGCAGGCGCCCGTTATTCTGAAGACTTCTGACTAGAGCGGAGCGCAGGCGTCCTTCAGCCAGGCGGCCACGTCGGCGGGGACCAGCGGCCCGACCTGCGCAAGCACGCGGGCGTGGTAGGCGTCGAGCTGGGCGCGCTCCTCGACGGTCAGCATTTCAATGACGACAAGACGGCGATCGATGGGCGCAAGAGTCAGGGTCTCGAAGGCCAGCATCGGCCGCTCGCCGCCCGCCGGCGCCGCAGGCTCGGTGACGAACTGCAGGTTCTCGATGCGGATGCCGTAGCCACCTTCCTTGTAGTAGCCCGGCTCATTGGAGACGATCATCCCCGCACGCAGGGCCACCGAATTGGGCTGCTTGGCGATCCGATGCGGACCTTCGTGGACGCCCAGGTAGGAGCCCACGCCGTGGCCGGTGCCGTGATCGTAGTCGAGCCCGCGGCTCCAGAGCGGAACCCGCGCCAGGGCGTCGAGGGCCGAGCCGCTGGTTCCGGCCGGGAACTTCACCCGCGCCAGCGCCAGGTGGCCCTGCAGCACCAGGGTGAAGCGCTCGCGCATCTCCTGGCTGGGTTCGCCGATGGCCACCGTGCGGGTGACGTCGGTGGTGCCGTCCAGGTACTGCGCGCCGGAGTCGATCAAGAGCAGCGAGCCGATCTCGGTGCGCTTGTTCAGCCGCTGCGTGGGGCGGTAGTGGACGATGGCGCCGTTCGAGGCCGCGCCGGCGATCGTGTCGAACGAAAGGTCCTTCAGCGCGCCGGTCGCCTCGCGGAAGCCTTCCAGCTTGGAGACCGCCTCGATCTCGTCCGGCGGGTTGACCTGCCCCTCGGTCGCCACCCAGTGCAGGAACCGGCTGAGCGCGGCGCCGTCGCGGACATGGGCCCGCTTGGTCCCCTCGATCTCCACGGCGTTCTTGCACGCGCGCGGCAGCAGGCAGGGGTCCTCGCCACGCTGGACCGTCGCCCCGGCGCTGCCCAGCGCCTCGAAGTACCAGGCCGAGCTCTGCGCCGGATCGACCAGCACCTGCTTGCCCTTGAGGTCGGCCAGGGCCTGCGGCAGGTCCGAGGGCGTCTCCAGCTGGACCTGATTGCCGAGCCAGGCCGGCAGGTCCGGTGTCACCTTGGCGGGGTCGAGGAAGATGCGCGCCGTGCCGTCGGCGTTCAGCACCGCCTGGCCGATCGGCAGGGGGGAGCGGATGACGTCGCCGCCGCGCACGTTGAACAGCCAGGCCAGGGACGCAGGGGCCGTGATCACCGCGGCATCCGCGCCGCGCTCGGCCAGCATCTGGCCCAGGCGGTGGCGCTTGGCGTTGGAGTCCTCGCCGGAATACTCCAGCGGATGCGGCACCACCGGCGCGGTCGGCTGTGGCGGGCGCTGGGCGCCCCAGGCGGTGTCCAGCGGGTTGGGGCTCACGGGGCGCAGCTGAGCGCCCGCCTTGGCGACGGCGGCCTTCAGCCGCTCCAGCGCGTCGGGACTGTGCAGGCGCGGGTCGTAGCCGATCACGGAACCCTTGGGCGCGCTCTCGAGGTAGGCCGGGACGCCCCCCTCGACCAGGTCGCGGATCTCGAACACGCCTTGGTCGACCTGGTCGCGGACTTGCAGGGTGTAGCGGCCGTCGACGAAGATCGCCGCCTTGTCCTTCAGGATCACCGCCGCGCCGGCCGAGCCGGTGAAGCCGGTGGCCCAGGCCAGCCGGTCGTTGGCCGCGGGCAGGTACTCGTTCTGATGCTCGTCCTCGTGCGGGGTGACGAACCCGTCGAGACCCTGCTCGGCCATAGCCTTGCGGATCAGGGGCACGTGCTTGGGCCCGAAGGAGGGATCGGTGCTTTCGTCGAAGGTCTGGCGCATGGGCGGCATGTAATCCGTCCGGGCGGCCGGGGCAAAGGGCCGGTTCGCTTGCCGAACGCGGGTCTTCAGGGTATCGCCCGCCCATGGTCCG
>Ga0068865_100000546_pt1 | contig 20897 bp, 17 predicted proteins | sample KBSMisM12_FD_75293 | JGI IMG/M metagenome (GOLD analysis project Ga0068865, IMG submission 75293) | Miscanthus rhizosphere microbial communities from Kellogg Biological Station, Michigan, USA - KBS Miscanthus M1-2 | ecosystem: Host-associated > Plants > Roots > Rhizosphere > Soil ...
CCGTCCCCGTCAAAAAGACCGAGTGCTACGTGCTCCGCGAGACCCCCGTGTCCGCCGAGGATGAGATCATCGAGCAGTTCAACGGCACCCGCTCGGCCCGCCGCCGCATCGCCCTCGCCGAAGACCTCATCGCCGCTTCCGGCTCCAAGGAGGTCAAGGGCGACCTCAAGGCCATCCTCACCGGCCTGTCCGAGTCCGTTAAGGATTCCAACCAGCTCGACGCCGCCGAACGCCTCTACGGCGCCTTCGTTCGCGACAATCTCGCCAAGCTCGTCGGTGTCGACGTCGCCACCCTCTCGCCTTCCCAGGCCGAACTCGTCGCCAACGTCCGCGACCTCGTCGCCATCGCCGAGAAGATCCCGGTTCAGTTCCAAGGCCGTTTCCTCGACCTCATCAAGGACACCCACCCCATCGAGTATCGTGACGCCGCCTTCACGCTGCTGAAGACCTCCCAGGGCAAGTTCACCACCGAGTGCATCAACTTCCTGGTGGAAAACGGCCACGCCGAGGAACTCGCCACCGCCCTGAAGCGCTGGCAGATCGAGCAGAACCTGCGCGCCCCCGTCCTCCTCTGGATCGTCAAGAACCGCCACTCGAAGAAATTCGCCAAGCTGCTCAACGACCTCATCACCCCCCGCCTCCTCAGCGCGATCTTCTTCGCGATCGACTACGAGGCGCTCCAGGCCGCCAGCGCCCGCCGTATCCCGCTCGGCGACATCCTCTCCGAGGACACCGACCTGATCGCCGACCTCCTTTCCACCGCCGACCCCGAGACGGCCCGCGACCTCGCGAACGCCCTCATGCTCAACCAGGGCTTCGAGGAACTCACCAAGAAGTCGCTGCTCGCCCGCTTCATCAAGATCTTCCCCTCCATCCAGTCCATCGTGGCCAAGGATGCCGAGTCCAACGAAGAGCAGCTCCTCGTCTCCCGAGAGAGCTACGAGGCCAAGCGCGTCGAATACGAGACCATCGTCTCCAAGAAGATTCCCGACAACTCCAAGGCCATCGCCACCGCCCGCGAACACGGCGACTTGAAGGAAAACTCCGAATACAAGATGGCCAAGCAGGACCAGACCGTCCTCATGGCCCAGAAGGCCCAGCTCGAGAAGGAACTCAGCCGTGCCCGCATCACCGACTTCAAGGAAGCCACCACCGAGCAGATCAGCGTCGGCAGCGTGGTCGAGGTCGCCAGCGCCTCCGGCAAACAGGTCAAATACACGCTCCTCGGCGCGTGGGACAGCGTCCCGGAGAAGAACATCCTCTCCTACAAGACCCCGCTCGGCCTCGCCCTCCTCGGCAAAAAGGTCGGCGACGTCGTGAAGGTGAAGATCGGTTCCTCCGAGGAAACCTACACCGTCAAGTCCATCGGCCGCTACATCGACAGCCTCTGAGCCGTCTCGATCCATCCTCAAAAAAGGCCGCCTGCAAGGCGGCCTTTTTTGTGCCTCGATGACGGAAGACCGGATCAGCCCAGCGCCAGTCCCGGCTCGATCCCGAGAGCGGACAACGGTTTCGCCGGCTGCACCGTCGGATCGATCCACGCCGCAAACGCGATCATGCCCGCGTTGTCGCCCGTGTGTCTGGGCAACGCCGCCAGCAAGGGAATGCCGTCCTCCTTCGCGATGCGCCCCAGCGCCGCGCGCAGCGTCTGGTTGTTGGCCACGCCGCCCGACAGGCCCAGGCTGCGAAACCGCTCCCGGTCCAGCGCCAGCGTGGTCTTGCGCACCAGCGCGTCGATCACCGCCTGCTGGTAGCTCGCGCACAGGTCGTCCATGCGCGCCTCGATATCGGCCGGCGTCATCTTTTCCAACTGATAGCGCAGGCTCGTCTTGAGCCCCGAAAAACTGAAACCGAGATCGCTGCGCGGACCGATGCCGCGCGGAAAATCGAACGCCGCCGGATTCCCCTTCGCCGCGCGCTTCTCGATGAGAGGTCCGCCCGGATAGCCCAGCCCGAGCAGCTTGGCGCCCTTGTCGAGCGCCTCGCCGGCCGCGTCGTCGCGCGTCGAGGACACCACCGTGATGCGCCGCTCGCGATCGAGCGTGAAGAGCAGCGTGTTGCCTCCCGACACCACCAGGCCGAGATGCGGCAACAACGTATCGAAGCGCTCGGCAAACTCCGCCGGAGCCTCCGCGTGCACCGGGATGAAAGGCGAGAACACATGGCCGCGCAGGTGGTTCACGCCGACCAGCGGCACGTCCAGCGCCAGCGCGAGGGACTTCGCCGCCGCCACGCCGACCGCCAGGCAGCCCGCCAGGCCCGGACCGTGCGTGACCGCCACGCGGTCGATCCCGGCAAACCCGGAGTGCTCGCGCACCCGCTCGAGCAACGGCCCGAGGTTGCGCAGATGCTCGCGCGTCGCCAGGTCGGGCACGACGCCGCCGTAGCGGCCGTGCAACGCGATCTGGCTGTGGATCCACTCGCCCGCCAAGCCGACGGAAGGATCGAACAACGCGAGCGCCGTCTCGTCGCAGGAACTTTCGATGGCGAGGATCATGGCTGCTTCGCCGCCGTCGCGGTGACCGGCGAGGCCGCGCGGCCGCCGCGCGACTCAAGGATCAAAGCCGACTGGAGCACCGCGACCGCGGTCTCCAACTGGCGGTCGGGCGCCGGGTCCACATTGAAGCGCGCCTTGAAATCGGCCGGATCCACCACGTCGTCGCGCGAACGCTGGATGCGCGCGCTCTCGTCCTCGGCCGGCGACATGACGATCTCCACGTCGGGTGTGACGCCCTTCTCGTGGATGGTGACGCCGCCAGGCGTGTAGTAACGCGCGGTGGTCAGGCGCAGTCCCTCGCCCTCGCGCAACGGCAGGATGGTCTGCACGGAACCCTTGCCGAAGGAACGCTCGCCGATGATGACGGCGCGGCGGGTGTCCTTGAGCGCGCCCGCGACGATCTCGGCGGCGCTGGCGCTGCCCGCGTTGATGAGCACGGCAACCGGAATCGTCAGCGGCGGCTCGGGCGCGGCCGCGCGATACTCGTCGCGATCCTCCGGTTTGCGGCCCTGCGTATAGACGATCAGCTCGCCCTTTTTGAAAAACGGTTCGGCCACCTCGACGGCGGCGGTGAGCAAGCCGCCGGGGTTGTCGCGCAGGTCGATGATGAGGCCGCGCATGTTCTGGTCGTTGAGCGTGTTCAGGGCGTCGATGAACTCCTCACCCGTGCGCTCGGAAAACTGGGTGATCTGCACATAGCCGATGCCGTCGGGCCGCATGCGCACGTCGCGCACGCTCTCCACCTTGATGCGCTCACGCTTCAGGGTGAGCTGGAATTCCTTGCCGGTGGACGGACGCAGGAAGCTGATTTTCACCGATGTGCCGGGCTTGCCGCGCAGATGACCGACCACGTCGTCGAGCGAGGGCTTTTCGAGTTTCACGCCCTCGATGCTCACGATGACGTCACCCCGCAAAATGCCGGCGCGCGCGCCGGGTGTGCCGGCGATGGGCGCGATGACCACAACACTGCCGTTGCGCAGCTCGACCTGCACGCCGATGCCGCCGAACTCGCTGCTGATCTCCTCCTCCAGCATCTTGTAGTCGCGCGCATTCATGTATTCCGAATGCGGGTCCAGCGAATCGACGATCCCGTGCAGCGCCGCCTCGGTCAGCTTGGGAAACTCCGCCTTTGTGCCATCGACGTAGTTTTCATTCACGAGCTTGAGCACGTCGCGCACATAACGCGACGACTGGTCCAATTCGCGGTTGGGCCAGAATCCCCAGGCGGCAGCCACCCGCACCGCGCCCAGCGAGAGCACGATGCCGAGGAATACGCCGGCGGCGATCATCAGAATGCGTTTGAGCATCCGTCGCACTGTGGCCAACTCATCGCCTTTGTAAATGGGATCATCGTCCGCCACCTCGCCTGAATTCGCCTCCGCCTTCCTCGCCCGCTCCGGCGCGTCCGGCGTGCTGACGTTCGCCGGTTTCATGGACCTCGCGCTCTTCCATCCGCAACTGGGCTACTACCGGCGGGATCGGCAACGCGTCGGCTACGCGCGCGGCACGGATTTTTATACCGCCACCTCGTCGGGCGCGGCCTTTGGCGAGATGGTCGCGGCGGCCTGCGTGACCCTGCTCGGCGGCGCCGCGCAGGCGGGCGACCACACCTTCGTGGAAATCGGCGCCGAACCCGGCGGCGGCGTGCTCGCGGGCGTGGCCCACCCGTTCGCGGCGGCGCGCACCGTGCGCGTGGGCGAAACGCTCACCCTCGACGGGCGCTGCGTGGTGTTTTCCAACGAGCTCTTTGACGCCCAGCCCCTGCGGCGTTTCGTTCGACGCGGCGCGGTCTGGCACGAACTCGGCGTGCACCTCCACGACGGCGCGCTCGACGAAATCGAACTCGACGCGGTTGCCGCACCCTGGCTGCCCTCCGAAGCGCCGGAAGGCTACGTATTCGACGCACCACGCGCGGCCGCAGAGCTGGCGGCGGCGCTCGCCGCGCAACCGTGGACCGGTCTCTTCGTGGCGTTCGACTACGGCAAATCCTTCGCCGAGCTGGCCACCGCCACGCCCGCCGGCACGGCGCGCGCCTATCATCAACACACACAGTCCAACGATCTGCTGGCGCGCGCCGGCGAGCAGGACCTCACTGGCCACGTCTGCTGGGATTGGCTGGCCGAGGCGCTCACCTCGGTGGGCTTCGCCGACGCCAAGGTGGAATCACAGGAGGCTTTCTTCATCCATCACGCGGGGGCGTTTCTCTCGCAGGCGATGGCCGAGGAGGCCTCGCGGCTCAGTCAGCGCAAACGCGCGTTGATGCAGCTCCTCCACCCCTCGCATCTGGGGCAAAAATTCCAAGTGCTGCACGGCCTGCGCAGCTAGCCAAAGTATCCGGTCGCGCATCCGCTTTCTTCTGAACTTTGCCCTTGCTTCGCGCTGAAGCGGACTTTTATCTCTGACCCTTTAACAACCTTTTATATGGCCAGAATCTGCGCAATCACCGGCAAACGTCCCGTCAAGGGCTCCATCATTCACCGCAAGGGTCAGACCAAGAAGAGCGGTGGCATCGGCACGCACATCACCACGATCACCAAGCGCAAGTTCCGCCCGAACCTGCAGAAGATCCGCATCAAGACCGCCAACGGCGGCACGAAGCGCGTTCTCGTCTCGGTCAAGGCCATCAAGGCCGGTCTCGTCGAGAAGGTCTAAGCCCGCGCCAGTCCCCTTCAGCAAAACCCGCGACCCGCAAGGTCGCGGTTTTTTTGCGTTCCCGCACGGCCACATCGCGGTGCACAGGCCAAAAAAACGGCCCCACCGGTGAAGGTGGAGCCGCTTCGAAAAAGAACAGGCAAACCCCGAAAGAGGCTTCGCCTGGCAAGTGAAGGCGAACTTAGGCGGTCGGAACCGTGGCGATCGTCTTGAGGATGCGGGAAGCAACCTCGTAGGGATTCGCAGCGGAGTTCGGACGACGGTCCTCGAGGTAGCCCTTGTAGCCGTTGTTGGCGAAGCTGTGCGGAACGCGCACAGAAGCGCCGCGGTCGGCGATACCGTAGGAGAACTTGTCGATCGACTGGGTCTCGTGGAGACCGGTGAGACGGAGGTGGTTGTCCGGACCGTAGACAGCGATGTGCTCGGCGCAGTATTTGGAGAAGGCGGCCATGAGCTTCTCGAAGTAGTCTTTGCCACCGACTTCGCGCATATACTTGGTGGAGAAGTTGGAGTGCATGCCGGAGCCGTTCCAATCGAGCGGCTGCTGGTAGGCGGCCAGGATCGGCTTGCAGTGGAACTCGACGTCAACCTGATACTTTTCGCACAGGCGGAGGAGCAGGTAGCGGGCGACCCAGACGTCGTCGGCGGCCTTCTTGGAGCCCTTGCCGAAGATCTGGAATTCCCACTGGCCCTTGGCGACCTCGGCGTTGATACCTTCGTGGTTGATGCCGGCGTCCAAGCAGAGATCGAGGTGCTCCTCGACGATCTGACGGGCGATGTCGCCAACGTTCTTGTAGCCCACGCCCGTGTAGTAGGGGCCTTGGGGAGCGGGGAAACCGCCCTCGGGGAAGCCGAGCGGACGACCGTCCTGGTAGAGGAAGTATTCCTGCTCGAAGCCGAACCAGGTGTCCGGGTCGTCGAGGATCGTGGCGCGGGAATTGGAAACGTGGGGGGTGCCGTTGGCGTTATAAACTTCGCACATCACGAGCACGCCGTTCTTGCGGGTGGTGTCGGGATACACGGCGACGGGCTTCAGCACGCAGTCGGAACTGCCGCCGGGCGCCTGTTGCGTCGAGCTGCCGTCGAAGCCCCACAGGGGAAGTTCTTCGAGCTTCGGGAAGCTGGCGAAGTCCTTGAGCTGGGTCTTGCTGCGGAGGCTGGCAACGGGCTTGTAGCCGTCGAGCCAGATGTATTCCAATTTGTATTTGGCCATGAGTAGGTAGGTTTGTTCGGGTCTGGAGATTCGGTATCTGGAAGGCGTTTTGATTTGTCATTGGCCCAGCCCGAAACCGTGCGCTTGTATGAGCACCTGTCATGCCACTGGCAATCGGAAGATGGAGTTTGAATGAATTTTTTTCACCCGAGCCGGCGGACCGTTTTGAGCCCGCACTTGCCAGAAACGACCGCACGCGCGAGGGTCGCGGTCTTCACCGATGCATGAGGTCAAAGACACCGCCCGCGCCCTGGTCCGCATTGGCTATGACGGACGCGTGCACAAGAGCTTTCGCGGCCACCAGGCCAAGGAGCGTTTCGAAAACGAAGTCCTTGTTCTTAAATATCTTGAGCAGCGCGGCTGTCCGTTTGTTCCCCGCCTGCTGGAGTCCGATCCCGCCTCCCTGAAAATCGTCACCGACAACTGCGGCACCCGGGTCGACCACCTGAGCGATGCACGCATGAAGGAGCTCTACGCCGAGTTGGAACAATATGGCGTGCGCCACGACGACGCCTTCATGCGCAACATCACCTATCGGGCGTCAGATGGGAGATTTTGCATCATCGATTTCGAATTCGCAACGCTCCTGGACGGCAGCAACCACCCGCCCATGCCCGATGCGGATAATCGTGGTTAATTTTGCTCACAGCGACCGACTCTTTTTACCCAGCTTTATCTCCGTCCGATGGCATCAACCTCCGTCACCGATTCAAAACCCGTTCCCGTTATCCAGTGGTCCGGCATGACCCATGTGGGGCGTGTGCGCACCAACAACGAAGACTCCTTCCTCGGCCTTACCGTCAATGGCCGCGAAGTCAGCTACTTGGGCAAAATCGGCGAAGCCTCCCTGTCCGCCTCCGATTTTGTCTTCGCCGTGAGCGACGGCATGGGAGGCGCCCAATCCGGCGAATTCGCCAGCCGCATCTCGCTCGATAAAATCACCCAACTGCTCCCCAAGGGGTTTCGTCTCTCCGCCCGCGGCATGGCCAGCGGCTTCTCCGACTTGCTCGAGGAACTGTTCGCCTCGATTCACAAGGAACTGATCAAACTCGGCCGGTCCTATGAGGAATGCGCCGGCATGGGAGCCACGCTCAGCCTGTGCTGGTTTACCCCCGAGTGGATGTATTTCGCGCACATCGGCGACAGCCGCATTTATTACCTCCCCAAGGAAGGCGGCATCACCCAGATCACCCATGACCACAGCCAGGTCGGCTGGATGCGCCGCAACGGCCAGCTCAACGAGCGCCAGGCCCGCGAACACCCCCGCCGCAACGTCCTCCAGCAAGCCCTCGGTGCGGGCAATCAGTTCGTCGATCCCCACCTCGGCGCGGTCGGCTACCGGCCCGGCGACCGGTTCGTGATCTGCTCGGACGGCGTCGTGGAAGGCCTCTGGGATCATCACATCGAGGAACTCATCCGCACGCCCGACGCCACGGCCGCCGAACTCGAGCCCGCCCGGCGCCTGGTCGAAAAATCCGTCGAGCACTCCGGCCGCGACAACACCACCGCCGTCGTCATCGAGATCCGCCAACCGGCCGCCTGATCCGGCACGCGCACTGCAACCCGCCCCGCGCCATGACCCGCCTCTTTGTTTACGGCACGCTCAAGCGCGGCTGCAAAAACCATCACCTGATGGCCGCCGGAACCTACCTGGGCGACGCCCGCACCGCGCCCGGCTACCGGCTTCACAACCTCGGCGACTTCCCCGGCATGGTCGCCGACGCAACCGACACCGCGGGCGTGACCGGCGAGGTCTGGTCCGTGTCCGCCGCCGCCCTCGCCCGCCTCGACGCCTTCGAAGGCGTGCCCGAGGGACTCTACCGCCGCGAGCGCGTGCCGTTGCTCCCCCCTTTCGCCGGGACCGAGGTCCACACCTACCTCTACGCCCGCGATGTCGCCGGATTCCCCGCGCTCGGTCCGACCTGGAGCGAGTGAACAGGTCCGGGCCTCGACGCTTGCGGCACGTTCACCGCAAGGCGTAGCCTGCACAGCATGAAGCCGCCTTCGCCGCCCCACGAAGCACCACCCCTCACCCGTCGCGCCGCCCTGCAAACCCTCGGTGCCGGCGCCTTGCTCAGCCTCGGGCTCTGGCCCGGGGTCTTGCGCGCCGCCGGAGCGACCCCGCCCGCCGGCACGTTCACCTTCGCGGTGATCAACGACACGCATTACATGAGCCCCGAATGCGGCGTGTGGCTGGAGCGCGTCGTCGCTCTGATCAAAGCCGAGTCGCCCGACTTTTGCCTCCATCTCGGCGACATCGTCGATAAAGGCCGGGGCGATCACCTCGCCGCCGTGCGAGATCTTTTTGCCGGCCTTGGCAAACCCGTGCACGTGCAGATCGGCAACCACGATTATCTCTCCCCGACCGACCGCACGGCCTACGAGTCGGTCTTCCCCGACCGCCTCAACTACACATTCACGCATGGCGGCTGGCAGTTTGTCGGACTCGATTCCACCGAAGGGACCAACTTCGACAAGACCTCCATCGGCACCGCCACCCTCCGCTGGGTGGATGAACACCTTCCGCGTCTCGACCGCACCCGCCCGCTGGTGCTCTTCACGCATTTCCCGCTCGGGGAAGGCGTCCAGCACCGCCCGCTCAACGCCGATGCGCTGCTCGATCGTTTCCGCGACCACAACCTTCAGGCCGTCTTCAACGGACATTTTCACGGTTACACCGAGCACATCTTTGCCCACGCCACGGTGACGACCAACCGCTGCTGCGCGCTCAAGCGCAACAACCACGACGGCACCAAGGCCAAGGGCTTTTTCATCTGCACCTCCCGCGACGGTCTCGTCACCCGGCGCTTCGTCGAAGTGAAACCGCCCGAACCGGCGGCCTCGGCTTAGTTGTCCTTCAGCGCCTTCTTCGGCGTCCGCGCGACCTTCACGAACTTCGCGCGGAACAGGTCCTCCAGCGTGTCGCGCACGTCGGCCGGGATGCGGTTGATGAGATCATCGAGCTTCGGGAGGTTTTTCTTTTCCGCCGCCGCCTCGGCCGCGGCTTCCGCCAGCTCCCGGGCCGCCTTCGAGTTCAACGTCTCACCTCGCTCCGTCACCTCGGCGCGCATCGCGGACTCCGCCGCCTCGTCGGGCCAGACCGGACCTTCCTCGTCAAATGTCGGCGCACCGGTCGTGCCGGCCGTCGCGGTCGCTGCGGCGATCGCCGCCACTTCCACCGAGGGAATATGCGGCTGCACCTCGATACCCGCATCCTCGTCCGGCGCATCAGGGTCGCCCGCCGCGCCTGCTTCATTTCCGGCCACCACCGGCTGCGCCGCCTTCGCCATCTCGATGGCGAGCACCAGGCGAGACTCCAACCGGTCAATCAGTCCTTTTTTTTTTCGCCCTCCGCCGAAGCGGCGGCCGGCGACTCGTCCGCCAGCGCGGCGAGTTCCTTGATGAGCGAATCGATGGCGCGCGAACGGCTCGCCTCGACCGCCTTCAGCAAGGTCACTTCAAAATTGATCTTCTCGGCGAGGCCGAGTTTCACGCCGCCTTCACCCTCGCGCAGGCCGTCGAGCAGACGCGTGAGCTGCTCGGTCGTCATGGAAACACCGCCGAGTTTGTCGCTGCGACCGCCCTTGGCGATGGCGTCAAGGAGCGCGGTGCGCACCAGCGCCTGCATATCGGTCAGCAACCGCACGAGATCGCGGCCGCTTTCGTCGCACTCATCCACGATGGCGATGATCTTCTGGTGGTCGCCGGCCGCGACCGCGCCGGCCAGCGCGGCGATTTTTTCCCCGGAGACGAGTCCGTAAACGTCCAGCACGTCAGGCTCGGAAATCTCCGTGCCGCAGAACGAGATCATCTGGTCGAAGATGGATTGCGCGTCGCGCATGCCGCCGTCCGCCATGCGGGCGATGCAGGCCAGCGCCTCAGGCGTGACCTTGATCTTCTCCTCGACGGCGATGGTTTGCAGGCGGCCGACGATGAGCTCGCTCGGGATGGGCTTCAGGTCGAAGCGCTGGCAGCGCGACAGGATCGTCGGCAGCACCTTCTGCACGTCGGTCGTGGCGAAGACAAACTTCACGTGCTCGGGCGGTTCTTCGAGGGTCTTCAGCAGCGCGTTGAACGCCTGGTTGGAGAGCATGTGGACCTCGTCGATGATGTAGATCTTGTATTTGCCCTGGGTCGGCGCATAGCGCACGTCGTCACGCAGGTCGCGGATCTGGTCGACCGAGTTGTTGGAGGCGCCGTCGATCTCGATCACGTCCATCGACGTGCCGTCGGTGATCGACTGCACGGTCGGATCCTTGGGATCGAAGTCGGCGTTGGGGCCGTCAGTGCAGTTGAGGGCCTTGGCAAAAATGCGGGCGGTCGAGGTCTTGCCGGTGCCGCGCGGGCCCACGAACAGGTAGGCGTGGGCGATGCGGTTGCGGGCGATGGCGTTGCGCAGGGTGCGCACGACATGGTCCTGCCCGACGACGTCGTTGAACGTCTGGGGGCGCCACTTGCGCGCGATGACCTGGTAAGACGAAGACACTGGGCGTTAGTGCATGACGGTTCGCCGCCGGTGCAATCGAAAACTCCCCGAAGTTTCACAGGAGATAACCGAGGGAACAGAGAGCCTATCCGAACCCAGGCTCCGTTCCCTCGGTTTCCTCCTGTAAAATCATCTTCCGCCGGCGCATTTGACTCTCCCGCGGGGCCGCTATTCCCTCAACCCCTTTATTGATGGCCGACTTCCTCGACAATACTCCCAAAAAAGATCCGAAACGCGTCGAACGCGCCTACCTCGTGGGCGTGCAGACCCACGAAATGGCCGTCGGGGAGGCCGAGGAACTGCTCAACGAACTCCAGGAACTCGTCGAGAACCTCCAGATCGCCGTCGTCGGCCGCAACCTCGTCAATCTCCGCGCCCCCACCCCGGCCACGCTCGTGGGCAGCGGCAAGGCCGACGAGATCGTCGCCGCCGCCAAGGAGCTCAACTGCGACGTCATCGTCTTCGACGAAACCCTCTCCCCGGCCCAGCAGCGCAACTGGGAAAAACTCGCCGAGATCGCCGTGATCGACCGCCAGGAGGTCATCCTGGACGTGTTCGCCGACCGCGCCCAGACCCGCGAGGCCGTCATCCAGGTCGCCCTCGCCCGCATGGAGTATTCGCTGCCCCGCCTCACCCGCGCGTGGACGCACCTCTCCCGCCAGGGAGGCAAAGGCGGCATGGGCGGCGAAGGCGAAACCCAGCTCGAACAGGACCGCCGTCTCGTCAACGACCGCATCACCCGCCTCAAGCGCGAACTCGTCGATGTGCGCAAGCAGCGCGGCGTGCAGCGCCACAAGCGCCAGCGTGTGCCCGTGCCCACCTGCGCCATCGTCGGCTACACCAACGCCGGAAAATCGTCGCTCCTCAACGCGCTCACCGGCGCGCACGTTCTCGCCGAGGACAAGCTCTTCGCAACGCTCGACCCGACCACCCGCCAGCTCGTGTTGCGCGGCAACCAGAAACTCCTCGTCACCGACACCGTCGGATTCATCCGCCGCCTGCCGCACGGCCTCGTCGAGGCGTTCAAGGCCACGCTCGAAGAGGCGCTCGTCGCCAACTTCCTCATCCACGTCCTCGACGTGACCGCGCCCAATCTCGCCGCGCACCATGAGACCACCATGTCGGTTCTGAAGGAACTCGGCGCCGACGAGGGCAAACGCATCCTCACCGTCTTCAACAAGGTCGATGCCGCCACCGAGGCGCAGCTCAACATCGCCCGCCTGCTGGACTCCGATGGTATCTTCGTGAGCGCCCGCACTGGAGCAGGGCTCGACGGACTCGTGGACCGCTGCCTAGAACTGATCGCCGATGCGTTCAACTCGATGGAGCTGTTCATCCCGCACTCCCGCTACGACCTGATCGCGCGTCTGCACGAGGTCGGTCACGTGCAAAACGAGGAGCAGGAGGACGCTGGCGTGCGGCTGCATGTGCGCATCCCGCCATCCCAAGTCGCGCCCTTCACGCCGTTCATCGCTCCTCCGGCCACCGCCTGACCGGCGCAGGCTACCCGCGATTGAACGACGAAAACACGGACGGGGTCCACCGCTCGAGCGCAGCCAGCAGATCCTGTAAATGGACGGGTTTGCCGACGTAGTCGTTCATGCCCGCCTCAAAACATTTTTCGCGGTCACCCTGCATCACATTGGCGGTCATCGCGATGATGTGCAGCGGCACCGGCCACGGACAGCCGGGATCGCCCTCCCGTTTGCGAATCGCGCGCGTCGCCTCGTAGCCGTCCATGCCGGGCATCTGGCAATCCATCAAAACCGCATCGTAACGCCGCCGCTCCAAGGCGGCCACGGCCTGCAACCCGTCGGAGACGACATCGGCGGCGACACCGAGCTGCTCCAACTGACGGCGGGCGATCTTTTGGTTCACGAGATTGTCCTCCGCCAGCAGCACATGCAGCCCGGTCGGACGGGCTGCCGCGATCGAAGTCCCGGCCGTCGCATGAGGCCGCTCATCGTGACCACCAACCGCCGTCGAGGAAGCTGAGTCGCCCCCCTCCGGTTGTTTTTCAAAGCAAGCCGTAAACCAAAACGTCGAGCCGTGGCCGGGTTCGCTTTGCACGCCGATCTCGCCGCCCATGAGCGTGACCAACTGACGGGAGATCGCCAGCCCCAGACCGGTGCCGCCATACCGTCGCGTCGTCGAACTGTCGGCTTGGGTGAACGGCTGGAACAGCCGGCTGCACACGTCGGCCGGAATGCCGATGCCGCTGTCGATGACCTCGAAGCGCAGCATCGCGTGAGCGGACGTTTGCGACTGGAGGGACACCCGCACGACCACCTCGCCGTGCTCGGTGAACTTGATGGCGTTGCCCAGCAGATTGGAGAGGACCTGCCGCAGCCGGCCCGGGTCGCCGCACAAACGCGTGCAGACGTCCGGAAGGATGTCGGCGACGAGCCTGATGCCTTTGCCGTGGGCCAGAGCATTCAACATGTTCAGCGTGCCCCTGACGGTTTCGGCCACGTCGAAGGCCACGGTCTCGAAATCGAGCTTGCCCGCCTCGATCTTGGAGAAATCGAGGATGCTGTTGATGATGACCATGAGGTTGTCGGCACTGTTCTGGATGGTCTCGGCGAATTCGTGCTGGAGCGGATCCAGCTTGGTGCGCAAGAGCAGGCCGGTCATGCCGATGATGCCATTCATCGGCGTGCGGATTTCGTGGCTCATGTTGGCGAGGAACTCGCTCTTCACGCGCGTGGCGGCCTCGGCGGCATCCTTCGCCTCCTTGAGGGCCTGGGCCGCTCGTTTGATCTCGGTGATGTCCTTGGAGAGTCCGAAGGTCCCGATGATCCGCCCCTCCTTGTCGCGAAAAGGCATTTTGGTGGTGAGCGCCCAGGTCTCGCCGCGTTCGCCCTGCCAGACCTCGTGCTCTTCCTTGCCGATCAGGGGACGCCCGGTGCGCATGATCGCCTGCTCGTCCTCAAAGGCCGCACGGGCGTGGACTTCGTCGAAGAAATCGAAGTCGGTCTTGCCCACAATGTCGTCGGGAGACTCGACGCCAAACAGCCTTGCCTGCGCCCGGCTGACCTTGATGAAGCGGGACCGGGTGTCCTTGAAATAAATATGGTCGGGCGAGTGATCGAGCAACGTCTGCCAAAGGTCTCGTTCGTAGGCCAGGGCGAGTTCGGTTTTACGCCGCTGGGTGATGTCACGATAGTTCACGACCATGCCGACGACTTTGCCCTCGATGCGCTGCGGGTTGATGTAGCGCTCGAAAAAGCGCCCGTCCTTCAGCTCGACAAGATCGAACGACTCCGGCTCCGAACTGGAATGCACCGCCTGAATGCGTGCGCTGAACTGTTCGGGGGCCTTGGTTTGCCCGGCGATCCAACGCATGATTTCCGAGTCGTTACCGGCCGCCAGCATGGCGGAAGAAATGCCCCACATGGTCTGGAAGCGCGTGTTCACGCACATCCGTCCGGTCGCAAACTCAAGGGCGAAGATGCCGTCGGTGGTCGATTCGAGCGTGGCGTTGAGCAGGGCCAGCGAGTTGGCCAGCTCGACCTCGGCCTGCTTGCGCTCGGTGATGTCCACAACAGTGGTCAGCTCCTCAAGGAGTCCGTCCCCATGCAGCTCTCGCTGATAAGAGAAAAGTACCCAAACGGTCCGGCCATCGGCGTGGACGTAGCGCTTTTCTATCGAATAACGGGATATCTCGCCGGCCTCGACCCGCGAATGAAGGATATCCTGCCGGACGATATCCTCGGGATGCGTAATCCTCCTCCACAAATCCACGCCGACCCGGGTATCCGCCTCGCGGGTGATGCCGGCGATGCGCAGATGCGCGTCGTTGATCATGCGCAGGACCGTCTTGTCGCCATAACTGCGGTTCAAACAGATACCGATGGGCACGGCCTCGAAAATGGACTTCAGACGCTCCTGCTCCTTGCTGGCGGCCGACTCGGCCCGCTTGCGTTCGGTGATATCCAGGGCGATTCCTTCCACCCCGACACACTTCTCCTCGGTGTCGAAAACCGGGACTTTGATGGTTTGCAGCCAGATCGTCGTCCCGTCCGCCTGGATCTGTCGATCCTCGACCTCCAGAAGCGTGCGCGTCGCCATCACCAACAGATCGTCCTGCCGGTATTTCTCCGCCAGGTCGGGGGGAGAAAAGTCGAAGTCCGTGCGACCGATGACCGTCGCGGCCGGCAGCCCGCGGTGTTCGCAATAGTAACGGTTCACAAACGTGAAACGCCCATCGGTGTCCTTTCGAAAAATATACACCGGCAGATTTTCGAGCAGTGAGTGCAGGAAGTTTTCGGAGGCCTGAAGTTTTTGCGTTCGTTCCAAAACCCGGGCCTCCAGCTCGGTCTTCGCATCCTGCAATTCACCCAATTGATGCTGGATGGTGCCCGCCATCTGATTGAACGCCGCCGCAAGGTCGCCGATCTCGTCGGCGGAAATCACATCGGCTCGACGCCCGAGATCGCCGGCGCTGAAGGCGCGCGTCGTCTCCGCCAGCGCGCGAATCGGGGCGGCGATAAAACGTGAAACCAACGGAGCCGTCAGCGCCACCAGAACGACCACGCCCGCGATCAACGCCAGCGCAAGGTTGCGCAACTCCAGAACCGGCGCGAACGCCTCGGCGGCGTCGATCTTGACCTCCAACCCCCAGCGAAAGGACGGCAGATAACGCCAGACCGCCAGCACCTCCCGCCCCCGATAATCCAGAGCCTGCCCGACGCCGTTGTTGCCCTGCACCGCCTGCTGCAGCGGAGTCCCTTTCGGATCACCGAAGACGATCCGACGATGAAACACCGCGGCCGGATCGTGACGCGTCGGCGCGGTAAACAACAGCCCGCGGCCCTCCCGCCGCCCGACCAGCGTATCCCCCGTCTCGCCGAGCGCCGAGTAGTCTTGGATGATCCGGAACACCGCGCGGTTGTCCACCTGCAGCGCCAGGATGCCGATGAACACCCCTTCCTTGAAAACCGGCGCGGCGATGTAAGCGCGCTCGTCGTTCTCGTTCGGATCCGGCTCATACTCGGTGATCACCGCCCCCAGCAGAGTGCCGGCCGCATCAAAGGCCTTGGACAACGCGACTCCATGGCCGGAACCGCCCGCCAAGTTGGAGAACGTCTCATGCGTCGGAACCAGGGAGAACACCACGTCCCCGGTGACGTCGACCAGGAGCACGTTCTCATACCCATGAGAGGTGAGGTAACGATTAAGGTCGGTCCGGGCGAATGCCGCCGCCGCCGTGTAGTCGGCCGAGACGACTCCGCCCTCGTGAAATGCGGTGCTCAGGCGGACAAGTTCCTCGGTGAGTATCTGGCGCGAGGAGATGAGGAGCGCGTCGGATTTCTTCTCGGAAAGATAATCCTCGATACGCTGGGCCTTGGCGTCAGCCACGGCCTGCAACTGGCGAGTGACCTGTTGACGCAGGCTTTGCTCGGCTCTCCCCCAAGCGATGGCCCCGGCGACAAATACTGGCAGCAGTCCGATCAGCAGAAAAACGACTAGGAGCTTCGCGTCCAAGTGTTTCAACCGAAGTGAGCTGAGAAATGGCATCGGATGGGCGTGAAAGTTGGCGGTCAAGGGCTCGCCCAAGCTCCGGCCCAACCGGTTTGCAAGTCGTCAAGGAAGGACGTCCACTGCTCGCGCGTGCGAAACGAGGGATAGGGCAGGGGCGGAATGGGATTCTCCGAACTCCAAACGATGTCAAACTGGCCGTCGGAGCGGATCCTGCCCACGCGAACCGTCTTCCACAGATGCTGGGTGTCGGGGTCGATCGAGACGATCCCCTCGGGGGCGGCCATGCTTTGGTTGCGCAGCGCGTTTCGAACAGAGGGCGCGTCGGTGGTGCCCGCGGCCGCCGCCGCGCGCGCCCACAGATAAACTCCCACATAGGCGGCCTCCGCCGGATCGTCGGTCACGCGATCCGCGCCAAAGCGGGCGCGATATGCCGCCACGAAGCGGCGGTTTTCGGGCGTATCCACGCTTTGGAAATAATTCCAGGCCGCATAGTCCCCGGCCATGGAGCGCGTGTCCATGTGGCGCAGCTCGTTTTCCGCGATGCTGAAGGAGACGACGGGCATCCTCTCCGGGGTGATGCCTGCATGCCGGAGCGCCTCGAAAAACGCCACGTTGCTGTCGCCGTTGATCGTGTTGAGGATGACATCCGGCCGGGCCTCGACGATTTTCTCGATGATCTTTCCGGTATCCGTATCCCCCAGACGGAGATACTCCTCACCGACCACGACCCCGCCCAGCGCGGTCAGCTGCGCCTTGATAATGGCATTGGCGGTGCGCGGAAAAACATAGTCGGAGCCGATCAGATAAAAACGCTTCCCGAGATGGTCGAAGCTCCATTTCACCGCCGGGATGATCTGCTGATTCGGCGCCGCTCCGGTGTAAACGATGTTGGGCGACTGCTCCAGTCCCTCGTATTGCACGGGATAAAACAACAGGTGGTTGTGGCGCTCGAACACCGGCTTGACGGTTTTACGGCTGGCCGAAGTCCAGCACCCGAAAACGACTGCGACGCGCTCCTTGGTGATCAAGCGCTCGGCCTCACGGGCAAAGGCCGGCCAGTCCGAACGACCGTCCGCCACGACCGGCTCGATCCTCCGCCCCAGCACACCGCCGGCGGCGTTGATTTCCTCGATCGCCAGCAGCGTGGCATCGCGCACCGGAATTTCACTGATCGCCATGGTGCCGGTCAGCGAATGAAGGATTCCCACCTTGATCGACGGGACGGGGACGCCCCAAATCCGCCACGCAAAAAAACCGCCGGCGCAGACCAAGGAGAACGCCAAGGCGACGCGGATGCGGACTTTGTTCGTTATTGAAATCGCGCTCACAGGGGCAAGTGACCGGCCAACACCACAAACACGGGAAGACTGTCGAGTCATCCCCCTGTCACGCAAAGCATATCGGATGCGCCCGGACGCCCCGGAGCGCCCGCCGCCGACCGGGCATCAAAGCAACACCAGATTGTCGCGATGGACGACCTCAAGACGCTTGCGGCCTGGATAGAGCGGCTTGAGTTCGTCGCTCGTCTTGCCGGCGATGTCCTTGACCTCGTGGCTGTCGAACGCGGCCACGCCGCGCGCGAGCACTTTGCCCTCGGGATCGAGGATGTTGACGATGTCGCCCTCGGAGAAATGGCCGCTCACCCCGGTGATGCCGATGGCCAGCAGGCTGCTTCCCTTGTCACGCAGCACCGGCACGGCGCAGGCGTTGATCTGGATGCTTCCGTGCGGACGCTGGAAATAGGCGAGCCAGCGTTTCTTGGCGTCGAGCGGGAGGCCGCTCGGGACAAAGAACGTGCCCGGGCCGGTGCCGCCGAGCAGACGCGCGATGATGTCGGGCTCGGCGCCACTGGCGATGAACACGCCGCAGCCGGCGCGCAGCGCGATCTTCGCCGCCGAGATTTTTGAAATCATGCCCCCGGTCGCGGTGACGTCGGTCGTGCCGCCGGCCATGGCCTCGATCTCGGGCGTGATCTTCTCGACGACGGGAACGATCTTGCCCGTGCCCTTCATGTCGATGAGGCCAGGCGCGGTGGAAAGGATGAGCAGGTGCTGCGCGCCGGTGAGGCTCGCGACCATCGCGGAGAGCGTGTCGTTGTCGCCGAACTTGATCTCGGCGGCGCTCACCGTGTCGTTTTCGTTGATAACCGGAATGGTGCCGTAGGCGATGAGCTCCTCGAGGCACGCCTTGACTCCGAGGTGGCGGTCGCGGCCGCGAAGGTCCTCGTGCGTGAGCAGCACCTGGGCAGCGGTGAGCCCGTGCGGATCGAAACCGCGCTGCCACGTTTGCATGAGGAGCGACTGGCCGATGGCGGCGCAGGCCTGCTTCTTGGAAACGTCGGACGGCTTTTTCTTGAGACCGAGGCGGCCCATGCCGAGACCGACCGCGCCGGAGGAGACCACGATCACCTCGGTGCCGGCGGCGCGCAGGCCGGCCACGCCGGCCGCGAGCGCGGCGATGCGCTCGGTATTGAGCTGGCCGATACCCGACGTGAGCACGCCGGTGCCGAGCTTGATGACGACGCGCTTGGGTGCGGTGCTTTTCACTGAAGAAGTTTTCACAGGAGGAAACAGAGGTAACGGAGCCTGTTCTCTGTTTTCTCCGTTAGCTCCTGTAAACAATCGGTCCGCTCAGACCGTCAGCAGATCCTTTTCCTTCGCGGCGAGGTGCTTGTTGATCTCCTCGATGGATTTGTCGGTGGCGGTCTGGATGTCCTTCTCCATGCGCTTGGTCTCGTCCTCGGGGAGCTTGGCCTTCTTCACGTTTTCCAAAACGTCACGGCGGACGTTGCGCACCTGCACGCGGCCTTCCTCGGCGAGGCGGTTGGCGACCTTGACGAACTCCTGGCGCCGCTCGCGGCTCATGTCGGCGAGCGGGATGCGCACGAGCTGGCCGTCGACGGCGGGATTAAAACCGAGGTTGGCGATCTGGATCGCCTTGGAGATGGCCTGGGTGAGGCCCTTGTCCCACGGCTGGATCACGATCTGGCGGGCGTCGGGCGTGGAGATGGCGGCGCAGTCCTTGATGCGCATCATCGAGCCGTAGGCCTCGACCATGATGCCCTCGACCATGGAGGGGCTCGCCTTGCCGGTGTGGATGTTGGCGAATTCGTGGAGCGTGTGATCGACCGCTTTTTTAAAACGGACCTGGGCTTCGTTGAGGATGGCTTGGGACATATCTCGGAAAGTTGAGAGCTGAGAGTTGAAAGTTGAGAGCCCGGACTCAGCCGTGGACGAGGGTGCCGACCTTCTGGCCGGTGACGGCCTTCTCGATGGCGTGCGGGTCGTTGAGGTCGAACACGAGGATGGGGACGTTGTTGTCCAGGCAGAGGGAGAACGCGGTCGAGTCCATGACGTTGAGGCGCTGGCGGAGGGCGTCGATGAAGGTGATCTCGTCGTATTTGACGGCGTCGGCGTGCTTCTTCGGGTCCTTGTCGTAGATGCCGTCCACCTTGGTGGCCTTCATGATGATGTCGGCGTGCATCTCGGAAGCGCGGAGCGCGGCGGTGGTGTCGGTCGAGAAATAGGGGTTGCCCGTGCCCGCGGCGAAGATGACCACGCGGCCCTTTTCGAGATGCCGGATGGCGCGACGGAGGATGAAGGGCTCGGCGACCTGGTTCATCGGGATGGCGCTCTGCACGCGGGTGGAGACGCCCATCTTTTCGAGGCAGTCCATCAGCGCGAGGGAGTTGATGACGGTGGCGAGCATGCCCATGTAGTCGCCCGTGGTGCGGTCGACACCGCGCTTCTCGCCCTGGAGTCCGCGGAAGATGTTGCCGCCGCCGATGACGACGCAGACCTCGACGCCCATGTCGTGAATTTGCTTCACCTGGGAGCAGATGCGCTCAAGCACGCCGGCGTCGATGGGGTTGTTGGATTTCCCGCTCAGAACCTCGCCGCTCAGCTTGAGCACGATGCGTTTATACTTGGTCTTCTTTCCAGCCGCTTTGTCACTCATGCCTCGGAGGAAACGTCCCGGTAAAGTCGGCGTCAATGCGCGAGATGATTGAGGTGGCACAGACATTCGTGTCTGTGCTCCGACTCCCCCCATGGCGCCGATCCGCACAGGCAGGAATGCCTGTGCCACGCCAGCGCACAAAAAAGGCGGCTCCGGGAAGGAGCCGCCTCGGGTGAGAAACGTGTTCGCTTACTTGGCGGCGGCAGCCGCCTTGACGAGTTCGACGAAGCTGCGGGACTCCAGCGACGCGCCGCCGATGAGGCCGCCGTCGATGTCCTTCTGGGCGAGCAGTTCGGGGGCGTTGGCGGGCTTCATGGAGCCGCCGTAGAGGATGCGAACCTTCTGCGCCACGGTGTCGCCGAAGAGCTTCACCAGCAGCGAGCGGATGAAGGCGTGAACCTCCTGCGCCTGCTCGGTGGTGGCGACCTTGCCGGTGCCGATGGCCCAGACGGGCTCGTAGGCGATGACGACGCTGGTCGCGAGTTCCTTGGAGACGCCCTCGAGGCCGGCCTCGAGCTGGGTCTGCACGACCTTCAGCGTGTGGTTGCCTTCGCGCTCTCCGAGGGTTTCGCCGACGCAGAGGATGGGCTTCAGCTGGTTCTTCAGTG
>Ga0068865_100000556_pt1 | contig 20749 bp, 20 predicted proteins | sample KBSMisM12_FD_75293 | JGI IMG/M metagenome (GOLD analysis project Ga0068865, IMG submission 75293) | Miscanthus rhizosphere microbial communities from Kellogg Biological Station, Michigan, USA - KBS Miscanthus M1-2 | ecosystem: Host-associated > Plants > Roots > Rhizosphere > Soil ...
CTCTCTCTCAGGCCGGGCTTGCGCCTGGACCGGCGCCTGCATCTGGTTGGGTGCCTGCGCTTGCTGTCTTAGCTGTCTCTGCTCTCTCTCCGGCTGGGCTTGCGCCTGAACCGGGGCCTGTATCGGGTTGGGTGCCTGCGCTTCCTGCCTTGGCTGCCGCTGCTCTCTCTCAGGCCGGGCTTGCGCCTGAACCGGAGCGGGGGGTTGAGCCTGCGCGGGAGCCGGTGCCGTCTGAACTTGCGCGCCGCCATGGCGTCCGTGCTCGGCCTGTCCCCGATCAGGCCCAGCCTGCTCCTGCCGCGAATCGGGCGACCGGTCCTGATGCTTGCCGCCGCCTCGATTGTCCGGCTGCGCCAATGCGGCTGGCGCTCCTAAAATCAGAATGGCAACGGCAGTTGAAACAAGGAGAGTTTTCATAAGGTCACCCAATCAGGCAATGAATGGCGGGTTTAAAATCGCTTGCGTTTGGCTCGCACTTGCATGCTGGCACGCGGCCCCGCCGCTTTTATCGCGCATATCAAACGCGCGAATTTGATATTCGCCCATTTAATTCGGTGAGGCGCCGCTTTCGGCCACATGGCCCCGCGGGCAGCACTGCTCGCGGGCGAGCTATGCGCTGTAATCGGAGACAATATGCGGCGAGCAGCTCCCCGGGGGGAGCCAAGTGCCGCTGCGAGCGTTGTGTCGCGTGACGGTATACTCCGTCATCAAAGGAATTATTTATGAGAAGCAATTTGGCTGTGGCCTTTATTATAATGGTCGTCCTCGGCGGCGCGTCTACCATCTTGACCGCCTGCAACACCGTCGAAGGCGCCGGCAAGGACGTTTCCAAAGCCGGGCATGAAGTTTCCGAAGAAGCCAGAGAACACAAGTAGTATCCGAAAATTCCAGCCGCAAATGGCAACGACCTTAGCGGCCGTGGGTAACGCGATCTGCGACGCACGGCTATGCTCCAGCGCGCGGTCCATGGCCGCCGGTTTTCTATGCATCGTATTCGCCGGCTGTGCGACCCTGCCGGACATCGCCTCCCCACAGGCAACCGGCAAAGCTTCCCCCCAGATCGCCGGGCGGCGTGGACCGCTGACGCTTGAGCAGAGCAAGGTGGTACTGGAGCGCTTGGGGACCGACCCCGGCGATGACGGGCTGCTCAAGCGCCATGCCGCTTATGAACAGGCAATATCGGAAAGTCCGCTGCTCACCGGCAATCGCACCCGGCTGCTGCGCGATGGCCCCCAGACATTCAAGGCCATGTTCAGCGCGATGCAGGGCGCGGCCAATCATATCAATCTTGAATATTATATTTTCGAAGACGTGGAGAGCGATGGCACGCATCTCAGCGACCTGCTGGTCGCCAAGCGCCAGAGCGGTGTCGCCGTCAATGTGATTTATGACAGCTACGGTTCGGGTAGCACTGCCAAGCCATTTCTGGACCGGTTGAAACAGGCGGGGATCAATCTGGTTTCGTTCAATCCAGTCAATCCGCTGGAATCCAAAGTACCCTATTCCTTCAATGACCGGGATCACCGCAAGACCCTGGTCGTGGACGGCAAACTCGCGATCGTCGGCGGCGTCAATCTCAGCACCGCTTATCAAAGCAATCCCATCGGCAAATCCGGCGGCCCACCCGGCTCGACCCAGGACCAATGGCGCGACACCGATCTTCAGATCGAGGGACCGGCGGTCGCGGAGCTGCAGAAATTGTTTCTCGATCACTGGACCAGTCAGAAGGGTCCACCTTTGGATCAGTCCGCCATGTTTCCGGTCATAGCGCCAAAAGGCGATACCGTCGCGCGCGTGTTGGGAAGCACGCCCGACAATGAGGTGCCGCTGTATTATGTCACCCTTCTGACCGCCATTCGGACCGCCGAAAAAAGCGTCAAGATCACCGCGGCCTATTTCGCGCCGACCAAGCAGGAGATGGAAGCTCTAACCGAAGCAGCAAGGCGTGGCGTGGACGTCCGGCTGATGCTGCCTGGACGCAGCGATTCCCCGCTGTCCCTTGCCGTTGCGCATTCGCGCTATTCAGAGCTTCTGGACGCGGGCGTGAAGATCTACGAAATGCACAATGTAATCCTTCACTCCAAGATCGTTATTGTCGATGGCGTATGGGCCGCGATCGGTTCCTCCAACTTCGACCATCGCAGTGTCATCTTCAACGATGAAGTCGATGTCGTCGTTCTGGGCAGTGAAGCCGCCGGGGAGCTGGAAGATATGTTCCAGGCCAACCAGGTGGCATCCCAACCCATCGAGATCAGGGCCTGGAAGACCCGCCCGATCTGGGTGCGACTGAACGAAACCTATTCTCTTGCATGGGAATATTTGCTTTGAGGCCGCTCTGCGCGATATTCGCTTCCGCGCTATTGCTGTTTGCGCCCGGTGCGCGGGCGGCAAGCCTGCAGCCACCCTGCACCATCGCCGCGACGCCGGCTTATCCGGCGCCCGATGTCGCGCCTGTCATTGCGATCTGGCAGGGAAAAGACCTCGAACAGGGCAACTGGCACCCTCCCAGCTGCACGGGCTGGCCGGCGGCGTTGCGCTCAAGGCTTATCGTCACCCTGACCGGCAGCTTCCGATTCAACGGCCCGATGAGTGCTTTGTTGGAAAGGGTTGGAACGATCTCCGCCCTGCGGAGCATCCAGTACTGGTCAAATACGGAAAAGAAATGGGGGCCATTGAGCAACGACGCATCAGCGCTCACCGGCCCGGATTCGAAATCGCGCCGCCGGGACTTCTCGTCTTCCGAATTGGTGAAAGGCGCGGATCTTTATTACTGGGAGGACGATGCCCGCACCGGCCCGGCCATCTACCGCCTGCGGGTGTCGGAAAGCGCGTCCGAGCGCTTTGTAATCTCCAGCGACAATGTCACGCCTATACGGCGGTTCTGGTTTACCTTGTTCAAACCCGGCGCCCTTCAGTCCGTGCTGATTATCGAGCATGTCGCACCGGACATTTTCGGCGTGTCAATTCTCAACCGGAGTGGCAAGGACTCAAGTGTGCTTACGGCGGGACATGAAGCCTCTTACGTCAATCGCGCCACGGCGCTCTACCGCCAGCTGGCCGGCATCAAGACCGATCAGGAGCCCCCCGCGGCTCCTTAAATGCATGGAACCTTTCTGGATTGTCGGCGTTAACATCGCGCCGTATCCCTAAAACCAGATTTCGGTACGACCGCCTTCAGCCGCCGGCTGTGGGCTCCTATTCCTTTCGGGAGAATTTCATGAAAATCAAAATCGCCCTGATGGCGGCTGCCTTGTTGGCAACACCGCTAGCCGCTTCCGCCCAGAATTACGGCTCTCCGCGCGATCCGGACGGCTATTACAGTCAATCGGACCAGCGTGGTTATTACGATCACAATGGCCGCTATCGCCGGATGCGGGCGCAGGACGGGCGTCGCGAAGATCAATATGGCGCCGGCACCCGTTACGATCAGTCCTCCAACTATTATCGCCAAGGCGAGTATGAGCAAAGCTGCCGCCGCGGCAACGTCGTTGCCGGCACAATCTTCGGTGCTGCCGCCGGTGGCATGATGGGTTCGGCCGTCAGCCGTGGCAATGGCGGCGCCGTCGTGGGCGGCGCGGTTCTGGGCGGATTGCTCGGCAACACCGTCGCGAGGGACATAGACTGCGACGACCAGCCTTACGCCTTCAACACATACTCCAATGGCCTCAACGGCGATGTCGGCCGCCGCTATGAGTGGAATCACGGTCAGTCCCGCGGCTACTTTCAGCCGACCCGCGATTATCGGAGATCGGGTTTTCAATGCCGCGACTTCACCGAAACCACCTATCGCGGCAACCGTGAACTCACCCAGACAGGCACTGCCTGCCGCGCCGCGGACGGTCACTGGCGTTTCGACTGATCTGCCACTTTTGCAAACGGACTCCGGTTGATCCAGACCGGAGTCGTTGCAACAAAAAGGAGGATTGCTTGCAATACCTACGCAAAATCAGTCTTGGGCCGGCCGCATTGTCGTGGCTTTTCCTCGCCTGCTGCACTGCATCGCAGGCCGCTGCATTGCCCGACGCACAGGGTTGGAACGGTCCAGGCTGGTATGTCGCCGGTTCCGCGCCGCTTATCGCCAAGCTGTCCACCACGCCCGCCTATATTCTGTTCGATGGCCCGCACGACTCGCAGAGCGGCTGTGTCCTGGTCTATGACCGGCTCTATTCTCCGATCGGCATGTGCCGATTGCTGGATATAAAACCCGGCACATAAGCCCCGTTCGCGCCATTCGACTGGTGCCCATGGCTATTGCCACCGTACTCTGCGCTTATGCTCCGCGAAGGAATTGCCCGCATGATGCATCGCATGCCGAACGCCGCGGACTTGACTCCGGACGAGTTTGCGTCACTGACCCGAGTGTGCCGCGGCTTCATCTGCGCCACGATTCCCAAGGCGCATCAGGCACGGCTGGTCGAACTCGGCCTGATCCAGGCGATGATGGGCGGATTGATCATCACGCCGATGGGCCGGATGGTGGCGCGCGCCTAGCTATTCGCGAGCGCCGACAACTTCCTTCCAGCGATATCGCCCTTCTCACCCGGTCATTGCCTGCATCAGCGCGGAAATCTTGAGCGTGGCAAAATTGGAAAAGGTGTCGGAGACGGCATAAGGAAGGATAATCCGCTCGGCGTGGCGCAAGGCGCCACAGGTATAGACCACATTCGGGACATAGCCCTCCCGCTCGGAAGGTTCTGGGCGAACCAGCGGCTCGCGTGATCGCGCCAGGACTTTCGACGGATCATTCTTGTCCAGCAGGACGGCGCCGATGGAATATTTGCGGACGGGCCCGACCCCGTGGGTGAGCAGCAGCCAGCCTTCGTCGAGTTCAATTGGCGATCCGCAATTACCGATCTGCACCAACTCCCAGGGAAACTGGGGCTTCAGGATCGCCGTTCCGCCATTCCAGCTATACAGATCATCCGAATAGACGAGATAGAGATTCTCATTGTCCTGTCGCGCAATCATGGCGTACTTGCCGTTGATCTTGCGCGGGAACAGCGCCATCCCCTTGTTTTGTGAGGCATTTCCACTGAGCGGCATCAGCCGAAAATTGATGAAGTCAGTGGTTTCCAGAAATTCCGACCGTATCGCGTCACCGCTATAGGCGGTGTAGGTCGCGTAGAAGATCCGCCTGCCGTTTTCGTTGAACTCCACGAAACGGGCGTCTTCAATGCCATGCCAATGGGCCTGTGTGATGGGAAAGATCACCCTTTCGCTGATATCATCGGAAGGCGTGAAAGTCAGCGACACTTCATTGCCTGCCGGTCCGAGGCTGCGAATCCCGACAGAGGGGCTTGTGGCGATGCGCGACGGCGGATCGACGGTCACATCTCCACTCGCCGCTATGAAGCCACTGCGAAAGGTCAGCGAGGAAACATGCCCTTCACCGACCGCGCGAAGGCTGAGGATGAACCGAAGCCCGCCCTCGGGCGCACCGGACTGGTCCGGATGGGCAATGATGCTGGGATTGAACAGCGCCGCGGATTCGAACGAGTACTCGTTGAGGAAATAGGCTCCGATCAGTTGACGCTTGATCGCGGTGAAACTGTCGTGGCTGGCAAAGGCGTCTTCCATCTCATCGGCGCGGGCCTCGAATTGCGCCAATAGGTTGCGATGCCGGCCCTGGAAATTTTCCAGAACCTCGGCCAGTTGCGCCGCTGCGTCTTCGGCACTCATGGCCAGAACACGGTCGACGATATGGTTGGCCCGGGACTTGTCGGTGGGGTTCAGGTCGCGCGGTTCCGTGGCTGGCTTGAAAGGCCGCACGATGACCCTGGCCGGATCGGGTCGAAGGTAAAGAGCCTGGCGGTTCAGGAACTGGATTTGTGACAAATGACCCCCTGGTCTTAATCGAGCCCGGCGAGATCTGGCGCGGAGCGCAACAAAAACTTCGTGCGACTCTCACCGAGCCGGTGCGCCTGGCGAATTTCTGCGAGACTCAAAAGATAAGAGACGGCCGACTCGCCGCCCTTGTTCTGGTTTACCCGGTCGGGATGCAACCCGTCGTGGCAGCTGCCCGATTCCAAATCGATAAGGGCAAGCGACAAATCATTTTGACCCAGGAACCAGGAAAAAGCGTTCAGGGCCTCGGCTTTCCATTTTGGGTCGCCATCTGCCTGCCAGGCCGCCAAGCAAGCCGAAATCGTCGCGGTGGCTTCCAATGGTTGCTGATCGAACATACGTGGAGCGGTGCGCTTATCGCCAAAGCTTTGTGTGCCGACAGGACGGAAAACACCCAAAGCGCCTGTTTGCTGGCTCATAAGCCAGCGCAATGACCGCATGCCAGCCTTCGCATAGGCTTGTGTGCCCGTCGCAATGCCCGTCAGGATCAGCGCTTGCGGCAGCCTGGCATTGTCATAAGCCAAGCCTTCCTCGAACCAGATCCAGTTTTCACTTTCCACCGATCCAAGGATTGAGATCAGTCTGTCGGCCAATGAACTCCGCAGCCGCACCGCAGGTTCGTTGTCTGGAACGATGGAGCAATAGGCGTGCAGGCCCAGCAAGGAGAATGCCCAGGCGCGCGGAGAAGAAAAGCCTTCGGCGGCCGGCAGCGCTGCATCGAACAGGTCTTGCGCCCATTGGCGGCGCGAGGGACTGATATCACTGCGCGCGCATTCGCCCAGGGCCCACAATGTGCGCCCATGGCTATCTTCCGAGCCGCTTTCTTCCAGCCAGGCACGCTCGAAGCTCATGAAGTTCCTGAACCGTCTCGTTGCCGGGTTCCAGGCATGCTGAAGGAACGCGGCCAGCCGAGTCGTCAAAACTTCGGGAAGGAGCTCCTCTCCGGTGGTGTTGAGGGCGCAAGCCAGCAGCAGCGCACGAGCGTTGTCGTCTATGCAGTAGCCGTGCGACCGGTCCGGGATCGAATGAATGGCGTGCTGGAATAGGCCGGTATCGTCGCACATCGACAGAAGATGGCCGATCTGCATGTCGGGGGGCGTGCTCTTTGCCGGTGTTCTTTTGTCCAGATTTGCGATCACATTCAGGCGATGGTTCCGGCGCGCCCGCGTGAAAACGGCATGGTACCGCTCTCCAATGCGTTTCCACGTCATGGACCGGCTGTCGGAATAGGCCCGCACGCGCATGGCTTGGCGCCGGGGCTCATCCGTAAGCAATCCCGAAATTTCGGCGCCGATCGCCGCAGAGTCGTGAAACGGAACCAGCACGCCGCGCCCATCCGCCAACAATTCGCGCGCATGCCAGTAGGGCGTCGAAACAACCGCTTTCCCCAAACCAAAGCTGTAAGCAAGTGTTCCCGACGTCATTTGTGCTTCGTTGAAGTAGGGCGTCACATAGACGTCGCACATGGATATGAAGTCCAGCAAGGTCGGCTGGTCCACGAACTGATCGAGGAAGACGACCTTGTCCTGTACCCCCAATTTGCGCGCGCGCGCCATCAGGCTTTCACGATAGGCCTCGCCTTCCTGCCGCACGAGATTTGGGTGTGTCGCTCCAAGAACGACATAGACGGCATCGGGCCGGCTCTTGAGGATCAGCGGCATCGCATCGATCACCACTTCGATCCCTTTGTTGGGAGAGAGAAGCCCAAAGGTCAGGATCACGGGTTTGGCGGTGAAGCCCAGTTTGACTTTTGCCAGGTCCGGTTCGACGAAAGGAAAATCGGGAATGCCGTGCGGAATGACTTCGATCTTCTCGATGGGAACATCATAGACGGTGTGCAGCAGCTCTCGCGCCTTCTCCGCCATTACCACCATAGTGGATGACAGTTCCGCGATCTTGCGCAGGACATTGTACTGGGCAGGCGTGGGACGGGACAGAACCGTGTGGCAGGTCGTCACCACCGGCATGTCGAGCCGGGTGATCAGCGCTAGGATATGTGCGCCGGCGTCGCCGCCAAAAATGCCGAATTCATGCTGAAGACAAACAATGTCGTACTTCTGTGCGTTCAGGAAATCCGCGGCCTGTGCATAGTCTTCGAGGACGTCGTCACGGATGTGGAACCTGACCTCGGGAGGATAATCATAAGCCCGCCGGTCATCATTCATCGCCACGATGCAGGCTTCAATCTGCGTGAACGACTGGACGGCTTTGTGCAAGTCGGTGGTAAAGGTCGCAATTCCACAGCGGCGCGGCAAGGAATTGCCAATGAATGCAACGCGCTTGAGCTGGGTCATGGCCGCTCCGGTGCGAGTTCAGGCCGCTTTCAAATTGACGGCCTTGGCGCCTTTGACATCCGATTGGGTGTCGAAGGAGATGCGTTGACCTTCCGCCAGGACGGTCATGCCCGCGGCCTCGACGGCGGAGACATGCACAAAGACATCCTTGCCGCCACCTTCCGGCGATACAAAGCCAAAGCCCTTGCCCGAATTGAAGAATTTCACTGTTCCGATTGTCATGGTCACTCCGATACCTGACGCCAAGCACAAGCTTGAGCGGCGCGGAAGGACACATCTGTCGGAAGGGTGGTTGCCCCGGCCAGGCGCCGGATGCGGATGGTGAGTACAACTTCGCGTTCAACGAATGGAACGCCGTCGCCACACACACATAGGCTCTTGTACCGCCGAATACAAGTAAGGAAGGCCGGCATGGAACAATCGCGCGGTTTCTTGCCTTTCTTCGACGCGGTTGGGGATGAATTAAGACGTGGCCGAAGCGAAGTGCTATCTTGGTACATGGCACACTTAGAAAGCGCTCGCGAAGCAGTCGAGTATCGCGGCTATTCCCTGCAAGTCACCTATGCTTCGCCGCAGTGGCAAGTGCAGATTGGCACCGTGCTGAAGGACAGGCCCATATTTCCGCCAGAAAGACAGATCGTAAAAGGTTGGAACGAAGAAGAGACACTGAAGCGCGCAAAATCGCGAATCGATCTTCTGATTGAGAGCCCCAGCCTTCATTAGAGGCCCCAATGAGTTACCGTGGCTATGATCTGGAACAGAAAACCTTAATGGTTGGGTGGCAGATCGCGATCACCAAGGACGGCAAGTTCGTCCACAATGGATCCGTGACAAAGGAGCTGGCCGCGGCCATGGACGAAGCCAAGACGTTCGTCGATTGCATTCTTGCCGAAGCCGATAACGCCGCGCCCGGCGCGAAATCCTGATGTTTTCCAGAGGCCAGATATTCGAATGCGTAATCGGCGGCGCCCTGCGCTCCGCGAAGGTCATCGCCATCGTGGATGGCGGACGTATCGGCTGGCTGGAGTTCCTGGACGTCAAAGGCCCACTATTTGAGCTGGATATGGCAAAAAAATCGGTCTGGAAATTGGTCCAGGGCGCGCGATAGCTCCCGACGCCGCTCGAATGTAAAAAAAGTCCGTGCTTTCGCACGGAGCTTTTCATTGTCGCGGCTTATTTGGACTTTCCGGAGGCTTTTCCGGCGTTAGACGCCGTTCCGAAGGGCGTGACGGCTGCGACGGGCTTCGCCTTGTTTTTGTCGGCTTTGGGTTTTTTCTTCTCGCGATTTCCTCTGGACATCTGTCTCTCCTGTTGCGCCGACTCGTGTCGACGCCGAACGATACGTCTTTCATGTCGTGCCAGGTGTGTCTGTTTGGCTTTGGGCGTATCTATCAGACCCAATTGGGCGTAGCGTCCACCCATGCGGAAGGGAATTGAAAAAATGGAGCGGTCGGCACGTTACATCGTCAGGCTGCAGAAGAACGGTCAATATATGGTTGTGATGTCCCGGCCGGAGTGGGCCAACAGGGAAATTCCCGGTTTTGCGACCGAGGCCGAGGCCAATGCCTGGATTGCGGACCGCCGGCGGCAATCCGGGCTATAAACTCGCCGGCAAAAGCTTCGTTAGCCGAGACGATCGTCTGCCTTTGCGAGTCGCCCGCAAACCCTTCAACCAAGTCGCGTGCGTGGTGTTGAGGTGGTTGTAATTTCCTCTTCACTCCCCATCTTCCATAGGTGGCATCTGCCAGTTGCTTTAGCAGCCGCCTTCTGCATCACCGGCGAAGACATTCTGGCGCAAGGCCCTCACACCTGCTGGTGCAAACTGCATCGCGTTTGTGTGATTTGGGTAAGTACAGCGCTGGGCGCAGTCGGATGGCGAAAACGCCGTCCGACTGCCGCCATTCTCCAGGAGATTAGCCATGCCATCGCGCACCAGCCATTCCCACGTAACTTTCCGGCGGCCATTCCGGCTCGCGGGCATGGACACATCGGCGCCTGCCGGACGATATAAGGTCGCCTTGGAAGAAGAGCAGCTGGATTCCCTGACTGTCGAGGCATGGCGGCAGACTTTCGTCACCCTGCAGATCGCCTCGGCCGGCGCGACCGAATATCTGAACGTCGATCCCGTGGATTTGCGCGACGCCTTGCTGCGTGACGGCGATGACGGTATCGACCCTACCGCGCCGGTACCGGGAGCGCGGTTGCGTGAAGTCCTGAAATTGCGCCAGCTATGAGTGATTTGTCGGCTTTCCGGCGCAGCCGTATCTACGCCCAGGGCTGGAAGGCAGCGCGCGAGCCGCGCACCCGCGGCGCGCTGCCCAAAGACGTCAATCCCTATCCTTCCGAGCCCGAGAAAAGCCGCTGGGACGAAGGTTATGCCAACGCTCTGCGGAGCAATCGGCAACAGGTCCGGTTCACGCCGTCTCGGGCAGAAGCCGATCCCGCGGCAAAGTGAGTGTGAAGCTTAGGCCGGAAGGCGCGAAAATCAGTTGCCCGGTGCCGCCCAGCCGGCGGGGAAGCGCACTCTCAATCAAGGTGCTGCCCAGACTTTTGCGCTTCGGCATGTGAACCGGCGGCCGGCGCTTTCCGCCCATAGGATTGTCAGCGTCTTGTCGTCGGCCCACACGTCAGATTGACGCGCCCAGCATCGTTCGACAATGCGCCGTATTTCATCGCATTGGTGCAAAGCTCGCTGAGTGCCAGGGTCAGCGGCAGGATGGCGGACGAAGCGATCTGCATATCCGACCCCGTCACCGCGATCCGCCCCTCTGCCGTATCATGCTGGGCCACAGCGGACTTAAGCACGGTAAGCAGGCCGGTGGCTTTCCATTCCGATTTCAAAAGAAGATCATGGGCGTTGGCCATGTCCATCAGCCGCGCGCCGATGGCTGCTTCCGCATCTTGCAGGTTGCCGGCGGTTCGCATGGCCTGGCGGACGACGGCGGCCACCATCGCCAACATGTTCTTCATACGATGATGCAACTCGTCAGTCAGTACCCGCTGGATGCGCTCTGCGACATCGCGCGCCTCGGCGTCCAGGCCGGCCTGCCGCAGCATTTCGGTCAGATAGACGTTGCGGGCGGTCAGCTCGCTTTCATGCATCGGCCGACCATTCTCCCAACAGGCATTGCGCGAGTAATATACTCGCTCTCGACTGAAAGTGCCTGTTTTGGACCGATCCCCGGCGCCAGAGTCTGTCCGCTTTGGGTAAAAAGCGGACGTTCCCCTGCCCCAACGTGCCGGTTAGCCAATCGCGAAATAAGCTATTGGAATGTATTGGGAGATATTTTTCGGGTTAGCCAATTTAAGTGCTTGATCCGATTAGATTGGTGCACTCCCTCGGGCACCGCCATCTCTTTTCCTGAAAGACTATCGCCTAGCGGGATTCCCTGCCCTCGCTTTGGCTCGGGCGTTCGCCGGGCAATCGCCTGTCGGCGATTGCGGTTTCCGGCTCACCCCTCCGGCACCGCCAAATCTATACCCATAACGTTATCGGCCCTGTCGCTAGGTCTGCCCAGCCCCAATAATGCACATGCTATTTTAGAGATCTGCGAGGCAGTTCAGTAGCTCGCGGTCAGTCCGACTTGCAGCATGCTGTTCAGACTTGAGCTACCGGGTAACCTGCGCTGCTGAAAACCATAGTCGATCCGAAAATCCAGATATTGACCCAGGGTATAGCGCGCACCCACCCCCAGGCTTGAGAGCTTGATGCTGGGCGGCCCGCCGGGGGTGAATTGGGCGTCGCGCACACTGCCATAATCCCAAAAGACCAAGAGCTGGGCTTGATCGGCGATCCCGGTCCCCAACCGGTCTTTGAGCAGGCTGAAAACCGGGCTGCGCAATTCCTGGCTTACCAGAAATCCCGCCGAGCCATTGGCATCCCGTTCGTTATAGCCGCGGACAGTGTCATGGCCGCCGGCGCCCAATTGCTCGCTGGGCAAGAGGTTGGTGGTTGCCACCTGCCCGGTCAGTCTCATGACCCAGGACGCATCATAAGGCAGCCGCGTCATCTGGACGATATTGAGCATGTCATAGGCATATCGAGCCGAGGCGAGCGGGTTGCTCGCCTGCTGTTGAAAAACCGTGTCGGCGTTTCCAGACGTCAATCCGCCAGGGCTGAAAACCAGAGTATTGGAGAGCGAGGTAATGCCGTAATCGGTCTGCAGATTTGCTTCATACATGATGGGAAACTGGTCGACTTCCGTCGTCACGTTCGATACTTCCACGCCGCCGAAACTGAGATTGTTGTTGCTGGTCTTGAAGTCATAGCCAAATTGCAGGTCGTGGCTCAGCCCTTGAGGGAGCCATCCCAGAAAAGTATTTTTTGGCAAGGTCAGGATGTAGCGAAAGCTCGCCTGCCCCGAAATGCCCACCAACCCAAGGTCCGGTCCCAGCAGCGGCCGCGCTTCACCATAAGAGCCAAAGATGTTGATCTTGTCGCGCCAAGGCAGCGGAGCGACATAGGTGATGGAGTGGGCGGCGATCGTGGCATGACCCGGATCGCTCCAGAAATTGTCGCTGGCGGTGAGCTGATAGGAAAGCTGCTGATCCGAGCCGAAAACCTGGCCCCAATTCACACCCAGGGTCCAATAATTTCGCCCCAAGGTAGGCGTGGCGTAATTCTCATAACCTGCATAGAAGCGCAGCGGCAGCCGATCCTGAGTGTTGAGAACCAGATCGGTCGCGCCCAATGTACCGCTTTTCTCGGCCACGGCGGAAACCTGACGAAAGGGATTTTGGTTGAGCCAATCCAGATCCTCCTGAAGGAGAGACGCGTCGATGGGCTGACCGGAAGTAAGGTGCAGCTGGCTCGTTATCGATTCACTTGAAAACCAGTGGTTGCCCTCGACACGAAGCTGTCCAAGGTTGAATTCGGTGACAAGGATCTGAACCAGACCTGTGCTGACATCCTGTTCGGGAAAGCTCACATCGACGAACGGACGATTGTGATCGCGATACCAGGCGATGATGAGCTGCTGGATCTTTTGCAGGTCGGCGAAACTTGTGGCCTTCCCGAGGAAATCCCCAAGCTTGGCCTTCAGTTCCGGCACATCCAGAAGAGGCAAGTTCTCGATTGAGATTCCGCCACGGGCAAGAGGATTGCGGGAAAAATTCGGCGCATAGCCTTGCAGAACCAGCCCCTCGAGCTTGGGAATAATAACCTGGTTTGGGTCAGCCGCTGTAGGCGCTTCGGGTTTGGGCGGCGAAATGGCCGGCGCGGCACTGCTGGGCGGCGGCACCGGCTTGGGGGCGACTTGCTTGAAGTCCTGCGCCCGCGAGCCTGTCGAGCACAAGGCGAGCAAGACCGCAATATAGGCGGTCTTGAGCAGCCAACTGCTCCGCTCAAAAATGCTCACAATGCCAGCGCCGATGTTGGACGATCAATGCAATATCGTCAGCGCTTCCTTATTGGCAAGAGCCTGGACAAAGACATAGTTACCGTTGTTCGCCGCCAGGCCGAAGCCGTTTATCGCATACTTGCCGGGATTGGACGCCGCGGTCGCCGGAGAGTTGAAGGCAAGCGTGCCGGTGGTAGCGCTATTGATGTCCTGGCCCAGCACGAATCCGGTGACCGTGCCCGTGAAGACCGGATTCGCCGTGCCATAAGTGCGGCTGGCCTGGGTGGCGACATAGGTCAAGGTCGCCGGCTTGATGGTCAGGGCCGTGTCATTGCTTGCGGCCTGAACAAAGTAGTAATTGCCGAAATTGGCCGTTAGCCCAGAACCATAAATGGGATACTGACCCACATTCGAACTGGCATCGGCAGTAGTGGTGAACATCAGCGTGCCGGTGGTCGCGCTTGCCTGGGTCTGGCCCAGAACAAAGCCGGTGACGGTACCGGTGAACACCGGATCGGCCGCGCCATAGGTCCGGCTGGCGTTGTTTGCCTTGTACGTCAACTGCGCGGGAACCACGGTCAGCGCAGTGGCATTGCCCGCAGCCTGACCGATTACGCTGAGATAGTTGGGATTGATAACGATAAGCTCGCGGCCGGTGATGGCATAGCTACCGACGTTGGTCGAGGCGGACGTATCCGTCTTGAACTTCAGCTTGCCGGAGACGACCGTGGCCTGGGTATCGTCCGCTTGAATCCCGCCCAACGAACCGGTGAGTTGGCCGTTGCCAATGCTGGTGCCATAGGTCCGGGTGACCGGATTGGCGACATAGAGCAGCTGTGCGGGGGTGATGGTGCCGGGGGCGGTAGTGGTCGTTTGGACGGTGTAATTGTTGCCGTTGTTGCCATCCGTCAGCACATAGTCGCTCAGAACCAGGGTGCTGCCATTGGGCCCCATCACATTCTTGGACGTGAAGGCCTGGCTCAAGCCGGTCAAGCTGTCGCCAGTCTGCAGGCCGATGACGGACGGCGTGGCGGAAGACACTGTGGTGCCGTCATAGACCTTGGTGTCGGATACCGCCGAGACCGTCAACTGTGCCGGCGTGATGGTGGCATAGACACCATTCACAAACTGCGTGTAGTTGTTCCCGCCATTGCCATCATCCAGCACATATTCCGGCAACAGGAAGCTGCCCCTGATGCCCAGCACATTCTTGGATTGGTATGCCTGTTTCAGGCCAGTCAGGCTGTCACCTGGCATCACAACCCCGACAACGTTCGGCGTGAGCGAGGCACTGGTGGTGCCATCATAGACCTTGTCTTCAGTTAAGGCATAGAAGGTCAGCGTCGCCGGAATGATGGTGCCGGGGGCGGTAGCGGTCACTTGCACGGTATAATTGTTGCCGTTATTGCCATCCGTCAGCACATAGTCGCTCAGAACCAGCGTGCTGCCCCCGATGCCCATGACGTTCTTGGATGCGAAGGATTGGCTGAGGCCGGTCAAACTGTCGCCGAGCGCCAATCCGGCGAATGAGGGAGCTATGTTTGACGTTGTCGTGCCGTCATAGTTCTTCGTATCAGACACCGCCGAGAGTGTCAGCAGCGCCGGATTAATCGTGCCGATATTGGCTGAGATGGTCGTAGACGTCAGCTGATAGTGCATGCTCACCAACTGGTTGAGACCAAGGTTCGACACCGTCACCAGCAGGTTGCTGCCGACATTTCTGGAGCTGAACAGGCCAGGGGTTGGCAAGGAAATGGGCGTCCCATTCACCGTCAAGACCACGCTGCCCTGGTCAGCAGGGTTGACGCCGGACAGGAGGTAGTTGCTGGCGTCCAGATAGGCCAACATGGTCCCGTCATAGGTCTTGATCACCGAGCCGGTCAGTGACGCGGTAACGTCAACGGTGGGGGGTGGCGGGTTGTAACGGAAGAACAAGAAGTTAGCGGACGGAGCCGGCGTAAAGCTGGTGTCGGTGCCGTACTGCGCCGTATAGGCCAAACCACCGTCAACCGTTCCCGCGCCAACCTGGTTGCCGGTATAGACCAGCCAGTAGCCATTGGGTGTGCTCAGCGCCGCAGCGCCAGCATTGTTGATGAAATCGCCGCCGGTGGCGTTGGGTTGAAGCGTGGAGGCCCCTGCTTCCAGGATCAGGGCATTGCCGGTTCCCCCGGCGGTCACGCCGGTGCCGTTGGCGATGGTGAGATTGCCGCCATTGGAAACAAGCTTGACCGTGCCGCTGGCGGTGACACCCACGCCGGCAGCGCCGACCGTCAGATCGCCGGTCTGGCTATAGTTCACAGAACCGGTATTGGCGACGATCCTGGTCACCGCATTGCCGGCATTGGTAAGCGTGAAGCTGCCGCCCGCACCCAGCAGATTAAGGATGCCGCCCGTCACCGCGCCGTTGCTGCTGACGCTGCCCGGAGCGTTCAGCACGATCGGTCCCGCACCCGCCGCCAGCGACTCCAAGCCAAGGTCTCCCAGCGCGCTGCCATTGGCGAGCGCGACCAGGAATATCCCGCCGGTGCCGGTGTTGGTGATCGCGGTGCCAGAACTCTGAAGGATGGCGGTATTGATGCCGCCGCTGGAATTGCCGCCCCTTCCGGTGATGGAGATCGCTCCGCCGCTGCCATTGAGGGATTGACCGGCAAAAACGCCATAATTGTTGGCGCCTGATCCGCCATTGTCGCCGCCCGTACCCATGATGGTGACCGCGCCGCCGCCCGTAGACTGGATGACGCCGCCCGTGTTCCAGGTCACGCCGGAGTTACCGGTGCTTGCGCCGCTGCCGCCGGCCTTACCAGTGATCGTTATTCCTCCGGTGCCGGTGCTGCGGACAACAGCAGCGGCTCCGTTGATATTGACGCCGTTATTGCCGTTGCCGGTGCTGACGGAATTGTCGGTGCCGGTAATGCTGATCAGGCCGTCCACCGCCGTGACAGTGCCATTCACGCTGACGGCGGAGGCGCCAGATCCGCTGCCCAATGCCGTGCCAACAATCGTGATGGTGCCCGCGCCTGACGTGGAGACCGTGCCACCCATAAGACCGGCGCCTCGATTGTTGTTGATCGTGGCGTTGGCGCTGGACACACCCGTGATGGAGATGTTTCCGGTGCCGGCGGTGATGCCGGCGTTGGCTAGATAGCCGTTCTCGCCGCTGCCACTGCCGCCGCCAGTGCCGTTCAAGGTGATGCTGCCGGCGCCTGTGTTGCTGATGACAGCGGTCTGGCTGATTCCGACATTATTGGCGCCGCTGCTATTGCCGCCGGTGCCCGTGATGGAGATCGCTCCGCCGCTGCCGGCAAGAGTTCCAAACACATTCACGCCATTGTTGTTGGTGCCCGACCCGCCATTGCCGCCACCGGTGCCGGTGATGGTAATGGTGCCGCCGCCGGTGGATTGAATGGCATTGGCGACGCTTAGCACGACGCCGGAATTGTTAGAGCCGGCGCCAGTGCCGCCGCCGAAGCCGACGATGGTGATGCCGCCAGTGCCGGTGCTTTTGATGTTGCTCGCCACAGGGAGACCGACGCCGGTATTTCCGCCGCCGGTGCCAGTGGAATTGCTTTTGCCAGTGACGCTGATCAGACCGTTCACCGCGGTAACGGAACCGGAGTTGAAATTGATGCCGACGCCGTTGCCCGCGGTACCGCTGCCGGTAGCGGTCCCCAGTAACGTGATATTGCCGCTGCCGGTGTTCGAAATTGTGGCTGTGCTATTTCCGAGCGAAATGCCGTTAGCGCTGTTTCCGCTGCCGCCGCCGGTTCCGGTCAAGCTGATGCTGCCGCCGCCGGTATTGCTGATGGCCGTATCCAGAAAGACGCCATAATTGGTAAGCCCGCTGGAATTGCCGCCGGTGCCGGTGATGGAAATCGCACCGCCACTGCCGGCGAGCGATGTCGCGGCAACATGGGAAATGAGAACGCCGAAATTGCTGGCGCCCGAGCCGCCGCCGTCGCCGCCAGTGCCGGTGATGGTGACGGCGCCGCCGCCGGTCGATTGAATGGTATTGCCGCCGTTAATTTGCACGCCGTAATCGTTGAAGCTCACCCCGGAGCCACCGCCCACGCCGTTCACGCTCACCCCGCCCAAGCCGGTGCTGATGACCCGAGCGTTGGTGGTGAGATGGGCGCCCGAATTGCCGTCGATAGCGCCGATGGAATTGTTGATGCCGGTGATGCTGATCAACCCATCCACCGCCGTGATATTGGGCATGTCGATCGCGGCGGCGTCCTCTCGCGCCGCCGTGAGAGTGCCGGTCGCCGTGCCGGCGATGGTAATGGTGCCGGCGCCGGCGGTGGATATCCCCGTTCCATGCAACAGGACCCCGACGCCGTCATTTGCTGAGGTGCCACCCTGACCGGTGATGGAAATATTCCCAGTCCCCGCGGCGATACTGCCACCAGAGAGCAAATAGCCATATTCGCTGGCGCCGGTGCCACCGCCGGTGCCGTTCAGGGTGATGCTGCCGGTGCCCGCGTTGGTGATGGCGAAGGCGCCCTGATTGATACCGTAATTGAAATTGCCGCTGCCAGCACCGCCTGTACCGACGATCGAAATCGCTCCACCGCTACCGGTGATGGCCGCAGCGACATTGACGCCATAGTTGTTGGTCCCGCTGCTAGCGCCGCCGGTGCCGGTGATGGAAATCGACCCGTTGCCGGAAATGGCCCCACTGACGGTAACGCCGGCATTGCTGCTGCCCGAGCCGCCATTGCCGCCGCCGGTGCCGGTAATGGAAATCGAGCCGCCCCCAGTCGATTGAACGACGCCGCCATTGTTCACAGTCACGCCAGAGTTACCGGTGCTTATGCCGCTGCCGCCGCCTTGACCAACGATCTTCACGCCGCCGGTGCCGGTGCTGCGGACAGCGGAGCCCGCGGTGTTGATATTGACGCCGTTGTTGCCAGCGCCGGTGCTGGTGGAATTGTTGATGCCGGTGAGGCTGATCAGACCGTCGACCGCCGTGACAACGCCATTCGAGCTAATGGCGGAAGCGCCCGATCCATTGCCCAATGCCGTGCCGGCAATAGTGATGGTGCCTGCACCCGCAGTGGATACCGTGCCGCCCAGAAGACCGACGCCTCGCGTGCTGTTGACCGTGGCGGCGGCGCTGCTCACGCCCGTGATGGAGATATTGCCGGTGCCGGCAGTGATATTGGCGGTGGTTTGATAGCCGCTTTCGCCCATGCCGCTGCCGCCGCCGGTGCCATTCAGGGTGATGCTTGCGACGCCAGTGGTGGTGATCGTCCCGTTCTGATTGATGCCGATATTGTTGGCGCCACTCGAATTGCCGCCGGTGCCGGTGATCGAGATCGCCCCGCCGCCGGCATTGATGGCGCCGGCAACCATGACTCCAATATTGGCACTGCCATTGCCACTGCCGCCATAGCCGATGCCGTTGAGAGTGACGGCGCCACCAGCGGTGTTGATGGCGCCATTGACCAGGACGCCAACGACCTGGGCCGCCGTGCCGACCGCCGCCGTGTTGAGCGGATTCGCGCCGCCGCCGATAACCAAATCGCCGCCATTTGTGCTGATAGCAGAAGCGATATTCACATAGCCGCCGCCGCCCAAAGTATTGGAGTTCAAAGTAACCGCCAGCGCGCCGCCGGTGGAGCTGATCCCTTGGAGTATGTCGATGCTGCCGGCGGCCTTTAATGTAAGACTGGCGTTGGAGAGGCCCGTCATCTGGATCGCGGCGCCAACGGTAATGTCGCCATTGCCGAAGCCATCGCCCAGGCTGCCGCTGGTTTGCAGCACCACGCTGGTACCAGCGTTCAAGGCATTGTTGATATCGGTATTCAGGACCAGCCCGCCGCTGGCGTCCGAGGTCCAGGTGCCGGGGGGAGACTGCGGGGCGGTGGAGACGGGACCACCGCCAACCGTCAGGCTGTAGGGATCCAGCAGCCAGGTGCCCGCAAGACCCGCCGGCGCCGAGGCGTCTATGGTTGCGCCGCCGATGTTCAGAACATTGCCCGAGGTCTCGATGCTGCCGCCATTGCCGCCTTGGCTTCCCGCGCGAGCTTTGATTGCGCCGGTGACTTTGGTGACGCCGCCGGCGATCACGCTGGCCGAACCGCCCGATCCGAAGGGCGAATAGGCGCTGACATCCAAACTGCCGCTGATATCGATGTCGTGGCCGGTGACGGAAATCGCGCCGCCCGAACCGTCGGCATTCCGCGCCGACACTCCGCCTGTGACAGACGCCTGGCCGCCGGCCGTCAGCCAGACATGGCCGTCGATCACCGAACTGCCCGTGGCGCGAATCGTCCCGCCATTGTTGCCCGCCAAAGCATAGACGTTGCCGCCCGCGGCATTGAGCATCGCCTGCGCCGCCTCAACCGTGCCGGAATTGGTGGCGTCGCCCGAACCCGCCGTCACCTTGATCTGAAGGCCGCTGCCCGACGGCTGCAAGGTCACGTCATCGCCGGCGACAAGAGCGGCAGTGCCGTTCTTCGCAGCGATCGAGCCGCTGTTGTTCACCGATTTGCCGACCAGCACCACATCGCCGCCGGTGCTGACGATCTTACCCTGGTTGACCACCGAACCCGAAGAGTTGCCGGTAAATTGCTGCGCGCCGCCCTGCATGAAGGCGCTGTCGCTGGTATCGCGAGTCGAGCCGATAAAGCTTCCGCCGGTGACCACCTTGCCGGTCGGGGTGATCACAACGCCGTTTTGATTGATCAGATAGGTGGAGCCGGTCGAGGTCAGCGATCCCGCGATGTTTGACGGCGAATTGGTGATGACGCGGTTGAGTGTGGCGCCCGAGCCGTTGTTGATCTGGACGCTGTTGCCGCTTCCGATCGAGAAATTTTGCCAGTTGATGATGGCGCGCGAACTGGATTGGGTGACGGTGAGCGCGTTGCCCGCGGTGCCGATGGCGCCGCTGCCCGCGACGATCTGGCCGCCGCTGGGCAGCTCACCGTCGGCGAAGGCAGGCACCGCCGGCACAAGAAACAGATTGGCGAGCAACACCGACCGCAGCGCCCGCAAACCGCGCCGCTTATCCCCACAGACCCCGTGCATGAAATCCCCCTACCCTGATTTTGCGCCCCGTTTCTCAACTCAGAGAATCGCCGGCTTTTCTACACCAGCCGATTCTTACGCAACCAATTTCCCCATCAGCAAAGACAGGAGACCTCACCTGCCATTCGCAAAGCTTCGGCCCATGTTGGGTGGAAGAGATGTCGGGACCGTGACAAGAAGCTCACATGGGATTCGGCCAAACGGAAGTGTTTTTAACGCTGGCGCCACTGACAAAATATCAGC
>Ga0068865_100000561_pt1 | contig 20676 bp, 13 predicted proteins | sample KBSMisM12_FD_75293 | JGI IMG/M metagenome (GOLD analysis project Ga0068865, IMG submission 75293) | Miscanthus rhizosphere microbial communities from Kellogg Biological Station, Michigan, USA - KBS Miscanthus M1-2 | ecosystem: Host-associated > Plants > Roots > Rhizosphere > Soil ...
CGCAGGTACCGCGGATGGGTCACGCCCCCTTGGCCGTCCACGGCCGTCATGTCCGTCCAGACCATGCCGACGTCGGGGCGCGCCCGCAGCAGCGAGACCTGGGCCGCGATCTTCCAGGGATACCAGCGGTCGTCGGAGTCCAGGAACGCGATCAGTTCCCCGCGCGACTCGCGGAGCCCGACGTTGCGGGCGGCGGCCACGCCGCCGTTGGCCTGGTGGAAATAGCGCACGCGGGAGCCGAAGGCCGCCACCACGGTCGCGGTGGCGTCCGTGGAGCCGTCGTCCACGACCACCACTTCGATGGGCTGGTAGGTCTGGCTCAGCGCGCTCTCGATCGCGGCCCCGAGGTACGCCGCGCGGTTGTAGGTGGGGATCACGACGCTCACCATCCCCGGGGCGCCAGGCCCTTCGGGAACGCCGAGCGCCGTTCGACCGGCAAGACCCTTCATTTCAGCTCTCCTATCGCCTTCAGGACTTGCGGCCCTGAGAGACGGTGGCGCCTGGAACGCGTTGGACGAACTCACGATCGACCTCGGGGCGGGCCCGCGTGCATGACGCGGGCGGTCGGATGGACGGCCATGGGCAGGAGCTGGGCCGGGATCTTCACGATGAACGCATCGAGACGGGGGCCGCCCATGTTGCTCGTCCAGATGAAGTACTGCCCCGTGACGTCGAGGTTTCCCATGGGGGCCTTGCTGTAGTCGTCTCCGCCTCCGGCCGCCTGGAGGTCGGTCATGACCGGAGCCACCACGAGCACGTGTCCGGAGCCGTCGAGGCGGAAGCACACCACCTCGTTGGCGCGCGAGGCCGCCGCCGCATTCGCGCCCGCGCCGCAGACGTATTGCTCCTCCGCGGGCGCCCCCGGCCGCGCGTTGGCGTGGCTGACGTGTCCGGGAGCGTCGACAAACCAGCTCGTGCCGCGGTAGACGAGAGACCCGCGCAGCGGGTCGTCGCCGAACTTCCAGAGCCGGAACGCGTTGGGCTCCCGGTTCCAGTTGTCGGCCGCGACCGTGTAGCCGTAGCCGTTGTCGGAGTGTCCACCCGCCCCGTCCTCGTCCAGGAGGACGCGCTGTATCCCCGTCTGCAGGTCGACGACGACGTTGTCGTCGCCCTGGAGCCCGTCCACCTGCTCCTTGATCAGGAGCCAGCGGCCGCTCTTGTCGATCTGGCACTCGTCGAAATCGCCCGTTCGCGGGAAATACGAGAACTGTTGGCGGTCCTCGATGTAGACCAGGCAGCCCAGGGACTGCTGGGTCTCGCCGCGGACGGCCAGGGTGGCGGAGTGGACGCGGTCGTCGTCGCTGGAGTGGGCCTGCCAGACGGACTTGCCTTCGCCGAAGGTCTGGCGGACGTCGAACACGGTCGACATGGCATGGGTGAGCACGTCGTAGCGGCGCAGGGCGGAACCGTCGTGGAGGTAGAGCGTGGAGGGCCGGGTCGCGCTGAAGTACCAGCCCTCGCCGGAGTTCCAGCTGTAGGAGGTCGAGGGATCGAAGAGCGGGCCGATCACGGCGACCTCGTCCGTCACCTTGTTGTAGCGCAGCAGCGTGGGCCCCCCGCCGCCCCGAGCCCGGTCGAGGCCGAGGAAGACGAGCATGGTGTCGCTGCCCACGTGGTTGTTCGTATTGCGCCAGTAGGTGTAGCCGACATGGTCGACGCAATCGGCGCCGCCACAATCGGCGGCGTTGGTCAGCCTCACGCCTTCCGTTCCGTAGGGAGCGGGGAAGCGAAACGGCCCGCGCGAAGGGAGGAGAGCCCGGATCTGCGCGGCCGCCATCGCGGGACGGACGGCGGCGCTGTCGCTCGCCTCCACGAACCCTCCCGGGAACTGCGCGCGCAAGGACGACGGGAGGAGGAGCAGGCCGAGGAGGAAGAGCGGCACTCCCCGATCGCGCCGCGAACGGTCAGGGACGCAGTGTGTCGACATCGATCGTGCAGGGCTGGCCCGTGCGCGCGGACTCCAGCATCTTCAGGCAGGCCAGGGTGGCCCGCGCCCCGTCCGCCACCGTGACCTGCGGGAGACGTGATTCCCTCAGGGCCACGAAGAAGTCGTGCATCTGCTCGGCGTGGCCCTTGGCCGGGAAGAGCCGCAACGGCCGGAAGAGCGGCCATTCCGACCAGGAGGGGGAGCCGAAGTCCTCAACGGCGAGGCGGATCCCCTGCGCGAAGGCCTCCAGCCTCTCGCCCCCGGCGGCGTGGCGGCCCACGGTGCAATAAGTGAGGTTCGCGATGGAGCCGTCCGCGAAGCGGAAGCTGGCGGCGAGGTTGTTCTCGCCGATGGGCTCGTTGCTGCCCAGGGGCAGCGAGAAGGCCGACACCGCGACCAGCTCCGATTCCAGCAGCCAGTACATGAGGTCCACGAAGTGGCAGGCCTCGCCCAGGATGGCCCCCCCGATGGAGGGATCGGCCATCCAGTACGAGCCGGAAATGGACGGCGAGCTCATGCGGCAGTTGACGACCGCCGCCCCCTGGCGCCGCCGCAGCTGCCTCTTCATCTCCCGGTAGGCGGGAGCGAAGCGCCGGTTGAACCCCACGGTGAGCTGCCGTCCGGAGCTCTCCACCGCGGCCCAGATCGCCCGGCACTCCTTTTCCGTGAGGGCCATCGGCTTTTCCACGAACACGTGCTTGCCCGCCTCCAGGGCCGAGATCGCCTGCGCCGCGTGCTCCGGGTTGCGGCTCAAGATGACGATCGCCTCGACGTCTTCGTCCTCGAGGAGCTCGCCGTAGTCGGAAGTGCAGTAGGCGGCGCCGAAGCGCTCCGCGTAGTTGCGGCCACGCGCGCCGCTCGCCGAATGCACCGCGTGCAGGCGGACGCCCGGGATCTTCATGAGGTTCGGAACGTGGATCCAGCGTGCGATGTTGCCGGCCCCGGTCACGGCCACACGCATCTCCGCGGCTCGCGGCTCCGGCGCGCGCACGTGGACCTTGCGCACGGGGACGTAGGGGGCCAGGGCGGCGGCGTCCGCCGACGGGTACCGCAGCAGGACGGCGAGGGTCCCCGACGCCGGCTCCATGATTCTCTCGTAGGCCTGCGGCGCGCGTTCGAGCGCAAAGCGGTCCGTGATCAGGGGCTGCACGTCGACCTCGCCCTTGTCTAGGAGCCGCAGGAAGTGCTCCATGTTGCGGTTCTCGGTCCAGCGCACGTAGCCGATGGGATAGTCCTGCGCGCCCTTCTCGTAGGCAGGGTCGTAGCTGCCCGGACCGTAGGCGCGCGACATCAGGAGCCGGATCTCCTTCCGATACATCTGCTCCCAGGGGAAGCTGAGCTCGACCGCGCCCACGACGACGATCTGGCCCCGATCGCGGGCGATGGCCAGGGCCTGCAGCGCCGGACCGGGGGACTTGGCGGCGGCGGCCACGACGACGTGGTCCGCGCCCCGGCCGTCGGTGATGGCGGCCACCGCTTCCGCCGCCCCCCCGCCCGCTTCGAGGACATGGTGGCAGCCGAGGCGCGAGGCCAGGGCGAGGCGCTCCGGGCGCAGGTCCAGCCCGATGACGACGGCGCCCTGGAGGCGCGCGAGCTGGGCGACGAGCTGGCCCACGAGACCCAGCCCGATGACGGCCACCGTCTCCCCCAGGCCGATCTGGGCCGTCCGCACCGCGTTGAGGGCGATGCTGCCCAGCGTAGCGAAGCAGGCCTGGTCGAGGCCCACGGCCTCGGGGACGCGCACGGCGAGGTTGCGGCCGCACATGATCAGCTCCCCGTGGCCGGTCCCCTCTCCGCCGTAGGCCACGGACGCGCCGATCTCCAGGTCACGCACGCTCTCGTGCTTGCCCACGATCACGCCTGCCCCCGCATATCCGAGGACGGCGTACTCACTGAACTTCGCCATGACCTCGGAGAGGGTGCGCACGGGGCCGTTGGCCCGGGAGGCGTGCCAGATGCGGCGCAGGTGGGAAGGATTGTCGACCACCGCCTTCATCACGCCTTCGCGGTGGATGCTGGCCGTCTCCGTGCCGCTCGAGATCAACGAGTAGGCCGGCCGCACGATGACGTGGTGCGGAGAGAGGACGGGATCGGGCACGTCGCGGACGACGATCTCGCTCAGGCCCTTGCGGAGCACCTGCTTCACAGGCTCCCTCCGCCCTGGAGGCAGACTTCTTCCACGCTGTCGGCGAGCTTGCGGGCATTGTCTTCGGGCACCACGTCGGGGAGAGCGGCCACGACCGCGCCGTGCTCCCGCTGCACCCTCTCCATCAGCCGCAGCATGCCCTTCGTATCGCCCTGTGCGTAGAGGAGCGTGCCCGGGGGCCGCGTACCGTTGTCGACGGCGATCACGGGGACGCGCAACGTGAGGGATTCGAGGACGGAGGAGCAGACTCCATCCGTGATGGGCGTGCGCAGGTAACCGATCGACCGCGAGAGCAGGGTGAGGAAGTAGTCGTGGCTCAGCGAGCCGAGCACGAGCACGTCCCCGGTCAGGCCCTCGCGCTCCAGGAGCGCATTCAGGGAGGGGAGCTCACGGTCCCAGGCCCCGACGAGGACGAAGCCGACCCGGGGATGGGCCTCGCGGAACCGGCGGATCACGCCGGCCAGGAATTCCAGCTCGAACTCCTTGCGGAAGCACACGTAGCTGAAGAACACGGAGTCGTGGCGGCCCAGGAAATCGGCGACGTCCGTGGGCAGGGGCACGGGCTTGAACTCCACGTACTGGGGCGAGAAGTGCGGGAGGGCGACCACGCGCGAATCGGCCACGCCCGTGCCCAGGATGGCCGCCTTCACCGCCTCGCTGTTGCAGTAGATCCGGTGCGGCAGGCGGAAGAGGATGCGGAAGGCGAGGTGGCGTGGCGAGAGCGGAGGCGCGGGGAAATAGGTCTGCTGATGGCCTCCGCCGTAGGTCAGGAGGGCGGGCCGGCCGCGCAGGCGCGCCGCCAGGAGGGCGATGAGGGCCAGCACGTAGCCCTTCTTCGTGTCGCCGTTCACGCGGATGTGCACCGCGCAGCCGTGGCGGACGTGGCGCCAGACCTTGGCCAGGTAGTCCCACCCGTTCTGGACGTCGATGTAGTCGGGGCTGGGCCGCCGGCGGTTCTCGTTGAGGTTCATCACCCGGCAGTCCCAGCCCCGGGCCTCGAGCTCCCGGCGGAGGAGGACGAGGCTCATGGTCCAGCTGCACACGGGCGGCGGCCAGTTGCCGATCTGCAGGATGCGCTTGGCGCGCGGGTCGTCACGAGTGATCGATGCCATTTGGTTCCCGTGTGGAGGTCAGGGCCGGCGCGGCGGTGTCGCCGCACGCAGGCGGTAGTCGCGGTACTGGCCGGGGTCCCCGTCCCGGCCGTCGCAGGCGGCGAGGGCGATGTTCACCATCTCCCGCGCGGTGACGAAGTGGACGCGATAGCCGTCCTCCGCCCGCGCGGCCAGGAGGCGGCGCAGGAAGTCCTGGACGGGCGCGCCGAGCATGGCCGCGTGGTCGCGAGGATCCATCCCGTGGCAGTGGAGCTTGATGAAGACCCACTCCCGCCGGCCGCGCACGGTGATGCCCGCTTCGCGCCAGAGGGCGAGGCGTCCCAGGGTCGGGCCGTGCGCCCCCGTGACCTCGCCGTTCTCGATGCGCGGCACGGGCACGCCGCGCACCCGGCGCGCGAAGTCCAGGCCCAGCGGGCCCTGGACGATGAGCGGGAACCGGGTCGGCGCTCCGCCCACCCTCAGGTCGCGCCCCCGACGGTGCGGCGCCGGACGGTCCAGCGGACGCGCGCACTCATAGAGCGCGTTGATCTTCCCGACCTGGGCCGGGTGGGGCGCCGAAGGCAGCGTCATGTCCGCGTAGCAGCCGGTCTCGGACAGGATCGCCATCTCGTCGTCGACGCCGCAGTATCGTCCTCCCGCCGAGTTGGCCAGGGCCCAGTTGCCGTGCACGAACGCGTAGCGGAGGGGGCCCTCCCCGTTCCAGCGCGAGAGGGCGCCGAGCCGGCCCAGGCGTTCCACGAACTCCAGGAGCGCCCCACGCGTGCCGGAGGACGTGTCGGGCCCCTCGAGGCCGTGGTGCAGGTGGATCTCGATCTCTCCCCAGCCCTCGCGGCAGTGCTCGGCCAGGCGGGCGACGATGTCCCCGTCGTACTGCTCGGCCGGATAGAAGTAGGTGTGGCGCAGCGGCCAGCCGTCGTCGTCACGCCAGGCGCCCACCGCCTCCGGGTACTGCGCGCTCCAGCTCCGGACGCGCCGCATCTGCTCCGCGCGCTCCGCGAACTTCGCGGCCGCCCCCGCTTCGGGCACGATCGACGGCTCGAAGTGGTCGGCCAGCGCGATGATGAGATGCTCGGGCCGGCGCCGGCGCGGCCGCAGCGAGCGCTGCGCGCCGTAGGCGAGGAGCCAGGGCATGCTCCGCACCGCCTTCGCGAACTGCCTCCCGACGCCGTCGATGGAAGCGATCATCTCGTGCGTGCCCGTTGCCTCTCGCTCAGGCGACCGAGGCCAGCGCCCCGCGGTAGGCCGTCTCCATTCGCTCCAGCATCCGCTCGACGCTGAAATCGGATCGGACGCGCTCCGCACCGCGCGCGGCCAGCCGGTCGGCGAGGGCCGGATCCTCGATGAGCCGCGCCATGGCGCGGGCCACGGCCGCGGCGTCTCCGGCGGGGACGAGCAGGCCGCCCACGTCGCCCTGGACGATCTCGCCGTTGCCGCCCACGTCGGAAGCGATGACGGGCAGGCCGCTGGCCATGGCCTCCAGCAGCGCGTTCGAGCAGCCCTCGCTGAGGGACGGCAGCACGAAGGCATCGCACTCGCCCAGGGCGCCGGGGACGTCGGAGGTCAGGCCGCGGAGCTCCACGTGGCCGCGCAGGTCCAGCTCGTCGATCGCGCGCTCGAGGTCGGGCCGGGCGCGGCCCTCCCCCCAGATGAGCACGCGCACGCGGGGATGCCGCTGCCGCACGACGGCGGTGGCGCGGATGAGGTCGCCCAGGCCCTTGTAGGGGTGGAGATTGGCCAGGGCGCCGAACACCATGACCGGGCGCCGTCCGCGCGACGGGGACCCGAACCGCCCCGTGTCGACGCCGTTCGGGATCACGTCGATCCTCTGCCGGATCGCGCCGTGCAGGCGCGCCACGATCGCACCCGAATTGACGATCACGCGCGTGGCCGCGCCCAGGACGCGCCGCTGGATGAAGCGATGGAAGGGGGGCCGCAGGTCGCCCAGGTTGCGCTGGCTGGCGATCACGGCCACGCCGGCCAGGCGGGCGGCGGGAACCCCCACGAGGTTGCTGTAGAAGTCGAACGAGTGCACGAGCCGGATGTGATGCCGGCGCACGTACCGGGCCAGCCCGAAGATGGTGGCCAGGGAGCGCGGCGGCTTCAGCGAGCCGTGGCCGCAGGTCCAGACCCTCAGGGCGGCGCGGTCCAGCTCCGCGCGCAGCGGCCCCTCCGCGCGCAGGCACGCGACGTGGACGTCCCAGCGCATGGCGTCGAGGCCACGAGCCACCTTGACGAACTGGCGTTCCGTCCCTCCCACGTTCAAGGTGTCGCCCAGGAGAAGGACGCCGGGCCGGCCAAACGTCACGCCGCCGCCCCCACTGCCCGCGCGCCCAGCCGGCGCAGGAAGCCGTCGAGCACGACCAGCCCCCAGAGACGCCGGCAGTGGTCGCGCCTCCGGCGCCGGCCGTAGACGTCCAGCAGCCCACGTACGGAGGAGGGCCGGATGCCGACCGCCGCGAGACGGCTGCCGTCGCCCAGGGTGCCGTCGAAGAAGTGGGGCAGGTGACGCGAGAACCAGGCGTCGAGGGGCACGGAGAAGCCGTGCTTGGGCCGGGTGAGGACCTCATCCGGGACCTTGCCTCGCAGGATCCGCTTCAGGATGTACTTCGTCTCACCCGCGCGCATCCGCAGGTGCGGGGAGAGACCGGCCGCGAATTCCAGGAGAGGATGGTCGAGCAGGGGGACCCGCGCCTCGAGCGAGTGGGCCATGCTCATGCGGTCGACCTTGGTGAGGATGTCGCCCGGGAGGTAGGTCGAGAGGTCGAAGCTCTGGAGCCGCGAAAGCGGGTCGAGGCCGCGCGCGCCCCGGCCCGCGTGCCAGGGAGCGGCGCCGCGCAGGGTCTCCGCGTCGAGCAGCTCGGAGAGGGCTGGCCTCGAGAAGAGCGTCATGGAGTCGACGTAACGCTCCATCCTCGGCAGGGAGACGTTGTAGAGGTAGTTCTTGCCGGGTGTGCCTTCGGGCAGGATGCGGCTCAGCCCCCTCAGCGGCGCGCCCAGGCCGAGGTCGCCCACGAGCCCGACGTGCCGGCGGCGGTCGTCGACGACGTAGCGGTCGTAGCCCGCGAAGACCTCGTCCCCGCCGTCGCCGGAGAGCGCGACCTTGACGTGCTGCCGGGCGAGCTGGGACACGAAATACGTCGGGATCGCCGAGGCATCGGCGAACGGCTCGTCGACGGCGGCCAGGATGGCGTCCATCGTGGCGGGATCGGCGGGCTCGATCAGGAGCTCGTGGTGCTCGGTCCCGAACCACTGCGCGACGCGGCGCGCCTCCGGCATCTCGTTGTACTCCCGCTCCGCGAAACCGACGGAGAAGGTCTTGAGGGGCGCGCCCGCCTCCCGCGCGATGGCGGCGACGACGGCCGTGGAATCCACGCCGCCGCTCAAGAAGGCGCCCACGGGGACGTCGCTGACGAGGTGCGAGCGCACGGCTTCGCACAGGGCGGACCAGAGGGCCTCGCCCGCCTCGCTCTCCCCCACCGGGCTGCGCCGCCGGAACCCGTCCGCGGGGTCCCAGTACTGCTTCGGGACTCCGGCCCGCCCGTGCCGCACGGTGAGGGTGTGCGCGGGCGGCAGCTTGCGGACGGACTCGAGGATGCTGGCGGGATCGGGGACGTATCCCCTCTGCAGGTAGGACACCACCGCCGCCCGATCCACGTCCCGCGAGACCCAGGGAACCTCGATCAGGGTCTTGAGCTCCGAGCCGAAGGCGAACCCGGACGGGCCTTCCGCGTAGTACAGCGGCTTGATGCCCAGCCGGTCGCGGGCCAGGAGCAGCGTCTGCCGCGGCGCGTCCCAGATGGCGAAGGCGAACATGCCCCGCAGCTTCTCCACGCAGGCCTCGCCGAAGTCCTCGTAGAGGTGGACGAGGACCTCGGTGTCCGTCGTCGTCCGGAAGCGGTGGTTGCGGCCGAGCAGCTCGCGCCGCAGCTCGCGATAGTTGTAGATCTCGCCGTTGAAGACCGTCCAGATCGTCTGGTCCTCGTTGGCCAGCGGCTGGTCGCCCGTGGAGAGGTCGATGATGCTCAGGCGGCGCATGGCCATCCCGAAGGAGCCGTCCGTGTAGAGGCCGCCGCCGTCCGGGCCGCGGTGGGACAGGGTGTCGTTGAGGCGACCGAGGACGGCCCGGTCCAGCGGGCGCGTCGCGTCGCTCCACATCATTCCAGCGATTCCACACATGTCAGGGAGCCACCTTGGTGACGGTGTGATAGATGAAGACGGGGAACCCCAGGAACTCGCGGGTGGCCGTCGCCTTCCACAGACGGAGTCCGTGCCGGCGGTAGTAGCGGGCGAGGCGGCGCTCGGACTGGTAGAGCGTGTCCCCGAGGAATCCGGGGAGGCGCCGCCCGGTCGCGGCGTAGAACCAGGTGCTGAGGAGCGTGCGCAGGCCGTAAGCGCGGTACTTCCAGGTGCGCGCGGCCAGCAGGTAGCGCACGTAGTAGCCGGCGCCGTGATAGCAGAGGCGGCCCACACCTCCGGCCTTGAGGACGCGGGCGATCTCCGCCATGGCCCGGGCCTCGTCCGTGTAGGCGAGGACCACCTTGCAGACGGCGCCGTCGAGGGATGCCGTCCGCACCGGCAGCGCGTGGGCGCTGGCCTTGACCACGCGCAAGCCGCGGCTCCGGCACTCCTCGAGCGACCTCTCGTCCAGGTCGATGCCGAAGGCGGAATGGCCCATCTCGCGGAGGTTCACGAGCTCGTTGCCGGCGCCGCAGCCGACGTCGGCAACGACGCCGATGGGAAGGGCGGACCAGCTGAACTCGACGGGCTGATAGCCCGTCCAATCCACGGCGGGCAGGGGCGGCGCCGGCGCCGCAAGGGGGCCGGAAGGCGTCGCGGTCAGGGCCGTCACTCGGCGGCCTTCAACAGCGTTCCCGGACGAATGAACCATCCGGCCGCCTGGCGGATCTCGGCGCGAATCGGGCCCCCGAGCGTGGTGAGGACGGCGATGTAGGCCAGCGCGGCGGGGATGCCCATCATGATCAGGCGCGCGAGCGCGGGCTCGCCGGGCCAGACAGGCAGCAGCCACCGTGCGCCCACGAAGGCGCCGGCGAGCGTGAGGGTGGCCAGCGTCGGGGGCCACAGCTCCGCGGCCAGCGCGCCCCAGGTGGCGTCGATGGCGCGCAGCGCCTCCCGCGCCATGAAGAGCACGACCGTGGGATAAGCGACGGCCCAGGCGATGGCGACCCCCGGTCCCCCACCCAGGAGCGCGCCCGTCAGGAACGCAAGGGGCATGAGGACGAGCAGCACCAGCTGGTAGTGGAAGAGGGCGCGGGCGCGATAGCGGGCGAGGAGGACCGACGTCACCAGCATGTCGAGGGAGCGGACCATGGAGAAGAGGCAAAGGGGATAGAGACTGGGAGCAAGCGACCGCCACTTCGAGGTGAGCAGGACCTCCACGAAGTCGCGCCCGAGCAGCATGAGGCCGACGCACATTGGAAACGTGATCCAGGCCACGACGCGGACGGCGCGGAGGAACCCCTCGCGCAGCCCCGCCGCGTCCTTCTGCAGCTCGGCCATGACGGGAGAGGCGATCTGGTTCACCACGACGCCCACCTTCTCCACGGGCACGGTCGCGAGCTGCTTGGCCATGGAGTAGAAGCCGACGGCGGCCGTGCCGGAGACGCGCCCCAGGACGAGGATGTCGGCCACGTCCTGGTAGAGGGTCAGGCAGAGCCGCGAGCCCAGGGTGGCCGAGCCGTACCGCAGCATCGCGCCGAAGTGCGGCCCTCCGACGCGCACGCCCGGCCACCAGCGTGCGAACCAGAAGGCGGTCACGGCCTGGACGATCAACGTGGCGATGACGCCGGAGACCAGGGCCCAGACGCCGGCTCCCGCCCAGGCCAGGCCGAAGACGACGGGAACGGTGATCGCCGCCACCGCGATGTTGCCCTGCGCGAGCCGGTCGAGGGCGAGCCGCCGCCGCAGGAGGCCCTCCGGAACGAGCCGGATCGTGGTCAGGGGAAGGGTCGCGCTCAGCACCCGCAGAACCGTGGAGAGGGCAGGGGTGCCAAAGGAGGCGGCGATGCCCGGCGCGGCCACCCACACGACGAGGGCGGCGATCCCGGACGCGCCCATCGTGAGCCAGAAGGTCGCGTTGAGCTCCTCGTCCCCGGCCTCCGCGAACTGGATGATCGCGGTTCCCAGACCGAGGTCGGCCACGAGGGACAACGCATAGATCCAGAGATTGCCCAGCGCCAGCAGCCCGTAGTCGGAGGGGGCCAGGAGCCGCGCGATGAGGGCCGCGGAGACGAGCGTCATCACCTGGACGACCCCGCGGGACCAGATGAGCCACACGACCGACCGCGCCACGCGGTGCTTGACCCCGTCGCCGCGGGGCTTCACAGGGAGAGGGATGGCGGAGGGATGGCCGGCTCGACGGCGGCGGTCGGGCCGGCTTTCTGCCAGGTCACGGCCTGGCCACCCATGAGGAAACGGCCGAGGGCGACGATGGTGGCGACGGCGAGCAGGGAGGTCACGTAGGGAACGGTCAGGAGCGGCGTCTTCCGCCGGCCGTCCCGGAGCGCATGTCCGGCCAGGGCCGCCGCATAGAACGCGGCCTGGCCCGCGAGCATGATCTGCGAGAGCCATGCCGGCTCGAGGGCCAGGCTGCCCAGGAAGACCACCGCCATCATGAAGGGCGTGAGGAGCCGAAGCGCCTTGTGGGAAGCGGTCTGGAACCAGATCCGGTTGCGGCGCGGGTCCAGGAGCCAGCGCTCGCGCGCGAAGAGCTGGAAGTTTCCGGCGATGGTGCGCACCTTGCGCTGGAATTCGTCCCCCGGCCGCGCGGAGATCCGGTCGTGGGCACGCGCGCGCGGCTCGAACAGCGCCCGGTACCCCTGGCGGACGATCCTCATGGGCACGAGCACGTCGTCGAGGATCGTGTCCGGGGGGATGGGCTCGAAGAGCCGGCGGCGGATGGCATAGATGGCGCCCGTGGTCCCCACCGTGGAATCCGCCCGCGCCTCGTTGCCGCGGATCCATTTCTCGTAGCGCCAGTAGAGGCCGACACCCTGTCCCAGCCGGCGGTCGTTCCCGGACAGGAGCATGAGCTCGCCGCTGACCGCCCCCACGCGCCCGTCCTGGAAAGGAGCGACGAGGGCTCGCAGCGCTTCGGCCTCGAACTGCTGGCGTGCGTCGGCCAGGGTGACGATCTCGGCCCGGGCCTGCGGCAGCAGCTCGTTGAGCACGCCCGCCTTGCCGCGGCGGCCCGGGAAGGCGAAGACGCGCACGCCCTCCGCCTCGTAGGCGCGCGCACGTTCCACGGTGCCGTCGGTGGAGCCGTCCGACGCGATCATGATGTCCAGGAGCTCACGCGGATAGTCGAGGGCGAGAAGGTTCTGGATGCGAGCGTCGATGCGGCGCGCCTCGTCGTGGGCCACGACCAGGATGCTCACCGGCGGGAGCGCCTCGTCGCGATACACCGCGGCCCGGCGTCGCCGCGCCCAGGCCGCGATCAACAAGGGATAGCCGAAGTGGGTGTAGGCCAGGAGCAGGAGGGCGCCCCAGAAGACCGCGTTTCCAATGTCCATCGTCTGCTCTCTCGGGCGGGGATCGTGGTTGACGGGGGACGGCCTAGGGACGGGGGATCGCGGGCGGCGGGGGGACGCTCGGGCGACGGAGCTCTTCGAAATCCACGCCCCCGCCCTTGAGGGTGCCCGTCCGCGACGGTGCGCTCGGGGAGAGAATCCGTGACGCAAGCGTCGCGACGGACGAGATCTCCTCGGCGGTCTCCGCGTCGGCGGGAGCCTCGGACTCGGCCTCCGCTCGCGGGACCCGCCCTCGGGTGAGGTCCAGCACGAAATGCTCCGGTCCTACCCCGGCCAGGACGGCGGCCGCCTGCGCGCCCGTGTTGCCGAGCACCAGGACCTCGGCGTGAGCGAGCAGCTCGTCCGCGTCCTCGCACAGGAGCGATGCGATGTGCGGGATCTGCTCCTCGATGAACTTCCGGTTCGCCCCCACGAGGCGCGCCAGCGAGACGTTGTGATCGAGGATCCTTATCTGCAATCCCTTGCCGATCAGATTCTCGACCAGCGTGACGAGCGGGCTCTCCCGCAGGTCGTCGGTGCCATCCTTGAACGAGAGCCCCACGACCCCGACCCGTCGCTTGCCCGTCGCCAGCACCGCGTCCACCGCGCGCCGGACCTGCGCCTCGTTGGAGGGCAGGATCGCGCCCAGCACCGAGGGCAGCACGTCGGCGCCGCGGGCTCCGTAGAGCAGGGCGCGCACGTCCTTGGGCAGGCAGGAGCCGCCGAAGGCGAACCCCGGCCGCAGGTAGGCGTCGGACACGCTGAGCTTGCGGTCCATCATGAAGATCTGCATCACCTGCTGGGGATCGGCTCCCAGCCCTTCGCACACGTCCGCCACTTCGTTGGCGAAGCAGACCTTGAGCGCGTGGAAGGCGTTGGCCACGTATTTGACCATCTCCGCCGTGCGCACGCGGGTGGAGACGAAGGGCGCGTCGACCCCCTCGTAGAGACCGCGCATGACCGGGATGGTCTGCTCGTCCTCGCATCCGATCAGGGTGAGAGGCGGCCGCGCGAAATCGTCCAGGGAAGAGCCCTCGCGCATGAACTCGGGGTTCAGGGCCACCCTCAGGTTCCGGCCCCGGGCGCGGCCCAGCCCCTTCTCGAGCGCGGGAATCAGCACCCGCTCGGTGGTCCCCGGCAGGACCGTGCTGCGCAGCACCACGGTGAACGGACGCCGGCGGCCGCGGAGCGCCTGGCCGATCTCGCGACCCACTCCCGCCACCGCGTCCACGTTGAGGCCGCCGTTGGGCCGGCCCGGCGTGCCCACGCAGATGAGGGCGAGGTCGGAGTGCGCCACCGCCGCTGCCGTCGAGGTGGTGGCGTCGAGCCGCCCCGCGGCCACCATTCCCGCGAGGAGCTCGCCGAGCCCGCGCTCGACGACGGGGGAAGTGCCGGCGCGGACCATGTCGACCTTCAGCGGGTTGACGTCGACGCCCATGACGTCGTGGCCCGACCGCGCGAGGCAAGCCGCGGTCACCGAACCGACGTACCCCAGCCCGAAGACGCTCACTCTCATTGGCATCGGATCGTTTCCTCGCATCGGGCCTCGAAGTCGCGCGCCACTCGTGGCCAGGAGTAGCGCTCTTCCATCAGCCGGCGGCCCGCCAGGCCGAGGGATCGTCGTCGTCCGTCGTCGCGAATCAGTGAGACCACCGCGCGTGCGAAGTCCGCGGGATCGTCCGAGCGGAGGAAGTGCCGGCCCGTAGCCAGGGGCAGCCCCTCCGCGCCGATGGTGGTGGAGACCACCGCCTTCCCCATGGCCAGCGCTTCGAAGATCTTGAGACGGGTGCCGCCGCCGACACGCATCGGCACCACGTAGACGCCCGCTTTCGAGACGTAGGGCCGCACGTCGTCGACTCCCCCGGTGATCCGCACAGGCAGCCCGCTCGTCGCCCTCCGGAGCCGGGCACTCGGCTTGCGGCCGACCACGGTGAGCGACGCCGTCGGCACCTCGCGCAGGACGTGGGGAAGAATGGCGTCGACGAAATGGAGGATCGCGTCCTCGTTCGGGTACCAGTCCATGGAGCCGGTGAAGACGAGCCCGGCCGCGGAGTCCGGAGGCCCGTTCGGCACGAAGTAGGAGGTGTCGACCCCGGTGGGCACGTCCCGGATGGGCACGCCCGGGGCCTCCGCCGCCAGCAGGTCCCGGTCCACCTCCGACACCGCCACCGTGAGGTTCACACGCTTGCAGGCCCTGGCCTCGAAGCGGCGCATCTTGCGCCACTCGATCTCCAGGGGCAGCCGGCGCCAGCCGCGGCCCTCCACGTCGAGGAGACGCTTCCAGATCAAGTGCTCGACGTTGTGCTCGAAGAGGACGACCGGCACCTGTCCCCCTAGCGGCACGTTGGGTACGGCGGCCAGGAAGTCGGCCACGCAGAGGTCGACCTCACCTGTCTCCATCAGGCGCGCCGCTTCGGCCCTCAGCGCCGGCACCCGCCACTTCCACAGGTCGAGGGGCAGCTCGGAGAGGAGCGAACCCGCATACGTCCCGGCCAGGCGCAGGCTGCCCCGCTTGGGCGGGCGGTGCGCGAAGGACACGACCCGCTCGCAATGCGACAGGCGGTCGGCCAGCTCCCGGGGATTCTCCTCCGGAGCGTGCGTCGTGAGCAGCGTGACCTCGTGGCGGCGCGACAGCTCGGAGAGCGTATGGAAGCTGCGCAGCCGGCCCCCCGTGTCGAGAGGCCACAGCCCGCCCACCTTCACCCAGAGGATCCGCATGCTCAGGCAGCGCGCATGACGGCGGCCGCGTCCTCCCCGTCGACGAACAGCCGGTGCCAGATCTCGAGGTTGAGGAGCAGCCACAGCCGGTCCCCGTGTGACGCCTGGCCGCTGCGGTGCTCGTTCGCGAGTCGCCGCAGGGTGGAGGGGTCGAACAGTCCCCGCGCCGCCGCGCGGGGGCCCAGCACGAACTCCTGGACCATGGGCCAGAAGGAGCCAGAGAGCCAGCGGCCCACGGGCACTGGGAAGCCCATCTTCTTCCGCGTGAGGATCTCGGCCGGCACCACCCCCTGCAGCGCCGCCCGCAGCACCGCCTTGGTCTCGAGCCCACGCAGCTTGAACCGGCCGGGCATGGAGACGATGTGCTCGACCAGCTCGTGATCCAGGAAGGGAACGCGGCTCTCGATCGAGGCGGCCATGCTCATGGTGTCCTGCTTCATGAGGAGGCGGACGAGGTAGGTCTGGATGTCGGCGCGGCTCATCCGGTCGAGCGGGCCGCCCTTCGCTTCCTCGTAGCAGCGCAGCGCTTCGAAGTACGGATCGCGGCCGAGGAGCAGGGCCGCATCCGCCAGCAGGGCCTGGCGCCGGACCTCCGGGAACACGGCGAAGTTCTCGTAGAAGATGCCGCGGGGACCGGGATCGAGGGCGAGGAAGCTGCGCTCGGTGTAGCGTCGCATCGAACGCGGCATCTGCTGCGTGACGTCGCGCAGCCGTGCGCGGAACCAGGGCCCGGTCATCCGGCGGTAGGTCTCCCCCAGGCGCTGGTTCCAGGCGGTGACCCGATAGCGGTTGTAGCCGAGGAAGAGCTCGTCCGCCCCCTCGCCCGTCAGGACCACCTTGACGTGCTGGGCGGCCAGCACGGAGACGAAATGCAGCGGAACGCTCGAAGGGAAGGCAATGGGCTCGTCCTCGTGCCATACGAGGCGTGGCAGCGCGTCGAAGAACTCCTCGGGTGAGACGACGACCTCGCGATGCTCCGCGCCCGCGGCGCGGGCGGCCACCCGGGCGTAGGCCAGCTCGTTGGCCTCGCGGTCCGTGAATCCCACCGAGAAGGTGCGGACGGGCTCCTTCACCATCGGGGCCATGAGCGCGAGCAGCCCGCTGGAATCGATCCCGCCGGACAGGAAGAGGCCCAGCGGAACGTCGCTCATCAGGTGGCTCCGGACCGCGGACTGGAGCCGCCGGCCCACCTCGCGCGCCCGCTCCGCGAGCATGGGCTCTCCGTCCTCCTCGGGTGCGGGAAGCGCCCAGTACTGGCGCTCCTGCCCGCCCTGGCCCAGGGTCCAGGAGAGCGTGCGGCCGGGCGGGAGCCGGCGCACGCCCTGGAAGAGCGTTTCCGGGCCGGACACGTAGCCGGCGGCCAGCAGCTCCGGCAGGGCGGCCCGGTTGAGGTCCGCCCGCACTCCGGCCGCGAGCAGGGCCTTGATCTCGGAGCCGAACAGCAGCTCGCTCGGGGTCACGGCGTAGTAGAGGGGCTTGATGCCCAGGCGATCGCGAGCGAGCAGGAGCTTCTGGCGCGGTCGGTCCCATATTGCGAAGGCGAACATGCCCTGGAGGCGCTCGACGCACCTCTCCCCTTCCTCTTCGTAGAGGTGCAGGATCGTCTCCGTGTCGCTGCGCGTGCGGTAGACGTGGCCGCGGGCTTCCAGCCCGGGACGGAGCGCGGCGTGGTTGTAGATCTCGCCGTTGAAGGTGATCCAGATCGTGCCGTCTTCGTTCGACATCGGCTGGTGGCCGCCGGCGACGTCCACGATGGCCAATCGCCGATGGGCGAGGCCCGCCGGACCGTCGAGGAGCAGGCCTTCGCCATCCGGGCCGCGGTGCCGCAGCACGTCGCGCATCCGCTCGAGGCGAAGCTTGTCCACGCGCTCGTGCGCGTCCGTCTTCAGGATGCCCGCGATGCCGCACATGTCAGAGCCTGGCCCTCACTTGCTTTCCGGCGTCTCTCGATTCGGCCCCGTCGCGATGCGACTGGCCTCCACCGCATGGCGATGGACCATCGTCCCGTGAGGCCGGTCGAGCTCTACGCGCTCGCCGTCCGCGAAGCCCAGGCCCACCAGCTCCCCTTCCGCATCCAGGAGCGGCACCACCACCGGCGGGGCGGTCCCCGCCACCTCGCAGGGCAGCACGAGCGTGAAGATGCGGAGCGGAAGGGGGGCGTCCGTCGCGTAGATCACCATGGGCGCCGGCACGCGCTGCCCATAGTCGGCAGAGACCCATCCCTCGACGGGGCTCTCGCTGCCGCGGACGAGCCGGACATCGAGAGGAACCGTCGCGAAGGGGCGCAGGGCCAGGCCGCGACCGCCGCTGCTCGCCTGCGTCCACTGGTCGACACCCACCGTCACGTCCACGGGCGCGAACTGGAACCGCAGCTCGGCGCGGTGGCTCTCTTCCCCTTCCAGCTCGTCCATCACCACCCAGTACCGCGGCTTGACGAAGAGCACCTGCCGCCGGTGCCGCACGGGGTCGGAGAGACGCAGATAGGCGTCGTGATCGGCGTCCGCGAGCTCGAAGCGGTCGGAAGAGATCCAGAGACGGAGGCGGGCGCGAGGCCGCTGCTGCCAGGCGAAGGGCCCGGCCGGAACCGCCTGGCTGAGGCCATCCACGGCGATCGTGCTGTGCGCGGCCGTGCTGCGGAAGGCATCGCGCCAGGTCGGCTGCCCGTAGCCACCGGTTCCGGCATCGATCAGGAAAGGCTGTCCGAACGCAGCGCACTGGATGCTCAACAGGTCGGCGTGGCCATGGCCCGCGCTGAGCGGGCAGCCGAGCGGGCCGACGTCGAAGATCAGCTGGTTGGCGAGCCGTCCCCACGAGTCCCGCATGACGATGTATCCACCGTCTCCGAACAACCGGGAGGGAGCGCCGGACGGAGGTGCGGGGCGGAGCTCCTCCAGCGCCGACAGGCCGGCCGGGCCCAGCATCCAGAGGACCTCGGGCGCCGCGTCGCCCGCGGCCCACGCGTAATCGGATCGGCCGAAGAGCGCCGCCGCGACGCCAAAGACGCCCCTCGGATCGTCCGCGGCTCGGCGGGTCAAGGGCAACAGCCAGCCGCCGTCGGCGTCGCCGATGGACGGGACCTCGCCGCCGGGAAGACGAACGGCCAGGAGGAAGTCCAACATGGCCTGCGCACGCTCGGACACGGCCGAGGGAACCCGCAGGCCCAGGCGCGCGCAGAGGATCAGGAAGTGCAGGACGATCTCCACGGTGTAGCGCTGGTAGCAGGTCGACTGCTCGAAGTAGACGCCGTCGGCGAAGACCTGCCGGGTGCTCTCCGCGATCAGGATCCGCGCCCCCTGTTCACGCCAGAGCCCCGCCGCGTCCAGCTCGGGGAAGAGGCTGCCGGCGTAGAAGAGGCCGAGCGCTTCCCCGGTGAGATGCGTGTTCGGCGAGAAATAGTGGGACAGGTATTTCGCGACGTGGGTGGCCTGGTCCTCGATGGACCCACGCATCCGCATGAACAGATCGGGGTCCAGGGCGGGTGCTCCCCGGAAGAGGACGAGGGCCCAGCACCACGCGATCAGGCGATAGGACAGCTCGAGGCTGCTGGCCCAGTTGATTCCCTGTCCTACGGGGTTCGAGGCCAGCCAGTCGACCGCGTGCGCGCGGAAAGCTTCCGCATAGCGGTCGTCACCAGTCATCCGGTAGGCCTGGGCGAGCTGCACGAGCCACTGATGACGGTTCAGCTCCCACACGACCTTGCTGTCGCCGACGGCCTCGTGATCGAGCGGGTTCAGCCGGGTCCAGTGCACGAGCGGGGCGCGGCGCCCCGAAACCGGGTCCACGTGCCAGTCCACGGCATTGCCGAACGAAAGCCCCGAATATCCCAGGAGGTCGAAGCGGCCTTCGAGCAGGCGTTCGGCGCCGGCGATCAGGTCGCGCGCGGCCTCGGGAGCGCGATCCATCAGCAGGGATGGCGTGCCCTCGTCGAAGGCCCCGGCAAAGAAGCGGCGGGCCGCACCTTCGCCGAAAGCGGCGAGCTGGGCTCGGCCATCGGCCATGCTCCGGCTCGGCGCCGGGCGGGAGCCCTTGGCGGAAACGCGCTCCCACCATTTCGACGCTTCCTGCCGGCTGCGGCCGGTGATCTCGGCGAAGTTCATCCGGCGCAGTCGCTGGAGGTTCACGAGCGGAGGTCCCGGCGCAGCCGTTCGCTCATGCCATCCGGCCGTGAAGGATGGGCACGGCTGGAGCGTCGAGAGTGCCCGGCGCCCCGTCGCCCTCCGCAGCCGCAATCCGGCGGTGGATCTCTCCGGCCGCCACCGCGAGGCCGGCCACGTAATAGAAGTAGAAGTGGTACGCGGTGGGGCCGAAGAACCCGCCCACCGCGTAGGCCACGAGCGCGATCTCGATGCCTTCCGCCAGTGGCGCCATCTCGGCGCCGGCACTTCCGGCCGGGGCCGAGCGGCGGATGCGCCTCATGTGTTTCAGGCAGGCCAGCAGGAGCATGACGAAGAGCACGAGCCCGGGTGCGCCGAGGTCCACGGCGAACTGCAGGTACACGTTGTGCACGTGCACCCAGCTGTTTCCCCTCATCTCGTTCAGGGCCAGGGCATCCATGCCCACTCCCGCCCCCGTCAGCGGGTTTGCCTGCACGAAGTCGACGGCGGCCTGGTTGTCCCCCCACCGCACCTGGGCCGAGCCCGTGGGGTCGGAGTCGATATCGGTGATCGTGGCCAGCCGTTCCACATAGCCGTTCGGAAGGAACGGCAGCAAGGCGAGGCTGGCGACGAGCGCCGCGCCCACGCGGAGGGCCTTTCCGCGCCAGGCCAGGCGCAGCGCGTAGATGGCGAGAGTGGTGACCAGTCCGAGGAACCCCCCCCGGGAGAAGGTCACGATGACGCCGGCCGCCTGCAGCGCGATGATCGAGAGCAGGATGGCACGCACGTGGCCACGGCTGCCCGCCAGGAGGCCCGCGGCAATGGGCAGCAGGATGTTCAGCATCAAGGCCAGATCGTTCGGGTTCGCGGTCAGGGCCGCCTCGTACCCCGAGATCCGACCCTGCCCGATCGATTCACCGGAGAGGAAGTTCTTCACCGCGGTCAGGACCAACACCACCGACATGCCCGTGAGGCTCCAGACGAGCGTGCGCAGCCGGCCAAGGCTGTCGACGCAATTCGCCAGCAGCCAGAAGATGGCGACCGCCTTGAAGTACATCTCCGTGAGCAGGGAGACGCTGCCCCCCGGCCAGTAGGAGAAGGGCACGGTCACGACGGCCCAGGCGACCAGCGCGGCCAGCAACGCCATCTCGCG
>Ga0068865_100000566_pt1 | contig 20632 bp, 30 predicted proteins | sample KBSMisM12_FD_75293 | JGI IMG/M metagenome (GOLD analysis project Ga0068865, IMG submission 75293) | Miscanthus rhizosphere microbial communities from Kellogg Biological Station, Michigan, USA - KBS Miscanthus M1-2 | ecosystem: Host-associated > Plants > Roots > Rhizosphere > Soil ...
GTTTGTCAGCCATTGATGAGCGCGACTACTGCGCGACTGCTGCAAGCCGCCTCGGAAATAGTCGGCGGGAATTCCGAGTTGGCAAACTATCTTGGCGTCAGCGAAAAGCTGCTTTCCCGATTCATCGCCGATCGCCAACAGTTGCCCGATGTGCTGCTCCTTCGAGCGGTGGACATTATCCTGGCAGAGCGCCAATCCGAGGTGCCGCCGATCGCCCCAGCAACTGCTGACAGACGCTCCGCCGGTGCCGGCTAGCGAGCACTGTCAGGGCTTCTCTCCGGAGGGCCTCTGTTACATTAAGCCCATGGCTGGGGAGCTTATCGAGGAGCAGCACGCGCGTTCACCTGGAACGCTCGGCGATGTTCTCTACCGCGACAAGTCCAGGGCTCCGGTATCGGAGAAGGACTGGGTTGCGATCGTCGAGTCCATTGCCGCAGGAGATCGGCGCGCGCTGGATGCGCTGTTCGAACGCACGCACCGTTTGGTCTTTACCTTGATCTTTCGAATCGTCAGCAACCGGCAAACCGCCGAAGAGGTCACGCAGGACCTCTATCACGACGTGTGGCGGCACGCGGCGCGCTACGACGCCGCGAACGGCAGCGTGCTCGGCTGGGTCATGAATCAGGCGCGCTCGAGGGCGATCGACAGGCTGCGCTTCGATCAGCGGAAGAAGCGGGTGGAGCCTAGCTCCGACGCTGCACTGCTGGTGCTCGACATGCCCGACTACCGCGACGTTCTGGAGGTCAGGGAGCAAAGCCGGACGCTACGGCATGCCCTGAGCGTCCTCACGCAGGGCGAGCGTGAGGCGATCGAGTCCGCTTTCTTCGGCGATTCGACCTACGTCGAAGTGGCCGCGCGGCTGAAGCAGCCCCTCGCAACGATCAAGACGCGAATCCGCTCCGCCTTGCACAAGCTGCGGCAGGCGATGGCCGAGGGCTCTAAAGAAACCGTGAGCTCGCCTGCGCAGACGAAATGCGACTTGACCGAACTGGTGTGCGCATATGCTGCGCGCGCTCTCCCCGCAGGCGAGATGCTCGTGGCCGAATCTCACCTTCCGGCCTGCTGGCAGTGCAGGCGGGAGCTGGAGATGCTGCTGCCCACGATCGAGTCGTTCGTTTTCTGGCCGAAGGACCTGTTGCGGCCCACGGCGTCGCTGCTGAAGCGTCTCGCGCAGCGCATTGCTGCGCAGGCAGGCGGAGAATCCGTGCTGCCGCCAAGGCAATGGTCAGACCCGGACTGGGAAGAGGTGGCTTCCGGGATTTCCTGCAAGCTGCTGGCGACCGATTCCGAGGAGCACCGCGTGAGCATGCTGGTCCGCCTCGCGCCGGGGGCCCACTATCCGCCTCACATCCATGCCGGGGTCGAAGAGCTCCATCTTCTCGACGGCGAGCTCTGGATCGACGACAGAAAGCTCCATCCCGGGGAGTACAACCGGGCAGAACCCGGCACCGGCGACAAGCGGGTGTGGAGCGAGACAGGCTGCACCTGCGTTCTGGTCACAAGCACGCAAGACGCTCTTCGCTGACATCGGAATGAGTGCAGCCGGTGCCGCTACCAAGCGCAGGCGGCGGCCTGACTGGCGCAAGCTCGGGCTGCTGATCCTCGCCGTGGCGGCGCTCGCGGCGGCATGGCGGTATACGCCATTGAAGGACTTCCTCGCACCCGAAACCATCACCCGATGGGCGCGGTCGGTGCGCGAGATGTGGTGGGCGCCGGCCGCCCTGGTGCTTGCCTATACCCCCGCCTCGGTGCTGATGATTCCGCGTCCGGTCCTGACGCTCTTCGCAGTGATTGCTTTCGGAGTCTGGCTCGGCCTCGCCTATGCGGCGGCGGGCATCATGGCGGCCGCGCTCGCCACCTACTACGCCGGCCGCGTGATGCCCGAGCAGAAGATGCGGCGGCTCGCGGGTACAGCGCTCGATCCCGCAGTGAAGGTGCTGCGCAAGCACGCGGTGGTTGCGATGTTCGTGCTGAACCAGGTGCCGGTGCCTCCTTTCGCGGTGCAGGGCCTGATCGCGGGCGGCATCCGCGTCAATGTCTGGCACTACGCGCTCGGGTCGCTCCTCGGCATGGCGCCGGCGCTCGTGGTCTGGACCGTGTTCGGCGACCAGTTGACCCGGGCGCTGGAGGATCCATCGAAGATCAGCTGGTGGCTGATCGCGCTCGCGATTGCCGTGCTTGCGGTGTTTACGTATCTCGTGCGCCGGTGGTTCGCGGCGCAGACGGCTGCGCAGTAGCCGTTTCCGACGCGAGCGCCTTGAGCCGACGCTCGGTGTCGTTGATGGCGCGGACGAGGTATTCGATCCTCTCCTGCGAGCTCAAGCGCGAGAATTCCTCGGCCGACAACGGCTGCAACGGCGGCCTGTTCTTGCTCATGAACCCGGCTGGGAAGCCGTGACGCCAGTGAACAGGGTTGCGAGCATCGCCTCCACCATGGCGGTGTCCACCGGTTTTTGCACGTGAGCATCGAAGCCCGACGAGCGACTCATGGCGCGATCCTCCGGCGTACCGTACGCCGTCACCGCGACGAGCCGGAGCGGCGTATCGCGATAAGACTTCCGGAACATGCGCGCGAGCTCGTAGCCATCGAGGTTCGGCATGCCCAGGTCGAGGAACACGATATCGGCTTCCAGCGCCTGCGCTGCATCCAGGGCAACTGCCGGGTTGGTGACGAAGGTCGCGGCGCAGCCCATCGTGAGCAGCAGGCGCGAGAACGACTCGGCAACGTCCCGCTTGTCGTCCACTACCAATGCACGGACCGCGCGCGTCTTGCCGGACATTTCGGCTCCACGCTATGCGGATCCTCGTTACATGTCGTGCTTTTGGTGAGAGCGGGCCGGGCGCGGGAAAGCGTGTCGTGTACCGTTGGCTGGGTTGCGGCAGCTCCCGGCCCGGCCCTAAGCAGCGCCTTCACGCAAGCGCCGTACCCGGGTCTCGAAATCGCCATCGATTGGTTGCCCAAGTACTTTCCCCACTGGTTTTTCGTCGTCGATTTTGCGACAATGATCTGCGGGGAAACACTACAAGATGGACTCAGCGCTCTTGGTTGGGGATGTCGTGGACGAGCTTCTGAAGGCATTCCGCCGAGAGCCCGGCGGCACATGGATCTGCGTCGAGCCGACGACCTTTGAAGGTCCAAACGGCCGGATACAGGTCGCGCCGGGGACCACTTTCAAGCCGGGCTCGACATTCATGGGCGCCGACCTGGCGAAATGGCTCGACGATCGCCTCGGGAAGTTAGGTAGGCGCGCCAACCACTAGGCTCCGGGGCCGGAGTCCTGGCCGGTTGGCGGTGAAGGCAATGCGGCGGATAATGCGTGGTCGCGCAGGTCCGTGCTTCAGCGATGATCGGCCAAGATACCCAGCTGCCCCACACCCTAGTGCCGCTCGCCCTGGCGGTTGCCGTGGTGCGGTCGAGGACATTGACCCATGCAGCAGCCGTTCCTCCCGACGCGAACGGTTTGGCGACGTTCATCGCTTCCGTGGTCCCGGTCTTCGAGTACTTCGAGAACCCGAGCTGGTTGCCATGCTTGCTGGATGTCCGCTCGCATGACGGCGTGCTTCGGGCGGGTGGCGCGGAGCTGCGATTGACCGACGGGCGAGTGCCCAAGCGCCGTCTGGCGGTGCAGGCGAACGACGTCGAGTGCGTAATCGACATGCTCAACAACCCCGAGGGCGCCTTGCGCATCCGCGCCAGGGCCCTGAGCGCTGCATCGGCGCGAATCAGGCGCAGGTCGCAAGCCGCGAGAAGCGAAGCGGCGAGACTCAGGGCGATAGCGCGGCACGCGATGTCGAAGGCGGCGCTCCTGTCTACCCGGGGGGGGGCGCGGCAATCTGCGGCAGCTACCGTAACGCCCACCGGCCGCTAGCCGTATGGACGCCGGAAAAAGTCGAAGGAGCGCTGAGGATCTCATCCGCGGCGCGCTTTCCAGGATCCGGGCGAGCGGCTTGAGAATCGACGCCAGCCTCCGGCTCGTGCGCGCGTCCGAAGCGCTGCGGCGCAGGCTGCTCCGGGGAGAGCCCTTGCCGCCTGAGCGCTCAACCGCGGGTGAGGACGAAACCCCTCGCGCCGGAGATCACGCTCCCCGTTCCTAAACCCCGGGCAGCCACCAGGCCTCGTCGCGCACAATCACGGCCGCCGCGCGAATGCGCCGCGATTCCTGCACCGTCGCTCGTGCTCTTTCCCGCACCCCGACGGAGCGGGAAACCGCTTCCTTCGCCTCCCGGCATGTCACGCGGCTTGCGTCCACCAGCGCCTCGGTGGCGTCTCGAACGGCCATTATGACCTCGCACTTGGTATTTGCCCGGTGCGAGGTGGCTAGCAGAATATCTAGCTTGTACGGCGCAAGGGTTGTACCCGGCCAGCTTGCGCCGGTGCGCCCGAAATGTCTACCTAAAGTACGCGGGGCTACTGCGGGCCGGCACCGCGAGGAGCACAATCGCGTCATGGCCGGCCACGAGCACGACTTGCCCCACACCCTCGTGCCGCTCGCGCTCGCCGTCTCGCTCTTGCGCGCCAGGTTCGCGGGCGCGGCGGAGATGGACGCGAACGCGGTAGCGACGCTCATCGCGTCGAGGGTGCCGGTGTTCGAATATTGGCCGACTCCGCTGCGGCTCCCTCGGCCCCTGGCAAACGCCCTGAGAGACGGTGTTTTCCGCGACGAAGGTCGCGAGCTGCGTTTCATGGACGGCAGGCCAAGCAAGTACCGTCTTGCGGTGCGGGTCGAAGACGTCGACTTCGCCGTGGAAATGCTCAGCCATCCGGAGCACGCCGTCTCCATCCGAAACCGCCTGCTTAGAGCGCACGCGCGCACGCTGGTGAGCAGGTCGCGCGACCTGGGGGCACGCTCGGCCGACCTGCGGCGCGCCGCCCAGAAGGCGCTCGCAAGGGCTTCGCTCGTGTCGCAGCCAGCCTTTCCGGTCGAGATTTCCCAGCCGTAGCGCGTGCGCGGAGAACGCAGCGGAGGCTTCTTCAGCGCCGCGTTCTTCGCGTGCCTGGGCGCGGGGCTGTGCGTATTCGGCTGGCAGGGATTGACCTGGCTCACGACCTCGACCTGGAAGCCGCTCACCGTTCTCAGCGCTCTCAACTGGCTCCACGTGCGCTGGGCGGTTTCGCCCACGATCTGGCCGGAGCTCCATCAGTTTCTCGCCCATACCCCGCTGGCGCTCGCGCTGCTCGGCGTCGCTGGGGTGTGTTTTCTCGTCTACGCTGCTCTCAACTGACCGCGGCTGTGTCGTTGGTAATACTTACAACCATGACTAGTGTAACGGTATGGGGCCATTGATCTTTTCCTCGGGCTGAATACGATAGGAGGAGAAATACCGGGGGAGGACAAAATGAAAATGATGCTGGCTGCCGCAACGGCGGCGCTGGTTCTTCACTCCGCGGGAGCACTGGCCGCGGCCGAGTTCAAGATCGCGACCGCCGACAAGCGCGGCACCTATTTCGCGATCGGCGCCGACCTGGCGAAGTACGTCGCGCCCGGCGCCGACATCTCGCTCGAGGTGATGCCCACCGACGGCTCGGCGGCGAACATCCGGCATCTGCGCTTCGATCCCGGGGTGAAGTTCGCGATCGTGCAGGCCGACGTCTACCAGGCGTTCGTCGACCGCGGAGCCGAGCGAAGCGAGAAGGATGCGGCCCGGATCATCGGCCCGCTGCGCGTGATCCTGCCGCTCTACAACACCGAGATCCACTACATCGCCCGCGCCGACTCGCCCTACAACTACCTCCACGACCTGAAGGACGCCAGGATCAACGGTGGCCTGGTCGGCAGCGGCGCCGCCTTCATCACGCACACGCTCTACCGCATGATGTTCAACACCCCGATGCCGGAGAAGAACGCCACCTTCATGCCGAACGACGAGGCGCTGGTCAAGCTGATCACCGACAAGTCGATCGACGTCGCGGTGGTGGCCGCGGGCCAGCCGGCGCCGATCATCGCCAACATGAAGCCCGAGGCGCAGAAGTTCATCAAGCTGCTCAAGTTCGACCCGAAGCATCCGTCGAGCAAGCGGCCGCTCTCGATCTACGCTCCCTCGACGGTGCGCGCCGCGAGCTATCCGAACCTCCTCACGGAAGACTTCACGACCATCTCGGTGGGCGCCTTCCTCGTCACCTACGACTACAAGCTGGAGGCCACCACCAGCTACCTCGTGCGCTTCGCGCGCTCGCTGTGCCAGAACTTCGACACGCTGCAGAAGAGCGGCCATCCCAAGTGGCGCGAGGTGAGCCTCGCGCTGCCCGAGCTCAACAAGGGCTGGACCTACTACCCGCCGATCGCGCGCGAGCTCCGGAGCTGCGTGGCCCAGCGGGCCAGGGCGGGCAAGCCGACCACGCCTGCCAAGGCCTGCTCGCCCGAGGAGAAGATCCTCGGCTTCTGCAGTTGACCGGCGCCTTGGCTCCGATATGACGCGCAGCCAGGTCAGGGCCTTCGTCGAGGGCTCGAGCGTCGGGCGCATCCGCGAAGTGCTCGACCTCATGCAGAAGCTGAAGAACCGGGTACCTCACAAGCAGCTGCCGCAGAACGAGCTCGGGTTCCTGCTCGACCTGCGCGATCACGAGGCGTTCTTCCGAAGCCTCGCGGACGCGAAACTTCAAGGCTAGCCGGGGTATTGCCTTGCGCCGGGACAAACGTTAAAAGCGAACCTACGACCATGCTCATCTGGCCCTGGATCGTCCGCGCTGTCGCCTTGGCCGCCGCCATGTTCCTGTTCATGGAGTGGCAGAACCTCGGCGTGCAGTGGGCCGCGGTCTTCAACTGGGTGCTCGTCATGGGCGGGGCCGAGGCGGTTATCCACGTGAGCCACAGAGCTCGCGACCGCCGCAGCGCCGCCAGCCGGCCGCTGCGCGGGGGGCGCCGCCGCAGCGACCCGCCGCTCGCCTAGCCGCAAAGCCGTAAAGACCCCATCCCTGGTGTGGCCGGAACGGGCCCGCCGCTTGCCTCATCCAATGGCGGCACACATCGTTTTGTCCCCCAAGGAGGCATTCATGAAAGCTCTGCAAGTCGCGGCCAGCCTGGTCGCAGCATCCGTATTCGCAGTCGCATCGGCGCAGGACAAAGGCCCGAGCGATCCCCAGATCGCCGGCATCGTAGTGGCGGCGAACAAGATCGACATCGACGCCGGCAAGATCGCCAAGTCGCACAGCAAGAACAAGGAAGTCCAGCAGTTCGCGCAGCAGATGATCACCGACCACACCGCGGTGAACAAGCAGGCCGGCGCCCTCGCCAAGAAGCTGAAGGTGAAGCCCGCCGAGAGCGACACCAGCAAGGCCCTGAAGAGCGCGGCGAAGGACAATGAGGCCAACCTGAAGAAGCTGAAGGGCGCCGACTTCGACAAGGCGTATGTCAACCACGAGGTCGACTACCACCAGCAGGTCCTCGACGCGATCGACAAGGTGCTCATCCCGAACGCGAAGAACGCCGAGCTGAAGGGGCTGATCGAGAAAGTGCGCCCGGCGATCGCCACGCACCTCGAGCACGCGAAACACATTCAGGCTTCCCTGAAGTAACGATGAGATCGGCTCTTCGGGCCGTGCTCGCCGCTGCGCTCCTGATGGGGGGCGTAGCGGCGCACGCCGCCGGAAAGACGCACGCGGTGCGCATCGAAGGCATGAAGTTCGTGCCCGAGCGCGTGGAGGTCGCCGCCGGCGACACCATCGTGTGGACCAACAAGGACATCGTTCCGCACACCGTGACCGCGGCCGAGGCCAAGGTCGAATCGGGCGAGCTGCAGACGGGCAAGAGCTTCAAGCTCGTCGCGCGCAAGAAAGGCGAGATGAGCTACATCTGCCGCCTGCACCCCGTGATGCACGGAGTGGTAGTCGTCAAGTAACTACCAAAGTTTCGTTGCTTTTGCGACAGGCGCTGAAGGCGGGGATCTCCCGCAACCGGGTTACGATGAGGCAGGTCAGCCGGACTCCAAGAATAACGAACCCAGGGCGACGAACAATGGCCACTTTCCATCGCATCAAGCCCCATCCCGCGCCCAAGCGCCGCGTCCTCGTGGTCGAGGACGACCTCGACTCGGTGCACTCCATGGCGCTGCTGATCAAGATGATGGGCCACGAGGTGCAGTTCGCCATCAACGGCATGGCCGCGATCGACATCGCGCGCACGTTCCGTCCCGACATCATCATCCTCGACATCGGCCTGCCGGACTTCAAGGGCGACCACATCGCGCGCCAGCTCAGGTTCGAGCCCGGCCTGGAGAACACGCAGCTCATCGCGATCTCGGGGCTGCCGGAGGAGCACCTCGAGAGCCGCGCGCTGCACGCGGGCTGCGAGGAGTTCTACCGCAAGCCGATCGAGCCGAGCGTGCTCGAGGCGCTGCTCGGAAGACCGACGCGCGCCGAGAAGTCGGCCTAGCCGCGCCGTAAGCCTAGCGGCTTAGCCGTTCGCCGCCTGGCTGTGCTTGAAGGTCTCCACGAGCGACGGCGGAATGACGCCGCGCATACGCGGCCCGTGGTCGACGATGATCGCCACCACCTTGAGGAAGGCACCGGGCGGCACCTCGCTCGTGCCCTTGATCCACGCGGCGACCACCGCGGGCGCAACCCCGAGGTATGCGGCAATAGGGATCACACCGTCCGCGATCTCGGTGGCGCGCTGGACGGCGCGCATGTGGATCCGGTTGGCCACGCGAATCAGCACCGGCCCGTTATACACCGGTTAGGCCGGCCCGCCGGACTATTTCGGTGCGCCATGCGCCAGCCGGCCCACCGCGGCGCCGTCCGCGCAAGCCTGGGCACCGACGACAATCTCGTTCCACATCCGCATCGGAGGCTCGCGTGCACCGCGCACCGGCCGGGTTGTCCGCATTTCTTTCCCGCGTGCTCGTGTCCTGCCTCGAGATCCGCGCCGTATGGTCGAGCGCCGATGCCGGCTCCTTGCTCGCCGCGGCCTCGCACCAGCTCATCGTATTCGCGGACCGGCCGACGCTGCTCAGCCTGCGCAGGAGCGAGCGGCTGCATCGCGCCGACGTCGAGCTGCTGGTGGTATTCGACGGCGACCAGTTCGAGAATGCCTGGGGGCCGCAGCGGCTGTCGGGCTCGCTCTCGCGCTGGGCGTGGCGCCAGGTGAGCGACGAGCTCGCGTACTTCGACGAGTCGAAGTGGGCCAATCCCGAAGCGGACGCCGGGACGGTGGTCCGGGTGCGCCGCCAGGCGGTCCTCATCTGGGCTGCCACCTCGCTGGAGACGCTGCACTAGGCCTTGCGCCGGGGCGTCGGGAAGCGGGTCTACTCAGTGCGCTGTGTTACAGTGGCTGTGCAGGATTCTCAAGCAGCGGACCCTTCCCCTTCCTTGATCGTCGTGCCCGCAGGCGCGGCCCGGATTTCCCCGCGCGAACAGAGGTCGACATGCATTTCGGAAAGATGGCTTTCAAGTCGAGGCAAAGCCAGGACTGGACGCCAGAGCGCCTCGCGCGGCTCGCGACGGTGGACTTGCAGCAGCTGCGCGAGAACGCGGCGAGCCTCGGCGCCAACGCGGTGGTCGCATTGTGCGACGCCGCCCTCGAAGGGCGGCCGAAGGTGCGGGCGAAGCGCGGCGGTGCCGCCGTGGTTCCCAAGCGCGCGCGCAACTTGATCTCACGGAGCAAGGCGTTCCAGGCGCGAGGTGTCTACCTTGCGGAGCAGGACAGCAGCTGGAGCGGGGTGCGAAAGTCCGACGGTGCGGTCGTGATGAGCCTGTGGGCGCCGGCGATCGCGCGCACGAAGGGCGGCTGCAGCCAGCTTCTATGGGGCCCGAACCTCGACGGCTCGCGCCCGTGGTCCGACACGGCCGCCGGCCAGGAGCGGCGGGCGCACTGCAAGATCGCGCTTGAGCGCGGCGCCTGCGAGGGGCTGCTCGTCTACGGCGAGAACTTCGACGGCGAGCCTTGCGAGCACAATGCCCGCAGCGTGCACGGCGTCGATCCCGAGAACGTCGTGAGCTTCAAGGTCGAGCAGCGCGGCCAGGAATTCTGGGCGGTGTGGGGCGGGAAAGTGGTGGCGCAGCCGATATGAGCGCGCCGCAGCGCTTCAAGGTCGGCAAGTACGACGTCATCGCGCAGCCGGCGGCCGGCTCGGCGCACATGCTGCGCTACACCGTGATGCTGCAGGGCAGGCGCCTGGGCGCACAGCTCAGCATGCCGTGCGAGTCGGATTGCCGGTTCATGGAGGCGCCGCCTCCGGTTCCGCCGCTCAAGATCTTCAGCGTCACCTACCGCCCGGGGCGGCCACGCAAGGACGCCGTGCGGCCGCAGTCGCCGGAGGGCGACGAGCATGTCTCGCTGCCGTGGGCGATCAAGGGGCAGCGTCGCTACTAGCGCGTCGGCACGGCCCGACGTAACGATGCCTAGCCCGACGTCACAATGCGGGCCACACCACCGCGCCGGGCACGGCGACATTCAGCGGTCTCGCGAAAGCGTATAACGACGCATGCCCTGCGAAATCTTTCATGTACCGCATGCGGCGTCTTTCCGCTGGAAGTGGCGCCATCTCGCCGAAGACGGCAAAGTGAAGGACGAGTCGAAGGAGAGCTACGAGCTCTTCTACGAGTGCGTCTGCGCGGCGCGCGCCTCCGGCTACAAGCCCAAGATCAAGTGCAGTTGATCTTCGCGAGCATCGCGCCAAGCTCGTCGACCTGAACCGCCAGCCGGCGCTTGGCCGGCGTGCCGTCGAAAAAGTGCAGCTCGCGGCCGCCGTCGCGAAACCTTCCCTTGTGCGGGTCGTGGCGCACGAGCCTCGGCGGCACGGCGGGGTCCTCCGCGCATTCCCAAAGCCGGATCGCACCTGCGATCAACGCGGCCAGCGCGTTGGCATCCGCTTGCTCCTTCGAGCCGGAGGACTGCGCTCGATAGATCTTCTCCCGCAGGATGAGGATCGCCAATGGAAGCGCGAGCAGCCCGTGCGCCGAGGGCTCGGTTGGACCCACAGCGCAATCTTGAACCGAGCTTCTGCGCTCTGCAAGCCTGTCCGTAGGTAGCGTACGGCGTGCTACTCTAAAAATACGGAGAGCGAGGAGGGGGGCATGTTCAGAGCTGCGTCCATCGTCGCCTTGTGCGTCGCCGCGATGTCTTCGGCGCTTGCGCAGGGCTATCCCAACAAGCCCATCAGGCTCCTGATCGGCTATTCGCCCGGCGGCTCGGCGGAAGCGGGCGCGCGTCCGCTCGCGCGCGTCCTCGAGCCGCTCCTCGGCCAGCCGCTCGTGTTCGAATACCGCCCCGGCAATGCCGGCGGCGTGGCAATGGAGTTCATGGCGCGCGCGCCGAACGACGGCTACACCCTCTACTACTTCGACAGCGGCCCGCTCACCGTCGCGCCGCATCTTTCGAAGGTCGGCTACAACAATCTCTCGTCGTTTACCCAGCTCGGTCACGTCTGCGGCAGCGGCAGCCTGCTCGTGGTGCACCCTTCAACGCCTTTCCGCAGTGTCCAGGATGTCTTGGACCTTTCGAAAAGAGACCCCAATAAGTGGAGCTACGGCACCTCGGGCGTCGGCGGGCCGCACCATCTCTCCGGGGAATACTTCAAGAGCGTGACCGGTGCGCAGCTCCTTCATGTGCCCTACAAGGGAGGCGGCCCGGCGATGACCGACCTGATGGGCGGACAGATCCCGATGCTCTTCTCGTCGCTCGGCCCAGCGGTCGGCGCGGTGAAGAGCGGCAAGATCCGTGCGCTCGCGGTGACCTCGCTCACGCGCTCGGCGGCGTTTCCGGATGTGCCGACGATGGATGAACTGGGTTTGAAAGGCTTCGACTCGACCGCGTGGTATGGACTGCTCGGCCCCGCCGGCCTGCCGCGCGAAGCGGTCGAGCGCCTCACGCAGGCGCTCGCGAAAGCCGGAGCCGACCAGGATCTGGTCGCGCGCATCAACGCCACCGGCTGCGACACCGAGATCCTCTCCCCCGCGCAGACGGTGGAGAAGATCAAGGCCGACTACCTCAAATGGGGCCGCGTGGTGAAGGAAGCGAACATCAAGGCCGAGTAGGGCTTTCGGTCTCCGGCGTCGACGCCGCCGGGGTGATGACCATGATCGTCCAGTGCCGCTCGTCCTCGTGGCAGTACCAGTCGCCGATCGAGCGGTCGACGAAGGCGAAGATCTGGTGGTCCGAGTACGCCACGCCGTCGACGAAGGTCACGCACCCGTAGGGTCCGAAGGTCTGCGACTGGCTACCGTCGAGGCGCTCGAGCCGGATGGACGCGCGGCAATCGCACTGCAGGCGCGGGTAGCGTTCGCCGTTCACGTTCCACTCATTGTGCTCGTGCCTGGCGAGGACCGGTCCGCCCGGCTCGGCGCGAATCACTTCGCCTTCGAAGCGCAGAAGGCGGTAAGGGCCCAGGCGCTTGGCCGGGCCGGTGTGGCGCAGAAACGTCAGCTCGAGCGAGTCCGCCATCCCGGCTAACAGCAAGTTCGGTGCCGGACATTCGTTAGACTATTCAACTAAGATAAACCGATGATCGACATCTTCAACCACTTCATGCCGCGGAAGGTCTTCGACCGCGTGCGGGAGCTCGTGCCGCACCACCCGGCGATGAAGGCCTTTCCCGAGGTGCCGACGCTCTGGGACGTGGACGAGCGCCTGCGCATGATGGACGAGTTCGACGGCCTGCAGCAGGTGCTCTCGCTCGCCAACCCGCCGATCGAGCAGCTCGGCGGCCCGGAGCTCACGCCGCAGGTCGCGCGCATCGCGAACGACGGCCTCGCCGAGCTGGTGAGCCGCCATCCGCGGCGTTTCCCCGGCTTCATCGCGTCGATGCCGGCGAACAACGTCGAGGCCTGCCTCGAGGAGATCGACCGCTCGATCGGCATCCTCGGCGCGCGCGGCATCCAGCTCTTCACCAACGTGCTCGGCAAGCCGCTCTCGCTCCCCGAGTTCCGCCCGATCTTCCGCCGCATGGCCGAGCACGACCTGCCGGTGTGGATCCACCCGATCCGCGGCCCCAACAGCGCCGACTACGCCACCGAGAAGATGTCGGAGAACGAGATCTGGTTCACCTTCGGCTGGCCCTACGAAACCACCGCGTGCGTTACGCGGCTCATCTTCTCGGGGCTCTACGACGAGCTGCCTGGCCTGAAGATCATCACCCACCACTACTGCGGCATGGTTCCCTTCTATGCCGGCAAGATCCAGCTCGGCTTCGACCAGATCTTCTTCGGCACCTCGCAGAAGAACCCGCAGGCCGAGAAGGCGGGGCTGCAGCGTCCGCCGATGGACTACTACAAGATGATCTACGCCGACACCGCGCTGAACGGCGCGGTCGCCGCGACTCGCTGCGGCCACGCTTTCTTCGGCGCCGAGCACTCGGTGTTCGCCACCGACGCGCCTTTCGACGCCGAGGACGGGCGGCTCCTCATCCGCAGCACGCTCGCTGCGATCGACGCGCTCGAGATTCCGCGAGCTGAGAAGGATCTGATCCTGGGCGGGAACGCGAAGCGCTTGTTGAAATTGAATTGATGCAAACGGAAAACATCAAGGTCCGCCTCCGGGATGGGCTGATGGGTGCGCACGTCGCGTATCCGAGCAAGACCCCCGCCGGCGCGATCATCGCGATCATGGAGATCTGGGGCGTGAACGACACCATGCGCCGCCACGCCCAGGAATTCGCCGAGGCCGGGTTCGTGTGCCTGGTGCCCGACCTCTTCTGGCGCCAGGAGCCCGGCGTCGAGCTCTCCGACCACAACCCCGAGCACGTGAAGAAGGCGTTCGACCTCTACTACGAGTTCGATTACGACCTGGGCGTACAGGACATGACCGATACGCTGAATTTTCTTCGCGCTCTTCCCGGAGGGAACGGCAAGGCGGGCAGTGTTGGATATTGTTTGGGTGGAAAACTGTGTTACCTCATGTGCTGCCGCACCGACATCGACTGCGCGGTCGCGTACTACGGCACGTACATCGAGCACCGCATCAAGGAAGCGAAGAACCTGCATCGCCCCTTCATGCTGCACATGGCGATGAAGGACCGCTGGGTGCAGGCGGAGGTGAACGACCTCATCGAGCGGCGCCTCTCGCCCAACCCGCTGGTGACGATCCAGAAGTATCCCGGCGCCGACCACGCGTTCGCGCGCCACGGCGGCCGGACCTACAGCAAGCCCGAAGCCGACCGCGCGCTCGCGCTGTCGGTCGATTTCTTCAGGCGCCACCTCTGATGCGCATCCTCTGGAACGAGCCGGTCCGGATGGACGACGGCATCGAGCTGCGCGCCGACGTCTACCTTCCCGAGCGCGAAGCGCGCTACCCGGTGATCCTCTCGTGCGGGCCCTACGGCAAGGGCTATGCGTTCCAGGAGAGCCATGCGCCGGCCTGGGAGGCGCTCGCAAGCGCGCACCCGGAGATCCTCGAGGGCTCGTCCAACAAGCACCAGGCGTGGGAGGTGGTCGATCCGGAGAAATGGGTGCCCGAGGGCTACGCCGTCGTGCGCGTCGATTCCCGCGGCGCGGGCGCCTCGCCCGGCTTGCTCGACCCCTGGTCGGCGCGCGAGACGCAGGACCTCTACCACTGTATCGAGTGGGCGGGCACGCAGTCGTGGTCGAACGGAAGAGTCGGCCTGAACGGCATCTCGTACTACGCGATGAACGCTTGGCAGGTGGCGTGCCTCCAGCCGCCGCACCTCGCCGCGTTCTGCGCCTGGGAGGGCTCGAGCGACCACTACCGCGAGGCGCTGCGCCACGGCGGCATCGCCTCGGGCTTCCTCCCGGGCTGGTTCCAGCGCGCCGTGGTTCGCGTGCAGCACGGCCTCGGCGAGCGCGGCCCGAAGAGCGCCGCCACCGGCGAGCCGGTGTGCGGCTACGACCGGATCTCCGACGAAGAGCTGCGCGCGAACCGGGTCGACTACGAGCGCTACATGGCCGAGCATGCGCTCGACGACGAAAGCTGCCGCGCGCGCTCGCCCGACTGGTCGAAGGTGAAGGCGCCGTTCCTCTCGGCCGCCAACTGGGGCGGGCAGGGGCTGCACACGCGCGGCAATTTCGAGGGCTTCATGCGCGCCGCCTCGCGCGAGAAGTGGCTCGAGGCGCACGGCGGCGCGCACTGGGAGAACTTCTACACGCGCGACGGCGAGCGGCTGCAGCGGCGCTTCTTCGGCCACTTCCTCAAGGGCGAGGACACCGGCTGGACGCGCCAGCCGCGCGTCGAGCTCAAGATCCGCCATCCCGGCGAGAAGTTCGTGGTGCGCCCCGAGAACGAGTGGCCGCTCGAGCGCACGCGCTGGACGCGCTTCTACCTGAATCCCGGCCGGATGAGCCTCGACCGCAGCGAGCCCGGAGTCTCAAAAAAATTGACGTATGAGACGCACGGCGAAGGACTGCTCTTCGAGCTCACGCTGCCGGAGTCGATGGAGATCACCGGCCCGGCCGCGGCGAAGCTCTGGCTCTCCTCCGATACCGCCGACGCCGACGTCTTTCTCGCTCTGCGCTTGTTCTCGCCCGACGGAGCCGAGGTGACCTTCCACGGCTCGAACGATCCGCGCACGCCGGTGGCCTTGGGCTGGCTGCGCGCCTCGCACCGCAAGCTCGACCCGCAGAAGAGCCTGCCGTACCGGCCCTGGCACACCCACGATGAGATTCAAAAATTGGTCCCCGGCGAAGCCGTGGAGCTCGACATCGAGATCTGGCCGACCTGTATCGTCATTCCGGCCGGCTACCGCCTCGCGCTCGCGGTGCGCGGCAAGGACTACGAGTATCCCGGCGCGCCGATCTTCGTGCCAGGGATCGGCTACCCCCAGAGCGGTGTCGGCCCGTTCGTGCACGACGACCCGCGCGACCGGCCGAAGGAAATCTTCGGCGGCTCGAACACGCTCCATTTCGAGCCCGGGCGCCAGCCTTACCTGCTTCTTCCAGTGATTCCACGTTAAGGAACCTTCATGTCCGCCTATGAACTCGCCCAGCTGAACATCGCCGTGATGAAAGAGCCGCTCGAGTCGCCGAGAATGGCCGATTTCGTGGCCAATCTCGATCGGATCAACGCGCTGGCCGAGAGCTCGCCCGGGTTCGTGTGGCGCTTCGAAACGGACGAAGGCAACGCAACCGCCTTGCGCCCGCTGGGCGAAGACGTCCTGGTCAACTTCTCGGTGTGGCGAGATGTCGAGTCCCTGAACAAGTACGTCTACAAGTCGGCCCATGCCGAGATCATGCGTCGACGCAAGGAATGGTTCGAGCGGATGCGGGAAGCGTGGGTCGTCCTGTGGTGGGTCCCGAAGGGCCATCGCCCCACCGTGTCCGAGGCGATCACCAGGCTCGAGCTGCTCCGTGCCAACGGACCGACCCAGGAGGCTTTCACGTTCAAGCGTGCCTTCCTCCCGCCGGATGCGGCGCAACCGGGCGCGCCGTTCGAGTTTGGCGATGAGTGCCCGGCCACCTGAATGAGAGTCGTAAGAGCGGTTCTACCGCTGATTCTGGTTTGTTCGGTAGGCGCCGTGGTGGCGCAGCCTTATCCGAACAAGCCCGTCCGCGTGATCGTGCCGTTCCAGGCGGGGTCGGCGCCGGACCAGGTGATCCGCGTCACCACGCAGCACATGCAGGGCACGCTCGGGCAGCCGTTCGTGATCGAGAACAAGGCGGGCGCGAACGGCAACATCGGGGTGGCCGAAGCCGCGCGGGCGGCGCCCGACGGGTACACGCTGGTGAGCGCGAACAACACGACCTTCGCCGCCAATCCGAGCCTGTACCGGAAGCTGCCGTTCGATCCGCAGAAGGACTTCACGCCGGTCGCGCGCTTCATCACCACCGGGCTCATCCTCGCGGTGCGCAGCGACTTCCAGGCGAAGAACCTGCAGGAGTTCGTCGCGCACGCCAAGGCGAATCCCGGCAAGCTCACCGCGGCGCAGGCCTCGGCAGGCATGCGTGTGTCGATCGCGATGCTGCGCTCGCTCGCCGGCATCGAGGTGCTCGAGGTGCCGTACAAGGGCCAGCCGCAGGCGCTGCAGGACGTGCTCGGCGGGCAGGTGAGCTTTACCTTCGCCGATTACGCCGTGGGCTTTCCGCAGATCAAGGCCGGCAAGATCCGCGGCCTCGGCGTGACTACGCCGAAGCGAAGCCCGGTCGCGCCCGACATTCCCACGCTCGGCGAGGGCATTCCGGGCTTCGACGTCACGGTCTGGGCCGGGATGGCGGCGCCGGCGGGCACGCCGCGCGAAGTGGTCGGAGCGCTCTGGCGCGCCGCCGAGCGAGCGCTCGCGAGTCCGGAGGTGCACCAGTCGTTGCAGGGAATCGGCTTCGGCGTCGAGCCGCTCGACCCGCAGGCGTTCGCCGCCTACATCGCGGCCGAGACCGCGCGCTGGGCGAAGATGGTGAAGGAAGCGGGCATCGAGCCGGAGTAGCAGCGCTCTCGATGAAGATCGGCACCTGGAACGTCAACGGCATCCGGGCGCGCCAGACGCAGTTCTGCGACTGGCTCTCCGGCGACGAGCGTCCCGACGTCGTGTGCCTGCAGGAGCTGAAGGCCGAGCTCGGACAGATCCCGCTCCAGTGCCAGCTCGACGACTACCACGTGTTCTGGCACGGCCTGCGCGCCTACTCCGGGGTGTCGCTGCACGTGCGCAAGGACGCGTTCGACGCGGCACCGGCGTTCAGCCATCCCGAGTTCGACATGGAGTCGCGCATCGTGCAGGCGGCGATCGGCAACCGGGTCTTCGCCTCGGTCTACGTGCCGAACGGCGGCAAGGATTACCCGGCCAAGCTCGCGTTCATGAAGAGCCTCGCGGCGTGGGCCCGGCGCGTGCACGAAGAGGGGCGCGAGCTCGTGCTCTGCGGCGACATCAACATCGCGCGCAGCGACATGGACGTGCATCCGCGCGAGCGCAAGCCCGGCATCATCGGCCAGAGCCCCGAGGAGCGCGAGCTCTTCGAGGCGCTGCTCGCCGCGGGGCTCGCCGACGTCGGCCGTGCGCTCGACCCCGACAACCCCGGGCTCTTCACCTGGTGGCCGCCATGGCGCGACATGCGCAGGCGGAACATCGGCTGGCGGCTGGACTACGTGCTCGCCTCCCAGGCCATCGCGGCGCGGGCGCAGAGCTGCAAGGTGTTAGCGGAATTCGGGACGAGCGATCACGCCCCGGTCGTTATGACGTTGTAGTGCTTTTTTCGGCCGGACCCAGCTCCTCGTAGCGGGGATCGACGGTCACGGCGTCGTAGTAGTAGGTATCTTTTGCACTGTTTCCCGGCGCCGCCTTGCGCAGCTTGGCCGGGTCGAGGTCGCACATGAAGATGGGCGTGCGCACGCCGCCCACGTCGATCCAGCCGAGGATCGCCTTGGGACGCCCTCGCACGAACACCAGCTCGGAGACTCGGCGAAACTCGAGCCTGCCGACCCGGTGACGGTGGATCACCCTCAGTCCGAGTCGGACTTTCCTGCGATTGTGCATTCTGCAGTTCGCGATGCAGGCTTCATGCCGTTAGTCTGGGACATGACTTAGTCCGCAACGAACATTGCGGCCCCTTCCGGTAGGCGCAGCGTTGTCGCAACAGCCCGTCGTCCCTACAGGCTGTACGAGAAATTTCTCCTCCTTGGCGGGCTCGCCCGACAGCTATTCTGGCCGCATGTCGACCACCCGAATCGCCTCGGCGCTCGTCGGCGCCGCCTGCGTCGCGATCGCCGCCGGCGTGGGCTACCTGCTCCACAAGGAAGCGAGGCAGCGCAGCGAGGCGCGTGCGGTCGTGACCATCGTCCAGGAAGCCACCGTCGAGCTCGAGCGCGGGCTGAAGATGCCCTCGCAGGAGGCGGTGGCGAGGGTCGAGGGGAGCCTGCGCGTGGCGCAGGGCTGGCAAGACCGGAATCTGGTGGAGGATACGGAGCCCTATCTCGTCGGCGTGCGCGAGATTTTGCGCCGGCGCGCCGACGCGAGCCTCCTCACGAAGAAGGCCGCCTCGAGCCGCGCCGCGCTCGCCGCGCACATGTCGCACGCCGGCCGCCGCGACACGCCGTGGATCCGCGCCGCGATGGACCTCAAGAAGCAGGTCGAGCGCGACCACTTCGACCTCGACGTGCAGCTCAACGCGCTCGCCAGCCTGCTCGGCAGCCTGCCGGAGGCGAACAAGCGCCTCGCGCCGCACGTGCAGGCATCGCTCCTCCTCGAGGACTCGAAGCGGCGCAACGCGCGCGACGCGGTGCTCGCCGAGGCGAAGCGCGCCCGCGACGAGCTCGACAAAGCCCGCGCGCTCCTGAACTACCTCTAGACAAGAAGCGGAAGCCGGACCGTAAGGCGGCTCCCCTGGCCGCGTCCGGCGCTCGTGGCCGAGATCGATCCGCCGTGGGCCTCGACGATCTGGCGCGCGAGCGCGAGGCCCAAGCCGAGGCCGCTCGTGGCGCGCTCGAGGCTGGTGTCGGCCTGGGTGAAGGCCTCGAACATCTTGGGCAGGAACGCGGCATCGATGCCGACGCCGTTGTCGCTCACCACGGCGAGCGCTCGCGTGTCCTCGCTCGCGAGCGTCACGCCCACCTCGCCGCCGGAAGGCGTGAACTTGGTGGCGTTGTCGAGCAGGTTCGAGAACACCTGCAGCAGGCGCGCCGCGTCGCCGCGCACCATGAGCGGGCCGGGCGCGAGCTCGTGCGTCAGGCGCAGCCGCTTCGCCTCCAGCGCGGGCGTGGCGGTCTCGATCGCCCGCGCCACCACGCGGGCGAGGTCGGTCGGCTCGAGGCGCAGCGTGATCTTGCCGTGGGTGACGCGCGACACGTCGAGGAGGTCGTTCACCATGCGCGTGAGCTGCGCGATCTGCCGCTGCATCATCTCGAGGGTCGGCGCGAAGTCCTCGCGGCGGTCCATGCCGAGGAGATGCACCGCGTTGCCGAGCGCCGCGAGCGGGTTGCGCAGCTCGTGCGAGAGCGTAGCGATGTAGCGGTCCTTGGTCTCGCTCTCGGCCTCGGCCTGCTCGCGGCGCAGGCGCGCTTCGCGAGCGTGCGCCGCCTCGAGCACCGCGTGCTCGAGGAGCTCGATCTCGCGCGTGCGCAGCCCGACCGCTTGCGGCGGCTCGTTGCGGCTCGCGGCGGCGGCGAGCGACACGATCGAGCGGCGCAGGCGCGCGGCGATCGAGAGCGCGAGCAGGAGCCCGAGCAGCACGCCGCCGACCATCAGCGTGCCGCCGACGATCCAGCCCGCGCGCACCGCGCGGTCGAGCTCGCCGCGCTCGGCGCCGACCGATGCGGTCCAGCCCGTGACCGGCGAGCGCGCGTACGAGTAGTAGAGCGCCATGCCCTCGGGCGATTCGCCCTTCGCGACGCCGGAGCTGCGCGCCTTGATCTGCTCGAGCTGCTGCGGCGGCACGCGGCGGCCGACGAACGCGTCGGCGTTCTGCCAGCGCCCGACGATGAAGCCGCGCCGGTCCCAGATCCACGCCGGGACGCCGGCGAACTGCCTGTTCTCTTGGAGGAGCCGCGTCATGACATCCGGCGAGAAGGCCGCGTTCAGCACGTAGCGGATGCGTCCGCCGCGGATGACCGGCACGTTGACGAGGAAGATGAGCCGCCCGGCGACCAGGCCGTAGACGAGATCCGAATTGGCCGGCTTCCCGGTGCGCAGCACCTCCTCCAGGGCGCTCGGGTCGCCGAGCGGCGGGCGCTCGGGGTCGGGCGGCGCCGGGTACTCGAAGGGCGTGGGCAGCGGCGCGCCCGGCGGGCGCAGCGTGTTGAAGATTTGCCTGCCCTTCTCGTCGAAG
>Ga0068865_100000568_pt1 | contig 20600 bp, 20 predicted proteins | sample KBSMisM12_FD_75293 | JGI IMG/M metagenome (GOLD analysis project Ga0068865, IMG submission 75293) | Miscanthus rhizosphere microbial communities from Kellogg Biological Station, Michigan, USA - KBS Miscanthus M1-2 | ecosystem: Host-associated > Plants > Roots > Rhizosphere > Soil ...
GCTCGCCCCCGAGCTACGACAAGCAGTTCGTCCGCGACCACCTCCTCGCCATCAAGTGGGACCAGCGGCCGCCCGCCCCGTCGCTGCCGGCCGACGTGATCGAGCGCACGCAGGAAAAATACCTCGCCGCGCTCAAAAACCTCCTCGGCTGAGCGCCCGTCCGCGAGGGCGTTCGCGCCGCGCGCGGCCGGCGTCAGTTGCAACCGCCCGCCCGCGCCACCGTCGTAGCACCGCGCAACGAGCGCACCAGCTCGCGGCGCAGCCAGTCGAGCGCGGCGTTGACCGCGCGGCGGTTCACCGTCGCGCGCGGTCCGGGATAATGCAGCTTCTTCGACCACACGCCGTGCGGCGTGTGCAGCGCGATGTAGATCGTGCCCACTGGATTTTCATTGGTGCCGCCGCACGGTCCCGAAAACCCCGTGATCGCCAGCCCGTAGTCGGCACCCAGCCGCTCGGCCGCACCCACCGCCATCGCCACGGCGTTCTCGGCCGACACCGCGCCGTGCTGCGCAAGCAGACACTCGGGCACGTCCAAAAGCTGCATCTTCGATTCGTTCGAATAACACACGCAGCCGCCCGCGAAAAATTTCGATGCGCCGCAAATCCCCGCGAACTCGCTCGCCAGCATGCCGCCCGTGGCCGTCTCGGCCACCGCCAGCGTGAGCTCGTGCGTGCGAAGCAGGTCGCCGGCGACCTTCGCCATCGTCGCCGACCCGTAACACATGAAATCCTCGCCCAGCAGCGCCGCGCACTCGGCGGCGATTTCGTCAAGTTGCGCAAAGGTCAGTTTCCCCAACGGTGAACTCACGCGCACGTCCACCTGCCCCTGATGCGCGCAGAACGCGATGCTCAGCGCGTCGCCGTGTTTCTCGAAGACCGGCTGCAACTTCATCTCCAGCGCCGACTCGCCCACGCCGGCCGTGCGGATTTGCACGTAGGCCTCGCGCTCCATCAGCAAACCGAGTTTCGCGAGGCGCGGCACGACCTGTTCGGCGAACATCGGCTGCAACTCGTTCGGCGGCCCCGGCAGCATCACGAGCACCTTGCCGTCCTGCTCCACCCACAGGCCCGGCGCGGTGCCGTGGGCATTGGGCAACACGTCGCCGCGCTCGAAGCGATACGCCTGCTTAAGATTGTTCTCGGTCATCTTGCGGCCGAGCCGCGAAAACCGCGCCTCGATCGCCGTCACGATGTCGGGCTCAAACACCAGTTTCTGCCCCAGCACCGCCGCCACCGCCTCGCGCGTGCGATCGTCGCAGGTCGGCCCGAGCCCGCCCGTGGTGATGACCACGTCGGAGCGCGCCCAGCTTTCGCGGAACTGCGCCACGATGGCGTCGGCCTCGTCGGTGATGGTCACGTTGCGCTGCAACAGCACGCCGCGTTTGCCCAGTTGCGCGCCGATGTAAGTGAGGTGCCCGTTCGCAGTGAGCCCGAGCAGGAGTTCGTCTCCGAGAGTCAGAAGCTCGTAACGTTTGGACACGACGTTGACGGCGGCGGGAGCGATGTTTTCGGAAACCATACTTGCGATGCGGGAAACTAGGTTAAACTCCCCCAAAATGCCAGCGTCCACCCCCGTTAACCTGAAGGAGAAGGTCCGCCAGCTCTCCGAAAAGCCCGGCGTCTACCTCATGAAGGACCGCCTCGGGCGCATCATCTACGTGGGCAAGGCCAAGGCCTTGAAGAAACGCGTGTCGTCGTATTTCACGCCGTCGCGCGCCCTGACCCTCCATCCGAAGATCCGCGCCCTCATCGAGATGATCGCGGACTTCGACGTGATCGAGGTGAAGTCCGAGCCCGAGGCGCTGCTGCTCGAGGGCAAGCTGATCAAACAGTGGAAGCCCAAATATAACACCGATTTCACCGACGACAAACGATTCCTTCTTGTTCGCGTCGACCCCGCGCAGGAACTCCCCCGCTTCGCCCTCACCCGCTTTAAAAAGGATGATCGCTCGCGCTACTTCGGCCCGTTCGCGCACAGCGGACTCCTGCGCAAAACCCTCGCCCAGATGCGCCGCCAGTTCGGCATTCTTCTCGGCGACGCCTCACCCAAACGCCTACCCGACGGGCGCTGGCAACTCTACGACGACGTGCGCCAGGAGCTCTACGGCTTCGCCAACGAAACCACCGCCGCCGACTACCGCGCGCGCGTCGCCCAGGCCTGCGAGTTCCTCGAAGGCAAATCCCGTGAATGGCTCGAAACCCTCCGCGCCGAGATGCTCGCCGCCGCCGAAAAAAAGGAATTCGAAAAGGCCGCCGAGTTGCGCGACGTGGTCTTCGCCCTCGAAAAAACCCTCGCCCGCACCCGCACCTTCGAGCGCTTCGATCCGACCCACCCCCCCGCCGACGAAGAGGCCATGCGCCTGCTCGGCGAAGCGCTGGGCATGAACACCATCCCGCGCACCATGGAGTGTTTCGACATCTCCCACATCAGCGGCACGTTCGTCGTCGCCTCGATGGTGCACTTCCGCGACGGCCGGCCCGACAAGGACGAATACCGGCGTTTTCAGATCAAGAGCTTCATCGGCAACGACGACTTCCGCGCCATGGAAGAAGTGGTCGGCCGCCGTTACCGCCGCCTGCGCGACGAAAACAAACCCATGCCCGACCTCGTGGTGATCGATGGCGGACGCGGCCAGATCGGCGCCGCGTTGAAGGCCTTCGCCGCCATCGAGGTCGAGCCGCCCGCACTCATCGGCCTCGCGAAGAAACACGAGACGATCATCTTCCCCGACGAACGCGCGCCGCTCAACCTCCCCCTGAGCCACCCCGCGCTCAATCTCCTCCAGCGCCTGCGCGACGAGGCCCACCGCTTCGCCAACACCTACAACGCCGATCTGCGCTCCAAAAAAATCCGCGAATCCGTGCTCGACGATTTCCCCGGTCTCGGAGTTGTGAAACGCAAGGCGCTCCTGACCCACTTCGCTTCCATCGACCGCCTCCGCGCCGCGAGCGTCGAACAACTTGCCGCCGTCGAAGGCTTCGGCCCGCGCCTGGCCGCCGATCTCCACGCCTACCTGCACGCCCCGCTGCCGCCGGGCTGAGTTGGTTTTTTCGGCCCAGGGTGTGTTTGCTAACTAAAGCGGGCCAGCGGAAGCGAGAAAGAGTGCTCGGCCAAGGCGACCGAGGTGGAGGCGGGCCAGCGGCCCGTGCCACCGGAGGGCAACGCCGGCCCAGTGCCCTTTTTCGCTTCCCCCGTAGGGCGCCTGCGATGGGCTGGTTTAGTTAGCAAACACACCCTAAGAAATCTTATCTTGGTCCGTTTGCATCATAGGGGCAGCATCGTCGCACCCCGACTACCCCGATTCGCCATGAACCTCCCACGCCTTCTCTTGCTCGCCGCATTCGTCACCACGAGCACGTTCGCCGCCCCGGTCACCGCCGACTCCGCCATCACCGCCGCGACCGTCTATCCCGATCGCGCCGTGCTCACCCGCACCGCCTCCGCCCTCGCCATTCCCGCCGGCACCAGCGAACTCACCTTCGCCGGCCTCCCCGCCGCGTTGCAGGATGAATCCGTCCAGGTTTCCACCAAAGGCACCACCGCGACCTCGCTCCTCGACATCGCCACACGCACCGTCTTCGTCACCGCCGAGCCCGACGCCCGCATCAAGGCCCTCGAGGACCAGCTCCTCGCCCTCCGCCGCGAGGAACGCGCGCTCAACGACCAGTCCACCGTCCTCGAATCCCAGCGCACCCTCCTCACCAGCATCGAAAAGGTCTCCACCACACCCGTCTCGCCGCGCGCCGGTGAAACCGCGCCCGCCCGCCCCACGCTCGACGACTACGAAAAACTCCTCGGCTTCTCCGCCACCCAGCGCGCCCGCCTCGACGCCGCCGCCCAGAAACTCGACGCCGACCGCGTCGCCCTCGCCGAAAAAATCTCCGCCGCCCAGGCCCAGTTGAACGAACTCCGCGGCAAACTGCCCGCCCGTCGCGCCACCAAGACCGTGACCGTGCGTCTCTCCGCCGAGGCCGCCGGCAAACTCGACGTCGCCCTCAGCTACGCGCTCGCCGGCGCCTCCTGGACCCCCGCCTACGACGCCCGCCTGCGCTCCGAAAAACGCCAGGTGCAGCTCGACGCCTTCGGTGTGGTGCGCAACGCCACCGGCGAAGACTGGAAGGGCGTCGCCCTCACCCTCTCCACCGCCCGCCCCGGACTCGGCGGCGCCGCACCCGAAATCGCGCCGTGGTATGTGGATGTCGCCCGCCCCGTCACCTACGGGAAATTCAACGGCAGCTCGATGGCCATGGACCGCGCCATCGGCGGTGTCGTCTCCGCCCCCAAGGCCGCGTTTAGCAATTCCATCATGATGGCCGGTGAAGTGTCCGCCTCCGAACCGGAGCCGCAGGTCCAGGGCTTGCTCGCCGTGGCCGGCGTCGAGTCCGCCGCCACCAGCGCCTCCTTCAAGATCGCCACGCCCGTCACGCTCGCCAGCGACAACACCCCGCAACGCGTGCCGCTCGGCTCCGCCGCCTTCGCTGCCGAGCTCCAATACCAGGCCACCCCCAAGCTCCAGGAGACCGCCTACCTCGCCGCCTACGTGACCAACCGCAGCGAACTCCCCTTCCTCTCCGGCGCGCTCAACGTGTTCCTCGACGACACCTTCGTCGCCACCTCGCGCCTCGCCACCACCATGCCCGGCGAGAAATTTACCCTCAACCTCGGCGCCGACGAGGGCATCGCCATCAAGCGCAAGATCGTCTCCCGCTTCACCGAGGACACCGGCTTCACCACCAAGAGCCGCCGCACCACCTACGACATCCTCGTCACCGTCACCAACAACAAGCGCACCGTCGAACGGGTGGTGCTCAAGGACACCGCGCCCGTGCCCCGCGACGAAAAGATCACGGTCAAACTCCTCGCCCCCGCCGAGCGCGAGCTGCTCAAGCCCGAGGACGCCGCCGCCCAGCCGCCCAAGCTCGGCATCGCCCGCGACGCCGACGGCAAACTCACCTGGCGCCTCGACCTGAAGCCCGGCGAAAAACGCGAGATCCCGCTCAAGTTCTCCATCGAGCACCCCGCCGACCTCCCCGTCACCGGCGTCGAATGATTTTCCGGGTAGGGCCTGACCTTGCGTCAGGCCGCGTCGGCGTTGGGCCTTCCTCACGGACGGCCTGACACAAGGTCAGGCCCTACATCAATCCCTCCAAACCACCCGCCCCGCTTGCGAAGCCTACGCCCGCGGCCACCGTGTGTTTCACTCCTCATGAAACGCCGCCTCGCCGCTCTCTTCGCTTTTCTCACCATGATCCCCTTCTCCTCCGCCGAACCTCTCAAAATCGGCGACCCCGCCCCTCAGGTCTCCGGCCTCACTGACACCGGCGCGACACTCGTCTTCACCGACGCCTACAAGCAGAGCCCCTACACGCTCGTCTTCTTTTACCCGAAGGCCTTCACGCCCGGTTGCACCGCCCAGAGCTGTTCCCTGCGCGACGGTTACGACCAGCTCGCCAAACTCGGCGTCACCATCATCGGCGTGAGCACCGACAGCGTGGAAAAACAAAAGGAATTCAAAGCCGAATACCGCCTGCCCTACACGCTCATCGCCGACACCGACAAAAAAGTCCTCACCGCCTTCGGCCAGAGCGCCCTGATGTTCGCCAGCCGCCAGGCCTACCTCATCCACGACGGCAAAGTCGTTTACGCCGATACCAAGGGTTCCACCAAACAGCAGGCCGACGACATCCTGAAGTTTCTTTCGGCAAAGTAATCCGTGGCGGAAGCGCGGAGCGCTTTCGTTCCGAACGCCATTCGCCCATTCCCGTAGGCCGCGAGCTTGCTCGCGCTTCTCACAACTCGTCGTCGTGCACCGGCCGCAGCAGGTCGGCCGTCGGATCGAGCCGCGCTCGGTCGAGCCAGTCAACCAACAGCGGCTCCTTCGCGATCAGGTCGGCCGGCAGCGGCGCCGCCAGCAAATCGATCGCCCGCAACCGGCCGTCCATCGCGCGCACCAGGTTTTTTGAATGCAGGTCGGCCACCAGCCACGGCTGCCCGTCGACAAAGTAGAGCCGCGGATGATCGCGGTGCGCCCGCAGGAAACGCGACGGGATCGGAATGAGCGGCGCCGGCTGCACCCCCGACGTGTCCGCACCCTCGGACAACCGTTCGCCCAGCGTCTGCTTCGTGACGAGCACGCCTTCGTGTTTCGTCACCCCGATCACCTCGGTCGGCATGCCGTCGAGGCGCAGGATCAGATCGAATTTTTCCAGCATCGCCCGGTAGCTGCCGTCGGAGGCGTCGGCCAGCAGCGCCACCTCGTCGCCGCGGCGGAAGGCGAACGAGCCGCCGATGCGACCGTCGGTGCGCGGCATGAAAAATTTGTAGATCGAGTGATCCTCGGCCTCGAACGCGGTTGCCTCCACGCCGCTGCTGATGGGTCGCAGGCGCGGACCGCACTCGGCCAGCAGATCCTCGACCTGTTCGGGAAACCCGAAGTCTTCGAGCGAGATGATCGGCAGGAGCCGGCGGAATGCGTGGGCCGCCTCGTCGAGTTCGTGCCAGAGCGGATCAGCCGCCGCCAGCAGCCCTACTTCGTCGGCTTCCCAGAGGACGAGACTATCGTCCGGATCCGTTCCGATTCCGACTTTCTCCGCTGCCGTGCTGAGACGAGCGAGCGCTTCCAGTCTTCGCCGGTGATCGTGTTGAAGTGCGCACCGGTCTTCGTCGGACGGGAGCCGTCCGCCTTGGATACAGGTCGGTCGTCCGGTGAAGGGGTCGGTTTGCATGGGTGCGTCATGACGGGCGGAAAACTCCGGGCGGTCGAACCAGAACGCAAACGGAAGTTTTTTCCACTTATACGCGGATTATTCACAGCCGCCGAAACGTTGGTGAAACTCGTTTCGGTCATTGCGCCCGGCCACGGGCCGCAGCATGGTTGCGTTAAATCCAACCCAGCCATGATCAATTGGTTCACCGAACTTTGTGGCGGAGTTTTCATGCCTCACGGCCAGTGCTACATGTGGCAATCGGGATTGATCGCGCTGCACGCGATCGCCGACAGCCTCATCGCGCTCTCCTACTACTCGATCCCGTTGCTGATTTTGCACTTTGTGCGCAAACGCCGGGACATCCCCTTCCCCGCAATTTTTCTGATGTTCGGGGCGTTTATCGTCGCCTGCGGCACCACCCACCTCATCGAGGTCTGGACCATCTGGCAGCCTCACTACTGGCTGTCCGGCGGCGTCAAGGCCTTCACCGCGGCCATCTCCCTGGTCACCGCGGTCGCCCTGGTCCGAATCGTCCCGGTCGCGCTCAGCCTGCCCAGTCACGAGGATTTGCGCCGCATCAACGCCGACTTGGAAAACCGCGTGCAGGCGCGCACCGCCGACCTCACGTCCTCCAACGCCCGCCTGCAGGAGGAGGTGCGCCAGCGCGAACAGGCCGAGGCCGAGGTGCGCACGCTCAACCTGCAACTCCAGCAGCGCATCGCCGAGATGAACGCGCTCTTCGATCTGATTCCCGTCGGCATCGGCATCGCCGAGGACCCCGCCTGCGCGCGCATCCGCTCCAACGCCGCGCTCTCCGCGATGCTCGGCATCGACCCCCGGCAAAACATCTCCCTCTCCGCCCCCGCGGGCGAGGCGCCGACATCGTTCAAGATCTTCAAGGACGGCCACGAACTCGCCCCCGAAGAACTGCCGATGCAAACCGCCGCGGCCTCCGACTGGGCCGTGCTCGAATTCGAGGAAACCATCGTGCGCGCCGACGGCCAGCAGGTCGATGTCGTCGCCAACGCCGTGCCGTTGCACAACGAGGCAGGATCCGTGCGCGGCTGCGTCGCCACCTTCGTCGATGTCACCGCGCGCAAACGCGCCGCCGAGGAACGGCTGTCCTTCGAGCGTCAGCTGCAGGAGACGCAGAAGCTCGAAGGCCTCGGCGTCCTCGCCGGCGGCATCGCCCACGACTTCAACAACCTGCTCACCGGCATCCTGGGCAACGCCAGCCTCGGCCGGCTCGAACTCCAAGACCGGCAGTCGGGCCTGCGCGCCTCGCTCCATAACATCGAACAGTCCGCTCTGCGCGCCTCCGACCTGTGCAAGCAGCTTCTCGCCTACGCCGGCAAGGGCCGGTTCGTCATCCAGCCCATCAACCTCAGCACGCTCGTGCGGGAAACCGCCCACATGCTCGAGGTCTCCATCAACAAAAAGACGTTTCTCCAGCTCCAGATCGCGCCCGACCTGCCCGCGTTCCAAGGCGACGCCACCCAGATCCGCCAGGTGCTGATGAACCTCGTGATCAACGCCTCCGAGGCGATCGGCGACCGGCCCGGCATCGTCACGGTCCAGACCAAGCGCGTCCAGGTGACCACCGCCTACCTGAGGCGCTTCTCGATCCACGAGCACCTCAACGAAGGCGAGTATGTCGTCCTCGAAGTGACCGACAACGGCAGCGGCATGTCAGCGGATACGCAGGCGCGGATTTTCGATCCCTTTTTCACCACCAAGTTCACCGGTCGCGGTCTCGGACTCGCCGCGGTGCTCGGCATCGTGCGCGGCCACAAAGGCGCCATCAAGGTTTACAGCGAGCCGGGCAAGGGCACGACGTTCAAACTCCTCTTTCCTTCCTGTCCGGACGCGAGCGCCGCGCCCGCGTCCCCCGTCACCACGGCAACCCCGTGGAGAGGCCAGGGACACATCCTCATCATCGACGACGAGCCCTTCGTGCGCACCGTGGCCGACCAGATTTTCCAGGCACTCGGCTTCACCACCGCGCTCGCCGAGGACGGCGTCGATGCCGTCGAGATCGTGCGCGCCTCGCCCGCCGCCTTCACGCTCGTGCTGCTCGACCTCACCATGCCGCGCATGGACGGCGAGGAAACCCTGCGCAACCTTCGCACGATCAACCCCGAGCTCCGCGTCATCCTCACCAGCGGCTTCAACGAGCAGGCCACCATCAACCGCTTCGTCGGACGCGGCATCTCCGGCTTCCTTCCCAAGCCCTTCTCGGTCGAAATGCTCACCGAGCAACTGCGCAAAATCCTGCCTTCAGGCTAGGATCCCGTCATCACAGTTCTTTTCGAAATACCCCGGAGGGATGGCCGCAAAAAGTCACAAAAAATCAAAAGGCGCATGAACCTTCAGAGGCGCCCATAGGCGCTCGGGGGACCAACGTCGGCAGGATCGGCACTTTTTGCGTCTTTTTGTGGCCACCCCTCCGGCTGAATTAATACGCGAACTTCAGTGCCGGAAACCAGGCCGCCTCACAACCCCAGCAATGACCCGTTCCTCTTGAGCCATTTCTCGGCCTCGCGCCACTCCGGGCACACTTCCTCGACGCGCGCCCAGAAGCGGTCCGAGTGGTTCATCTCCTTCAGGTGCATCAGCTCGTGGTAGATGATGTAGTCGCGCACAAAATCGGGCGTCTGGATCAGCCGCCAGTTGAGCGAGATCCCGCCGTCCGCCGAGCACGAACCCCAGCGCGTGCGCTGGTTGCGCACCGACACCGCGCTCACCGACATGCCCGTGACCGCCGCCAGCTCCCACGTGCGCGCCGGCAGCTCGGTCTTGGACAACCGCAGGAAATGCGCCTCGAGCGTCGGACGCAGGTCGCCCTCCAGTTTGAGCACGCGAAACACGTCGGCCGCGATGCACACCTGCGGACGCTCGCCTTCGACGGCCTTGCGGATCTCGGAAAGTTCGCCGCGCCACAGCACGTGCGTGCCGAGCGTCCACACGGTGGCGCCGCGCGGTTTTTTCTTCTGCCGCTCGCGGGCGCGCTCCAGCCAGTCACGATGCTCCTCGACGAACACACGGGCCTCGCGCTCGCTGCCGCGCAACGGGATGATCGCAACCGCCGTGCCGTCTTTTTTGAGCGTGAGCCGGTAGCGCGTGGCCTTGGCGCTGCGCTCGAAAATGACGTCGGGCCTTTCCGGCGGCGCCTCCACTCCGGCATCCGGGGAGGACCCGCCAAAAAAATCAAAGAAACTGGATTGCTCGGCTGCGCTCACGTTCGGACCGCGAGTAAACGCATCGAAGCCTCCGGCGCCAGCGCGATGTTGCCGGCCAAGGTGGAGCGACTTGTCCCAAGGCGCTGCGACACCGCCACGCGCTCCCGAGCGTTAGGGTGTGTCCCGACCATTGAAGTTTCCGAAGAAATCACTCCCGGAAAGGATGGCCGCAAAAAGTCACAAAAAATCAAAAGGCGCATGAACCGGCAGAGGCGCCTATAGGCGCGCGGGAGAGCAACGACGGCAGGATCGGCATTTTTTGCGCCTTTTTGTGGCTAAAATTCCGACTGAATTAAGAAGAAAACTTCAGTGACGGAACACGGGCAGCAGCGCACGTCACCTGCTCCCTCTTCACAGCGCCACGAGCTTCCACTTAAAATGCCCGTCCTTCACCGTGAGCCACGCGAAACTGCAACCGTAACCACGCGGCTGCGACACGCAGCCGGGGCTCAGCCAGCGCACGCCGCGCACATCCACGTCGTCGCGCGGCACGTGCAGGTGACCGTGCAACAGCACGCGCACGCCCCGCGGCGCATGCGGCGGCGGGATGTGCACGAGATAAAATTTCACACCGCCGCGCTCCAGCTCGCGATGGAGCGGCCACACCAGCCAGCCGTCGCAATTGCCGCGCACCACCTGCACCGGCACGCCGAGCTGCTCGAACTCCACCAGCGTCTCCGGCTCGCCCACGTCGCCGAGGTGCCAGATCTCGTCCGCCCCGCGCAGTTTCTCCGGCAGATCGGGCGGATAATGCCCGTGGGTGTCGGAAATAACCGCGATGCGCATGTCGGCCACGTTGAGAGGGTTGACGGCGGGTGTCAGGCCGGTTTTCCGCCGAAACCCGGCGCGCGTTTGACCGGCCGTGGCGGGCGGACGATTTTCGCGGCCGTGTCGCTGCGCGCCCTCATCATCGACTACAACGGCTTCTTCGCCTCCTGCGAACAACAGGAGCGGCCGGAGCTGCGCACCCGCGCCGTGGCCGTCGTGCCGGTGATGGCCGAATCCACCTGCGTGATCGCGTGCAGCTACGACGCCAAGGCCCGCGGCATCAAGGTCGGCACACCCGTCTCCGAAGCCCGCCAGCTCTGCCCCGGCATCGCCATCGTCGAATCGCGGCCGGAAATCTACATCCGCTACCATCAAAAACTCATCGAGGCGGTCGAGACCTGCCTGCCCGTCACCGAAGCGTGGTCCATCGACGAGGTCTGGTGCACGCTCCCGCCGAGCTGGCAAAACCGCGCCGACGCCCTCGCGGTCGCCCGCAAGATCAAGGCTGCCATCCGCCGCATCGCGGGCGAATACCTCACGTGCAGCATCGGCATCGCCCCCAACGCCTGGCTCGCGAAAATCGCCTCCGATCTGGAAAAGCCCGACGGCCTCACCGTCATCGAATCCGGGGAACTTCCGCAGCGTCTCTTCCCGCTCGCCCTGCGTGATCTGCCCGGCGTCGGCGGCAACATGGAGACCCGTCTGCGCGCCGCCGGCCTCGACACCCTCGAAAAACTCTGCGCCGCCGAGGTCCACACGCTCCGCCACATCTGGGGCGGCATCGAGGGCGAACGCATGTGGGAACGCCTGCGCGGCACCGAGGTCCCGCTGCCGCCCAAACGCACCAGCTCCCTCGGCCACTCGCACGTCCTCCCGCCTCATCTGCGCAACCCCGCCGGCGCCGAGGCCACGTTGCACCGCCTCCTGCAAAAAGCCTCCATGCGCCTGCGCGCCGCCGGGTTTTACGCGGGCGGACTCCACCTCGCGCTGCGTTTCTCGGGCCGCGGACGCTGGAGCACCGCCGCGACGTTCATCGAGACGCAGGACACGCTCGAACTCACCCGCGTGCTCAACCTCCTCTGGGCGCGCCGCCCGCGCGAACGCGGCACCGACGCCCTCCACGGCGTGGGCGTCACACTCTTCGACCTCGGCACCGCCGCCGGCCACACGGGCATGCTACCGGGCATCGTGGACAACGGCGACCGCCGAGCCGGCCTCAACGCCGCGCTCGACCACATCAACAAAAAGCTCGGCAAACACTCCGTGGTCTTCGGCGGTGCGCTGGGTGCGCTCGACTACGCGCCGGTCCGCATCGCCTTCAACCGCATTCCCGACCTCACGCTCGAAGAAGGCGACGCCGACGGCGATCTCCGCCCGAACGACGCCGAACTGGCCAAATTCCGCCTCGCCCCGCGGGTTTCCCCGTCGAGCCCCGGCCCGTCGTGATAACAATCCCTGCGCACCCGCCTGCGGTTTCATGCAAAACCACGCCTTGACATGGACGGAGGGCTCCGGCACTTCAGTCGCCTCTTAACCATTTAGAAGCATGCAACCCACATTCCGCCCGCACCGCAAAAAGCGCGCCCGCAAGATCGGTTTTTTCGCCCGTAAAGCCACCGTTGGCGGCCGCAAGGTCCTCGCCAACCGCCGCCGCAAAGGCCGCAAACGGTTGACCGTCGTCTAAGCACGCGGCCGCTTTGCGCCGCTGCATCTCTCCGCCTGACATGCGTTTCCGCGCCGAGCAACACCTGCGGCGCCAGTTGGATTTCCAGCATGTCCGCACCCACGGGCGCCGCCACGATTGCGGCGCCTTTATGCTTTGGTATGCTCAACGGTCGGCGGCCGTTGAACCCTCCACAGCCTTGGCGAAGGAGGGCGCCAAGGCCCCGCCCCCGCCCGCTGCGCCTTCGCCGTCCGTGTTGACGGCCGAAAATAAAAAAATCGCGCCCCTGACCACCGAAGCCTCGGCGAAGGCGGTCGCCCGTCTCGGCGTGGTCGCGTCCCGTTCCGCGGTGGGCAACGCTGTCCAGCGCGCCCGCGCCAAACGCCGGCTTCGCGAGGCGTTTCGCGCCCTGCAAACGCGCGTCCCCACCGGTTACGACGTGCTCCTTGTGGCACGCAGCTCGCTCAATCGGCTTGAATATCGCGAGATCGAACAAAGATTCGCGGACGCCTGTCGCAAAATTTTCCCGTCCGTTTCCGCCTGATGCCCGCCGCCTCCCCATCTCCACTCGCCTTCGTCCTGCGCCTTCCGGCGAGGGCGCTGCTTGCGCTGGTGTGGGTTTACCAAAAGACGCTCTCCCCCGCGATCCCCGCGGTGTTCGGGCCGGCGTGCGCCTGCCGCTTCCACCCGACCTGCTCGCACTACGCGGCCGAGGCGGTGCGCAGCCACGGCGCATTTCGCGGAACATGGCTTTCGGCCCGCCGTCTCCTGAGGTGCACGCCGCTGCACCCGGGCGGCTTCGATCCGGTGCCGACACCGCGCCGGACCTCCCGGCCGGTCTGCATGCGCGGCTAATTTTCCCCACTTTCCCACACCTTTAAAACTTCATGGACAAAAAGAATACGACCATCGGCGTCCTGCTCCTGCTCGTCGCCTTCGGCAGCCTCTACTTCCTCAACCCGCGCCAGCAGCCCGATGCGGTTCCTCCGGCCCCCTCTGCCGCAGTCGCGGGCCAGCCGGGCACCGCCGCTCCGGCCGCCACTACACTCACCTCCACACCCGCAGCGCCCACCACCAACGCCACGTTCGCCGCGCTCGCCAGCGACAACAGCGACGCGACCGTCAGCACGCTCTCCAACGACTACGTCGAGCTGCGCCTCACCGATTTTGGCGGCGCCATCCGCGACGTCGCCTTCAAGAAATACGCCGCCATCCAGGGCCAGCCCGATCCGTTCGTCTTCAACCGCCTGCACGCGGCCCCGATCCTCGCCCTCGACGATTTCCCCGGCCTGACCGCCTCCACCCGCTTCACGCTGGTCAGCGCCTCCGCCACCGAGATCGTCTACCGCGCCGTCGTCGAAAACCGCCTCGAAATCACCCGACGCTACGTGCTCCGCGCCGCCGGCGACACCTCGGGCGACCCGTATCGCATCCGCCACGAGACCACGTTCCGCAATCTCACCGACCAGACCACCGTCCTGCCCCGCGCCGGCGTCAACCTCGGCACCGCCGCCCTCATCGACGGCAACGACAAAGGCCAATACCTCAACCTCGCTGTCTACGACGGCGACAACGCATCCTTCATCGACCGCTCCGCCCTCCAGGGCGGCGGCGTCCTCAGCAACGTCGGCATCGGCAACCGCTCCGACCTGGCCTCGCTCGAGCGCAACGAAACGACCGTGTGGGCCGGCGTGAAGAACCAGTTTTTCGCCAGCATCTTCACCCCGGACAAACCCGGCGTAGGCGTGCTCGTTCGCCGCATTGAACTTCCCCCGCTGACCGGCTCCACCATCCCGAGCATCGGCCTCACCGGCGCCGCCCGCTTCGACCTCGCCCCCCTGCCTCCCGCCGCGTCCGCCACGCTCTCCGGCGAACTCTACGTCGGCCCCAAGGAATACACCCGCCTCGCCAAGTTTGGCCACAACGAGGACCTGGTCATGCAGTTCAAGCGCGGCATGGGTAAGATCTTCCTGAGCGGTTACGTCTCCCCCGCGCTCAACCAGCTCATGAAGTGGAGCTACAGCTTCATCGGCAACTGGGGCGTCGCCATCATCGCGATGACGCTCCTCCTGAAGTTCGTTTCGCTGCCCTTCACCCTCGCAGCCTCGAAGTCGGCCAAGCGCATGCAGAAGCTCCAGCCGCTCATGCAGGCCGTACGCGAGAAATACAAGGACAACCCCCAGAAGCTCAACCAGGCCACCATGGAGCTCTTCAAGGAGCACAAGGTGAACCCCGCCGGCGGCTGCATCCCGATCCTCATCACCATCCCGCTCTTCATCGGCTTCTTCACCATGCTCCAGGGCACCGCCGAGCTGCGCTTCCAATCGTTCCTGTGGGCGAAGGATCTCTCCGCTCCCGACACGGTGGCGCACATCTTCGGCCTCCCGCTGAATATCATGCCGCTGCTCATGGGCGTGACCATGTTCTTCCAGATGAAGCTCACGCCGTCGCCCACGACGGACAACATGCAGGCGAAGATCTTCAAGTTCATGCCGTTCTTCTTCACGATGATCTGCTACAACTTCTCCTGCGCCCTCGCCCTCTACTCGACGATCAACGGTCTCTTCACCATCTGCCAGCAGCTCGTGGTGAACAAATACACGAAGAACGACCCGACCCCCACCCCGCTCGGCGTCCCCAGCGGCACCGGCAAGGGCGGCAAGAAGCTCAAAAACGTCACCCCGCAGAAGTGATGCTGAATAAAGTAGCGAGTAGTGAGTAGCGGGTAGCGAGCATGACAAACCGCATCATCCCCAACAGCACCGTCTGACTACTCGCTACTCACTACCCGCTACTCGCTACTCGCTACTTTTCCCGCCCCCATGGCCGGCCATAACAAGTGGTCCAAAGTCAAACGCCAGAAGGCCGTCACCGACGGCCGCAAGGGCAAGGTCTTCTCCCGTCTCTCCCGCGAAATCACCATCGCCGCCAAGGCCGGCGGCGGCGACCCCGAGGGCAACGCCCGCCTCCGCACCCTCGTCCTCAAGGCCCGCGAGGCCAACATGCCGGTCGATAATGTCGACCGCGCCATCAAGAAGGGCACCGGCGAACTGCCCGGCGTTTCCTACGAAGACGTCACCTACGAGGCCTACGGCCCGGCCGGCGTGGCGTTCATCGTCAAGGTCACGACCGACAACAAAAACCGCGCCGCCGCCGACCTCCGCAGTCTCTTCACCAAAAGCGGCGGCAACCTCGCCGGCTCCGGCGCGGTGATGTTCCAGTTCCTCCACGCCGGCCAGTTCCTCATCGCCAAAGAGACGACGACCGAGGAGCGCCTGATGGAGGTCGCCCTCGAAGCCGGCGCCGACGACGTCATCACCACCGACGAGGGCCACGAGGTTCGCTGCGACGTCCACGCCTTCGACGCCGTGCAGCACGTACTCGACCAGGCCGGCATCCGCGCGGAGAGCGCCGAGATCGCCTATATCCCGACGACGACCGTGCCGGTGGACGCCCGCACCGCCGAGACGCTGGAACAACTCCACGACCAACTCGACGCCCACGACGACGTGCAACAGGTCTTTTCAAACGAGGAAACCGCATAGGCTGCCGCAATAAGGGAGCCAAAGGCTCCGCCTTCAGCTCAGCCGGAACCATGCAGTGGACGTAGCAGCCGAGGTAACGAGGCTGGGGTTTGGTTAGTCATCACCCAACAGCCTCGTTACCTCGGCTGCTACACGTTGCCGGACGGTTCAACTGAATGATTGGCTCAGGCGTTCAGTGCTTCACCGGATCAACCCGGGCCGTCACAAACACCAGCAGCGAAACCAAGCTCTCCTTGATCTGGTCCTCCGTCCGTCGTCCAAACTCGGTCGTGGTGCTCCTTACACTCTCAGTCCGCGTGCCACAGCGCAGCACCACCGTCTGCCCGGGCGCCAGCCGCGCAACCGCCGCCTGTGCCGCGCGCGTCGTGAATATCGGCGTCTTCATCTGCGGCCACGCCCCCTCGGGCTTTGTCTCTCCGTCCGACGTCTTGTCCGGCCCCGGGACGACATCCCGCATCTCCCGCTCGATGAAACCTTCAAACTCGGTGATCCGGGGGTTCATATCGAGATCGATGGAGCCGTCCTCGTTTATCCGCGGCGTCACCTCCATCTCCACCCCCACGTTCCGCGTCTCGAATGCCGAAGGTATCCACTCACGACCCGCCGGATCCTTTTCCCAGTGGGTCGGGTAACGAAACTCCTGGGTGATTTCGATCTTCGCCGTCTTACCTGCAATCGTGAAGATCATCGGCGCGCTCAACAAATCCGCACCCTTGATCTCGGCCAGCTTCTTGATGACCGGAGCAGCCTGACCCTCCTCCAAAACCCCGGCGACCGTCGCCGTGTCCGTCCCGCGCCGGCTGGCGCCGTCCAAAAACAACGCCAGCGCCTCCTTCGCGCCCGGCTCCGTGGTCCTGACCTCGACAAACCAGGTCCGAATCTCCACCGGCACGCTCTTCCCGGCCGCCGGAGCCGGCTTGGGCTCGTCCCGCACCGCCACCTGCGAACAGCCAACCAGCGCGAGCAACGCACACGCCGAGACCACGGCGACCGTCGCACCTCGCAACGGCCTCCGGTCGCCGCCTTCGCCGACGATGCCGAGCACGCGGCTCTCCAGTGTCGAAGGCTCCGCCATCGCCACCGCTCCGCCAAGCCACCGCCGGCCGTTCAAGTCGCGCACGGCGGCCACCAGTTCCATCGCGTAAGCCTCGGCCGGGACGCCCGAGGCCAGCACGCGGTCGTCGCACGCCTGCTCCTGGGCGAGCCGCGCCCGGCGCGCCGCCAGCCACACCAGCGGATTCGGCCAATGAAATGCGCACGCCAGCTGGCTGAAAAACCGCGCGAGACAATCGCCCCGACGCACGTGAGCGAGTTCATGGCGCAACACCAGCGCGAGCCGTTCGTCCGGCCACACAAGCGCCTCCGCCGGCAGCATCACCACCGGCCGCAACGTCCCCCACGTCATCGCCACCCGGCATTCGCCGGATGTGCGCAGCTCCACCGTCCGCCTGATGCCATAGTCGGCGGCGATCCGACCGCACCACTCCGCGATCCGCGCATCACACACCACTCCGCCGCGCCACCTCAGCAACCGCAGCCGCGCGGCCCCGACCAGCCGCCAAGCGAGCAGCGCCGCCGCTCCAGCCAGCCAGACGAGCACCACTCCCTCGCGCCACGCCGGCAGGGACACAGCGCTTTTCGCAACCGGTTGCGATGCGCGCGCGGCAACGGACGGCGTTTGTCCCAAGACGCCCGTCATCACGGGACCGGCCGGAACCTTGAGCACCAGCAGGGGCCCCGGATTGACCGGGCCCCGTGCTTCGCCCGGAAGCAGAGTCACCGTCAGCGGCAGCACCAGCAGCACCCCGAACGCCGCCAGCCAGATCATGTGCCGGTTCGCCGCCGAGGCGCGGCGCCACATCCGCGCGGCCAGCAACGCCGACGCCAGCACCACGATGCTCTTTAACATCAAATCGACGAACGAGGGGAGATAACTTGCAAAGTTCATAGGGGTAATGAGGACGAAAGGGAACGGTTACTTGGACTTGGCTTTCTTGATGATCGCCTCGAGCCGGCGCAGCTCCTCGGGATCGAGCTTGCCGTCGGCCGCGTCCACGAGAGAAGCCACCGCACTGGCGAGCGACCCCTCGAAAAACGTGCTCACAACCCGCTTCAACGCCGACCGGCGCGCCTGATCGGGCGCCTGCGTGGGCAGATAAACATAACGCGGGCCGTCCTCCCGGTGCCTTAAGACGCCCTTGTCCTCCAGGATGCGCAACAGCGCGCGGACAGCCGAATAGCCGGGGGCGTCGGGCAGCGCGGCCTGCACGTCGGCCGCAGTCGCTTCGCCGCGACCGTAAATCACGTCCATGATCTGCCGCTCGCGCCGGGTGAGATGTTCGGTTTTCGATGCCATGCTAATTTCTTAGCACACATTGCCCACCAAGCCGCAAGCCCATTATGCTAATTTCTTAGCATCACAAAAACCTCACCGGGTCTCCCACACCCAGTCGTCGCCGCCCTGCCTAGCCCCGTCATCGCGTCCGTCGCGACCCGTGGCATAAAGCAGGTAGGTTCCGTCGGCGTTGAGCCGATAGCGAAAGGGCTCGCCCGTCGCAAAATCATGCAAGCCCGCCAGCCAATGCGCGATGATCGCCCGCACGAGACTTCGAGCACCTCGAGACCGGCGAACCGGGTTTGGCACAACTGACACCGCTTCCGGATATCGCCCTGACGCTCCGGCAGATCATAGATGTGGTCGTGCTCGGCGGCGCGCTTCGCGTAGTAGGCGACCATTTCCAGGCTCATGTTTTACAGGGTGCAGGAGTCAGGCACCAATGCCATGGTTCAAACGCAATGCCGTGCGGGTTGTCACGCGGATAGGACAGCACGAAGCCAAAACCGGCGGCATGCTCCGCCAGCCATGAAAACTCCCGCGTCGCCTCGAACGCCTCGGTCAGGTGCGCGCAGTCCGGCGAACCAATGTCCACCGCCCGGCCCGTGTGGTGCTCGCTGTATCCCGGGTAAGCGCTCACCTTTAAAATATCCGCCAAGGACATTCCCGCCTCCAGCTTGCGTTGGATGATTTCAGTTTGCCGAGCGACGCCTCGAAATGCGGACACCAACAATAGCTGAACCCCGTCGCGTTCGGCCGCCATCCGCATCGCGAGCCACGCGTCCGCCGCCGCCGGTGCGAGACGTGCATCCCGGCCAAAGGCATCCGCACCCACGCTGCGAAGCTCCGTCGCTTCCTCGCAGCGGCGCATGCGCTTTTCGTAGTCGGGCGGCGGCGGCGGCAACGTCATTGGACGGAGATATATTGAACGGATAACGAGGACATCACCCCGCTAAGTTTCGTTTTTGAAGAAAAATTTTGGCGTGCCCAGCCGGATAGTCCTTCTCGGCTAGCTTATTTCGTCCGTTGATCGAGCAGCTCATCCAACAACTCCGCGAGAGGAAGAAAACGCCGTGTCAGCTCCGCGACTTCATCTTCGAACCGCCGCGAATCCAACTCGATCCAACCCTCCATCAAAGTCTGCGGACCGTAGTCCGTCGAAACCTGCGGCCAGTCGCAGGCCGCCGTGGCAAACGCCGACCGGAATGCGGCGGCGAACTCACGGCTCTGGATCGCGTAGCCCGCGAGGGAGCGAAGCTTCAACGCGTGGATGTTATAGAATGCACGCCGCTGCTTGAGCCCTTTCGCATCAATCCACACAGAAAAGAAAATCCCGACTTCGCTCGGCCCCGCTGCGGGCGACTGATTGGCCCAGCGCCGTTTTTGGAGTTTGAGCACAGTCGCTTCATGCCAGCAACCAGCGTGCGTCTCGATCTGTCGGGCGGCGAGCACCGGGCGCACGCCAGCGGCAACCCGGACAAACATCTCCAGATAGGAATTCATCCTGTGTTATTATTTCTTCGGACGCCCCCAGCGCCACGCCGGCTTTTCACCCTTCAGCCAGCAGATGAAGGTCAACGCCAGCGACAGTCCGATCGCATAGGGAACAAACGCCGACTTATGAGGCATCAGCCAACGTGCCCCGCCAGCGAGCAGCGCAATGTAGATCAATACCACCACCCAGCCCTGCCAACAGATGGGCGGCCCCCAGCCATAGCCATAGGTTTTCGCCGGAAACCAGATCGTGCGTTTGGATTCGTTCATGATTTTTAAGCAGAGACCATTAGTGATCGTGGCCGTCGTAGATCCACATCGGCTCCGTCTTTCCCGCCCGCTCGAAACCACACTTCTTGTAGAAGTCGATCGCGCGTCCGTCCGCCACCAACATGTGCTGATGGAAGCCGTCGTAGTTCTTCCTGAGCCGCTTCAAGATTTCCGTGCCCACACCCTTGCCCCGAAATTCCGGAAGGACGAGGAGGTGCGGATAATAGACGACCAGGAACCCGTCGGAGATGGCGTTCCCCAAGCCGACCAACGTTTCGCCCTCCCAAGCCGAAACGAGCGAATGCGAATGGCGGAGCGCGTTCATGAGCTGCTCCGGCTTGTCCGCCGACGACCAGTCGTTGGCCCGGTAAAGCGCGACCACCTGATCCATCGGCAGATTCCGGTCTTCGGTGTAGTTCAATGTGTGCGGTATCATGAGAGAAAGGATCGTCACTTGATGAAATACCCGGCCGCCCGCCACATGCCATCCGCCTCGTGCACGAACGTGACGGTTTCCACCGCGGACTTGCAGTCGGCAAATGACGCACTGAACCGCATCACCACATACTTGCCGGCCG
>Ga0068865_100000569_pt1 | contig 20598 bp, 20 predicted proteins | sample KBSMisM12_FD_75293 | JGI IMG/M metagenome (GOLD analysis project Ga0068865, IMG submission 75293) | Miscanthus rhizosphere microbial communities from Kellogg Biological Station, Michigan, USA - KBS Miscanthus M1-2 | ecosystem: Host-associated > Plants > Roots > Rhizosphere > Soil ...
CGCCATCAGGGGAGGGTGACTTTGCTGGACGGATCGTGCTCGCACTTGAGCATGAAGATCCCGCCCGTCGCCGCCGCGACCAGCGCCAGCATGAAGAACGCCAGCAGCGATCGCGTGCTGCGCGGTTTCTCCTTCTTCTTGCTGCCCCCCGCCGTCGGCTCCGCCTCGTCGGGCTCCGCCTTGGTGGGGATGTCGTCGGACGTCAGCATGTCGCGCGGCAGCCGTTCCTCGACCGTCTCGCGCGCCAGGCTGGCCGAGTCCGGGTTGGACAGCGGCTCCGGGACGGGATCGCCGCCCGGGTCGTAGCCCACGAACTGCACGACGTCCTCGGCGGTCGGCGGCTGCAGGCCTTCGCCGTCGAACCGGCCCAGCACGACCGTGATGTTGTCGGGACCATCGCGATCCAGCGCCTTCTGGATCAGCGCCTCGCCCGCCTTCTGCAGGTTCGGTTCGCCGATCAGGACCGCGAGGATCTCTTCGTCCGCGACCGGCCCGTGCAACCCGTCCGAGCACAGCAGCGTGATGTCACCCCGCCGCAGCGACACCTGCGACAGCACCACCTCCACGCGCTCCTGGACGCCCAGGGCCTGCAGGATGATGTTCGCGTGCTCGAACGCCTTCGCTTCCTCGGGCGTCATCGCGCCCGCTTCGATCAGCTGCCAGGCCAGCGACTGGTCCTTGGTCACCTGCGCCAGCTTGCCGTCGCGCAGGATGTAGCAGCGCGAATCGCCGATCTGCGCGACCACCAGCGTGTCGTCCACCAGCGACGCCACGGTGCAGGTCGTGCCCATGCCCCGTTCGCTCTGGTTGTCGCGGGACTGGATGAAGATGCGCTCGTTGGCGTGCTGGACCGCGCGGCGCAGGAGCCGCGCGAACCCGTCACGGGGCTGCGGGTCCGCCGATGCCAGCGCGTCGTAGATCGAATCGACCGCCATCTGCGACGCCACCTCGCCGGCGGCCGCGCCGCCCATGCCGTCGCACACCAGCAGCGCCGCCCCTTTTTCGCCCAGCTTGAAGGTGAACGGGTCGCGGGGCTCGGCGGTGCGGACGCCGCCCGTCACGTCGGCGATCAGGAAGTTGTCTTCGTTGTGCTCGCGGACGAGCCCGACGTCGGTCTTGCCGAAGACCTCTACCGAGATGTCTGGAGGTGTCGGGGGCATCGGGCGGATAGGCGCCCCTTATCCTATCTCGAACCGCAGTAGCTCGTCGCCCAATCGAATGAGGTCTCCGGACGCCAGCCCGTGAGGCCCACGAAGGCGCAAGAACGTTCCGTTCGAGCTGCCCAGGTCCTCCAGGTGGCCGCGGCCGTTGCGGTAGGACACCTGCGCATGCCGGCGCGACATGAATTCGTCTTCCGAAAATATGATGTCGCCGATCTCGCGCCCCAGCACCATGTCGGGGCGGGCCAGGTGGAAGATGTCGCGGCCGACGCCGGCCGGGGTGATCTGCCGCAGCCGCGCCCAGGGCGGCCGGACGGGCGTCCCGAACACCACGACGCCGTGTTCGAGCGCAGGCCGCACGTTGCGCTCGGGCTCGCTGACGGTCTCGAACCGCAGCACCTGCTTGCCCATCAGCAGGTAGTCGCCGTCCTGCAGATCGACCGGCCCCCGCAGGCGCACGTAGACCCCGTTGCGCGTCTCCAGCGGCGTCAGCACCCGGCCGGTCAGGCTGGCCACGATGCGGGCGTGCCGGGGGGCGAGGTGCGGGTCCTCGAACAGCAGGTCGCCCTCCGTCCGGCCGATGTCGATCTGGTCGCCCAGCAGGTTGTAGGTGATACCGTCGGTCCCGTCGCGGTGGACGACGACCAGACGAAAGCCGGTCTGCTGGTTGGGCATGACCCGCACCTGGGCCGGCATCTGTGGCTGGTGCATCGGCGCCGGCGCGGGAGCCGCGTGCGCGGGGATGCTACCGGCGTGCGCGCTCTGCTCGATCAGACGGTCGGTCGACCGGTTCGACGCCGGGTGGGCCGCGACGGACGCCATCTCGGGCAGGCGCGCCACCTCGGGCAACCGCTGCTCGACCAGCCGGGTCCCACAGTACTGGCAGAACAGCACGTCGCCAGCGTTCAGATTTCCGCAGCGCCCGCACTTGATCATGTGGAAGAAGGAGTTTGCAAGTAGCGGAGTCCTTTGATAACAGGCGGGCCGGATTGATCGTCCGAAACGGCCATACCTGCATGCCAGACGTGCGTAAACAGATAGCAATTTCCGACGGATCGGTCAAACCGCGGTCGGCCTGGTCTGCCAACGTTTTGACGGCGTTGTTATTCCTGCTGTCGGGGTGCGGCCCGATGATCGAGGCGGCCCCGTTTCCGGTGCGGCCCGACTCGGTCCGACCGGCCGACTTGCTGGGTCCGTACGACGGCATCGTGATCGACGCGGATTCGGACCGGCCGATCGCCGGCGCGACCGTGGCGGCGACCTGGGCGTTCGAGCGCGGCATCGGCCTGCGCGCGCCCGCGGGCGCGCACGAATTCGTCACCGAGACGGGCGCGGACGGCCGTTACATCATCCCGAAGCTCGACGAGCTGCCGGGCGGCGCCTCGGCGCGCGTCCGGCGCTTCACGCTGACCGTCTACCACCGCGGCCACGTCGCGTGGCGCAGCGATCGCCTGTTCCCGGGGCGCGAAGCGCGGCGCGACTTCAGCCAGCGCGGCAGCCGCGTCCGCATGGAGAAGTGGCAGGCCGGTCTCCGGCACGCCGAGCACATCGCGTTCGTCGGCGGCGGCCCGCGGGTTCGCAACGTCGCGACGTGGGAGCTGCAAGCGGCCGCGCTGGAGCTGGAGGGCCAGCCGGTGCCCGCCACCACCCCCGCGCGCGAGGGCGAGGCGGCGCCGGCCGTCGCCACCACGGCGGTGCCGCTCGACGTTTCGAAGCTGCTGTCCGACGAGGAGATCCGGGGCGTGACGGGCTACGTGGGCAAGTTCGAGGACGGCCGTCTCACCGATCTGCCCACGACCGAGTTCTACGACAGCCGGCACTTCAAGGCGGTCGGCAAGACCGAGAACTACGACGTCGGGTTGCGCGTGTGGCGCCTGGGCACCGCCGCCGCCGAAGTGCAATTTCGCAAGCTGATGAGCACGCTGCCCGAGGCGAAGACGACGGACGAGGTGGGCGACGCCTCGTTCCGCGCGCGCTCGGGCGGCATCGCGGCGCTGGTCTACCTGGTGCGCGATCGCGGCCTCGTCGTGTCGATGACCTGCGGTGGGTCGCAGTGCACCGAACCGGGGCAGCTGGTGAAGCTGGCCAAGCTGGTCGAATCGCGTCTGCCCGAGCTGCCGGCGGAACCCCCGCGCGCCGAGCCGGCCGCGCCGCCCGACGAGGAGAAACCGTGAAGGCGGCGCGCATCGCGGTGTTAGCGGCGCTGGTCGTCGCCGGGTGGGCGACCGACGCGCGCGCCTACGATCCCGCGACCACGCACGCGGCGCTGACCGAACGGGCGGCGCTCGCGTCGGAGCTGCACCGCGTGCTCGGGCGCGCCCTCTCGCGGCCGCTGGGTCTGTTCGAACCCGTCGCGCTGTCGCTGGACCAGCTGCCGCCCGATCGGGCGCAGTCGCTGGAAGGGCGGCTGGCGACGCTGGATCCCTCCAGCGGGTGCACGGCGGGACCGGACGGTGTCGCGCCGGCGCTGGCTTGGGTGATCGCCGGGTCGATCATCGCCAAGACCCCGGCCGAGCGCGGGCAGGACTTCTTCTACGACCCGAGCCGTGGCTCGGGTCTGTCGAACGCGGGCGGCCTGGCGTCGCTGGGCAACACGCTGGGTTTGTTGCTGGACGCGGGCGGCGGGTTCCGCGCGTTCTTCACCGGCACGCAGTTCAACATGACGGGCCGCCCGTCGACGGAATGGCTGCACGCGCCCGAGAACGACGTCGGGCTGGAGGCGTTCCACGCGAACCTGGAGACGGCGATCGCAGGCGAGCAGCCGCAGCTTCGCGCCGGCGCGCTCGCGCGGGCGTTGCTGGCGCTGGGCGGCGTGCTGACCGTGCTGGAGGACGCGGGCGAGCCGGCCCATGTTCGCAACGACTACCGGCGCGCGTATCTGGGCACGCCGGGCCCCAGCCCGTTCGACCGCGGGTCGCGCTTCGAGCAGTTCGTCGCCGAGACGTACGGCCGGATGGGCCTGCCAACGGCGGTCAAGCCGACGGAGCGTCCAACGCTGATGGCGTTCATCACCGCCGCCGACGGACAGGGTCTGGCCGATCGGACGCAGCGGCGGTTCTTCTCGGACGGATCGCTGCCCGACGACGCGATCGTCGATCGCGGCACGACCGCGGCCGAGGCGATGGCCGACGCGCGCGGCTCGCTGCCGTACGCGTACCCGCGGTTGCCGCGGCTGGAGCTGAAGGTCATGGGCCGGCGGCACTACGCGTACACGCGCGACAAGCGTCGCTTGCTCGCCTACCAGCGTGTTCCGGGCCGGGTGCGTTTCTTCCTCGACGACGCCGTGTACGCCGATACCGCGCGCGTGCTGCTGCCCGAGATCGCCGGCTACGGCGCGGGGCTGATCAACCACCTGTTCCGTGCCGAGATTCGCGTCGACGCCACAGGAGGACTGGCGCTGGTGTCGGTCGTCGGCGCGCGCGGCGCCGTGAAGAAGGGCGAGATCCGCGTGTTCGCCGAGGACGCGGCCGGGTTGCGCAAGGCGCTGACGACCGTGCAGCCGGGAGCGGCCGGCGTTCGCGTGAACGTCCCGGCCGGCACGAAGAAGGTGGCCGCGGTCCTGCGCGGCGAGGACGACGCCGGCGAATTCGTCGCCGTCGGCGAATCCGCGGTCAAGTAGACGGAGTTCTTCGGTCCCCTCGCCCCGCGAAGCGGGGAGACGACGTCGCCCGAAAGCGGCTTGCCCTCACCCCGACCCTCTCCCGCAAGCGGGAGAGGGAGAAAGATCCGATCCGGTTCCCTCTCCCGCTTTGCGGGAGAGGGCTAGGGTGAGGGCCGACCTAATGCGGAATCACCGGTAGCCGGCGCGGTACGCTCGTCCCGGGGGCGACCGCCTCCAACAGCGCAATCGCCTCGTCGCGCGCCTCATCGTCGGCGTCCTCGCCGGCAGCGGATGCGGATCGGGTCAGGTGCTCGACGAGCTGTGCATCCTTCGCGATCGCCTCCGCGCGCAACGTCGCCGCGCTGTCGTCGTCCGCGGCGACCGCCGCGCGCACCGCCCACGCGAGCAAGCGCGCCGTCGTGGCGCCGTCGTTTGCGGCGCTGGCGGCGCGCCGAAAGGCGGGGAGGGCGATCGCTGGCTTGTTCATCGCAAGCGCCGTGCGCCCCAGATCGAAAGGCGGCCACGGATTGCCCTGGTCGAGCGCGCTCGCCGCCTCGAACGCGGCGAGCGCGGCTTCGCGCCGGCCCAGCCGCGCCAGCGCGAGCCCGCGCGCGTGCTCGCTGTCGGCGGCGCCCGGATCCAGCTTGAGCGCGCGCTCAGCCTGCCGGAGCGCGATGGTCGGCACCACCTCCTGTCCGGCGGGGTCGAACACGTCGGCGGCATATTCGCCGTCGGGACCGAACAGCAGCTGCTCGCGCGCAACCGTCGCATCCAGCCAGCGATCGAACGTCGATCCCGCGATCGCCCGTTCCTCGGCGCCGGGGTCGAAGCGCAGGACGCGCCCCGCGGCGTCCAGCGCGTAGAAATCGCCGGACAGCGCCTCGGCGAACACCAGCTCGTCCGCGCGCTCCTGGGGCAGCTCCGTCAGCGCGCGCGGCGCGCCCGGGCCGACGCCGGCGATCACGACGCTCTCGTGAAACAGGTCCGCGCCGTCGAACGAGCGCAGGAACGACGTGAAAGCGTCGGGCAGGGGACGGCCCAGCGCGGCCTCGGCGCGCGCGAGCGCCTCCGGCTCGGCGGGCGGCAGGGCGCGGATCAAACCCGCCGGAAGGCGCGCGATGGCGGAGCGAAAGCGGTCGAAGAACGCCGCCTCTCGCGCCGCCGGGCGCTTGCGACGGGCCAAGTCCGTCCCGCCTACCGCTCGGCTACTTTCCGACCAGCCCGGACGGCAGCGCGCTTCCGGCCGCCGCCATCGCGGCCCCGAGCCGCGCCGAGACGCCGCGGCCCTGCAGCCGGCCGCTGCCCGCATCGCGCTTCGACCCGTCGCCGTAGATCGACAGCGCCACGTCCAGCGCCAGCTCGGCGCCCGCCGCGCGCAGCTCACCGATCTCGATGACGCGCGCGCCGCCGTCGGCCGCCACGACGTGAACGTAGACGTCGAACGCGTTCGCGACCAGCGCGGGCGCGGTCGCCGCCGTGCCCAGCCCGACCGCCGCCAGCGCGCCGAACCGGGTGACGGCCTCGCTCGCGCTGCGTCCGGGCATCGCGAGAATCACGCCGTTCTGACCGCGCGTCGCGATCAGCACCAGCTCGGCGGCTTCGGAACCGGCCAGCTCGCCGACGATCAGGTGATCGGGCCGCAACGCCGCCGCGACACGCAGCAGCCCGGCCGCGTCGGCCGCGGGCGCGAGATCGATCCAGCCGCTGCGCGAGCGCGCCGCCGCGCCAATCGCGACCACCCGGCGATCGGCCGGTATTTCACGGCCGAACGCTCCCAGCACGGACGGCAGCGCGGCGATGTCGCCGGTGACGATCACGTTCCGGCGCGTCGCGACCAGCCCGTCCAGCAGCGCCTGTACGTCCTTGTTGCCGCCGGGGACCAGGTCCACCAGGACACGATCGGGCAGCACGGTTCGCCGGATGGACGCGACCACGCCGGCGGGCGCCGCGGGCGGGAACGCCGCCGATACGCGCGTGCCGTCGGGCAAGCGGACGTCCACGACCGGGTTGTCGGCCGGCGGGGGCGGGTAGGCGTTGTTCGCGTAGCGCCAGAGAACGTCCGCGACCGCGTTCGAATCGCCGAGGCTTTCATCGAACAGCGAAAGCCCCGAACCGCGATCGACCAGCGCCGCATCGGGCGCGGTGATCAAGATGTGCGTGACCGCCGGATCGGCGAGCAGCCCCTCCAGCCCCGGCGCGACGCCCGCGCCGCTGGTGTCGACCGCCGCGGTCGCGACCGGCCCCGTGACGCCGCCGAACGCCGGCGCCTGGGCGACCGCGCCGCCGCCCGCGGGACGGTTTCCCGTCGGGACGCGCCGCGCGGCGCCGTCGACGTCGTCATCGCCGCCGCGCCGCGTGTGCTGGAACAGACCGACGTTCCCGGTGTCATCGGACGGCTGGGGCGCCTCGACCGAGGGAGCGCTGAACGGTTCCTCCTCGTCATCGAGGCCCAGCGACGAGCTCGCCATCGGGGTGGGGCGGCGCGCGGGGGGCGGAGGCGGCGGCGGTGGCGGAATCGCGCGGCCGGCGCGCGGCGGTCGCGCCGCGAGCGCTTCGTCTTCTTCGTCCATCCCGGACGACGTCTCCTCGTCGGGAAGGCGCGAGGCGCTGGAACCGCCGCGGGCAGGCGGCGGCGGCGGCGGCGGGACGGGAAGGCGGCGCGCCGCGCTGGTCGAGCTCGCGCTGTGCAATCCGCCCGGCTCGCCCGGGAGATCGATGCCGATCAGAAAGTCGCCGACGTAGATGCGGTCGGTCGCGGCGACGACGGTGGGACCCGCGATCTTGCGGCCGTTGACGTAGGTGCCGTTCGTGCTCTTGAGGTCGGCGATCTCCATCCCGGCGTCGCCGCGCTTCGTCAGGCGCGTGTGCCGCTTCGAGATGTTTCCTTTTGCCAGGACGATGTCGTTACCGGAGACGCGTCCAATCGTGATCTCGTCCTTGTCGAAGGTGAGCACCTTGGGCTCGCCTCCCTTTTCCGTCAACGTGAGCTTGATCATCGCCCCTCTCTGCGGGTGGAAGTCATGAATTGGTAAGCCGTTTCGGACGTTAAGAAACTTGGGCGCCGCTGTCGGGCGCAGTATACAGGCAACGAGGAGGAGACATGAAAGGCTCGCTTTTCGCAACTTCGCTGTTGGCGTTCGCCGGGACGATCGCCGCGGCGGCGACGGTGCAGGCCGCCGAGCCCAAGTACTACTTCCAGATCAAAGAGGTCACGGCGGCGCCCGATGTGGATGCGTCCGTGAAGACCGCGGCCGTCGAAACACTGAAGGCCGAGCTGGCCTCGCGTACCGAGTGGGCGTCGGACATCAAGGCGGGGGGCGATCAGACCGCCCTGGCCGAGGAGCTGAACAAGCGCAAGCTGCGCGGGTTCGACGTGACCTTGCGGATCGAAAACTTCAAGCAGGAGATGAAGGATCCCCGTCCCGGCGGGCGGTTGAAGCAACTGGCCGTCAACGTGAAGCTGGTGGTCATCGGGGCGACCATCCCGGACGCGAAGTTCGCCTTCGAGGGGAACGGCGAGGCGAGCGTGGAGGCCGAGGTGGCCGAAAAACGCATGGCGGCCGACAGCGCCAACGCGTCCAAGGCGGCGATGAAGAGCGCGGTCAAGCAAGCGGTGGATGAGGCCGTCGTCAAACTGGGCGCGAAGCCCGCCGCGGCGCCGGGCGGCGCCAAGAAGCCGGCCAAGAAGAAGACCTGATCGCGTCGAGCGGGAGCCAAACCGCAGCGTTTCCGGGCTTCCGCCTTCAGGCTTCCCCGTCGTCGCCGGTTTTGCTAGCGTGACAGGTCCCGCGATGCAGCCGATTGAACTGGCACTTTTCGGCGTGGTGATTGCCCTGGCTGCGGCTCTGATCGGGTACCTCTTGTGGCCTTTCCTGCGCGCGCGGCGCTCGGCCGGCGGCCGCGAGCGGGTGACGGCCGTCGGTGCGTCCGCGGCCGCCCCGGCGGCGACCCTGGTCTGCCCCGCCTGCCAGCGCGAGTACGACGCCGGCATCCAGTTCTGCCCCCACGACGCACGCGAGCTGGTTCCGGCCGGTGACGGCGCCGCCCGGAGCGCGGTGCCCGGGATGGCCTGCCCCAACTGCCGTCGTTCATTCGACGGGACGAAGAAATTCTGCCCGTTCGACGGCGACGAGCTGGTCCCGCTCACGCTGGCCCTGGGCGCGCGGGGCGGGCGGCCCGCGGTCGGCGTCGGCGGCATGGGCGGTGCGGGTATGGGCATGGGCGTCGGCGGCAGCAGCGGCGTCGGCGGCGTCAGCGGCATCGAGGTGATGGGCAAGATTTGCCCGCATTGCTCGCGCCGCTACGAGAGCGACGCGACGTTCTGCGGCCGGGACGGCTCGGCGCTCGTGTCGGTGAACTGACGCGAGACCACGCAATCGCGCGCATCGGCTCCCGCCTGGTAGAATCAGATCAATGCGTCGCTTGTTCCGCCTGGCTTGCATCGCGGCGCTGATAGTCCCCGCGGCATGCCGCAAGTCCGCGCCGGAGACGCCGCCGGCGCCGTCGGTGGCCGCGCCCGCGACGATCGAGGTGCTGAAGGACGGCCGTTGGCTGTTCACGTACGCCGAGCCCAAGGGGACGTTCGCGACGACCGACAAGCCGGACAGCGTTCCCGAGGATGCGCGCGCCCTGGTGCGCGTGTTCGACCCGTCGGCGCCCGAGAAAACGCCCGGCGGCGGGCGCGTTTACGTGACGAACCTCAACGACGTCATCAGCAAGGGCCGCGCGCCGGCGCGGCCGATGTCGCGCGAGGCGTTCGAGACCGCGGCCCTGGCCGCGCACCCGACGGGCGAATCGTCGCCGCTGGCGGCGCAGACCATGAAGCCGGTGCCGATCCCGGCCGGCGATGGCGGCGCAGCACCCCCACCGCCCGCGGCCGGGGGACCGCCCGTGGTGACGATCTACGGCACCTCGTGGTGCGGCGCCTGCCGGCAGGCGCGCCAGTACTTCACGAGCCGAAAGATTCCGTTCGCCGACAAGGACATCGAACACGACGCGGACGCGGCCCGCGAGCTGGCCGCCAAGGCCGCCAAGATGGGCATCCCGACCGACCGCGTGCCTGTCATCGACGTGCGCGGCCGCCTGCTGCTGGGGTTCGATCGCGCGCGCATCGAGACACTGCTGGGTGAACCGACATGACGAAACGGCGCGCGACGATGGGCCTGGCGTTGATGACCGCGATCGCGGTTCCGGCAGCGGCCGAGGCGCGCGTCATGGACCTGCGCCTCAGCGGAAACGCCGGCGGCATGTTCGGGTGGGGCACCACGTCGGGCACGCAGGACATGTTCCGGGAGGCGTCCGGCGCGGGCTTCGGGTTCGAGGCCGGGTTCAAGCTCGTCATCTTCGACTTCGCCGTGAGCATGATGCAGATGCTGAGGAGCGACGGTGTCGGCGCGACGCTGCTGCAGGGAACGTTCGGGACGGAGGTCGACTTCCCGGCGGGACGCATCAAGTTGCCGAACGGCCAGAGCGCGCAGATCATCCACGCCGGGTTCGCGGGCGGCGTGGTGCTGGGCACCAACGATCCCGCCGTGTATCCCGTGACGAACGATCAGCTGGCAGACAAGGGCGTCATCGGGCGCTTCCGCGTCGGGTACGAGTTCTTCCTGAACGAGTTCATGGGCATCGGCGCGCAAGGCGACTTCGGCTACCACTACTTGCTGGGCGGGCAGGCGATCAACAACACGCAGGACCATTCGACCGGTTACCACCTGGTCGGCCTAGCGCACTTCACGTTCCACCTGGGTTTCTGAGCGCGCCGGTGTGGGCCGGCGGCGCCTGTTGGCTGGCGGTTGCGGCCCTCGCCGCGCCACCCGCGGCCGACGACAGCGCCTGGACGGCCGGCGCGACGGCTCGGCTGCGCGTCGTGCAGACGAAGCCGGCCGCGCACGACGGATCCTACGGCAACGCGCGCGTCGAATTGCAGACGCTCGGCGATCGTCGCCAGATCCTGTCGAAGGAGATCGAGGGCACGTGGCGCGTGCTGGCGTACGCGCCCGCGGCGCACGCGTTCGTCGTCGGAGGTCAGTTCGAGATGGGCGCGTGGCTGCCGCTCGACGCCGTTGACTACGTCGACGAGGCGACGGGCGCGATTCGCGCCGCGCGTTTCGCGCAGGGATCGTGGCTGGCGTTCGCTGCTGTTCCCGGTCCGAACGGCCGCTTCGTCGCGTTCGTCGGGAAGTGGGGGAGAAATGCGGACGCCGCCGGCCGGTTTCGCCTGCAGGTGCTCGACGTCGCGGCCGACGCCCTTTACGACGTCGGTCCCGCGCCCGCGCCGCCGCCTGATTCGTTCTATGCGGAGGAGCGGCGGCGCCGTTGCGACTGGGGCGATCCCATCGACGGCGTCGTCGCGCTGGACGAGGGCATCGTGCGGTTCGTCGACGATCACACGCTGCGGGTCAGCTACGGCGCCGATAGCTGCTTGAAGCGCGCCGCGCGCCGGCGCGAGCAAAGCTGGGATCTCGAAAAGATCGTCGGGCGCGGCCGCAAGCTTCTGCCGCCGGCCGCCCCCGAGCTGAAGAATCCACTCAATTAGGCGGGGGTAACGCGGCGACGAGCTTCTCGCGGAACTTGTCGGGGTTCGGGATCGTGCCGCCGTCGAACAGCTTCGCCAGGATCTTCCCGTCGGACGATACGAGGCGGACCGCCGGCAGCGAACCCGCCTCGTAGCGGCTTTGCAAGGCGTCCACGGCTTCGTTCTGCCGGGTCGCATCGACCCGCAGCAGCGTCAACCTGGACATCACCTCGGCCACCTCGCGCTTCGAGAACACCTGCACGTCCATCTCTTTGCACGGCGTGCACCAGTCCGCGGCGAAGTCGACCAGCATGGGCCGATTCGCGGCGCGCGCGTCCGCGAGCGCCGCCGCCTCGTCGGTCAGCCACGCCAGCTTGATGTCGCCCTTGGGCGTGAGCACGTAGTTGATCGACCCGAGCAGGCCGATCGTCACCAGGGCGACGCCCATGCCCTTGCGCAGCTTCTCGGCGGTGCCGCCGTAGAACGTCGCGTGGATGGCGCCCAGCGCCAGGCCGGCGACGATCATGGCGGCCATCGCGATCGCGAACCGCGGCGCGGGCGACGCGAAGTGCGCCAGCGGCGGGACGACGTTCTTCAAGTAGTAGAGCGCGGCTACGAACAGCAGGATCCCGAAGAAGCTCTTGATCCAGTCCATCCACGCGCCCGGCCGCGGCATCGCGGCCGAGAACGCCGCCAGCAGCCACAGCGGCACGCCAACGCCGACGCCGTACGTCGCCAGCGTGATGAAACCCCAGGTCGCGTCGCGCGTCGTCGTGACGTACGCCAGCAGTGAGAGCAGCGGCGGCCCCGTGCACGGCGCCGCGATGATGCCACCGACGAGGCCCATCAGAAACGCGCCGCCGAAACCCCGGCCGCCAACGCGCGACAGTCGCGCCTGCAGTCCGGAGGGCAGCGCGACCTCGAACGCACCGAACATCGACAGACCCATGGCGGCGAAGAACAGCGCCAGCGGCCACACCACCCACGGGCTACCGAGGTACGCGCCGAACTTGCGCCCGCTGAGACCGCAGATGGTCCCGAGCGCACCGAACATCACCGCGATGCCGGCGACGTACGCCGACGCGAGCAGCAGCGCGCGCGTGCGCGGCGTGCCCGCCTTCACCCCGAAGATCGCGAGGGTGATCGGAATCATCGGGTACACGCAGGGGCTGAGGCCCGTGAGCAACCCGGTGAAGAGCGCGAGGAGCACGCTGGGGTGTGCGCTGACGTTCATCGGGGATATTCGATTATAGTCTGCCGAATGTCCGGTGGTCCTGCAGCCGACGATCTCGCGAAATTGCGCGCGGCGATCGACGGCGTCGACGATCAGATCCTGGCGCTGCTCGACCGGCGGGCCGAGGTGGTCCGCGAGGTCGGGCGCCACAAGCGCGAGCGGCGCGAGGCGTTCCATGTTCCCCAGCGCGAGCGCGCGGTCCTGGCGCGCCTGACGGCGGCCGCGAACGGCGCCTTCCCGCGCGAGGCCGTCCGGCCCGTATTTCGCGAGATCATGTCCGCCTGCCTGTCGCTGGAGAGCCCGCTGGTGGTGTCGTACCCGGGGCCCGAGGCCACCTTCAGCCACCTCGCGGGCAAGACCCGGTTCGGGCTGTCGGCGCTCTACCGCCCGGCGGCCAGCCTGGGCGAGGTGTTCCGCGAGGTGGGGCGGGGGGCGGACTATGGCGTCGTCCCCGTCGAGGAGGCGTCCGAGGGGCTCGTCACCCACGCGCTGGACCACTTCATCGATTCGGACCTGCTGATCGTCGGTGAGATCGTCATCGAGGCGGCGCACGCGCTGCTCACGCACACGGGCGCGACGGCCGGCATCGAGCGGGTGTTCGCGCATCCCGTCGCGGCGGCGCGCTGCGCGGCGGGGCTGGTCGAAGCGGTGGGCGGCGCGGCGGTGGTCGCTGCGCCGTCGGCGGCGGCCGCGGCGGCGATGGCGCGCGATGATGTCCACGCGGCGGCGCTGGCGCCCGCCCTGGCGGCCGAGCTGTTCGACCTGGTGGTCGCGAAGCCGCGGCTGGACGACGGGCCGGTCGACGTCGCGCGCTTCCTGATGCTGGGCCGGCAGGCGCCGCGGTCCACGGGCGACGACGCCACCAGCCTGCTCATCGGCCTGGACGACAAGCCGGGCCGGCTGGCCGAGGTGCTGAACCGGCTGAGCGCGGCGGGCCTCAACCTGAGGCGCATCGCCTCGCGGCCGACTGACCGGCGCGGGCTGCAGGACCTGTTCTTCCTCGACGTCGACGGGCATCAGGAGGATCCCGGTTGCCGCGCGGCGCTGGACGCGCTGGCCGCCGGCCTGCCGCTGCTGAAGGTGCTCGGTTCGTACCCGCGCGATCGCGCGGGTGAGGCGGGGCAGCCATGAGCCCGCAGCGACGCTGGTCGGGCCCGCCGCTGGGGCGGATGGCCGTCATCGGCGTGGGTCAGATCGGCGGCTCGGTGGCGCTGGGCGCGCGCGTCGCCGGCGCGGTCACCGAGGTCGTCGCCTGGAGCCGCACGCGCGAGAAGCTGGACCGCGCGCAGGCGCTGGGCATCATCGATCGCGGCGCGCGCTCGACGGCCGAGGCGGCGCGGGGGGCGGGCATCGTGGTGCTGGCGACGCCGGTCCGCAGCCTGGGTGAGGCGGCAGCGGCGATCGCGCGCGAGCTGGCCGACGGCGCGCTGGTGTTCGACGTGGGCAGCGTCAAGAGCGCGGCGATCGCGTCGGTGGAGCCGAAGCTGCGGCCGGGGGCGTACGTCGCGTGTCATCCCATCGCTGGCACCGAGCGGGTCGGGCCCGACGCCGCCAGCCCGCTGCTGTTCGAGGGCAAGCGCTGCGTCATCTGTCCGACGCCGCGAAGCAACGAACAGAACGTGGCCGTGGTCGAAAGGCTGTGGACCGCGATGGGGGCCGAGCCGGTGCGCATGAACGCCCAGCTTCACGACCGCGTCTTCGGCGCGAGCAGCCACCTTCCGCACGTGGCGGCCTATGCGCTGGCGGCGGCGCTGGGGCAGCTGGCGCCCGACGTCATCGAGGGGATCCAGCGCCTGCCGACCTCCAGCCTGCGCGACACGACGCGCGTCGCGGCGTCCAGCCCGGCGATGTGGCGGGACATCCTGCTCGACAACCGCGCGGAGGTGGTGCCGCTGATCGAGGCGCTGGCGGGCTGCGTGCAGGAGCTGCGGGCCGCGGTGGCGGCGGGCGACGCGGATCGCATCGAGAAGCTGCTCGTCGCCGGCAAGACGGGGCGCGATCGCTTCATCGGCGGGTGACGACGGTGCGGACGCGCGCGATCTGCGCCCTGATCCTGCTGGCGGGCTGCGCGGAGACGAGTGGAGGCGGGGTCAAGGTCGCCGGGCCGCGGACGGCGCCTGACGACAACGATCTGTGGAATATGGCGCCCCGAGACGTCGATTCGCTGATCGACGTGAACCTGACCGCGCTGCGCGCATCGCCCTGGTCGCAGTCGCTGATGCAGGGCAGTCTCGACGGCGACCGGGAAGAACGGCGCCGCCGCTTCGGGTACGACGTCTTCACCGAGGCCGAGCGCATGCTGGTCGCGGGCGCCGAGGCGGCGGGCGGAACGCAGACGCTGACGGTCGCACGCGGCCGCTTCGACGGCGAGCGGGTCGGCGCGGCGTTTCGGGCGGCGGCGCCGGGCGCGACGGGGTCAGAGTGGCGCGGTAGCGCGCTGTGGGAAGGAGAGGGACGGGCGGTCGCGCTGGTCACGCCGCGCACGCTGGTGCAGGGCGACGGCCCGCGCGTGCGTGCCGCGGTCGACGCGGCATGGGGCGTGGTCGCCGATGCGGGCGCCGGCGGGCTGGGCGAGCTGCGCCGCGCGCTGGACGCCGACAAGAATCCACCCGCCGTGACGCTGGCGATCTCCGTGACCGAAGGTATGCGCGCGCGGGCGGCGGGTTTCCTGGCGGTCCCCGCCGGTCTCCACCGGGTGGGCGCGCGGCTGGACCTTGGCGACGACTTGAACCTGGACGGCGTGGCGATCTTCGACAGCAATGGTCACGCGGTCGCGGCCGCGTCGGTCTGGAGCGATACGGCGCGGGTGTATTCGCGGCAATCGATGGTCGTCCTGCTTGGTCTGGGGCCCGTATTCAGTGGCATGACGATCGGCGCCGAGGGATCGCGCGTCCACATCCGGCTGCACATCGGGGCCGACAAGCGCGAGGGGCTGGCCGAGAAGCTGCTCGCCATTCTCGAGGCGGTCGCGAAGGCGCGCCGGTAGCGGCTGATGTGGTAGTGAAGCATCGATGAGCGCCGATACGTTGACCGTCCGGAGATCGGGGCCGCTGCGCGGCAACTGCCGCGTGCCGGGCGACAAGTCGATCTCGCACCGCGCGCTCCTGTTCGGGGCGCTCGCGGACGGCGTCGTCGAGGCGAGCGGTCTGGGGCGGGGCGGGGACAACCTGTCGACCGCGGCGGCGCTGCGCGCGCTGGGCGTCGACATCACGCTGGCGGGCGACGCGGCGCGCGTGCGCGGTGTCGGCTTCGCGGGGCTGTCGGCGGCGGCGGGCGCGCTCGACTGCGGCAACTCGGGCACCACCATCCGCCTGATGATGGGTCTGCTGGCGGGGCGTCCGTTCGAGAGCGAGCTCTACGGCGACGCGTCGCTGACGCGCCGGCCGATGCGGCGGGTGGCCGAACCGCTGCGGCGGATGGGCGCGACCATCGACGGCCGCGTCGATCCCGCCCGGCCCGGCGACGTGTTTCCGCCCGTTCGCGTGCGGGGCGGCGCGCTCGCCGGCATCGCCTACGATCTGCCGGTCGCCAGCGCCCAGCTGAAGAGCGCGCTGGTGCTGGCGGGCCTGCAAGCGAAGGGAAAGACCACGCTGCGCGAGCCCGGGCGCTCGCGCGATCACACCGAGCGCATGCTGGGCGCGATGGGGGCGCCGATCGCGGTCGACGCCAGCGGCGCGGTGGTCGTCGATCCGGAGGGCTGGAACGGCAAGCTCCGTGCGATCCCGATCGTGATCCCCGGCGATCTATCGTCGGCGACGTTTCTGTTCGTCGCGGCGGCGACGGTCGCGGGCAGCGACGTCAGCGTCGAGAACGTCGGCCTGAACCCGACGCGATCGGGCGCGCTGGACGCGCTCGCGGCGATGGGCGCCGACATCGATATCGCCCCGGAAGGGGACGCGCTGGGCGAGCCGGTCGGCCGGGTGCGCGTGCGGGCGTCGCGCCTGCGCGGCACGCGCATCGCGGGCGAGCTGGCGCTCCGTTCACTCGACGAGATCCCCGCGCTCGCCGTGGCCGCCGCGCTGGCGGAGGGCGACACGGTGTTCGCCGACCTGGCGGAGCTGCGCGTGAAGGAATCTGACCGCATCGTGGCCGTGGCGCGCGAGCTGCGCCGCGCCGGCGTCGCCGTCGAGGAACGGCCCGACGGCCTGGTCGTCAGCGGACTGGGCGGCCGGCCGCCCGCGGGTGGAACCGTCCAGCCCGAGCACGATCACCGCATCGCGATGGCGGGCGCGGTGATGGGACTGTCGGCGGGCGACGAGACGGCGGTTCCCGCCGCGGACATCGCGACGTCGTTTCCCAGCTTCGCGGACACGCTGCGCGCGCTGGGCGCCGAGATCTCTTAGTTACCGCCGGCGTCGGCGGGGGCGGCGGTGCAGACGTCGACCTCTTCGCACTTGCCGAGCGTCGCGAAGAAATCGATGAAGCTGTCGCAGGAAGTCGCGGCGATGGCGCTCAGGCAGACGGCCAGACCGTCCTGGTTAATGCCGGCGCAGGTCGCGGCCGGGAAGCGCTGCTCCCACATGCCCTTCCAGATCGTGGCGCACGAATCGTAGCTGGTGTAGGCGTCGTTCGCGTCCGGCCCGATCAACATGCAGCCTTGATAGCGGTCGCAGGTCTCGGTGGTCGCCTTGTCGCGCGCCGATTCCCGCGTGTCGTGCGCACTGGTGACGCCGCCGCCGCATGTCGCTGCCGCGATCGCGAGCCCCGCCGCCATCCCGAGCATTCCGAACAGCTTCAGCCTGGTCGTCATCGATCGCCTCCTCGTCTCACCAGCGAAACGCCACGTTGACGCCGGTCACCGGATCGCCGCCGCGGCTCCTCGCGATGGTCACGTACGTTCCGCCGACCGTCAGCGCGGCGCCCACGCCGATCAGGACGCCGCCCACAGCGCTGCGCGTGCGGTTCTCGTCGCAGCCGGTGGCGGTGCAGCTTCCGTTGGTGGCGAGCACGGCGAAGCCGGCGCCGATGGCCAGCGCGCCGGCCATCGCGACCAGCACCGGACCGAGCAGCCTCGGCTGCGCGGTGGGCGGCGTGGCGGGCACCGGCGCCAGCGGCGGCGCGTTCTCCTCGACGTGCGCGCGCAGGCCGTCGGCCAGGCGCAGCATGACGGCGCGCGCCTCAGCGACCGTGCAGACGTCGCAGCTCCTGGACTCGGTGGCGATGGGCAGCGCGGCGGGCGCGGGCCCCTCGGTCGTGAACAGGCGCCCGACGCTCTTGTAGCTGTTGCCCGCGACCTCGACCTTCACGCGCACGATGTAATTGACGTCCAGCACCTGGCCGATCGATTTCAGGCAGGGCGAGGCATCGCACCGCTGCAGCTCGGGATGGGCCTCGAGCTTCTTGGCCGTGTCGGTCGGATCCAGCACGTGCGCGCCCGCGCGCACCCACCCGAGCACGAAGCCGTCCTGCAGCTGGATCCCCAGCGCCGGCGGCGGCGACCCCTCCAGCTGGAACTCGGGGATGGCGACCCGAATCCGCGGCGTGGCCGCGCGTGCGTTCGTCGTCGTGAGGGCGATGAAGCCCATCGCGGCGGCGAGGTAAAGGCGCATATCGCCGCCATTGTAACAGGTCGATTGAAACCTCGCGCGGGTGCCCCGGCCTCAGCAACCAGGGCAGGCCGGGGCAAATCCGTGGCGCGGCCGTCCGAAACAGAGGTGCGTGTAGCTCGCGTCGGGCAGACGCGGGCAGCGGGCGGCCGCGAAACACTCGGTGCGCGGAACGCCGCTTTCGCACGAAAACAGGGCGCGCTGGGGCGCGGACGCGTAGTCGATCTCGACGCGGGCGCGCTTGAGGGCACCCGCGCCGATCAGACCGTCCACCTCCGGTTGTTCCGGGCGGACGTCGAAACGCAGGCCTTGCAGGTACGGCTCGTCGTTGCCGATCACCGCGACGGGAATGTCGCCCGACAGCTCGACGTAAGCGGCGCTGTTCTGGGCCTTGTCGGGCTCGCGCGGATCGTTGTCGCACGGCTGCGTGCACACGGACGCCGCGAGCGGCATCTGCATGCTCTCGGCCTGGGAGACCTGAAACGACACTTGTTCCAGCCGGCGCGAGCGTTCCAGCTCGACGCAAGGACCGGGATCGGTCGCGCCGCTGGTCTCCATGTCGACGAGGGCGTACTTCGGGATCGTCGACCAGGTGGCGGGGATCGGGTCGGGCCAGGTCGCGACCAGCAGCTGCCCGCCTGTCGCTTCAACCGGGGCCGGGTCCAGCCGGGCCTTGATGCGCGCCCACGCCGCCTGACTGAGCACCAGCGGGCCCAGGCCGGTGTCGAGCACCAGCGCCAGGTCGACGCCGGTCTTCATCGCCTCGGCGTCCTGCTGGTTGCAGCAGGCGACGATGGGCGTGATGGCAGGGTCGGGATCGAACTGCCTCGGCACCGCGCAGGTGCGCAGGACGATGCGCGTCGCGGGCAGCACCAGCGGCCCGCGCTCCCCGAGGAACGTACGGTCGCCGTCCGCGGTCGTCTCGCCGCCGCCCGCCAGGTTGAAGCGGAGAACCGCGTAGCCGGCGTCTTCGAGAAACGCCAGGTCCGGGCCCAGGTGGGTCCAGAACGTCATCGACGTGCAGAGGCCCGTCGCGCCCAGGCAGGTCTCGCCGGCGCGCGGGTCGGCACCGAAACGGAAGTCGATGGAGTATCGGCGCATCACGTCGGCGCTCAGGATCCCGTCCACCGTGCTCCCCGCCTCCCCGACGGGCTGCAGCGGCAGGCGCAGCACGCTCACGCCGCGAAAACGGGCCCGTACCGCGGCCGTCGTCGGATCGGCGATCGCGCCGGCCGAATCCAGCACGTCGAACCCGGCGGTCTCCGTCGCGGGCTTCCCGGTCACGGGTGGACCCGCGAGCAAGGTCAGCGGCGTACCGGTCCCGACCAGCATGCGATACGGGCTCGTGGGCGCATCGGGCGACACCGCCATCGCGATCAACGCGCCATCGCCCGGCATCCCTCCACCCATGGGCGCGCGCGCGAGCGCGATCGGAAACGAATCGAAGGTCGCGGAGAAGTTGTCGCCGCAGCCGGCCGTCACAATCGGCGCCGCGGCCGCGAGGCCGACGCCGAACACGGCCGCCGCGCGCAAGGCTATTCCCCCTTCTCGTCCTTCTCGGCCAGCTTCTTCTTCATCCGTTTCATCAACGCGTCGAATCCTTCCTTGTTGATGATCTTGTTGAACTCGGCGCGGTAGTTCTCGAGCATGCTCTGCTCGTCCGTCACGACGTCGTAGACCACCCAGTGGTCTACCTTCCACATCATCTTGTACTCGAGGGCGATCTTCACCTTCTTGCCGCGCGCCATCGTGTTCAGCACGCCGGTGACGGTCGCTTCGTTGCCGTCCTTCGTCTCCTTGTCGTACTTGATGTTGTAGTTGGCGTTGCCGTGCACCTGTTTCAGGTAGCTGCGCTCGACCAGCTCGCGCAGCGTGTTCACGAACTCGTCGCGCTGCTTGACGGTCAGTCCGTCCCAGTGCCGGGCCAGGGAGCGCCGGGCCAGCTCGGCGTAATCCAGGAATGACCCGACCAGCTTGCGCACCTCCGTGCGCTGCAACTCGGCCTCGGGCGTCCAGTCCGGACGATTCTTCTGGAGGATCTTGTCCAGCTTCTCGTTCGACCTCTTCAGCTCGGCCATCGGGCTGGAATTCGCCGGCGGCGGATCGGCCTTGGCGTCTGCCTTCGTCTCGCCCTTCGCGGCTTTCTCGGAGGTCGCCGCGGTCTTGGCGGGCTTCGCGTCCGGTTTTGCAGCGGCCTTCGCGGCGTCGGGTTTGGTCGGGGTCTTCGCGGCCTCGGCGGCGACGGCAGTGACTGCCGGCAGCGTCAAAAAGGCGGCGCCGAGTAACACGCTGAGGGAGGGAAGGCGGCTCATGGTCTCTTTTAATAACAGTGGACGGCCCGGAGAGGGAAGTTATGCAGCGGAGGTAGGTGATGCAGCGTGCGGCGTTCGGAGCCGCGTGCTACCGTGGAACGACGATGGGTGAGCGTGAACGCGACCCTCGCAGCCTGCAGGCGGACGGCACCGGGGCCGCGGACGGTTCCCACGTATTCGATTCCAAGGGCTGGCTGTCGGATACGACCAGCGAGATGCGCGACAGCTTCG
>Ga0068865_100000570_pt1 | contig 20590 bp, 15 predicted proteins | sample KBSMisM12_FD_75293 | JGI IMG/M metagenome (GOLD analysis project Ga0068865, IMG submission 75293) | Miscanthus rhizosphere microbial communities from Kellogg Biological Station, Michigan, USA - KBS Miscanthus M1-2 | ecosystem: Host-associated > Plants > Roots > Rhizosphere > Soil ...
CGGACGCGACGGCGACGACAAGCAACAAGGCAGTAGTGGTCAGTCGTTTCATGGCAATGTTCTCCGTGAATTGATCGAGTCGGATGTGCTCCAGTGCGCCGTCAGTGGTTCTTGCGCGGTCCCGCCGTGGGCGCACGGACAGGTTCGGCGGTTACCGCGATGAACACCGGCTCGGCCCAGCCGCTGTTCGACGTTTCGAGATCGAGCGAGGCGATCAGTTTTTCGGGATACGGATTTGGCAGACGCGGATTACTGAAGATCTGGGCGCGGAAACTCCCGATCAACGCCAATACTTTGGTCTGCGCCCAGCCGACCGGCGTCGGCCGATCGCGATCGGTCATGCCCGGGACTTCGCGTTGGGTGCGGATCGGCAGCAGCGCCTGGCTGCCGTCGCGATAGTGCAGGCGCACGCTCGCGTAGAGGCGCTCGGAAGGTTCGGGTAGCGCCAATACGGCGAACATCAAGACGTGGAAGGCGGCGATCGGTACAGGCGGTACGGCAATGCCCGTCGCCGCCGACGGCAAGCCGTGCGAACCGCGGTCGTTGTTCTGCTGGCGCAGTTCGATGCCGCCTCGAATATCGTAGTCGACGCCGTCTAGCCGGGCGACTCCGATAGGCAGGGTGACGAGATCGGTCAACACGTTATCTATGCTCTTGCGCGTGCTCAAGGTACCCAGCGAATAGCCTGAGGTCAGATCCAGAAGCAGCGGATTTGTGTCCGGCTCACGCCGCGAAATCGCGTTCTGCAGCGCGACACGCGCGATTGCCGGCGTCGGTCGCCTGTCGTGCGCGCTCCAGGCTCCGGGATCGCGTGCGCGCAGACGCGCGTGCTCGTCCACGCTGGTCATGCGCAGGAGCCGCGGCCCTTCGATCGACGGCGACAGCAGGTCGGCATCCAGCTTCAGAGCGTCGAGGCGGCGCGTATCGCTCGCGATCGGCCATACGAACCAGCTCCGGCTTTTACCCAGCAGCGCGAGCAGCGAACCACCTTCGGGATCGAACGCGAGATCGCCGATGCCATCCTGCGTGCGCCAGTTGACTTCGAGCGGCGGCCCGACCGCCGCCATGGTTTCGGCGTCGTAGAGCTGCACGCCGCGCGAGCGCGCATAGGCGATCAGCCGTCCGTCGCGGCTCACTGCCGAAATTGCCGACGGCTCGCCGCCGCCATGCAGGGGAGCGCTACGCCGTTCCTGCGACGCACCGGGATCGAGCACGAGCGCGTCGCGAGTCGCCAGCAGCGGTACGCGGTCGAGTGTGGTCAGACCGGCCGGCCAGGCGCCCGCAATGCGCCGGGTCTCGTCGATCTTGTTGGTTGCGATGTTCCAGAACAGCAGCGTGGCGTTGTTCGCGTCGTTTTCTTCGGTGCTGCGTGTGACCAGCCACGCCATCTTCGAATCAGCAGTGAACTGCGCCGCCAGCACCGGCTGCTCGCGATCGTGCGCATACGCGCCGACGCGCTGTCGCGTCTTCGCATCATAGACTTGCGTTTCCGCATTCGGCGGGCCGACTACCAGGATGTCGCGACGGTCGGGCGAGAACGCGAGCCGCCGGATCGGTCCGCTCACGTGATCGGCGAGCTCGCGAAAGTCCCCGGTCGCGAGCGCGACGCTGACGATCCGTTCTTCGAAACCCTGCTCGCCGTTGTGTCCGAAGGCAAGCAGGAGCGTCTCACCGATATCGTCGACTGCGAGGTCCTGCGGCGTCGCCGGCAAGTCGATCGCTGCGTAGCGCGGCTGCATCGTCCTGCCGTCGAACACGTACAGCATGTGCCCGCAGATGGCCACCAGCGTTCGCGCGCCATCCACGAGTTCGGCGAACAGCACCGGCTGCGGCAGCCGGATCCAGTCGGTCGCCGCCGAACCTTGCGCCAGGGCAACGCGCACCTGATCGTAGGCGACATCGGCGACGTGCGCGCCATCGAACTGCAGACCTACCGTAGGCACCCAGCCGGCGCGCGAGCCGATCGAGGCGTCGCGCGGCAGCCGCCACAGGCGCACTTCACCGTCCATGTCCGCCGTGGCGAGCAGCCCGGCTGTCATGGAATCACCGGCCCAGTACAGCCCCGCGTGCGCCGAAGGGGTCGGATTGGCGAAGATGCGGGTCGCATACGTTCCGCCGCCGACGCTGCCCTGTTCCGGCATGCGCCACATGACGCTTTCGCCGGCACCGGAAGCGATCACGGAATTGTCACGGTGGCTGACTGCGATGAAACGCAAATCGAAGTCATGGCGCAGCTCGCCCGTATGCAGCGGGTTGCCGGTTACCGCGTCGAACGCGAACGCTGCGCCATCCTGGCGCGCGGCAGCGAACCAGGCATCGTCCTCGCTGAAGGCGACCCATGTGACCACGCTGCCGGCCGGCAGTGGCAACGGTCGTGTGATACGCGAGTCGAGATCGACGAGATACACGCGCCCGTCCTCATCGCCGAGGGCGAGTGTCTTGCCGTCGTGACTTTCCTGCCACGCGGTGAAGCGCTTGTCCTTGAGCTCGGCGATCTCGTGCGCGACCGGATGCACTCCGAGGTCCATCACGACGAGTCCGCTCATGCTGGAGCTGAAATGGACCACGTGGTGCGCGCCAAGTCCGATGAGTATCGGGTTTGCCGCCCTGTTGGCCCACTGGACCGGAAAAAAACTCGAGATCGGCCGCCAGGGATCGACCTGCCAGGCCTGGCCGCTGCCCGAATGGTTGAACAGGATCGCGTAGCGTCCGTCCGCGGCGAAATTCGCATCGGCGAAATCGGCAAACGCCTTCGGTGGTGCGACGAGCTGCGCGGTGTCTAGATCGATCAGGAACGAGTCGTTATTGGACGGCGCCACCATGTAGCTGAGCCACTCGAGCGTGACGAGCAAGCGGTGGTTGTCGATGAAGCGCGCGAACATCGGCGCGCGCATCGAATTGTCCGACGTCGGCTCGGCGCTGAGATCGACGCGCCCGCGTTCGGTCAAAGTCGCCGTGTCGTACCAGCGCACGCTGATGTCGTCGAAGCCGATGGCCAGCAGGCTGCCATCCGGGCTCAGCGCGGATAGCGTCGGCCGCGCATCCGGAACGATCATGCGGTCGATCAGCGTGACGCCCTGCTTCAGGATCATGCCGATCTCGCGCCGCTCGATCGCGCTCGGCGCAGCGCTTTTTTCCTGCTCGGTCACATTCGCGACGAGCAGCGGCAGCGCGGCGAACGCCTTGCCTTCGGTCTGCAGGCGCAGGGCGTCGCCGCGCCGGCTCTCCCAGAGCAGGCGGTTCGCCGTGGCGGCACTCGTCTCGGCGATGTGTTTTTCCGCTTCGGCACGCTCGCGATTGCTTTCGGCCCTGCGCCACTGCTGTGTCGTCGCCGCCAGGCCGGCGAGCAATGCCAGTAACGCGAGCAGCGCTGTCGTCGCGAGTTTCGGCTCGCGCCGCGTCCAGCGCGCGGTACGTTGCAGGCCGTTCAGGGGGCGAGCACTGACGGCGCGGCCTTCGATGAAGCGGGTCAGATCCTCGGCCAGTGCGCGCCCGCTCGCGTAGCGCCGGGCGACATCGCGCGACATGCATTTGAGAATGATCGCCTCGAGGTCGAGCGGCAGATTCGGCGTGTAGCGGCGTGGATTGCGCAACATGCCCTCGACGACGAGTCTCAGCGTGCCGTGTGCCGTCGATGCCAGAAACGGCGGCTCGCCGGTGACCAGTTCGTAGAGCACGGCGCCGAGGCCCCAGATGTCGGTTGCCTGCGTGATCCTCTGCGAGCCAGCCGTGGCCTGCTCGGGCGCCATGTAGCTCGGTGTCCCCGACACTTCATTGTTATCGGCGGCCAGGCCCTGGTCGAGCCGGCGGGCGAGGCCGAAGTCGGCGACGTGCGGCGTGCCGGTTTCGTCCAGCAGCACGTTCGCCGGCTTCAAGTCGAGATGCAGCACGCCGAGCCGGTGCGCGTAATCAACCGCTTCCGCAATGGTCCGCAGCAGTTGCGCGGCGCGCAGCGCCGGCATCTTTCCGTCGCGGCGGAGCACGGCCGCCAGGCTGTCGCCGCGTACCAGGCGCATGCTGAAGAACTGCAGTTCCTCGGCATCGCCGACTTCGTAGATCGCGACGATGTTCGGGTGCTGCATGCGCGCGGCATTCTGCGCTTCGCGCCGAAAGCGCTCGATGAACTCGGTCGAGGCCCATGGGCCGGCAGCCAGCAGCTTAACGGCGACTTCCCGGTCGAGGCCGGTCTGGCGCGCGCGATAGACGACGCCCATGCCGCCTTCGCCGATCAACTCGAGCAATTCGTAGCCGCCGAACATCCGTTGTGCCGGGTCGGAAAGGTCGAGCTCCAGCGTCTCCTTCGGCAACAATGCCAGATGGCGCGTGCCGGCGTCTTCGTCGTCGCTGCGCTTGGCTCGCGCAAAGGCCAGATGTGCGATTATCGACACATCGCCGCTCAGGGCATCGGGGTCCGCGATGACCTGTGTCGCGACGATGGTCCGGCTGGCGTTCACGCCGTCAATTCACCCAGTATCGACAGCAATGCATCCTGTTCACTGGCCAGGTCATCGGCACTGCTGACCGTGTCGGACAGTTCCAATGCGGCAAGTTCGCGCAAGCGCTGGCGCAGGCGCTTCAGGGCCAGGATCAGCGTCACCTTGCGTGTGCGCAGCTGGATGGCGATGCGCTCGTAATCGCCGGACTCCGGATCACGCGCCAGGAATGGCTCGAGCGCGCGACACATGTCTGCGCGGCCGGTGTCGGCGGCTTCATTGCGCAGGCGGCGCAAGGTACGCTGCAGGACGACAAGCGCAAAGCTGCGCTGGAATGCCTGCTCCGGGGACGATGGCGCGATGTGATCGCGCAGAAAACGTCGTTCCAGGTCGGTCGGCGCGGGGAATTCGCTGCCCGGCGCATCCGGCTCGCTCGCGCCGGCAGTCCAGCTGAGGTCGAGCAGGGCATGCACGCGATCGAGCAGATAGCTGCGGTAGTGCCGCGACGCTATCGGCTGTGTGCCCTCATTCTCATTCACCAGTCGACGCAGCAGATCGCGGGTGACCTGCTCGGCCGTCGCCGGAGGCTGCCCGCGGCGGCGCACGAACGCGTAGACCGGATACCAGTAACGCTGCGCGAGGTCGCCGAGTGCGTCACGCGCCAGCGGCGAGTCCTTGTCGACCAGCTGCATGACCATCGACCAGCGGGTTGTCGAAAAGCGATCCTGCGACTGGCTTGCGTGCGAACTCATCATGATGGTTACCTGTCGTTCGCCCCTGCATACGGCAATGAGGCGGCGCGATTACCAGCGAGAGCGGTCCCTGCGGGATCGTCCTTTCACAGCACAGCAGCCAATGAATTGCGCAGCTGCGTCATTTCGGCCTCGAGGTCGGCGTTGTCCGCTGCAGTGTCAGCCAGTTCCTGGAGGACCAGCTCACGCAGGCGACTGCGCATGCGATGGACGGCGACCGCCAGCGTATTGCGGCGCATGTTCAGTACCTGGGCTACCCGCACGTAGTCGTCCTCGTCAGGGCGTTCGATCAGGAATTCGCCCAGCGCATCGAACAACGCCGTCTTTCCGGCGGCCTTGGCTTCCCGGCGAAGCTTGCGCATTGCCGACTCCAGGACCGCATGCGCCCACGCCCTCTCGAACGCGTCGTCGGGTTGCTCATCATCGGCAATGCCGTCGAGGCCGGTCTGGCTGCCGCTTGCGGAATCCAGCGAGCGAAACCGGATGTTGCCGCCGCGTTTCGCCGCATTGGCCACGTCGCTGGCGTCGGCCAGAAAGTTCTTCAAGGCAGTCAGCAGGAACGCCCGAAAGCGCCCGCGTGCCGGATCGGCACGGGCATGGAACGCGCGTTCGACAAAACGCGTGAAAAAAGTCTGCGCAAGGTCTTCGGCGGCATCGGCGTTTGCCACGCGGCAGCGGATATACGCGACAACCGGGGGGCGATAGGTGCGGCAAAGACTCTCGAGCGCCTTCCGCGAACGGCCATCCTGTTCGCGGGCTTCGAGGACGAGACTCCAACGCGTCGTCTGGAACTGACTCAAAAGCCACAACCCCCGGGGTTGAGTGCCGCAGCATGGTGCCACAAAAGAAACGCCGTGCGGCAGCTCCACTTGCTTTACGGGCCGCCGGCCGACCCGGCCGCCGGAAATTGCTCCTTCATTTCCGGCATTCCGCCGTCCATGGCGTGGCCGGAAAATGCTCCTGCATTTCCGGCATCCCGGCCATCCATGGCGTGGCCGGAATGCTCCTGCATTTCCGACATCCCGGCCATCCATGGCGTGGCCGGAAAATGCTCCTGCATTTCCGGCATCCCGGCCATCCATGGCGTGGCCGGAAAATGCTCCTGCATTTCCGACATCCCGGCCATCCATGGCCGTGAAAAAAAAGCGCCCCGCATTCCGGCGGGGCGTGTCCTGAAGCAACCTTGGGGAGGGTGCGGACTTACTTCGCGGCGACGGCGCCTGCCGACTGATATGTGCTGGCAAAGTCGTTCTGCAGCCGGTCGTAGCGTTGCTTCACCTGGGAATACGACGTCCTGTACTCCGGATACGACGTGGCGGCTCCGAACAGCATGCCGATTTCGCGCGGCGTGAAGTTGCTGCGGATCTGGGCGTGCCATGCGCTGCAGACGTCGCTTGCGTTCGGCGGCGTGCAGTCGAGACCGGACGAATTGACCTTGACGGCTTCCAGGCTCTGGCGTTCGGCTGCACCGGCAGTGCCGAACAGCGCGATGCCAATCCCTGCGATTATGGCGAGCGAAGTGCGTTTCATGACGTTCTCCTGATGGGCGTGCGGCTGGGTGGTCCGTCAGCGGCAGCCGCACGGCTACCGAGGCGAGCAGATCCTTTGCAACGCTGAGGGCCTTCCACCCTCACTCGTATAGTTCCGGGAAACGCGATGGCGATTACAGGCGGAGTGAGGATTTCTTTCCGCGCGCGCTGGCAGCCGGTGGCAGAACGCCCCGGCATTGGAAAACTACAGAAATGCGGGCGTCTGGCCGGCCTGGGAGGACGCTAGCTGACCAGCGTGCCGATCGGTTCGCCCTGCATGATGCGCATCAGGTCGCCTTCGCGACTCATGTCGTAAATGCGCAGCGGGATCTTGTGGTCGCGGCACAGCGCGATGGCGGCCGTGTCCATCACCGCGAGCTTGCGTTCGATGACCTGATCGTAGCTCAGGTGCTCGAAGCGCTGTGCGTTGCTGTCTTTCTTCGGGTCGGCACTGTAGACGCCGTCGACCTTGGTCGCCTTGAGCAGCAGGTCGGCACCGATCTCGATCGCGCGCAGGGCCGCGGCGGAGTCGGTGGTGAAGAAGGGGTTGCCGGTGCCGGCGGCGAAAATCGCAATTCGCCCTTTCTCCAAATGGCGCATGGCACGGCGCCGGATGAAATCCTCGCAGACCTCGTTGATCTTGATCGCACTCATCACGCGTACATGCGCGCCGACTTTTTCGAGCGCGTCCTGGAATGCAAGCGCATTGATCACGGTCGCCAGCATGCCCATGTGGTCGCCGGTCACGCGGTCCATGCCGGCCGACGCCAGGCCCTCGCCGCGGAAGATGTTGCCGCCGCCAATGACGATGCCGACCTGCACGCCGGTACGTTGGACCTCCTGCGTTTCCCGCGCGAGCCGCCTGATGACCTTCGGGTCGATGCCGTAGTCGGCGTTGCCGAGCAGTGCCTCGCCGCTGAGCTTGAGGAGGATGCGCTTGTACTTGGCCGGCATGGGCTACTCACAGGGAAGGCGGGCAAAACGGCGGTATTGTAGCCGAGTGCCTTGCTCGTTGGGCGAGCCGCGCTGCCGGCGCGTGTTGCCGGCGGCGTCGGCAAGCCGAAGCGGAGCCGGCTGTATCCTGCCACCCAAGTGACGCCACGCCGCTCGGCGCAACTTGTCTGGGACATGCCCATGCGGCGCAAGCGTATGGCATGCTTCGCGAGGCCATCGCAGCGGTTGCGTGGCCGTCTGGGGGGCGGAATGTCGCTGGTAGCAGAACTCAAACGCCGCAACGTGTTCAAGGTCGGCGCGGCCTATCTGGTCGTTGCCTGGCTCGCCGTGCAGGCCGCGTCGATCGGGTTCCCCGCATTCGATGCGCCGCCATGGGCGATGCGCGTGTTCATTCTGGTCGTCGCGCTCGGCTTTCCGCTTGCCGTCGTGTTGGCGTGGGTGTTCGACATAACGCCCGAGGGTGTGAGGCTCGAGTCTGCTCCGGTCGGCAACAAGCGCGTGTACACGACCGCAGCGATTTTCGCCGTGCTTGCCATCGGCTGGTACGTCTGGCGGCGACCTTTGCTGCCGACCGAGGCCGACGCGCACTCGGTCGCCGTGCTGCCGTTTGTCAACATGAGCACCGATCCGGCGCAGGAGTTCTTCTCCGACGGCATCGCCGAGGAACTGCTGAACCACCTCGCACAGTCTCCCGACCTGATGGTCGCGGCGCGCACGTCGGCGTTCCAGTTCAAGGGCAAGAATCTCGACGTCGCCGAGATCGGCCGCAAGCTCAACGTCGCGCATGTGCTCGAAGGCAGCGTGCGCAAGGAAGGTGCGCGTCTGCGCATCACCGCTCAGTTGATCAAGACTGCTACAGGATTTCACTTGTGGTCGCAGACCTACGAGCGCGATACCGCCGATGTGTTCAAGGTGCAGGACGAAATATCGACAGCGATCGCGAAAACGCTGGAAGCAAAATTGAGCGGCCGCTCGGCGGATCCCGCTGCGCCGAAAACTGCGGACCCGGCCGCGTACGATGATTACCTGCTGGCGCGCTCGCTGGTCGCACGCCGCGTCGGCGACAGCCTGCCGCTCGCGATCGCGGCGTTCGACCGAGCCATCGCGCGCGATCCGAACTTTAGTCCGGCCCATTCCGGGCGCGCGTTCGCGCTGGCGATCGAACCGGGCTGGTCGGCCACCCTGCCGGTCGACGTTACCTTTCCGAAGGCCCTGGCCGACGCGGACGAAGCGATGCGCCTGGATTCGGGCAACGCCGAGGCCTACATGGTGCGCGGGATACTGCGCAGCGTGCGCCGGTACGAGCAGGTGGCGGCCGATGCGGATTTCGACCGTGCGCTGGCCCTGGCGCCGGGCAGTGTCGATATCCTCAATTTCGTCGGCGACAACTTCGAGTTCACCGGCAACCTGCGCGCCGCCGAACGCCTGAAGCGGCAGGCGATGGCGCTCGATCCGCTGGCCTTCGTGCACCCGATGAACCTGATCAATATCCTGGTCGCGCAGGGCCGCTTCCGCGACGCCATCGCGATCGGCGAGCGAGCCCTTACGCTTGGCAACGCGCTGTACACGCGCCACGAGCTGTTCTGGGCCTACCTGCGGCTCGCCGAGCTCGACCATGCGCGCGACATGGCGACTGCGATCTGCGGCGAGATCGGCCCTGGCGCCAGCCGCTGCCTCGCCGTTCGCGTGGCGCTGGACGCGGTGAACGGCGATCGGCAGGCGCTCGAACTTGCGAAGGACAAGCTCGCGGTCAACCGTGCCGCAAAGCAACCGGGCGGATGGGGCAACAACCCGGATGCATCCGAGATCGCCTCGCTGTTCGCGAATTATGTCGGCGACATGCCGCGAGCGACGGCAGCGATCCGCGAGGCACTGCCGAACAGCTATGACTGGATCGCTACGCAGGCTTTGCTCAGCGGACCGAATGGTGCGCGCCTGCCCGAGGAGGTCAGCCAGGATCCGGAGTGGCTCGCCGTCTGGAACGACCCGAGGCTGCGCGAGGCCATGGCCGTGTATCGCGCGAATCTCGCGGCTTTCCGCAAGGGCGAATGAACAGTTTCGGCGGGATCGCGTGATCGGTGCACCGAATCGGCTGCTTCCAGCGACCTAGCTGCGCAACCGCAGGCCACGCGGATCGTACGCAGGCTCGCGGAGAATCCACGCCGCGCGCGTTTCGCCGATTACGTCGACGGCCAGTTCCGGCGCCGCGGTCGCGATGTCGCGGTCGACATAGGCAAGCGCCAGACTTTGCTTGACGCTGTGTCCGTACGCGCCGGATGTCACGCAACCAACGAGCTTGCCGTCGCATTTGACCGGCTCGAAGCCGGAAGCATCGGCATCCGTCGCATCGATGCGCAAGGTCACCAGCGTCTTCGATGCGCCTGTCTCACGCTCGCGCAGCGCCGCCTTGCGGCCGATGAAATCGCCCTTGTCGTATGCGACGTGCCGGGCGAGGTTCGACATGCCCGGCGTGCACGACTGCGTGAACTCGCTGTTCCAGATGCCGTAGCTCTTTTCCAGGCGCAGACTGTCGAGCGCGCGGTTGCCGATCGAGCGTAGACCGAAATTGTTCCCGGCCGTTTTCAACGCGTTGTACAGCGCACGCTGATGGCTGACCGGCACGTTGATTTCGTAGCCGAGTTCACCGGTCAGCGACAGGCGCGCGACGACGGCGTTCGTGCGGACAACTGGCATCTCGGCGCAGCTGAGGAACGGAAATGCTTTGTTCGACATGTCGCGTTCCGTCAGGCGCGAAATGATTTCGCGCGATGCCGGTCCGGACATTGCAAATCCCATCCATGCATCGGAAAGATTGCGCAACGTCACGCCGTCCGACGGCAGGTTATCGTCGAACCAGCGCATGTGCCACGCCTGCAGATAGTACGAGCCGATCAACCAGAAACGATCTTCGGCGAGACGGCTGACGGTGAGGTCGCCCACCAGTTTCCCATTCGGACTCAGCATCGGCGCAAGGCATACGCGGCCGATGCGTGGCAGTCGCGACGCCAGCAGATGATCGAGCCATTGTGCTGCGCCGGGCCCGGATACTTCATAGCGCGCGTAGACCGCGCTTTCGAACATGCCCGCGGCCTCGCGCGTCGCGCGTACTTCGGCGGCGACGAAGTCGTGCGCATTCGAGCGGCGCACCGTCAACTGCTCGACGAAACCGGTCTGGCCAGGTGCGAAGAACTGCGGCGTTTCCATGCCCCAGGTGCAACCGTACACTGCGCCTTCGGACTTGAGCGCGTCGTAGCACGGCGAAACCTTCAGCGGCCGGCCGGCTGGCAGTTCCTCGTTCGGATACGAGATCACGAAGCGCCGCGCGTAGAACTGGCGCGTCATATCTTTCAAATACGCATCCTCGGCGGCGAACGCGCCGTAGCGTGCGACGTCCATGCCGAAGATATCCGCGCCCGGATCGCCGTTGATCATCCACTGCGCCAGCGTCAGTCCGATTGCGCCGCCTTGCGAGAAGCCGCCCATGCAGCCGCACGCGACCCAGTAGTTCTTCTTGCCGGGCACTGGGCCGACGAGCGGATTGCCGTCCGGTGTGAACGTGAATGCGCCATTGACCCAGCGGCGGATGCCGACATCCTGCAGTGCCGGAAAGCGTTCGAAGCCGATCGACAGCTCCGGCAGGATGCGGTCGACATCGGGCGGCAGCAGGTCCATGCCGAAATCCCAGTCGGCGCCTTCGACTTTCCAGTGGCGCGGATCGCGCTCGTAGATGCCGAGCAGCACACCCTTGCGTTCCGGCTGCAAATAGGTGAATCCTTCGAGGTCCGTGATCGAAACGATTTCGTGATCGAGTGCCGCGAGCTCGGGAACTTCCTCGGTGATCAGGTAATGGTGCTGCATCGGCGTGACCGGCAGGTTGACGCCGACCATCTGCCCGACCTTGCGCGCCCAGAGACCGGCGGCATTCACGACATGCTGCGCGGTGATCGTGCCTTGTTCGGTCACTATCGACCAGCCATCGGGCAGTGTGTGCAACTCGAGTATGCGATTGCGCAGGACGACCTCCGCGCCGCGCTTCTTCGCCGCGCCGACATACGCGTGCGTCGTGCCGTGCGGGTCCATGTAGCCTTCGTGTTCGTCGTAGAGGCCGCCCTCCAGGTTCGACACATCGACGATCGGACACAGCTCGCGGATTTCCTCGGGCGTCACGAGGCGCGTTTCGATTTCCATCGTCTCGTACATCGCGCGCTCGGCCTTGAGCATCTGCATGCGTTCTGGCGACGCCGCCAGGCTGATGCCGCCGGTCATGTGCATGCCGATGCTGATTCCGCTTTCGCGCTCGATCTCGTCATACAGACGGATCGTGTAGCCCTGCAATGCGGCGATGTTCGGATCGTCGTTGAGCGCGTGGAAGCCGCCGGCGGCGTGCCAGGTCGATCCGCTCGTCAGCTCCGCGCGTTCGATCAATGCAACGTCGGTCCAGCCGAATTTGGCAAGGTGATAGAGCACGCTGCTGCCGACGATGCCGCCGCCGATGACGACGACGCGGTAGTGCGATTTCATGCAGCTCCCTGTTCGACGTGCGCCTGCAACCAGCGCCACAGTGCCGCAGCCCAAGGGCGTTCAATGTGCAAGCGCCAGCCGCGCACGCGACGCGATACGGCGAGGCTGAAGCCGGCGAACTGCATCATCGCCGACTCGCCCGGCAGCACCGCTGTGTCGTCGAACGGGTATTCGCTGCCTTGTGCCATCAAATCCGCCGCGGCCTCGCCGCCGATCTCGAAGATCACGATGCCATCGCCGATGTCGGTGATCGCGCAGCCCGGTGCGGTCACGGCCGAGGCGTCGAGCGCCTGCGTATCGGCGACGAACAACACGCGGTCCGGCGCGACCCGCAAGGCGTAGCTTTCATCGCCGCAAATCTGCCGAGGCCCGAGCGTTTCCCTCGCGCCGCATCGTGCGAGCAATTGCCGCGCGTCGCCGCTGACGAGCCAGATCGACGCGGCGTTCACCGGCGCAACGTCGATACCAGCCGCGTGCAGCGAAACGCGTGACCAATCGGGAACCGGCGACCAGAATTGCGCACGATCATGCATGCAGGCGCGCTCCGGTCGGGTCCAGGAAACACGATTCGACCAGCGTGCCGCTGTAACGCGTGCCCAGATATTCGAACTGCAATTCCTCGCCGAGGCGATTGCGGCCGTCTTCGACGAGGCCCAGTGCGACTGGACGGCCCAAGGCCGGACTCCAGCAGCTGCTTGTCACGTAGCCGATGCTGCGCAGCTTGTCGTTCGCTTGCTCAACGGGATGCGCGCCAACCGGAATCGGCTGATTGCCGGAGGCGGCAATGCCCACCAGTTGCCGGCGGCCCGTTCGACTGGCGAACGGCGTGAACAACGAACGGTCGCCGACAAAAGCATCGCGGCGCTTGTCGCGCGGACCGTTCACGCCGATGTCGTGCGGCATCGTCTCGCTGTCGGTGTCCTGGCCGACGAAGATGTAGCCTTTTTCGGCGCGCAGCACACCGAGCGCCTCGACGCCGATCGGTTCGGCGCCCGCAGCACGCGCCTTGCGCCACAAATCGGCGGCAAGCCGCGCCGGCACCGCGATTTCGTAACAGCGCTCGCCGGTGAAACTCACGCGCGCGATGCGCGCGGGGCGTCCGGCGAACGTACCGATGCGCGCGGCCATGTGCGGCAGTTGCTCGTCGTCGAGCGGCGCGCCAGGATCGAGCGACGCGACTACGTGTTTCGACTGCGGACCGGATACGGCGATCGTCGCCCAGTGCGCGCTGGCATCGTGGATGAAGACATGCGCGAGATCGAAGCGATCCTGCCGCCATTCCTCGAGATGCGCGACCATCGCCGCGACATGGCCGCTCGAACACGAGACGACGAAATGCTCGGGTGCGAGGCGCAACACGACGCCGTCGTCGAAGATCGCGCCGCTCTCGGCAAGGGCGAGGCCGTAGCGCAGTCGGCCCGGAGCAAGCGTGGATATGCGTGTGTAGAAAATGAAGTCGAGCAACGCGGCCGCCTGCGGGCCGATGACTTCGATCTTGCCGAGCGACGAGGCATCGAACACCGCGACACCGTTGCGCGCATGACCACATTCGCGTGCGATTGCGCTCGCATCGAGTCCATACCAGGCGGGGCGGAGGAGGTCGCCGTACTCGCGAAAATGCGCGCCTTCTTCGCGGTGCACGTTTTCCGCAGCCAGCCGCCTGACAGGTGATTGCAGTTCGCCGAGGCTCTTCGCCGCGATCGTCGCCATCGATACCGGCACGAACGGCGGGCGAAATGTCGTGACGCCGACGGCGTCGATGCCCCGTCCGGTTTGCGCGGCGAGAATCGCCAGGCCATTGACGTTCGAGGTCTTGCCCTGATCGGTGGCCATGCCGAGCGTCGTGTAGCGCTTCAGATGCTCGACCGAGGCGAAGTTCTCGCGCACCGCAAGTTCGATGTCCTTGGTCGTCACATCGTGCTGCAGGTCGACCCAGACGCGGCGCCTTGCCGATGCGGCCCAGAGATCCGGCGCGCCACCCCAGGATGCCGACGGCGTGTCATCCGCGGTGTCAGCACCCTTCGCGGAGCCGACGACTTGCAGCCCGGGCACGTCTGAACCCGGGACCAGGGCAGCGATACGATCATCCCAGCGCGGCTTGCCGCGCGCGTGACAATACAAATGAATCAGCGGCGTCCAGCCGCCGGATACCGCAATCAGGTCCGCGGCGAGGGTTGCCCCGGATTTGAGTCGTGCTCCTTCGACTTGCGTTCGTCCGAGCGCGGAATCGATCGAGTCGCCGAGACGCACATCGATGCCGGCGGCGCGCGCCGTCGCGGCGAGATCCGAGTGTCCACGCATGTCGACCACGACGCACTGCGCTCCCGCGGCAGTCAGTTCGTGCGCGACCCCGTAAGCGGAGTCGTTGCTCGTCGCCACGACGACGCGTTCCCCACAACGCACGGCGTAGATACGAAGGTAACGCAGCACGGCGTCGGCCAGCATGACGCCAGGCTTGTCGTTGTTTTCGAACAGCAGCGGCCGCTCGATTGCGCCGCTGGCCAGTACGATATCCTGTGCTCTAACTTGCCACAGGCATTCGCCGTTCGCGCATTTCGTGGGCGGCAGGCCTTTCTCGAGGAGCACGACGGCGTTATGGTCGTACAGTCCGACTGCTGTCGTCTGCGTCATGATGTGTACGCCGGCAGCGCGCAAGTCGCGTTCACGCGCAGCCGACCAGCCGATGCCTTCCAGGTCGTCGATCCGGGCACTGCGCCAGCGCAGCGACCCGCCGAGTTGCGCGTGATCATCGACGAGCAACACCTTTTTGCCCGCACGCGCAGCAGCCAGAGCCGCGGCAATGCCCGCCGGACCTCCGCCGATCACGCACCGGTCGACATTCAGGAATTGCTGCCGCGATCCTGGCGCACGGGACGATGCATCGACCCGCCCGATTCCGGCCAGGGCGCGGATCATCCCTTCGTAGAGACGAAAGCGCGGCCACATGAAGGTCTTGTAGTAAAAGCCGGCCGGAATGAAGCGCGCGAAGCGATCGACGAATGAAAAGGTGTCGCGCTGGGCCGTGCCGCGCGCATGCGTCGAGCGGATCGTCATGCCGTGTTGCAACGGTTCGAGCGTGGCGCGCGCATTCGGATCGTGCCGCTGCGCGTGGCGCAGGTCGACGATCGCGTTCGGCTCCTCGCCGCCAGCCGTGAAGATGCCGCGCGGCCGGTGGTATTTGAAACTGCGTCCGATCAGCCTGACACCATTCGCAAGCAGCGCCGCGGCAACGGTGTCGCCGGCAAAGCCGGACATCGGCTCGCCGTCGAAACTGAAATCGATGCGCTGCGCGCGGTCGATGCCGCTGCCGTACGCGCCGCTGCTGTCGATGCGCTGTGGGCCGCTCATGGCACCAGCGACCTCGTCGCGAACACTTCATGCGTCATCGTGTCGCGCTCGATTTCGATCCATCGTCCGCAGCCGTCGGCGTGCAGCCAGAGTTCGTGCGTCACACCCTTGCCGTTCGCGCGCTGGTAGCGATAGCGCGCCCACTCGGCGTCCGTGCAATCGCGCGGCGGGCGAAGCTTGCCGGCGTCGCCGCCATAACGGAATTCGCGATCGGCGCGCGGGCCACAGAAAGGGCAGGGGAACTTCTGCATCGCTAATGCACCACGCCGGCGTGCGCTTCGTCGATGACTTCGCCGCTTTCGAAGCGCGAAAGGTCGAACGGTGCGGAAAGAGGGTGATGCTGGCCGGTCGCGAGCACATGCGCGAACAAGGTTCCACCGGCGGGAATCGCCTTGAAGCCGCCGGTGCCCCACCCGCAATTGAGGAACAGCCCAGGCACCGGCGATGGGCCGATGATCGGGGAATTGTCCGGCGTCGTGTCGACGACGCCTCCCCATTGGCGCATCAGTTTCAGCGTGGCGAATGCGGGAAACATTTCGACCAGCGACGCGATGACCGATTGCGTCACGCGAAAGCTGCCACGTTGCATGTACGAAGGGCAGCGGTCGAGGTTGCCGCCGAGCACGAGTTCGCCCTTGTCCGATTGACTGACGTAGACACCATTCGCCGATGACAGCACGATCGTGTCGAGACACGGCTTGACCGGCTCGCTGACCATTGCCTGCAACGTGTAACTCTGGATCGGCAGTTCGAAGCCCGCGAGCTTCGCCAGCGCCGAGGAGTTGCCGGCGACGGCCATGCCGAAGCGTTCTGCGCGAATCGTGCCGCGCGACGTGTTCACTGCGCCGAGGCGTCCAGCGGCCATTTCGAACCCGGTGACTTCGCAGTTCTGGATGATGTGCACGCCGAGTGCGTCGGCGGCTCGCGCGTAGCCCCAGGCAACGGCATCGTGGCGCGCAGTACCCGCGCGCCGCTGCTGCAACGCACCGCGCACCGGCCAGCGCGTGTGCGGCGATGCATCGAGCAGCGGCGCTAGCGCCAGCGTCCGTTCGCGGCTCAGCAGTTCGATCGGAATTCCGTTGATGCGCATTGCGTTCGCCGCGCGCGCCATCATCTCGAGTTCGGCATCCGTGTGTGCGATCTCGATCAGGCCGCGCTGCGAGAACATGATGTTGTAGTTGAGTTCGCGCGTGAGTCCTTCGTACAAGCTCACCGACAGGTCATACAGCGCCGCGCTTTGCGGATAGAAGTAGTTCGAACGAATGATCGTCGTATTGCGGCCGGTGTTGCCGCCGCCGATCCAACCCTTCTCGAGCAGCGCGACACGTTTGACACCATGCTGTTTCGCCAGGTAATACGCGGTGGCCAGGCCATGTCCGCCGCCGCCGATGATCACGACATCGTAGGCGGATTCCGGATCGCGGTCCCGCCATGCCGGCGTCCAGCCGCGCTGTCCGCGCAAGCCTTCGCGGAACAGCGACCACGCCGAATAGTGCCGCTTGTGCGCTGCGTCTTTCATGGCTGTTCAAGCGCCAACGTTGGTTCGCCGTTCGCGCTGCCCGCGCATATAGACGATCTGTCCGATCCCGACGAGCAGCAGCATGCTGCCGACGACCTTCAGCACCGCCAGCGGCTTGTTCGGTTCCGCCGCGTCGGGCACGCAGGCGAGCAGCATCGACGCCAGCGTGACCGTGAAGCCGACCGATGCCAACACGGTCGCCGTCACGCGGCCGCCAGGCGGACGGATGACATCGGGCCCGGCCGGCACGTTCTGCATGCGCAGGACGCAGGCGAAAGTGAAGAGGTAGGGCATGAAGTACGAGATGAGCGCCATGCTGATGAGGATCTGATACGCGCCGGCGACCGTCGATCCGGACTGCGCGAGCACGATGAAGCCGGTTGCGAATACCGCCTGCCACACGAACGCGACGTGCGGCGTTCCCCAGCGTGGATGGATGCGGCCGAAGCGTTCCGGCAGATAGCGGTCGATGCCGGCAAGAAACGGCAGCCGTGCCGACGCCGTCAGCCATGCGCCGACGGCGCCGACATTCGCCACTACCAGCAGCGCCGCCATGATCGGCACGAGCCCGCCCCAGCCGATGCGCTGGGTCCCGGCGACGATCGTCTCCATGATGCCGCCGAGACTCGATACCTGTTCCGGCGGCAGGATGATCATGATCGCGAGCGCACCGAAGATGTAGCCGGTCATCACGAATGCACCGCCGAGGATCAGCGCCCTTGGCAGTTGCCGCTGGAAATCCTTCACTTCGCTGCGCAGGAACGCGGACGCTTCGGAACCGGACAGGGCGAACACGAGGCTGGTCCAGAACACCATCTCGCGCAGGTTTGTCTGCGGCACGAATGCCGACGGGTTGAACGTTGTCGCCGAACCGTAGCGCGACCACGCGATCGGTGCCAGCACGAAAAATATCAGCACCGGACCCCAGTTGCCGATGGCGCCCAGGTTGTGCAGCCACTTGCCGATGTGCAGGCCGATCACGTTGACCAGCGTCGCCACCCACATCGCGGTGACCGAGAAGCCGACGACGTAGACCGGATCCGCGGCGAGCGCCGCCGCATGGCTGCTGATCAGGTAGGCCGCGGCGCCGGCGGCGAACAGCAGGATGGAAGGGTAGTAGGGAAGATTGCTGGTCCAGTAGGTCCAGCCGGTCATGAAGCCGGCCCAGTCGCCGAGCGCGCGCTGGCTCCAGTGATAGATGCCGCCGTCGCCGTCGTTGAAACGCGACGACAGTTCGAGCACGGCTGCGAGCAGCGGCAGATAGAACGTCAGAAACGCGCCGATCCAGATCGTGATCGCCGAAGGGCCCGCGGCCGCCGCGGTGCCGATCCAGCGCACGCTGATGCCGGTGACGACGCAGAACATGACGAGGTCGCGCATGCCCATGGCCGCGCGTACGCGCGCCGGCCCGGAGACGTTGCCGTGCGGAGCCAGCTCGATGGTCTGTTCTGTTGGGATGATGTCAGCCCCTGTTGTTGACGGAAAAATAGATAGCTCGTCATTCTCACGACTGTCCGCGCACGCTCCGGCGCGCGCAGTCGCGGGAATGACGGAATTTATTTTATGTTCCTGAGTGCTCCCCTGACGCGTGCGCAGTCGGAACGTCCACGATATCTCCCAACCGCTGCGCAATGTACCGGCGAATGTCCAGGCTCGCGCTCTCCATCGGTGCATAGTAGCCGTGCGCGAAGCGGCGCGACGTCATGCCGCGCTGCACGCCTTCGACCACGGCCCAGTCCTGCAGATTGGTGATGTCCCAGAATTCGACCGCGTCCATCGGATTGAAATCGGGTCTGGCGATCTCGTTCGGATGAAACAGGAAATCGCAGACCACAGTGCTGTGTCCGACATCGCGTGGAAAGATCGTGAACGCGGCGACGTGGTCCATCGACAGCGAGATCATGAAATTCGGATAGATCAGCTCGCCCTTGTGCCTGACTCGCTCGTTGGCATCGAGCCCCGGAAACGGCGCCCGTTCAGTTTGTCCGCTGAATGTGAATGTCACCGCGCCTTCGCGATGCGGCACGCCTTCTTCCCAGTCGAGCGAGGCGCCACCGCCCTTGCGGAACGCCGGCACGACCTTGCACAGTTCCGGATGCACGCCGGCGCAGTGGTAACACTCGTTGTAGTTTTCCAGGATCACCTTCCAGTTCGTCGCGACCTGGTAGACGATGCGGTGGCCGATGCGCAGGTCGGCCAGCGGGTAATTGCGCAAGCGCTGCATCGCCTCGCCGAACTGGCTTTGCAATGTGTGGCCGCGCGCCTTCGCGCCATCGGCATCCAGGTTGACGAAGATGAAGCCGCCCCAGGTGTCGAGCCCGGCCTGATGCAGGCCGAACTCGTGCTTGCGGCCTTCGAGCGCCTGTTCGAGATACGGCGCCGAACGCAGTGCGCCGTCGAGCCCATAGACCCACGAATGATACGGACAGCGGATCGTCGCGCCCTTGCAGCCGGCGGCCGGCACGCCCGCGTTGGCCGCGTCGATCTGGTCGCGCAACACCAGCGCACAGCCGCGGTGGCGGCACACATTGAAGAATGCGCGCAATGCGCCGTCGTCGCCGCGGACGATGAGGATGGATTCGCCGAGCACGTCGACGTCGAGATAGTCACCCGTCGCCGGCACGGATTCCTCGCGTCCGACCAGCACCCACTCGCGGGCGAAGATCCGCTCGCGTTCGGCGTCGAAGATCGCAGGCGACAGGTAGGCATCGCGCGGCAGCGTCGGCTCGAGCACGTGCATGGCTGGGGGCGATCGATCAGTCATGGAACCGGAATCCTCAGGTGGCGCATCCGCTGCGCAACGTACCAGGCAATGTGGGAGCTAAAAAAGGTTCGTCATCCCGGCGAAAGCCGGGATCCAGCTCTTCCTGGATCCGTCGAAGAGGCTGGATTATGCGCTGCTCCTGCAGCGCACTCCGGCCAGTTTCGCTGTTTCGCTCCGACATCCGGCAACCGTTCCTGCGTTGCGGCATCCAAGCCGTCGCCTGGCCTCGCAGTTCGGCTTTCGCCGGAATGACTGGCCGAATTGGTTCCAGTTCGTCCAAGTCTGGTCGCAGGATCAGCCCTAATTCAAGTCCTGCATCCACTGCGCCAGCTGCGAGACGCTCGGGCGATGGTTCGTCGCCCCTTGTGCCAAGCGGTGACTTCATTCGTGCCCCCGGACGCGGCAATCTGCGATGATTGCGTGGTGCAGGACACTCAGGGGGTGTTCGAAGAATGAGGCTGCTCGCCGAACTCACGCCGCACGGATGCGCGCGCCGCGACGACGCGCCCGGAGCGCAAGCCTTGAGCGGCAACGCATTCCTCGCCGAACTCAAAGCGCCGCAACGCCATCCGCATGGTGGGGCGTTGAAGTGCAAGCTCGAGTCGATCCAGGCGCGCTAGCGGACCTCGTTGCCTCGGAATGCGACGCCCTCGCCACCCCGTTCCTGGAGCGGCCGCATGCCAGCAACGTCGATCGTTCGAGTCGAGAGCTCGATCGTTCAAGGCGAAAGCTTGACCCACCGAGTCCAAAGCTTGATCGATGAGCAAAAA
>Ga0068865_100000572_pt1 | contig 20588 bp, 15 predicted proteins | sample KBSMisM12_FD_75293 | JGI IMG/M metagenome (GOLD analysis project Ga0068865, IMG submission 75293) | Miscanthus rhizosphere microbial communities from Kellogg Biological Station, Michigan, USA - KBS Miscanthus M1-2 | ecosystem: Host-associated > Plants > Roots > Rhizosphere > Soil ...
GCGTTGCCCGGGACGTCGGTGCGCTCGGAGCGCGTGACGATGGAGTCGGGCGCGGTCAGCGGGCGGTTGCAGTCGATCACGAGCCGCGAGTAGCGCTGCGTGACGAGGAAGGCATCGAGGGTGGCGGCGAGGGCGCGGGCGACGCCGAGCGCGCCGATGTCCCACGCGATGTGCGTCGCGAGCGCCGCGGGCGTGAGACCGAGCGCGCCGAGGGCGTGGGGGAGCCGCCTGCTCGCGTGGTCGCAGATGATCACGAACGGCGAGCGCCCGTCGCCGCCGGAGACGTCGAACGGGGGCGGGTCGTCTGCGCCGAGGAGCACCGTCCGGCAACTATGGCAGAGACGTGTTCGGAGGGTGTTTCCAGATGGAGGAGCGCGCGTGAACGACGAACGGGCGAATCCGATCTGGGAACTTCCGTTCGTGGCGCTAGCGGTCGTTCCGGCGCCCGCGCGGGCCGATCAAGTCCGCCACCCAGTCGAGGATGCCGCGTCCGCCGTCATCCCCCGACGTCGCCTCGGTCTTGCGCGCGCCGCACTGGCAGCGATCGCCGATCGCCACGTCGCCCAGGACCTGTTCGACGTGACGGCCGCAGCCGACGAAGCCGGGGCGGCCGCACGTCTTGCACGTGATGCGCTGGCACATGCGCCCAGTGTACGCGGGCGCGCCGCGGTCAGCGCAGGATCTGCGAGTTGACGATCGCCGCCGGGCCCTTCGCGATCACGTAGAAGCCGGGGAGGTCGGGGGTCTCGAAGGTGCCGCGCGGGTTGTTGCGCGTGATCGAGTCGGTGATGGTGATCGACCCGGTCATGTTGTTGCTGACGAAGAAGATCGCGCTGCCGCCTTCGTTCGCGGTGTTGTTCTCGATCAGGCTGCTGGTCACGTTCAGGACGATCTCGTTGCCGTCGTTGTAGATGGCGCCGCCGTTCCCGCCGTCGCCGTCGTTCGCGCCGTGGCCGACCGCGGTGTTCTCGGACAGCAGCGAGTTGATGATGTTCCAGGAGACGCCGATGCTGCTGAGCGCGCCGCCGTTCGCGCACGAGTTGCCGAGGCCCGCCTTGCCGCCGAAGGTGCTGTTGACGATCCAGACGGGGCGGGCCGGGCCGGCGCCGGCCGCGACCAGGTAGTCGAGCTTGCGGATCGCGCCGCCGCCCAGGTCGGAGCCGAGGTCGTCGCACACGTTGTTGAAGAAGCGGGCGTTGACGACCTTGAGGCTGCCGCCCTGCGCGTGGATGGCGCCGCCGCCGGCGCCGTTGTTGCCGCCCTCCGGGATCCCTTTCGCGCTTCCGTCGACGAAGGTGATGTTCTGGACGACGAGCTGGACGCCCGGGTTGGTGTTGCAGTCGCCCGGGCCCGGCGGGTACACCTGCGCCTGGTCACACGTGGCCATGTAGAGGATGCGGATCTTGCCGCCGCCGCTCAGGGTCACCTTGTTGCCGCCGTCGATGACCAGCTTGGTTCCCTTGTCGTTGAAGACCTTCGCGGTCTGCGTGAGGACGATCGTCGCGGGATCGGCGCCGCAGTCGAAGGTGATCACGCCGCCCTTCGCGACCGCGGCGACGAACGCGTCGCCGGTGCAGCTCGCAGCCGTCCCGGTTCCGACGACCGTGGTGGGCGACGACACGTCCTCGGCCTGCCCCGCGGTCGGGACGGCGGCGTGGCCGTCGGGATAGCCCGCGGGCGGTCCGTCCTGCGGGTTCGTCGGCGTCGTCGCGGCCCCGCCGTCCGAACCGCACGCCGCCAGCGAGAGCCCGGCCAGGAAGACGACGACCGTCCGCATCGATCCAGATCATCGTCTACCGACCGTTCGACTTGAACGGCCCTCACCCCGACCCTCTCCCGCAAAGCGGGAGAGGGAGGTCAGATCTGACGGACGGACGGGTCGGGCTCGGCGCGGTCCAGCGGCGCGCCGTTGACCGGGTGGACGAGGCCGGGCAATGCGACGTCGGCGAGCGGGATGCGGACGAACGGGCGCGCGAGCAGGCGCGGGTGGGGGACGACCAGGTCCGGCGGCTCGTCGATGATCTCGTCGTCGTAGAGCAGGAGGTCGATGTCGATGACGCGCGCGGCGGCCGGCTGGCCCGGCGGTCGCCGGCGCCCGAGCACGCGCTCGACGTCCAGGCACAGCTCCAGCAGCACCAGCGCGGGCAGGTCGGTCTCCACGCGCGCCGCGGCGTTCAGGTAGGGCGGCTGCGGATCGGGCGCGACCGGGTCCGTCTCGTACAGGGGCGAGCGCGCCGTGACGCGTACGCCCGCCGCGTCCAGCGCTTCCAGGGCGCGGGCGATCGTCTCGCGGCGTTCGCCGAGGTTTGCGCCAAGCCCCAGATAAGCGATGGCCATCCGCTCCCAGGATAACGGGGTCAACGCGGATGTGATAGTCACGGGTCAGTGAGCTCTGGAGCCCTGGCCGCTGTCCTGTCCGGTCTGGCCACCAGCCTGGGCGCGCTGCCGTTCCTGTTCGTGCGCGATCTGGCGCGGCGGACATACGACGGCATCCTGGGCCTGGGCGCCGGGCTGATGCTGGCGGCGGCGACGCTGGGCCTGCTGGCCGAGGCGGTGCACGGCGTTCACGACGGCGGCAGCCTGGACGTCGCCAAGCTGGTGCTGGTGATCGCCGGCTTCGGCGTCGGCGTCGGGCTGGCAGCCGCGATGGACCGCTTCATCCCGCACCACCACGCGGGCGGCCACCATCAGCACCTGGGCCACGAACCGGGCCACGACGTGCACGATCCCGAGGACCGCGCGGGCGACGACGAACGCCGCCGGGCGGCCCGCCACGCCTACGCGGTGGTCGGCGCGCTCAGCCTGCACCGCATCCCGGAGGGGCTGGCGATCGGCGCCGGCTTCGCCGTTCCGGGCGCGTCTCGCATCGGCATCATCCTGGCGATCGCGGTCGGCGTGCAGAACGCCTGCGAGGGAATCGTGATGTCGGCGCCGCTGCGCGCGAGCGGCGTGTCGCCGCGGCGCGGGTTCGTGATCGTGGCGCTGACCGGCTTGACGATCCCGATCGCGGCGGCGGTCGGCCAGGCGCTGGCGGGCGTCGCCGCGGTGACGATGCCGTTCGTCCTCGCGCTGGCCGGCGGAACGTTGATCTACGTGACCTCGAACGAGATCATCCCCGAGTCCCACAGCCACGGCAACGAAGGCACCGCGTCGGCCGGATTGGTCCTCGGCTTCCTGCTCACGATGCTCCTCGAAGCGGTCCTCTACTAGCCGCCGCTGCGATCCGGACGCGACCTAGCCTGACGACAATCCCGCGATCCGGGTCGAGTCCTGGGGCGAGAACGTCGCCATCCGGTGCGATTCCTCGCGGAGCTCGGCGCCGAAAAGCTCGACCACCAGCCCCGCCGTCGCGGCCGCGCCGCCGCGCACCGCCGCCTGCAGGTCGGTGATCATGGCGCGGGCGTTCTGATAGCGATCCTCGATGCGGGTGGCGGTGGCGCGATCGATCACGCGCGCCAGCGGCGGCGGAAGCGCGGCGATCGCCGCGCGATCCTCGGCGTTGGGACCGGCGCCGGCCTTCATCAGCAGGCCGTAGGTCGTCTCCTCGACGTACAGCGGCCGTCCCGTCGCGAAGGCGAACAGCACCAGCGCCATCGAGAACAGATCGGCGCGCGAATCCACGTCCAGGCCGCGCGCTTGTTCCGGGGCCATGTACGTCACGTTGCCCTTGACGACGCCGACCTCGGTGCGCGTGACGCGCCCCTCGGCCTTGACCACGCCGAAGTCGAGCAGCTTCACCTCGCCGCGCGCGGACAGCATCACATTCTCGGGCGAGACGTCGCGATGCACGATGTTCAGCGGGTGCCCCATCTCGTTGCTGAGACCGTGCGCGTACTCGAGCGCCTTCAAGATTTCCACGCCGACGTAGGCAATCACCTCGACGGGGGCGGGCCGGTGAGCGGTCGCGAAGCGCCGCAAGATGACACGGCCGAGATCGCGGCCCACCACGTACTCCTCGGCCAGGTAGTACTGGTTCTGCGATCGTCCGAAGTCGTGCACGGCGATGATGTTCGGGTGATGCAGCGCCGCCAGCAGGTTGGCCTCGTCGCAGAATTGCGCGACCGCGTTTGGATCGATGGTCAGCTCGGGGCGCAGTCGTTTGATCACGACCGGCCGCCGGAAGCTTCCGTCGCCCTGGGTGACCGCCGCGTAGATCTCCGCCATTCCGCCCTGGCCGATGCGCTCGACGATCGTGTAGCGCCCCACGGTGGCCACACCGCCGTCGTCGGCCGCCGGCGCCGGCTCGGCGGGCGCCTCGTCGCGCGCGCTGCGCGCCAGCATCAGGAACAGGCCGCTCGCGAACGTGACGCCGATGAGCAGGATCGCCAGCGCCGACCACGGCAGCGGCAAGCCGGCGGGCGTGGACGTCGTCGCGGCGACGCCCACCAGCACGCGCAAGCCGCCCGACAGCGGCAACGCGGCGACCGTCTGATGACCGAGCGTCAGCAGGCCGGGCGCCTGCAGGTCCACCGCCTGCTTGAGCGCCGAAAGATCGTCGGCGCCGCCCGCCGCGCTGGTCGTCGCCGCCACCAGCAGCCGCCGCCCGTCGGAGATCGCCACCGCGCCGCCCGCGCGCTCCGCCATCCCCGACACCGCGCCGACGTCGAGAATCTTCGTCCCGACCAGCACGGGCCATTCGGAGCGCCCGTTGAGCGCGACCGGGCAGGCCGCCACCGCCAGCACCTGGCCGCCGACCAGCAGCAAGCCGGACGACGTGTGATGGCCCTGGCGCGCGTCGCGCACCATGGTCCGCGCGTCGAACGTCGCCGGCAGGCGCGACGTCACCAGCGCGGCGCTCTCGTCGCCGAACATCCCGAAACCGTCGACGCCGCGCCGGAACGGTTCCCACCACGGCTCGGTCAGCAGCAGATCGCGCAGCGTCTCCTGATCGACGTTCGCGTCCAGCGCCGCCACCAGCCGCGGGTTGCTGGTCGCGTTCTGGGTGTGTCCCTCGAGGCCGCTGACCAGCGTGCGCATGCCGTCGGCCGCGCGCAGGGCGGCCGCCTGCGCTTCGGCCGAAACCCGTTCGCCGGCGCGGTGCCGATCGATCCGCGTCAGCAGCACCACCGCGCCCGCCGTCAACGTCAGCACGGCGAATGTCGCCAGCACGGGGCCAAGGCGAGATCTCTGCCGTCGCATCGTCAGTAGCCGAGCTGGGGTTGCCGCTTGTGTCCGTACTTGTCGGGTACGAAAGGCGCGGGACGCTTGTCACCGCCGACGGTGACGGACAGGTCGTGCACGCCGTCGCCGCCGACCACGACGGTCTTGCGGGTGATGTTCGACGCGGCCTCGTGCCAGGCCGCCAGCTCGTAACGTCCGGGCGCGACGCCGCGGATGGTGAACGCGCCCGACGCCTGCGCCTTCGCGTACAGCGGCGAATCGACGACGAACACGTAACCGCTCATGGTTGAGTGAATGTTGCACAAGATCTCGACCGCACCCGGGCTGTTGAATGTCCGCGTGTACGTCGCGCCGGTGGCGCGAATGCCCGCGTCGAAATCGTTGGGTTTCGCGATGGAGAATACGTTGTGGTAGATGCGGTCGTCGTTACGAAATTGCACCGTCGTCCCGACCGGAACCGCGAGGACGTGGGGTAAGAACGTCTTCTCACGCTGAGTCACGACCTGATTGGCGGGCGGCGCGATGCGGGGCATCGAACCGTCCAGCCGCTTCAGCCACACCACGGCGCCCCCCGGTCCGATCTGACCGCCGCCGCTGACCGTCCCGGAAACCGTGATCTGCGCCGCGCTCGGGGCGTGGCGCGCCGGCTGAGCCTTGCGCGTCTCGCGCGGCTCGCTCGTCTTGTCGGGCGGCGGCGGCGGCGGCACCTCGACCGGTTCGGGGCGGATTTCCGCGTGCGCCCCGTTACCGCCGTGCGCGGCGCGGGCGCGCGCGTCGGTGAGGAACGGCGTCACCGCCTTCTCGATCTGCGGATCCAGGCCGCTGATCCGCAGCAGCGTCTCCCATTTCTCGACGGCGCCGGCATAGTCGCCGCGCTGGTACGCGAGCTTGCCGCCCGCCATCAGGTTGAAGATCAGGTACTGGCGTTCGGCGGCCGCCTTGAACCCGATATCCGCCGGCGTCTTGACCGACAGCGGCAGCGGCAGATCGTCGCCCAGCCACCGGGGCGGTTCGGCCGCGGGCAGCGGCGCCGCCGCAAGCAGCACGGCGCCCAGGCCGCCGACGAGGAGGGCGCGCCGGTTCACCATGTCCACACCACCGACGATGTCACGACGTTATTAGCGACGGTAGGCGCCCCTTCCAGCTCACGATTGATCAGGTATTCGCCCTTCACGATCAGGTTGTCGCCGATGCCGACGTTGAGGCCGGCGGTGGCGCGGTCGACCTTGATCGCCGCGAACGTGACGAATTCGCCGTGGCGCTGTTCATATCGCGCGTAGGGCGTGACCCGGAACGACGGAATCGGCAGCGGAAGCTCGTAGGCGGCCTGGGCCCAGAAGCCGTGCGCGTAGAAGTCGCTGGTGAACGTGTACGTTCCGGTCCCGGTCAGCTTGTTCGGGTTGCCTTCTTCCTCGTCGACTTTCACGTACTCGCCTGTCAGCGACAGCCCGGCGACGAACACGCGCAGGTCGGCGCCGAGCAGCGTCTGCATGGTACCGCGATCGTTCTGATCGTTGCGCGGGCCGCGTTCCGCGCTGGCGCCGATCTTCACCGACAGCCGCGCCAGGTTCAGCTCGTAGCCGAGGCGCGCCGTCACGACGGGAACGCCGGTCAGGCTGCGCGACGAGCCCTGCAGCGCCTCGACGAACGTGCCGCTGTTGGTCGCCGACACGTTGAGGCTGAGCGCGGACGCGATCGGGATGAACTGATAGCGATAGAACGCCTTCACGCCGATCGACGTTCCCGTCGTGTAGCGCGCCAGCAGAGACGGCGTGATGCCGATGCGGAAGTTCGCCTGGTTCTCGAGGTACTCGATGCCGAACACCGAATCGAACTTGCCGACGCTGATCGCCAGCTCGGCGCTCTTGATCGGGGTGATGCGCCCGAACGCCTGCTCGAGGAAGAGGCGCGTCGTCTCGCCCGTGTTCTCCAGCCGCGGGACCAGCTGCACGCGCGTGAACACCAGCACCGGCACCTCGGCGGAGGTGTAGCGAAAGTCGACGTTGGCGGTGTTGAGCAAGAACGACGGCGTGCCGCCGATGCCCGCCGAGCGCGGCAGGAAGCCGTTGACGAAGCGCGGGTAGCCGTTGGGATCCGTTCCCGGATCGGTCGACGCCGCCTCGCCCCGCGAATTGACGGCGGGCGCGAACGGGTCGACGCCGTAGTCCAGCGGCGATCGATTGTCGGCGGGGTGGAAGCTGGTGCCGTTGCCCTGAGCCTTCGCGAAGCCGACGTCGACGTAGCCCGTCACCACCAGCGGGGCGACCTGCGGCGTCGCGCCCGTGGCCGGCTCCTCGAGCGCGATCGTCTCGTCGGTCGGCGGCGCCACCTCGGCGGCCGCGCTGTCCGTTAGCGCCGGCACGGGCGAGGGCGCATCGGCGGCGCGCGCCGCGCGGACGCCGGCCGTCAACCAACCGCCGCAACCGGCGCCGAACGCCGCCAGCGCCGTCGCGACCGCGCGGCGTCCCGTCACTGATTCACCGGCACGGCCTGCTTCTGCCAGAAGACGATGGGACCGGTCTGCGTGATGTTGGTGGCTTCCAGGTGCCCGTCGCCCAGCACCGCTTCCAGCTGCGCCTGGCTGTCGAGCCACACGCATCCGTCGGGGAAAGAGCGGTCGTCGTTGAAGCAGGTCACGTCGAGCGCGAACCGCCCTTCGTAGGCCAGCGGATCGGTCGCGCGGTCGCGCGCCGCGGGATGATCGACGCCGTGAAACGGTCCCGCGCTCGCCGGCAGGAAGACTTTGTACAGGCGCCACAGGCCGCCGTAGCGCGGCCTCGGTCCGGACGCGTCCATCGCGACCTCGCCCGCGCCGAGCACGCGCGGCTCGTCGGTGTTCAACGTTCCGTCCGGCTTCGCGAACACGAACATCGGCGTCGCCTCGACGATGGCGCCGTGTTCCTCGACCTCCAGCTCGAACAGGTCGGGACCGAAGTCGAACAGGCTGAAGTGTTCGATCGTGCCCTCGTCGTCCAGGACGGCCTTGGCCGGCGGGACGGTCTGCAGCGGGATGTTCCAGGCGTCCCACGGCGCGGGCAGGGCAAGCGTCCCGGTGACGTCGTCCGGGCGGATCGGGCAGGTGCGCTCGCCGGCCGGGATGATCTGCGACGCGTTGTTGAGCAACGCGGTCGTCGACTGGTAACGATCCTCGGCGACGTCGCCGACCACCGCGAGGTTGACCTGCCAGAACGGGCTGTAGAAGGTGCTGTCGGGACCGACGTCGATCACGCGCGTATCGGTCACGAACGTCACCTGCGGGACGACGTCGATGACCTGCGCATAGAGCGGCTGTGTCCAGACCGCGTCGTAGAAGTTCATCCAGATCTCGGTCGTCACGAAGCCGGCCGGCGCGCCCTCCGCGAAGGCGCGTTGCACCTTCAGCGTCGCGCCGCTGGAGGTCCGCGTCAGCAACTCGCTCGCCGGGATCCCGGTCGGGATCTCTTCGCTGGTCGCGACCACGCCGTTCGCGTTCAGCGCCGCTTGGATCCCGAATAGATTCCATAGCTTGCGCTCCTCGCGCACGCGGGCGTCGCAGCCGGCGAGCGCCGGACCGACCACCGCCACAAGAGCCGCGACGACCACGCCGCGGCTCGAACCTGTTCCAGGCACAGTGAAGAGGGACCCCTTGTCGACCCACCCCGGGGAGCGGCGGCGTGAGGCGGCGATAGTAACAGAATGTTCGATGGTTCGCTCGGGTTAGGGACCATTTGGCCTCATTTCTTCAACCTTCCTAACGATTAAAAACTGCGCGAAAGGGCGGCGGGCGATTGCCTTGCCCGCCGCTCGGCGGGTGCCTTCAGCAACGGCCGTGCCTGCTCGCGATCGATTCGCGATTCGCGGGCGTCGCGCGCGGCTGTAACAGCTGCGGGCGTTACACGTTCAGGCTGTATCAGCTACAGCCCAGCGCTCACTCGATCACGGGCGCGTCGTCGGGATTCGCGGCCGGCGCGCGTGTCTTTGCGGGCGTGGTCGTGTCGCGCGGCGCGCGTTCACGGCGCGCGCGCGGCGGACGGGGCGGAGCCGGCGGTGGCGGGATGACCTTTGGCGCGTGCGCGACCAGCGCGATGTGGGCCGGGGGCGGGGCGTCGCGGAACGAGACGGTGTGGCTCTCGAAGCCGTCGGCCGAGATCACGAGCGTGTGCGTGGCGCCGTCCGCCGTGAACGTCCGCTCGAAGCGACCGGCGCCGCTGGCGGCGCCGTCCAGCGCGATGCGCGCCGTCGGCGGTTCCACCGTGACGGACACAGCGTACGTGCGAGGCGGCGGAGGGACCGCGGGCGCGGCGCTCGGCGGCGACTCGCTCGCGGGCTTGCTGGCGTCGTCGGGCCGCAGGAAACGAAAGGCGCCCACGCCGGCGGCGACCAGCACGAGCACGCCCACCACGGCGAACCGCCGCGACGATCGCGGCGGCATCGGAGCGGTCGGCGTCAGGCTCGGCGGCGGCGCAGCGGCCGGCGTCAGGTTTGGCCGCGGCGCCGGCGGCGTCGCGGCAGGCGTGGGCGGCCGGCGCTGCGGCGTCGCCGATCGCGGCGTCACATCCAGCGCCGTCTCCGCCGCCATCGGCTTGCGCGCGGCCGGTCGGCCCGCTCCGGCCGCTTGCGGGCCGAAGGTGTCTCGCCACAGCAAACGCGCGCGCTCGCCCGCGAACGGCCACAGCGCGCGCCCCAGCTCCTCGACCGACGGAAAGCGCCGCGCCGGATCGACCTCGATCGCGCGCAGCACCACCGCCTCCAGGGCGGCGTCCAGCTCGGGCCGGTGCTGGCGCGGCCCGATCGGGCTGCCCGCGACGATGGCCTGGAAGACGATGAACAAGCTCTCGCCCTCGAACGGACGCGCGCCCGTCAGACATTCGTAGAGAATGATCCCGATCGCGTACTGATCGCTGAACGGGCTGGACATCCGGTTGTCGACGACCTGTTCGGGCGCCAGGTAGTAAGGCGTGCCCAGGACGGACCCGGTGCTGGTCAGCGCACGCGACGTGGACGAGTCCAGGCCCTTCGAGATGCCGAAGTCCAGCACCTTGGGTACCAGGCCGTGCGGGCCTTCGGCGAGGAAGATGTTCTGCGGTTTGAGATCGCGGTGAATGATCCCCGCCCGGTGCGCGGCGGCGACCGCGGAGCAGACCGCCAGCGTGATGTCGACCAGCTCGTGGGGTTCGATGCGCCCGGCGCGCGACATGCGCGTCGCGAGGTCCTCGCCGGACAGCAGCTCCATGACGAGGAAGCTGTGATCGCCTTCGGTTCCCATGTCGGTGACGTCGACGGCGTGCGGGTGGCGAACCTTCGATGTCAGCTGCGCCTCTCGCAAGAAGCGCGCCCGCGCCCCCTCCATCGCGGCCACCGCGGGCGCGAGCACCTTCACCGCGACGTGCTTGCCGATTTCGGCGTGGATCGCTTCGTAGACGGTGCCCATGCCCCCGGCGCCGAGGCGGCGCACCAGCTGGTACTTGCCCAGGCGGGTGCCGGGCGGCAAGGCGATCGCCTCCGCGACGGGAACCACCGTGTCAGGCGCCATCGGTGGAGGACGCTATCACGCGCCGGACGTTGACAGTCTCAGTCGCGGAATCGTTCGGCGTCGATGCCCAGCCGCTTCATGACGCGGTGGAGCTGGACCCGCCCGGTGCCGAGCGCGCGCGCCGCCTCGGTGACGTTCCCGCGGGCGGCGGTCAGCGCGTCGATCAGGCGCTGCTGCGTCTCGCGATCCTCCGGCGACAGCTCGACAGGCGCGGCTGGTGCCCGCGCGCCCGGCTCGGTCCCGCCGACGAAGCGCGGTTCGCCGCTCATCAGGCCGTCCTCGGCCAGCAGCCACGTGCGGGTCAGCAGCTGTTCCAGCTCGCGGACGTTCAGCGGCCAGGAATGGCACAGCAGGCCCAGGCCCAGATCGGGCGCGATGCGCGGGGCGTCTTCGCCGGTCACGCCCGCCTTGCGCAGCAACGCCGCGATCAGCAGGCCGATGTCCTCGCGGCGCTCGCGCAGCGGCGTCATCGTGTGGACGTAACCGCTCAGGCGCGCGAACAGATCCGATCGGAACTCGCGCCCCGGTCCCATGTCCAGCTCGCGGGGCGACGTCGCGAGGAACCGCAGGTCGACCTTGACCGCGTGCGCTCGCCCGATCGGCACGACCTCGCGCTCCTGCAGCACGCGCAGCAGCGCGCCTTGCGCCTTGGCGCCCAGGTCGCCGACCTCGTCGAGCAGCAGCGTCCCCTTGTCGGCCGCGCGCACGAAGCCGGGCGCATCGGCGACGGCGCCAGAGAACGCGCCCTTCACGTGGCCGAACAGCTGGCTCTCGGCCAGGCCCTCCGTCAGCGTGTTGCAGTTGACCGCGACGAACGGTCCGGTCCGGCCCGACTGCTCGTGGACGGCGCGGGCGAGCACCTCCTTGCCGGTGCCGGTCTCGCCGATGAACAGCAGGCCCACGTTCGCGCGCGCCAGGCGGCGAAGCTGGCCCAGACCGCCCGCCAGCGACGGCAGCAACGTGCGAAAGCCGACCGCCTCACGCTCGAGGTCGGCCGCCTCGAGATCGCGGGCGGGCTCGTCGACCCGCTCGTCGAAGTCGCGCAGCGCGATGAACACGTGGCCGAGCTCGAGGATGTCGTTGCCGCCGACCAGGCCGCGCTCGACGCGCTCGCCGTTCAGATAGCTTCCGTTGCGCGAGCCGGCGTCCTCGAGGTACCAGCCCAGCGGGGCACGCTTGAGCCGCGCGTGAAGCCGCGACAGCGACGGCGAGGGCAGCGTGAGCGTCAGCCGCCGCTCGCCCCGCTGGCCCTCGACGGTGGCGGCGCGCTCGTCGCCGCGCCCGATATGGATCTCGTCGACGCCTTCGAGCGTGAAGCGCGCGCCGCCCGCGAGCGGGCGGGGACCCTCGAGCACGACGAACAGGTAGCGGCGGATGCCGACGGCCGCGTCGGCGCGGTTCCGCAGACTATCCTCCATCGTATCGGGCAGCGTGGGCGGCAACGGTCACACGCTAACACGGGGGCTCGGTGATATAAGGCGAAGGATGCAGCGGTGGAGGGTCCCGACGGTCTGTGCGCTGTTTTTTGCCTGGTTGTTCGTCACCGGGATCGCGCGCGCCGCCGACGTCGAGGAGCCCGAGACTTTGATCCAGCAGGCGATCGAGCTGCGCAAGAAGGGCGACAACGCGCGCGCGTACGGATATCTGAAACGCGCGTATGACCTGGCGCGCACGCCGCGGTCCGCGGCGCAGCTCGGGCTGGTCGAGCACGCGCTGGGCCGCTGGGCGGACGCCGAGGTTCACCTGGGCGAGGCGCTGGCCAGCGGCGACCCGTGGGTCGATGCGAATCGACAGCGGCTCGAGTCGAGCCGCACGTTCGTGCGAAGCAAGCTCGGTCGGGTCGAGATCAACGGCGCGCCGGCGGACGCGACCGCCGGCGTGGGCAGCGACCCGCCCGTGAAGATCCCCGGCGATCGCGTGATCTATCTGGCGGCCGGCGAGCGCACGCTGCGCATCGAAGCGCCCGGACTGTCGCCCGTCACGAAGACCGTGACGGTGCGCGTGGGTGAGACCGCCACGATCACCGTCGATGCCGCCGCCAAGGACACCGGCCGCGGTCCGGCGACGGCCGCCGCGGGCGGCGCGGGCGCGACGGCGGGCGGCGTGTCGCCCGGCGCGGGCGCACCGTCGGGGGATACGACGCCGGCGCCGGCGCCCGTCGCTGCCGACAGAGACTCGGGCAGCGGGCTGCGCATCGCCGGCCTCGGCATCGCCGGCGGCGGCCTGGCGCTGGGCGTCGCCGGGATCTTCGTGCGGGGCGCGGCGACCTCGAAGCTGGACGCGATCGCGCGCGACGCGAAGAACGGCGATCCTTACAACGAGAGCAACGGCAACTGGAAAACCCTCGACCGCGCCGGCGTCGCGATGATCGTGACCGGCGGCGCCGCGGTCGTCGCGGGAACCGTTCTTTATTTCGTCAACCGGACGTCGCCCGAGTCGTCGAAGGTCGCGGTCGCGTTCACGCCGAATGCCGGTGACGGCGGCGGCGCGCTGACCGTCGCGGGGCGTTTCTAGTCGATGCGTTCACGCGCGTTCGGCGGTGTGTTCTTCGCGGTGGCCATCGCGGCCGCTCTCGCCAGCTGTCGCGAGCTGGAGGTCGCCGAACCGTTTCCGTGCTCGACCGCGGGCAACTGCCCGTCGCCGTATCACTGTATCGACCACATGTGCCGTCTCTCGCCGCTCGATGGCGGCGCCGGCGCGAGTGGGCGCGGTGGTGGCGCGGGCGGCGGCTCGTCGGGCATGGCTGGCGGCGGCGCGGGCGGCAGCGTCGGCGGCGGTCAAGCAGGCCGCGGTGGAAGTGGCGGCAGCGCGGGGACTGGCGGAAGCACCGGCGGCAGCGCGGGGACCGGCGGAAGCACCGGCGGTAGCGCGGGGACTGGCGGAAGCACCGGTGGCAGCGCGGGCACCGCCGGTGTGGCCGGACGCGGCGGCACCTCCGCGGCGGGCGGGACCGGTGGAATCGCGGGCAGCATCGGCGGCACCGGCGGCGTGGCCGGGACGGGCGGAATGCCGGGCGGACGCGGTGGCGGCGGCGCGGGCGGCACCGGCGGATCGGGCGGGGCGCCGCTCGCCGACGGCCAGCCCTGCACCGCCGGAATGCAGTGCCAGTCCACGTATTGCGTCGACAGCGTGTGCTGCGAATCCACATGCACCGGCGCGTGCGCGGCGTGCTCGATGGCGAAGACGAATCAGGCGAGCGGCCGCTGCCGGCCGATCCCGGACGGACAGAATCCCGACAACGAATGCACCGCCACCGGCACCGCGACCTGCAGCGGATCGACGCTGACGCCGGCCGCCGCGTGCAACGGCGCGAACGCGTGTCGGCCGGGGACGCCCGGGAACTGCCCAGGCGGGTTTGCCTGCGCAGCCTCCGGGTCCGCGTGCCGTACGTCGTGCGCCGCCAGCACCGACTGCGCGGGCGGGTACTACTGCAACCAGAACGTCTGCGTCGTGAAGAAGGGCGTCGGCGTCGGGTGTGGCAACGCCGGTGAATGCACCAGCGGCGCCTGCGTGGACAGCGTCTGCTGCAGCTCGACGTGCGCGCTCGCGGCTGCTGCGGCGGGTAGCTGCATGGGTTGTTCGGCCGCGACCGGCTCGACGGACGGAACCTGCGGCCCGCGGACGGGCGCTACCACACGCGCCTGCCCCACCACGAACCCGACGGCGTGCGTGAACCTGCAGACGGATCCCGACAACTGCGGCACCTGTGGCCGTGTCTGCCCGTCCAGCGGCGCGCCGCCGGGAACGACGCGCGCGTGCCTGTACGGCGGGTGCGATTTCAAGTGCAACGCTTCGGGCGTGGTCCTTTACACCAGCCCGAACGCCGTCCGCAGCTGCCGCAAGTCGGTGTGGGACTTCGAGAACCCGGATACGAGCCTGATCGGCATCGACGGCTGGGGCAACAGTAACGAGACGCTGATCAGGCGCCTCAACATGCCGAACTCGGGCAACTGGTCGGCCGGCCTTTATTCGTCGGACCTGGACATGTACCCGGCGTACACAGACTACTACTTCCGCGAGCCGCCCAACAACGACCTGGGCTACGTTGACGTGCGCGGCAAGACGTTCTCGGCCTACGTCTACGTCGCCGCTCAGACGCCGGTCGCGACCGACTACTGTCGGCTCCAGGGGTCGACCTCGACTGCTCCCTACGAGTACTTCTTTGCGCAATCGACCGCGACCAAGATGCAGCCGCCAGCCAATCAGTGGTTCGAGCTCAAAGGGACGTTCGGCACCACCAGCATGGAGACGCAGATCCAAGGGATGTGGATCATGTGCAAGCTCCCCACCAGCTGGGCGAACGACGAGAGCAAGCTCTGGTTCGTCGACGACATCAGCATCTACTGAACCGGCGCGCGCGGCTCAGCCGCGGGTGAGGCCGCGCTCGGTGAGCAGGGTCCGGAGGATGCCGGTCAGGCGCGTCTTGACGTCGCCGGGCAGGGCGGCGACCGAGCTGGGCGGGGTCATGACGGCCGCGATCAGCTTGTCGCGGATCTTCCGGCCGCGCTCCGTGACCGCCAGCTGCTTCACGCGCCGATCGTGATCGGATCCTTGCCGCGCGATGAAGCCGCGCGTCTCCAGCTTGTCGACGATCCCCGTGACGTTCGAGGCGTCGCAGAACAGCGCCTCGGCCAGAGTGCTCATCGGGACGGGCCGGGCCGGGTCGAGGACCTTCAGCGCTTGTCCCTGCGCGGGCGTCAGGTCGAACTCGGCGCAGACGCCGGCCCACCAGCTGCGCGTCGCAAACAGGAATTCCACCAGCGTCGGCCAGAAATTCTCGGCCTTGTTTTGGTTGTCGTCCTTCACGTTTCTACATAATGCTCGAAGTCGTTAATGGTTGACAACCTAAATTATCATCGAGTACGAATATGGCCGAGTTCAAATGACCCGTTCAATTTGCAAGATCGCTGGCGGCGCCGCGCTGATCGCGCTCGCTGCCGCAGGATGTAAGAAGCCCCCACCCGAAGAGACCACCAAGGCGGGCGGCCACGACGCCGACGCGCCCGTCGCGGTGTCGCTGGTCGCGGCCCGCGACGTGACGACGCCGCGGTTCGTGACGCTGTCCGGGACGCTGACCGGTTCCGAGGAGGCGCAGGTCGCGGCGGGCGCCGCCGGCAAGGTGATCGCGACGTACGTCGAGCGCGGCTCGGTGGTCCGCAAGGGCACGGTGCTCGTGCGCCTCGATTCGCGCGCGGTCACTGCACAGGCCGCCCAGGCGGCCGCCGACGCGGAGGCGTCGAAGCTGCAGGCGCAGCAGGCGAAGCTGGATTGTGACCGCACCGAGCACATGTTCGAGAAGGGCGCCATCTCGAAGGCCGACTACGACAAGGCCCACACGCAGTGTGAGAGCAGCAAGTGGACGGTGTCGTCGGCGGAGGCGCGAAAGACGCTGACCGCGGAGGCGGTGCGCGACACCGAGATCCGCGCGCCGTTCTCGGGCATGGTCGTCGATCGCGCGGTCAGCGCGGGCGAATACGTGCAGCCCGCGTCGCGCGTCGCCACGCTGGTCGACACCGACTCGCTGCGCGTCGAGATCACGGTCCCCGAGGCGGACGTGGTCAGCGTCCGGAAGGGGATGGCGGTCGACTTCCGCATCAGCGGGTCGTCCAAGGTCTACAGCGGCAAGATCCGCTACGTCGGTCCGTCGGTGCGGCGCCAGAGCCGCGACGCGATCGTCGAGGCGGTGTTCACCAACGATAGCCACGAGCTGCGGCCGGGGATGTTCGTGACCGCGCGGCTCGCGCTGGGCCAGCAGACGCTGCCCGCCGTGCCCGTCAAGGCGGTGAAGGAGGACGGGACGTTGAGGCACGTGTTCGTGGCGACCGCCGGGCGGCTGGAGGATCGGCTGGTGCAAGCGGCCGAGCCGACCGGCAGCGGCGAGATTCCCATCGTCAGCGGGATCAAGGCGGGCGAGCAGGTGGTCGCCGAGCTGACGCCCGACGTCCGCGACGGCGCGAAAGTGAAGTAGCGCCATGCAGTGGCTCGCAAACGTCTGCGTCAAGCGCCCCGTCTTCGCGACGGTGCTGATCCTGACGATCGTCGTCGTCGGCATCATCGGCTACAAGAGCCTCAACCTCGATCGCTTCCCCAACGTCGACTTCCCGATCGTCACGGTCGTCACCGTGCTGCCCGGCGCGGCCCCGCAGCAGATCGAGACCGAGGTGACGGACAAGCTGGAGGAGGCCGTCAACACGATCAGCGGCCTCGAGGAGCTGCAGTCGATCTCCACCGAGGGCGTGTCTCAGCTGATCGTCCGGTTCAACCTCGACAAGGACGTGAACGTCGCCGCGCAAGAGGTGCGCGACCAGGTGTCGACGGCGCTGCCGAACCTGCCCGAGGGGACGAAGAACCCGGTCATCACCAAGCTGGATCCGGACGCGGCGCCGGTGCTGTTCGTGGCGCTGCTATCGAAGCGTCCGATCCGCGACGTGACCGAGTTCGCCGAGCACGAGCTGCGGACCGCGCTGGAGAACGTGGAGGGCGTCGGGCAGGTGACGATCCTGGGCGGACGCAAGCGCCAGATCCAGGTGGTGCTGGATCCGGTGAAGTTGCGCGCGGCGGGCATCTCCGCTGTCGACGTGCAGCGCGCCATCGTCGCCCAGAACGTGACGACGCCGGGCGGGGCAGTCGACACCGGCCCGCAGCGGCTGACCTTCCGGGTGAGCGGCCGGGTGCCGAGCGTGACCGCGATCGGCGAGATCATCGTGCGCGCTGTCGAAGGTCACCCCATCGCCGTCGCCGACGTCGCGAACGTCATCGACGGCCAGGAAGAGCCCGAGACAGCCGCCAGCATCGACGGCCAGCCGGCGGTCGTGCTGTCGATCCGCAAGCAGTCGGGACAGAACAGCGTCGCGGTCGTGGATGCGCTCAACGAGCGCATGAAGGAGTTCACGCCGCGCATGCCGCCCGGCTACAAGCTGTCCGTCATCCGCGACAACACGGAGACGACGCGCACCAGCGTGGGCGCGGTCTCGGAGCACCTGCGTCTGGGCGCGGTCCTCGCCTCGCTGGTCGTGCTGCTGTTCCTGGGCAGCCTGCGCAGCACGTTCATCGCCGCCATCGCCATCCCGACGTCGATCGTCGGCACGTTCATGTGCATGTGGTGGATGGGCTTCACGTTGAACACCATCACCTTGCTGGCGCTGGCGCTGGCGGTCGGCATCGTCATCGACGACGCCATCGTCGTGCTGGAGAACATCTTCCGCTGGATCGAGGAGAAGCGGGTGCGGCCGATGCCGGCGGCGATCTACGCCACCAAGGAGATCGGCCTGCCCGTGCTGGCGACGACGCTGTCGCTGCTGGCCGTCTTCTTGCCGGTCGCGTTCATGTCGTCGATCCCGGGGCGGTTCTTGCGCAGCTTCGGCCTCACCATGGGCGCGGCGATCGTGATCTCGCTGCTGGTCAGTTTCACGCTGACGCCGATGCTGGCGTCGCGCCTGCTGCGGCTTCCGCCCGAGGGCGGGCGGCGCAAGAACATCCTGGAGCGATTCACGGACGCGTTCTACAAGCCGATCGAACGCGTCTACATGGCGATGTTGCGGTTCGTGCTCAGGCGTCGCTGGGTGATCGTGCTGGCCGCCATCGTGACGCTGGGCTCGATGGTGCCGCTGATCAAGCGCGTCCCCAAGGCCTTCCTGCCCAAGAACGACGAGGCGCAGTTCCAGATCGACGTGCGGACGACGGAGGGGACCAGCCTGGCCGCGACGCAGATCGCCGCCGAGCGGATCGCGCGCGAGGTGCGGCAGTGGCCCGAGGTGCGCACCACGGTGGCGTCGATCGGCGACAACCAGCAGAAGACGCCGAACCTCGCGTCGATCTTCGTGCGCCTCGTTCCGCCCGACTCCCGGACCGCGTCGCAGGACGAGCTGCAGAACCGGGTGCGCAAGGAGATCGTCCCCAAGCTGCCCAAGGACTACCGCACCAGCGTCTCGGTGGTGGCCGCGTTCGGCGCGGGATCCTTCAACACGGCGACCGTGCAGTACATCCTGAACGGTCCGGACGAGAAGCTGGAACATTATTCAAACGAGATCGTCGCGAAGCTGAAGGCGGTCCCGGGCGCGGTCGACGTCGACACGACGTTCGTGACCGGAAACCCGGAGCTGGTCGCGACGGTCAACCGCCGCAAGGCCGCCGACCTCGGCGTCAACGTCATGGACGTCGCGCTGGCGTCGCAGTTGCTGATCGGCGGCGTCAAGGTGTCGCGCTTCGAGGAAGCGGGCCGCGACTACGACATCCTGGTGCGGGCCGAAGAGGGCGCGCGCAGCAGCACCGAGGCGCTCAGCCAGCTCGCCGTCGCATCGACGAAGCTGGGGACCGTGCCGCTGCTGGACGTCATCGACCTGAAGAAGGCGGAGGGGCCGTCGAAGATCGAGCGCTTCGCCCGCCAGCGGCGCGTGATGTTCCTGGCGAACACGGCGCCCGGCGTCGGCTCCGGCGAGGTGGGCACCGAGCTGGAGCGGCAGGTCAAGGAGATGAAGCTGCCGCCGGAGTACACCTTCAGCGCCTTCGGGCAATCGAAGGAGATCAAGCGGACCGGGATGGCGTTCATGTTCGCCTTCGGCCTGTCGTTCCTGTTCATGTACCTGATCCTGGCGGCGCAGTTCGAGTCGTGGCTGCACCCGATCACGATCCTGCTGTCGCTGCCGCTGACGGTTCCGTTCGCGCTGGTGTCGCTGATCTTCCTCAAGTCGTCGCTCGACATCTTCACGATGCTGGGCATCCTGGTTCTGTTCGGCGTCGTGAAGAAGAACTCGATCTTGCAGATCGCGCACATCATCCAGCTGCGCGCCGAGGGGCACTCGCGCTACGACGCCATCATTCACGGAAATCGGGATCGTCTGCGGCCGATATTGATGACGACGTTCGCGTTCGTCGCGGGTATGTTCCCGCTCGTGACGTCGCATGGCATCGGCGCCGAGTTCAACCGCGCCACCGCGGGTCCGGTGGTCATCGGCCAGCTGCTGTCGCTGCTGCTGACGCTGCTCGCGACGCCCGTCGCGTACACCTTCTTCGACGACATCTCGCGCAACGCCGGGCGGTTCGTGGGCTGGATCGCCCGCAAGCTGTTCGGCTGGCGCCCGCGCACGCCCGAGGAGACGGGCGCCGACGAGATCATGGGGCCGCCCGCCGTCACCGCGGCTTCTAACGGTCACTCCCGTTCCCGAGCCGAGGCCGCCGAATGAAGCGCACACATCTGATCCTCGCGGTCGCGGCGCTGGTCGCGGCCGCGTCTCCCCGTGCGACCTTTGCCCAGGCCGAGCGCGTGCTGACGCTCGAGCAGGCGCTGGAGATGGGCAAGAAGCGCAACAAGAACATGGCCGTCGACCGCGCCCGGCTGGCGCAGGTGCAGACCACGCTGTCCTCGGCCTGGGCGCTGCTGCTGCCGACGATCGCCGCGCAGGGGCGTTACACGCGCAACTACCATGAGTTCAACTTTGGCGGCGCCGGGATCTTCGACGAGTTCGGCAACCCGGTGAGAGACATGGCCGGCCTGCAGGTGCACTCACCGAGCCTGCTGATCCAGCCCGTCAACCAGCTGGACGCCGTCGTCAGCTTCAACGCGCCCCTGATCGTCCCGGCCGCCTACCCGGGGTTGAAGTCCGTGAAGGCGAACATCGCGGCGGCGGAAGCGAACTACGATCTCTCGGAGACCAACGTCCTCTATGCGATCGCGAATGCGTTCTACGCCGCGGCAATCTCGGACGAGGTGCTGGTGGCGCGCAAGTCGAGCATCGACGTCGCGCGCGCGACGCTGGACAACGCGAAGACGCGTCTAGCGGCGGGCACCGTCACCAAGGTGGACGTCGACCGCGCCGAGCTCGCCCTCCTGCGCAACCAGCAGCTGGAACGCGAGGCGGCGCAGGGCCGCGCGCAGTCGTATCGCGGCCTGGCGACGCTGATCCAGATCGACGGGCCCTTCCGCGTGAAGGCGCCGGAGACGCTGGGGGCGCCGCCC
>Ga0068865_100000577_pt1 | contig 20535 bp, 12 predicted proteins | sample KBSMisM12_FD_75293 | JGI IMG/M metagenome (GOLD analysis project Ga0068865, IMG submission 75293) | Miscanthus rhizosphere microbial communities from Kellogg Biological Station, Michigan, USA - KBS Miscanthus M1-2 | ecosystem: Host-associated > Plants > Roots > Rhizosphere > Soil ...
GGATTCATTTGTTGAATCCTATCTCCGGTAATGACGTAAGAGAAGTTGCTGATGCGTTTGCTTGTATTGTATGTCGGTCTCCTTTTTGATGAAACCACTATAACTTCTTTCAGCCACTCTTTACTATTGCCAAGTATCAGGCTATCTATATTCTTACTGCGAAAATCCTTAACGATCTTCGCCTGCTGCGTGGACAATTTCTTTTTCAATGCCCGGGGTGTTGTAAATTTTGGAAAGGGAGAAACAGCGTCGACAATGATTTTATCACTCACCTTCATTCCCTTTTTGTTACTTACCTGCAATGTCAGTGGTACACTGTCTAGATAAGGCAGTAAATGAAATCTGAATTGACCGTTATTATCCGTGGTATCTACATCAAACAAGGTTATTGGTTTATTGGCATAAAGCGTTACGATCCTGTCCGGTACAGGTTCATTGTTTCTGTTCAGTATTTTGCCTTTAATATTTGTTATTGAACTTTCACTATCATCTATGTCTTTATTTGCCGGTGACGGATCAGTAATATTTGTTTTCTGATAACTGCGTCCTTTAAACTGCAATGGCTGTGTCAGCATGACGAGATCGGAAATAACGTCGGCCGTATCTTCCTGCTTAAACCCGGGATTTCCCGGTAGTAATGGAAGTGCCTGTATCAGGCTATCGTCTGTAACGGCTATAGACAATGCGGTATAGACGGGGTGTCGCAATGAATCTGCCGGCGCGATTGTTATAGCCACCTTGTCGCGCACATTATAATTGTCTTTATCTGTTCTGATCTCCACATCATCTTTCTCAATAAACACAGCCCTTTCACTTACCACTTCCTGTTGCTCATTAAAAAGCAACAGGTTCGCCCTTCCGCCGGGAAAGTTCTTTTTGGGAATATTCATTTCGTACATGTCAGTACCGAACCCGGCAAAACAAAGGCTATCGCGACTAAAACCCAGCACATACGATTGTAATCGTTTTCCATAAATCGAATCACCCTGAGATACAACAATTTTTATATTGTCTGCATTCTGTTCTTTGACAGCTAACTGGCTGGCAAACTGATCTACAAGTGGAAGGGGCCAGCTTAGTTCCTGGTTTTTCCACTTTATATGCGCCGTGTATTTCCGGCTTTTGATAACGTCGAGGTTAAATTTTCCAAGTCCGCTTGCATCACTCTTAAATTTTGTTACTATCGAATCCCAGATATCTGAAATACGGCCTTCCATTTCGAGAGGCATTCCTGCTTTATCCGTTATCCGGAAACCCACCATTGTGTTTGTGCCGGCAATTAATGAACCGCCTTCGGGAAAAAAAGTAACCGTTGGCGGATCGTCGGGCGATGCCTTTGCAACTACCGGCTCGGGTTCTGTTATTAACTGCGAAGGATAACGGCTATTGACAACATAAATCGGTAAAACAAAAATAGAGTCCCGACTATGCTTTAGCATAACGGAGGTGTATACCCGTAACCAGTAATTACCTTCGCGTAAGGCAGGAGGCAAACGAACGAATCCTTCTGTCTGTTGCCGCGCTATATTGAGCAATAATTGGGTGACGATCGTATCATTCTCATCTACCAACTGAACATACAACGTCTTACTGCGGGAAAAATATTTATGCGAAAGTGCATTAACAATATAGGCTTTCATCCATAAATCTTCACCGGCGGTATAAAGCCACTTGTCAGTTTGCACAAATATTTTTTCACTGGCTTCGCTTCGCAATTGAGTGATAAAACGACCTGCAAGACTATCAAGATTATCCAATTTTTTTTGAGCAGATACATTGCCAGCTATACTGACAACCAGGAATAAGAGTAATGCTTTGAAGGTAATAGGCATGAAGCGGCAATAAAATCGTTGTACTGTAATTTAATTCATTTTTTATAACGGCGATGCGTTCTCAATCGTGCCGGAAAACAAAAGAAGCAGAGATAAAAATCCCTGCTTCTGTGCTTATGCTATTTTTCTAAAGACTAGTATCAATACCCTGGATTCTGTGTCAAAACAGAAGCGCCATCTACGTTGCTCAAATCAATCTGGTTCTGTGGAATAGGCAAATATTCGCTTTTTCCAGTTGTGTAGGTTACACCTGACATTGAACCATAACCTGCGGTCGCTTCGTGAGCTGCATATGGATTTAACTCAGCAGCGCCGATTCCCCAACGTGTGAGATCAAAAAAGCGATGACCTTCAGTAGCCAGTTCCAGTTTGCGCTCAAACCGGATAGCGGTTCTTGCATAAGCCTGGTCGGGGAAGCTTGTGTATAAACCGATTTTGTAATTGGCCGGAGAACCCGGTACCCATGTTGCCGTATTTACCATGCGTTGGCGCACCATGTTAACATAAGTCATAGCTGTAGCCAAAGATCCTACTTCTGCCTCCGCTTCTGCAGCCATCAATAATATGTCTGCAAAACGGATGAGGTTGTAATTGTTCGCTGTAAAACCGTTTGACCATGCGGATGCATCTGTGTATGTGCCGACCTGGCTCTTATAGAATGTATGCTTTATTGAAACATAAGGACCGGCAGCTGCCTGGTTGCGGATCCAGCTTTGTCCCGGCATAACACCCCAGTCAAGGAAAGGTATTCCGCGACGGCCCATTGTCCAGTCGATACGTGGATCGACGGGGGTCGTATTGTCGGGCGTGTAAGCTGTAGCAGAAGCGATACCCATGTCATTTTTCAGATCCGTGTTGTTATAACTGCCATCAAGGAAAGGTAGGCCGCTGGCATCCACCTTATATGAATTGGCAAGACTGAAAGAAGGCTGAAAGAATCCGCAGCAGTCTGTTTGCGCACCACCTCCATAAGGAAAGTTCAACGCATCACCCTGGTTGGCATTGGCACCACCTGTTCCATCGTTTACAGACATCTGTACCGCGAAAACGCTTTCGGGGCTGTTTTTCATGGCAGGGTTAAAGTTGTCCTCAAATTGCACCGTCAGCGCATATTTCTGACCACGCGCAGTTTGACCGTTTGCAATGATCGTTGTAAAAAGATCCTTTGCTTCGTTAAACTTCTTTTCAAACATATATACTTTGGCAAGATAGCAGGCAGCTGCCCATTTATTCGCGCGACCACCCTGCGCTTGTGTTTCGGGCAAATTCGCATATGCAAAAGCGAGATCAGCTTCTACTGCGGGTAATACATCAATATTCGGCGTAAGGAAGTTACCGGCGGTGTACATCTGATCTTCCGATACCCAAGGAACCTTATTGAAAGCCTTAGCTAATTCGAAATGATAATGTGCACGCAAAAATCTTGCTTCAGCGGCAGCTTCTAATGTATCAGCAGGTGTCATGTCTGTTGCGAGACGCATCAGGCGCAATACATCATTTGCGCGTTGTGCACCATCATAACGTTGTTGCCAGAATTGATCCAGATAGCCATTGGCCGGCGTCGCATTCCATTGTTCAATGGGTGTAATGAGGTTTTGGTCCCCGGGATCTGATCCCTTATGAGCATCGCCGCCTGCAACGCTACCGTATACCCAGTTACTGGAAGATGTGGCCCACGGACCATTATTGGTACCAGCACTACTGCCTTCTCCGTCAAGCAGCGCATATGCCCCAACCAAAACGCCGGCAACACCAATTTTGTTTGCCACTAAACCTGGATCCAATGCACCGGTATTAGGAACATCCAGGTAATTTTTTTTACAGGCGTAAACTATAAATAGAGAGCAGAACGCCACCGGTATAAAGAATTTCAAAATATTTTTATTCATAAAAAGAACGATTTAAAAATGATTAGAATGTAAGGCTAACTCCGACATTTAATGTTTTTGACGGAGGATAGTTACCGTAGTCAACTCCAAAAGTTGAGGCAGAGCCAGCTACTTCAGGATCAAGTCCGGTATACTTCGTAATCGTGAAAAGATTTGCTGCCTGGAAATACAGACGTGCTTTTTCCACACCTGCCTTCTTCAGTAAAGAAGGGTTGAAATTGTAGCCAATCATCATTTGTTTACACCTGAAATAAGATCCATTTTCATTATAAAAATCATTCAAAACTCCGTTGGTACTGAAATAGGAGTTGTTTTCAACAATGGGATATTTAGCATTTGGATTTACCGCTGTCCATTGTGCTCTTGGCAGTGACCTGTCGGCTGGTATCCATGAATCTGTTAACAAAGCACCACTCTTTGCATTCTGGAATTGCGGCCAGAAATCCTGGAAATAACGTGTATAGTTCAATACGTCGTTTCCGAAGGAACCATACATTACCATGGAGAAATCGAAGCGTTTGTATTGAACGCTCAGGTTAATACCAAGCGTGAAATCCGGATTCGGATTACCGTAGAACATCCTGTCATTATCATCGATCTTACCATTGTTATCAACATCCTGGTATTTGAAACGACCGGGAGCAGCGTCCGTTTCAGTTGGTGATTTCGCTACATCATCCGCATTCTGGTAAATGCCAATAATGTGATATCCATAAAAAGCTCCAACGGGGTGCCCGGTTTGATTTCTTACCTGGTTACCGGTATTGTGTGTACCTGCTGTTTCGAAGAATCCGGCAGCACCCGGGATTTTAACAATCGTATTCTTATATGTTCCAAAATTTGCTCCGATCGAAAAACTGAGATCGTTATTTACTTTACCGCGATAGGTAGCTGATACGTCAACCCCTGTATTCTGCATGTCACCAATATTAACAAATGGCAAAGTAGCACCTACACCCGCAGTTGCTGCGGCCTGGTCTCTGAACAAAAGGCCATTGATTTTCTTTTTATACCAGTCAAAGCTGATATCTAACTTGTTCTTCAGAACTGTAGCGTCAAAACCGATATCTAAAATTTCATTCTCTTCCCATGAAGTAGAAGCGTTGCCATAGCTTGCAGCATAGAATCCCAGTGTAGGCGTACCGGAAAGACCTACGTCGTAATATGAATTGCCACCACCACTGTTGTAGGTAGTAAACTGGTTACTGGCCGGCACGTTGGAAATTGATCCTAAAATTCCATAGCTGCCACGTATTTTAAGGTTGTTTATGAACGCTATGTTTTTCATGAATTCTTCTTCGCTCGCTACCCAACCTACAGATACAGATCCGAAATTACCATACCGGGAATTAGCTCCGAATACAGAGTTTCCGTCCCTGCGTCCATTCAGTCCCACCAGGTATTTGTCTTTATACGCATAGTCTATTTTAGCTAAAACCGCTGTACCATGTATTGAATAAAGCTGGTTTACGTCGTTTCCGTTAGATTGGCCGGTATTGGAACCAGTATTCAGATTCAGATAATTGGGATCATCAGAAAAATAATTGATCCTGTTTCCATAAAGTTGCCTTGCCCTATACTGCAGGGCTTCATAACCAACCAGCACTTTTACAGAATGATCTTTAGCGAAGATGTTGCTATAGCTCAATGTATTTGTAAAGTTCCAGTTGCTGTGATAAGAGGCATATTCTCCGTAACCGTTAGAAGCAGAGTTTTCAGCATTCTCATAACTTCTGTAATTATGATAGAAACCATAATTGTTATCCAGGTTGCCGCCAAATAATGTCTTTGCCGTAAAATGTTTTAAGAAATCAACTTCTGCAAAAACATTTCCTTGTATTTGCCAGTCGAAATTTTTATTATCCTTTGCCCTGACCTGGTTAGCATAAGGACTGGACGAGTTACCAAGCTCAGACCCGGCCGTGCCACCAAAACCACCGCCTGAATTATATAAAGGAATAATTGGTTGCTCCCATCCTGTATTATTAACTGCATTACCTTCCTGGTTATTACCAATTCTCGGATTGTCCTTATAAAAAGCATACAGGTTCTCTCCAACACGGACGTTGTTTTTTACATTAAACAACGTATTGATCCGCGCTGCATAGCGTTTCAGATAAGTGTTCAGCAATGTACCCTGCTGGTTAAAATAATTGAAGGAGAACAGGTAAGCTGATTTGTCACTGCCACCGCTGGCTGTGAGAGTATGGCTTTGTATAGGTGCTGGTTTGAACAATGCATGAAACCAGTCTGTACCCGTCTTATTCGCGGGAACAATCAGGTAAATTGGACCTTTTGCATAGTCCTGATTATATAAAGAAAGATCCGTAGCGGGGTTTGAAGCAGATACACCAGATAAACCGCCGGCCCTTATATAGTCGGGCAGTACCGGGGTCATGCCTGTACCATATTGTTGAGAGACTACGCAACCGGGACATACAGCAGCAGTATCCGCTTTAACCTGCCCTGTATTGAAAGCCGCCAGGAAAAGCAGGTCAGCCATTTGCTGTGGAGTTGCTTTGTGCCACGGGTTGCCCGGCAATACTCTTTGCGTACCATAATAACCATCGTAAGTAATCGTGTTCTTTCCCCTGCCTCTTTTTGTGGTTACAATGATAACACCCGTAGAACCGCGTGCACCATAAATAGCAGCCTGTGCATCTTTTAGAACCTGCACTGATTCGATGTCATTTGCTGACAGATCGCGCAACGTACTCAAATCACCGGGTGCAGATTGAACTCCATCTACAATAACGAGTGGGGCTACATTACCAAAAGTAGTAATACCCCTGATAAACACATTACTTCCTTCGCCGGGGCTACCGGAACCGATAATGGTTACACCGGAAGCCTGTCCCTGGAGCATCTGTTCAGCAGTTCCGGTAGGTATCGATTTCAAATCTTTTACGCTAACAACAGATACTGCACCAGTAATTTCTTTCTTTTTCTGGGCAGTGTAACCTGTTACTACAATTTCATTAAGATTGGAAATCCTTTCCTTCATTGAAACCGCGATCGTCGTCGCATTTCCGATTGTAATTTCTTGCTCATCGAAGCCTACAGAAGAAACGACAATGGAGTTTCTCCCGGAAGGAACCGAAATGGAAAAATCTCCTGAAGCAGATGTGACGGTAGCGACGGTTGTACCCTTAATGGATATCGTCGCCCCTACAATTGGTTGGCTGTCAGGGCCAGTTACTCTTCCGGTAACCGTCTTCTGCCCAAAAACAACCGTAGAAAATAGAAGCACACTTAAGGTAAGTGCCATGCCTCTTGCAGTCAGTTTGGCAAGCATAAAAGTTTCAGTTTGAGGATTAGAATGAATGTTTGGTGGTTAAATGTAACTAGTTTGTCGAACATTTTAACAATTTTTTTAAAAAATGTTAAAAAAAACAGTAACATATGAACGTACGATAGTTTTTAAATCAAAAGATCAATAATGGATGTAAAAAGTGTCTAACGTTGTGAGATAACCGCAGACAGGAAATTCCGGCAAAAAGCAGCTTCAATTAATACGATGAGAGAAATTTCCCAGGCGAGTTATTTGTTGACACCCCTATTTTTCAGAATAAGGAATGGCGGAGAATTCTTCCAGTCAGTTGCCGGTTGGATAATGGAAGGCCCAAGAGCAAAGTTGCCCAGTATTAAATCAATTTTTCCGTCATGATCAAAATCGCCTGCATCCATTGTCAGCCAACGGCCGGACCGCGTGACCGGTAAACTATACGGCATAAAATCATAATTACCCCGGTTTTCGAGGTAAACAAATCCTTCCTCCGGTTGATGCTGATAATCGGCGAAAAAAGAGATCGCTGCAATATCCAGATCACCATCATTGTCGAAATCTTTTGCCACTGCCTTATAGCATCCGTTTATGGGAAAAAAATATTTTTGGGCAAAGCCGTTGTTCCCATCGTTTAGAAAAATATAAACACCATGATATGGTTTTAATACCGGGGAATAATCTGCATTGTCACCGCATGTATAAAGAATATCAGGATAACCGTCATTATTAAAATCATCCAATTCAAAATAGGATGAACCATAAATCGGCGGAAACCGCAGCAATTGCTTTTCTGAAAACTTTCCGTTCCCTTCGTTCGTATAAAGAAAAACACCTTCTTCGCCTTGCGAAAACAAGACGAGAAGATCAGGAAGTTTGTCGTGATTGAAATCCTGGATATAAACTTTAATCGCTCCCGGCAGCGGACGAAGAATATGACGCTCAAATTTGCCGTCGCCTTTATTTTCCATCCAGCTGAATGCGCCGGTTAAAAAACCGAACTCGCAAACCACGTAATCTTCAAGCCCATCGTTATTGAGATCTGCTGAATCTATATGCACCGGCCTTTGCAAATCTCTGAATAAAATATTCCCGGAGTCTTTTATCGACGTCCAGCGGTTATTTTTTCTTATTCTTTGCGCATTTCCATACTTACCATTATTCGGATTCAGCACGCCGATATCAGTAGCTATCCAATCGAGGCCGCTCATTTGTATATCCACAACCGGCCCTAAAGTTCCAAAAGAATCAACAATAGCAAGATTTTTATCAAACCTGTAAATCTTTTTTTTAACAGCATCAGCTATTATCAATGGAGACTTCACAGAAGTTGAATCTATCTTCACATAACAGGTTGCGGGAGTAAAATAATGAAATGAAGGTTTGATTGCTGTAAAAACCGACAACGAATCTTTAATATCGTATTTCCTGTTTTGTTTTGTTGTAATGGTATCCGGCGCAGCTGAAGTATAATAATTAAGGATCTGCTGCCATTGCTCGTCTGTAACAACAGGCTTTGATGGATAAAATCCGCGGTCAAGATTCAAATCATTCCGGCTCGCAGGATAATATTTTCCGTTGAATTGAAATATTCCTAAGCGCGGACCCATGATTGGTAAAATTCCATTCTCCCACGTTTTACTATCGGCCCAGGAAGGATCCGGCAATGAATGACAGGATTGGCAATAAACAGAAGCGAGATGTTTTCCTTTTTTTACATCCTCTGCAGAAATGCTGTGAGCTACTTTTTTTGATTGGTTATCACTACACGAAAAAATAAAACCTGTGAAGAAAAAAAAGAACAATATAAAAGCCAATGCCTGCGATCTTTTTTTCATCCCTTTTCTATCACGGTTATCAGTATGTGATTGTACCGTGCTATGTTCGTGAAAAAGCCAGTTTTTCTTAAAGTTGATTCGTCCGTTCACTTGATACTTTTCAACCGTTCAATGTAGCAATAAAAAGAGACAGGGAAATAACTCCTGTCTCTTTTTCTATTAAAATTATAATCCTATTAATTATCAGTAACCCGGATTCTGCGTTACCCTTACGGTACCATCTGAATTCAGGTTGTCGATTTCACCCTGTGGAATAGGAACAACTTCATTTTTATTCGGCGTCCAGTGTGCGGTTGCCTTCAACGGCCTGATGTCTTTTTCCCTTGCATAATAAGAGTTCAACACCTGGTCAGCTGTTCCCCATCTTACAAGATCAAAGAAACGTTGACCCTCCATTGCCAGTTCCAATCTTCTTTCAAATTGAACAGCTTTTCTTGCATAGGCCTGGTCGGGGAAGGCTGTGTACAGACCTATTTTGTATTTGTCTGCCAACGCAGCTGCACCGGTAGAACCATAGACCGCATTGGTTGCATCGTAAGTACTGTTCTTATACACCCATGTAGTGGGATCTGAAACGCGGGTACGAATCTCGTTCACATATGCCATCGCGGCAGGCAGTTCATTCGCTTCAACCGCACATTCTGCCGCCCACAGCAGTACATCTGCATAACGAATGATGTTTACGTTATTCGCAACAAGTTCAGTCGGGCCCCAATAAGCACTTCCCACATCTGTATACTGATCTTTTTGAGATGCAGCATACACATTTTTCAACGGGCTGAAATGTCCGTCATTTATCGGGTTCCTGATCCATGCATCACCGGGATGAAGACCCCAATCGAGATAAGGAATACCCGGGCGGCCCATTGTCCAGTCGATCCGTGGATCGAGATTACCGGCATAAGCACCTGCAGGATCACTTACCCATGGTTTATCAAACCAGTTGTCTAATAATGGAAGACCGGTTGTGGCATCCACTTTAAATGCATTTCCCAAATCCTGCGAAGGATTGTAGAAACCGCAGCATGCGCCGGGACCACCTGTATAAGGGAAGTTCAGCATATCGCCGTAGTTGCCGTTCGGGTCACCGCCCCATACAACAGATGAACCATCCTGTACGGAAGTCTGTGCCGCAAAAATAGATTCTGCGCCATTCTTTTGTGCCGGGTTGAAGTTTGAAAAATAATGAGGAAGCAATGCGTATTTCGCTCCACCTGAAGTCTGACCATTCGCGATGATGTCTTTCAGTAAGGTATAAGCGTCCGAATATTTTTTCTCAAACATATATACTTTAGCAAGCATTGATTTAGCTGCCCATACATTTACGCGACCAACTTCCGGCCATGTTTCAGGCAGGTTAGCTATGGCAAATTGAAGGTCTGCTTCAATCTTGGGATATACGTCTGTAGTGTTATTGAACTCGAGATTTGTTTGATTTACGTTTTCGTCAGCGTAGATAATGTTACCGTAAATTCTCTTTAATTCAAAATGATAAAACGCCCTGAGAAAACGCGCCTGCCCTGCAATTTGAGCCTGTTTCTCCGCAGTAATGTCTGTTGCTGTCGCCATTGTTACCAATACATCATTGCTGCGTTGTGCACCACCGTACATCGTTTTCCATTTTGCACCGAGCAATCCGCTTGATGGTGTAACACTCCAATCTTCAAGTGCTGCAATTACTGAAAAGTCTGTGGGATCCGATCCTTTATAGGCATCATCACCGGCAACGCCTCCATATACCCAGTTGGATGTACCGGACGTCTGATCATCGCCGGCAACACCTGCTCCATCCACCAGTGAATAAGCACCGATCAACAATGCCTGTACACCCTTTTCATTTGCCAGGATAGATGGACTTACTGTTCCCAACGTGGGTTTATCCAGAAAATTCTTACTACAAGCATAAATTCCCAGCACGACCAGTATTGCTACAGGTATAAGAAATTTAAATTTTATCTTTTTCATATTATGCAAATAAATTAGGTTAAAAATTCACGTTAACTCCGAACAGGAATGCAGGTGTATGCGGGTAGTTACCCTGGTCAATTCCAAACGCACCGATGTTGGGAATGTTACCGTTTGAATCCGGAGGAGTTTGCAGCTCAGGATCCAAACCTTTGTACTTGGTAACAGTAAACAGGTTGGTGCTTTGTACATATACACGGAAATTATCGATACCGACCTTTGATAAGATTCCTTTCGGCAATGTATAACCGAGTTGCATTTGCCGGCAACGGAGATAAGAACCTTTGCTTATAAAATAGCTATTGGTTGTCTGGTCAGTGCTGAATCCTCCTTTGGTACGGAACAAAGGAATAGTTGCATCTGTATTATCAGGTCTCCATGAATTCAAAGCAGCTTCTCTTCTGATCGCTCCTTTGAAGAAATCCGGGAAGTCTGTATAATACAATGTCTGGTTATAAATATCATTGCCATGAGAGCCGAAGAAGAAGGCAGAGAAATCAAAGCTCTTATACCCGAATGAAAGATTCAAACCATAAGTAAAATCAGGATTGGGGTTACCGATAATAGTCCTGTCATCGGCATTGATCTTACCATCGTTATTCACGTCTTTGTATTTAAATACGCCCGGTTGCGCATCATCCTGGGTTGGGGACTTTGACACATCATCTGCATCTTTAAATAATCCAACAACCTGGTAGCCGAAGAAGGTACCATAAGGATGGCCTTCCATGGACCGCTGCAATGTAACGTTCCTGATTGATCCTGGCTCAAAATAACCCGAGCCCGGAACAGAAAGAATTTCATTCTTATAGGTGGTAAACATTCCCGTTACATCGAACCGGAAATCTTTGCCCACTTTGCCATGATATGTAGCACTGAAGTCAATTCCTGTTGTTTGGTTGTCGGCAATATTAACATAAGGAAGTGCGGGGTCGCCTATCACTACTACATCATACAAAACACTCGACGATGGCTGGAACAACAGACCCGTTACTTTCTTTTTGTACCATTCAACAGTAAGATCAATCTTATTATTAAGAATAGTTGCGTCCAAACCAACATTGGAAATTATATCACCTTCCCAGGTTGTACCCGGGTTTCCAAGATAAGCGCGGAAGAAACCTGAAACAGGTGAAGTGCTGGTGCCGCCTATATCATAAGCGGAACGGTCACCGGGGCTCGCGTATAAGTTAAATGGATTGGTAGGAACAACGTTTCCATACGTTCCCAGTTTTCCCCAGCTATATCTCAATTTCAAATCGTTCACGAAACTTACTGTTTTCATAAAATTTTCCTGCGATATTCTCCATGCCGCAGATACTGCAGGAAAATAACCTACTCTCTGATCTTCTGCGAACACAGATACAGCGTCTCTCCTGATACTTGCATTCAGCAGGTATTTACCAGCGTAAGCATATTCCAGTTTTCCTATTACTGACCATAATGCAGATTGACCAGCCGAGCCTGCGTTAGATTGAGCGCCTGTACCGGTGTTGATCGTCCAATAGTCAGGATTTTCAGAAAAATAAACGCTTCTTGTAGCATTCTCGTAACGGTTATAATAACTTTTTGATTCAGTTCCTGCCAGCACTTTTATACTGTGATTGCCAAACTCATTTGCATACGTTGCCGTATTCGTCCATGTCCAGTTCGACTCATAGCTTGAGCCCTCGTTAAAGGAATTAGAACCGGTATTTCCTTCTGCATTTTCATAACCTACATACTGGAAAGCATAACTGTACCTATTTATTATATTACCGCCAAAGCTGGTCCGTACCGTAATATGCTTTAAGAGGTCAACTTCCGCAAACACATTTCCGGCCATGCTCCAGGTATTTGCCCGGTTATCTTTTGTACGGTAAACATTCGCAAACACATTTTGCGCATTTCCCAAATCCTGTGATTTAGTTCCTGCAAAATTTCCGGCTTCATCATATACCGGGATGATCGGATCCTCACGAAATGCCATGCTGAATGGGCTGCCTTCACCCTGGTTGCCATACCTTGGGTTCTGTTGAAAATACAGGTACGCATTTTCACCAATCCGTATGTTATTCTTTACATTGAACTGTGTGTTGGCCCTTACAGAATATCTTTTGTTATACTGGTACTTTGCAATCCCTTGCTGATTGAGATAGCCCAGTGAAAAGTAGTAAGAGCTTTTATCGGAGCCGGCGCTTACAGATATATTATGACTTTGAATAGGCGCATTTCTTGTAATCTCCTTATACCAGTTTGTGCCATTTTTGTTGGCCCTCGTTATCTGCGCAGAGTTGATGTCATAAAACCGCATATCAACGATTGAATCAACAGGACAATTACACAAGGTATATCCATAAGGAGCTTGCGCACCGGTGGTGGTATCCTTATATGTCTGTAGATAATCGGGCAATACCGGGTTTGCACCTGCGCCAAATTGTTTACTGCTTGGATTTGCTATGCCTGAATTTCTCTGCTGAAGCCAAATCGCATCTGCTTCTTCCTGCGGGCTTGCCATATCATAGCCCTTGCCCGGGGTAGTGAATCCATAAAAAGCATCGTAACTGACTTTAGCTTTACCCGCCCTGCCTCTTTTGGTAGTAATAATAATGGCACCATTTGCTCCCTGTGCACCATATATTGCCGCTGACGCATCTTTCAGTACCTGCATAGATTCTACGTCGGCAACATTAATATTATGCAATTCGCCGGGAACACCATCAATAATGACCAGCGGTTGGTTGTTACCGAAAGTAGTAATACCGCGAATACGTATATCACTTGCACCCCCCGGCTGACCGGAAGTGATAATAGAAACACCGGAGGCCCTGCCTTGCAGTGCTTCTTCACCTGTTCCCGCCGGCATCTGTCTCACATCTTTCATGTTGACGACAGCAACCGAGCCGGTAATGTCTTTCTTCTTTTGTGCGGTGTAACCGGTAACAACAATTTCATTAAGACTTGACACCTTTTCCTTCAGTGAAACCGAAAAGTTGGAAGAAGAACCGATATCCACTTGCTGTTCTTCAAAACCGACCGAAGTGAATACAAGCGTATTTCTCCCGGCAGGAACATTAATTGAAAAATCACCGGTGGCACTGGTGGTCGCAGCGACATTTGTTCCTTTTACTGAAATTGTAGCACCAAGAAGGGGTTGATTATCGGGGCCTGTTACTTTTCCTGTAACAACCTTTTGCCCAAAAACGACTGTAGAGAACAACAGCACACATAAGGTAAGTGCAATACCTTTACCAGTTAGTTTGGCAAGCATAAGCGTTTAAGTTTTGAGGATGTTAATGAATGATGACTCAATTTAAAATGTTTTTGACTATTTGTGGCAGTTTTTTTATGAAGTTTTAAAATAGTATTATTAATGGTCAAAATCGTATTACCTAATGAGTGTTAGTCCATTAACAGGAATACCCGCTTCCATAAAAGTTGCAGCTGAAAAAAAATTTAAAAAGAATTTACGTTTAACAAAGCGGCGGCTTTTTAAAAGATTGGAATAAAAGACAATTTGACCTGCTTCTGGCGATTGGCAGTATTATTGACAAGCTTACCTTTGCGCCAATTTTGATGAATATGAAACAGAAAGATGTAAATAATACAGGAAAAAATCGCGAAAATGACAACAATACAGCCGTGGATATAAATTCAGATGCTGATATACCGGGGACCGGCCATTTAAATGATCCTGTAGAAACCGAAAATGAAGTCGAGATTTTGAAAAAAGAGGTCTCAGACTGGAAAGATAAGTATCTACGCCAGGTGGCGGAGTTCGACAATTTCAGAAAAAGAAATGCAAAGGAGCGGCTTGAATTAATTCAAACAGCCGGGCGTGACGTAATCAAGGATCTTCTTGATGTAATAGATGATTGCGAAAGGGCTCAAAAACAAATGGAAACCAGCCAGGATCTCCAAACAATCAAAGAAGGAGTTTTGCTTGTATTTAATAAACTTCGTAATGTACTGGCATCGAAAGGTTTGAAGCCAATGGAAACCGTAAATACAGAATTCAATCCAGACCTTCATGAGGCCATTACGGAAATTCCGGCACCTTCCGGTGATCTGAAAAATAAAGTTATTGACGAGGTGACCAAAGGTTATTATTTAAACGACAAAATTATTCGCCACGCAAAAGTGGTTGTCGGAAAATAGTGTGTTAATTGAAAACCGCTGGCTACGCACCGGTTTGTAATGGTATAAGTACACGTAGCACAAAGCTTATAGCTTATTATGTCTAAAAGAGATTATTACGAAGTTCTGGGAGTTGGTAAAACGTCATCCGCTGATGAGATAAAAAAGGCTTACCGAAAAGTGGCTATGCAATATCACCCCGATAGAAATCCCGGTGATAAAGCAGCAGAAGAAAAATTCAAAGAAGCAGCAGAGGCTTATGAAATATTAAGCGATAACGATAAAAAATCGCAATATGACCGTTATGGACATGCGGGAGTAAGCGGCAACGGTCGGGGTGGATTTGGCGGCGGCGGTATGAACATGGAAGATATCTTCAGCCAGTTTGGTGATGTATTTGGAGATGATCTGTTCGGCAGTTTTTTTGGTGGCGGTCAGCGAAGCCGCGGTGGCCAGCGAAGCCGCGGTATAAGAGGAAGCAATCTACGGATCAAATTAAAACTTACGTACGAAGAAATAGCAAAGGGCGTAACGAAGAACATAAAAGTCAAAAAATACGTTCCTTGTTCAACCTGCAGCGGCAGCGGTGCAAAAGATAAAAATAGCGTTCAAACCTGTGGCACATGTGGCGGGAGCGGCCAGGTGCGCAGAGTACAGAATACCTTCCTGGGCCAGATGCAGACAGTAACAACCTGCCCTACCTGCAACGGCGAAGGAACGACTATTACCTCCAAATGCGGTACCTGTAAAGGTGAAGGAAGAATTTTCGGTGAAGAAACCGTGAACATAGATATTCCGGCCGGTGTACAGGAAGGTATGCAACTCAGCATTGGCGGGAAAGGCAATGCGGGTGAACGAGGCGGATCACCCGGGGATCTCATCATCCTGATAGAAGAGGAACCGCATAAGGAACTGCAACGGGAAGGCCTGAACGTAGTTTATGATCTGCACATTTCATTTGTGGATGCAGTATTCGGTATACAGTCAGAAGTTCCTACAATAGATGGAAGGGCAAAAATTAAAATACCCGCGGGCACACAAAGCGGAAAAATATTCAGGCTGAAAGGCAAGGGATTTCCAAATGTAAATTCCTACGAAAAAGGTGACCAGCTTGTACACGTAAATATCTGGACACCGCAACATATAAGTCCGGAAGAAAAGGCCATGCTGGAAAAATTAAACCATTCTCCAAACTTCAAACCTGATCCGGATAAAAGTGATAAAAGCTTTTTCGACAAAATGAGAGAAATATTTTCTTAGGTCAATATTCTGCCAGGCTCTCTTTTTTCTTTCTCTTTTTTGAATAAATGCTTTTGGCTTGTTGCACGAGCGTAATAAACTCCTGCTGTTGCAAATTGCCGGGTGTTGCAGATGCTGACGCTATCGCAACAACATCGTTCCAGTTTATATTTTTGGTCAACGATGATTGCTTTAACAATAAACCCAGCATAACTACCGAAGAGGAAAACCGATAGGAAGGTTGAAGATCGGTAAAAGGAATTAAGCGGGAAGTGCAGGAATATTTATATTCATTAAACATATTTGGCCGGCCAGGCAAACTATACTTCAACTCTATTTCGGCATAGTTTCCTGAAATATCGCTGTGTATTTTATCCGTTGGTACTATTTCAAATACTGCCATCATCGATTGACCTGAACCTGCTTCACCTCCTTCTATTGCCGAAAGACTGTCTTTTAACGCACCCACCTTGTTGTCAAACCCGATTAACCTGTATTCTTTCACATATGCCGGATTAAACTGCACATTCATCGATACGTTGTCAGCTATTGAATACAATGTCTGCGTAAATTCTTTAAGCAACACTTTTTCTGCTTCACGGTAATTGTCGAGATAAGCAAAATTTCCATTGCCTTTTCTCGCCAGCGATTGAATTTTTGAATCTTTATAATTTCCCATGCCTACACCAAGACAAGTAAGATATATTCCTGATTGGCGCTGATGAGCAATCATCTCTTCAAGATCTTCTTCTTTTTTTAAACCCACATTAAAATCTCCATCTGTTGCTAATATCACGCGGTTATTTCCATTCTTTATAAAATGGTTTGCCGCTATTCTATAGGCAGTTCGGATTCCGGATTCTCCCGGTGTCGCACCACCTGGTGAAAGCTCATCAATAGCTTTGATGATTTTATCCTTTTCTGCACCGCTGGTCGGGTTGAGCATTACACCAACAGCTCCTCCATAAACAACGATAGATACAGTATCCTTTTCCCGCAGATTGTTTACAAGCAGGCGAAATCCTGACTTCAATAGCGGTAAACGGTTTGGCATATCCATTGACCCTGAGATGTCGATAAGAAAAACAAGATTGCTTGGCGGCAGGGAATCGAGATTAATTTTCTGTGCCGATGTGTTTACAAAAAAAAGCTGGTTGGTTGTATTCCATGGGCAGTTGGTGATGAACGTCTCAATATCAAAAAGTTTTTTTTCTTCCGGTTTGATATAATTACTATTGAAATAGTTCAGCATTTCTTCTATCCGCACTGCATCGGGCGGAACAAGGGCTCCCATACTTATAAACCTTCTTATGTTGCTGTAAGACGCTCTGTCAATATTTAAAGAAACAGATGTTGAAGGATATCTTGCCGCATCTATAAAATGATTTTCCACAATACTGGCATAGGTTTCATCACCTGTGAACCATTCTTTTTGAGATTCGCGAGCCAGGTTTGCTGTAAAAGACATCAGCCTGTCGCGGCGCATTGCAGAGATACCTGCCGGCAGAATTTTAAGCTTTACCGCTGTGTACTTTTCAGCATTAACAAGAATTGTTTGTTTCCCATAGCCATCCAATGACAGTGTCAGGCTATCTTTTTGCTGACCGATAACAATACCGAACGAACCATCCGTGCCACTGTGATATACATATCCTGTTGAATGAAGTAAAATATTTACATTCTGAAGTGCATTGCCCGATTCGTCTTTCACTTCACCGCGGAGATAATACTGCTGGCTGTAAACAGAAACAACAATGAATAATAACAATATTGCGAATATATGTTTCAGAGAGATCAGATATTGATTATAAAATAACAGTGAAACTATTGCATTCTAGATCAACTGGTAAATTTCTTTCAGGTTTCGTCCAAGTCCATCATAATCCAGTCCATACCCGATAACAAATTTGTTTGGGATAGAGAAAGCAAGATAATCTATTGTTAAGGGAAATGCTGTAGCATCAGGCTTGTGAAGTAGCGCTGCAATTTTCATCGACGCTGGTTGCTGATGTAATAATCCGGGTAAGAAATCATGCAGCGTTTTGCCGGTATCAACAATGTCTTCGATAAGGACTACATCTCTGCCATGTAAATCCTCCATTAAGCCGATTGACGTAACAACATTGCCGGTTGATTTTGTGCCCTGGTACGAGATAAGTTTAATAAAACATATTTCAGCATCTACAGTAAGGTTCTTAAAAAGATCGGAAGCAAACATAAATGATCCGTTCAGAATGCCGATAAACAATGGTTTTTTTCCTTTGTAATCAGTATTGATCGCAGTCGCTATTTCCTTTACTCTTTTTTGAATAGTCTCTTCGGAAAGAAAAGTTTCGAAATTCTTGTCGTGTACCTTTATAACAGACATCAGTGTTATTGATTCTTTGTTGCCGACCGGTTATCATAAATGTTATAATCGGTTTTCAGGGTAAGACGCGGGGTGACCGTCGATTTTGATTGCAAAAATAATTTTTCGCAAATAGCCGGTTGTTGCCCGACAGTAAGCATATTGTAGGATAAAAGATTTTCAAGACGTATAGCTTCACTCTGCGCAATATCATACACTGTTTCTCCCGGTTGCACGATGTGAAATTCGTTGTTGCCCGTTTTTCTTTTTCGCTGCAGGTAAATTAACTGATCCGTTTCGGCTATATCCTGCTGCTGCATGTCGTTGAATTCAAAGAGTCGTGACAGTGAAATGTCATACGTATCGGCAATGGTAAGAAACGATGTTCCTTTTTTTACAAATACAACTTTCGTATCATTAATTTTAAACTGACCTAAAGGATAATTCTTCACCGGTGTACTTACTTTATTCTCCCCCTGGTTATCACTGTTCCCGATGTCAGTCACTGCTGCGGCTACAATTTGTGAATCATCTTGCTTTTTGCCAAGGGCTATCAGCGTATAGTCGTTCAGGTTATACTCTTCAATAATTTTGATTAATATCTGCGGGTATTTTGGATTTGTTGCGTAACCCGCTTTTTTTAACCCCCATGCCCAGTCTTTATAATCTGTCGGATCCAATTTAAATAAGGACGCATAACGAGGGCTGTTTTTTAAAAAATCAGAATGATCCTTGTATGAATCTTCCGCCTTTTCATATTTCCGGAAACACTCACCTCTTGCATCGTCATCATGTGTAACCGATTCACCCGTCCATGTATTCTTGCATTTAATTCCGAAATGGTTATTTGATTTTCTTACCAATACGCTTTCGCCCGCATCGGTTTCATGTATCCCCTGGGCTAATTTGATAGAGGCAGGCACACCTGTCCGGATCATTTCTTCTATCGCCAGTTCTTTATAAGTTGCTATATATTGCTCAACAGCGTCTCCATCCTGGGCCAAGGCAAGCCTGGAAACTGCTATAAAACAGGTAAGAAGAAAAAATCTACCTTTCATTGTGGAACTTTTAGAGTTTTCGGATCAAAAACAAGCCATCACGGATGGTCAATATCATTTTATCAATATCGTTTCTTTGTTTTATCATCTCATTAAAGGCCTGTATACCCTTAGCGCTTTTACCGTTCACCGTGTCCTCTAAAACCTGGCCGTGAAAGAAAATATTATCGGCTAAAATAAAGCCGTTTTTCCTCAGTTTCGGCAAAACAAGGTTAAAATATTCCGTATAGGCTGGTTTATCGGCATCAATAAACACAAGATCCCACGCTTCATCCAATACAGGTAGCACATCTAACGCAGAACCGGTGTGTAAAATTATCTTTTCCCGATATTGTGATTGCGCGAAAAAATCTTTTGCCCTGTTTGCGTCCTCTTCGCGTAATTCAATGGTGTGCAGCACTCCGTCCTCGGTAAGTCCTTTTGCAAGCGCCAGCGCGCTATATCCTGTGAATGTTCCTATTTCCAGAATACGGCGGGGCCGTATCATAAAGCTTATCGCCTCCAGGAGCTTCCCCTGCAGATGACCACTAAGCATATGCGGTTCGGAATGATTCTTATTAGTAAAGTCAGCAACTTTTTTTAAAAGATCATCTTCAGGTGAGGAATAATTTTCAGCATAGGCTTGTACCTGTGGATGAATGAGATCCATTACTGGGTTTTTCGCGAAGATAGCCAACCCGCGTTTATTGCAGAAGATCGGCCCAATAGCCCGAATACAGGTTTTCCGAAGCCAACAACTCGTCGTGATTGCCTTTAGCGGAAATGATGCCATCCTCAAGAATATAAATCCGGTCGCAGAAATTTTTCAGTACGTGGAGGCGGTGAGTGATAAATACAGTTCCCATTCGCGGTTTCAGACTATTTAGAAGTGCGAGAACAAATAATTCAGTTTGCCTGTCCATTGATGCGGTCGCCTCGTCTAAAATCAATAATTGCGGCTTATGATAAAGCGCTCTTGCCAGTCCAAT